>Ga0126308_10000446_pt1 | contig 13662 bp, 10 predicted proteins | sample Plot55_FD_92533 | JGI IMG/M metagenome (GOLD analysis project Ga0126308, IMG submission 92533) | Serpentine soil microbial communities from UC McLaughlin Reserve, CA, USA - Plot55 | ecosystem: Environmental > Terrestrial > Soil > Grasslands | place: USA: UC McLaughlin Reserve, Lake County... | reverse complement strand
GGCGACCTGCGGGTCCACGTGGTGGAGGTAGACCTTCTTCACGCGCGACCCCAGCGGCAGGATGTGGTTCCTGTTCTCCAGGAGCACGAGCGCGCGCCGCTGCGCCTGCAGCCCCTCCGCCTGGAACGCCGCCGTGCCGACCGCGCCCGCGGCCTGCGCCGGGTCCGCGTACGGGTTCTCGAAGATCCCCTGCTGGAATTTCTGGAGCATGATGCGGTACACCGACTCGTCGAGGCGCGACTCGGGCAGCTTCCCCGCGCGCACCGCGTCGACGAGCATCCCCGCCTCCTCGGTCCCGCCGAACTGGTCCACGCCGGCGCTCACCGCCTTGGCGAAGCGCTCCTGCTTCGGGAGCTGCTCGACGCCCCACGGCATCGCGACGTGGGCGAAGCTCGGCCGCTCCCCCGTCGGGACGCCGGCGCGGCAGATCTCTGAGCAGTCGTTCGTGACCGCCCAGTCGGTGAGGATGACGCCGGTGAACCCGTAGCGCGTGCGAAGCAGGTCGGTGAGCAGCTGCCGGTTGAAGCCCGCCCCCACCGCCTCCACCGGCTGCCCGTTCAGCGTGACGCCCTCCAGAATCGAGTAGGTGGGCATGACGCCGGCGACGCGCGCCTCGAAGGCGCCGAGGAAGGGCCGGACGTGGTAGTCGAAGTTCCCGCCGGGAAAGGCGGCGACGCGGCCGTAGGCGCTGTGGCTGTCGAAGCCGTTCCGCTGCGCCCCGTACCCCGCCCAGTGCTTGACGACCGCCAGCACGCTCGCGGTGTCGATCCCGCGGGCGCCGTGCTGGAAGCCCTCCACGTAGGCGCGGACCATGCGCCGCGCCAGCTCGGCGTCCTCGCCGAAGGTGCCGTTGATGCGGCTCCAGCGCGGCTCGGTCGCCAGATCGGCCTGGGGCGAGAGCGTCATCCGGATGCCGACCGCGCGGTACTCCCGCCGCGCGATGTCGCCGAAGCGCCTGACGAGGGCCGAGTCGCCGATCGCGGCCAGGCCCAGCGGCTCCGGCCACTGCGAGAACTGGCCCGCCTGCACGCTCGCCCCGAGCACGTACTGGAAGTGGTGCCGCGGGTCGGTGCTGACCGTGACCGGGATGCCCAGCCGCGTACCCTCGCCGATCTCCTGGAGGTGGTTGTTCTGTTCCGCCAGCTCGCGCGGCGCGCCGCCGAGCCGCGTGATCATGCTGTTCACTCGCGCGCCGTCGATCAGCGCCCGGTTCGCGTCGACGTCGTACGCCGTACCGACGCCGGCCATCCCCATCGGCCCGCCGGTGCGCGCGGTACCGTGCATCATCGCCCCGGCCTTCTCCTCGAGCGTCATGCGCCCCACGAGGTCCCGCGCGCGCGCCTCCGGCGCCTGACGCCAGTCCTCGTACGGGTCGAGCGCCCCGCTCCGGTTCAGGTCCTTGAAGCGCAGCCCGTCGCGCTCGATCACGGGCGCCGAGCGCGCGCCCAGGGCGGGCTGCGGGCGCGCGGCGGTCTGCGCCGCGGCGGCGGCGGCGGCGGCGGGGAGCAGGATGGCGAGCAGATGGGCCGCGCGCGGGAGCAGGTCTCTCATCGTCGGGTCACCGGCGACTGGGGCTGATGCGGGGAAGGTCCGCCGTCGTCCGCCACGTTCGCCGGCACTTCCTCCCAACGCAAGGCTCGGAGGCGGACCGCCGATGTGGCGGGATCGAGGGCGTGTCCGCCGACCCGGTCGCCGACGTCGTGCTGCTGAAGGTCGCCGCCGACGGCGGCGTGAGGAGGGCATCGCCCTCCAGGGGATCGCCCTCCGCGTTTCCCTCACACGGTCGGCCCCGCGAAGGGAGAATCCCTCACAGAAAGTTCCGGGATGCGCCGACGGACCGGCGGGGCCGGCGAATTCATCATATCTACATGCGAAACTCGTCTTCCGCCGGCAGTCACCCGCTGCTCACCAAGACCGCCGACTACGCGCTCCGCGCGCTGCTGGTGCTGGCGCGCCAGGGCTCGGGGCGCCCGATGCCGGCGGAGACGATCGCCGAGCTGACCGGCACGCCCGCCAACTACCTGAGCAAGACGCTGTACGCGCTCGGCAAGGCCGGGCTGCTGCGGGGCACCCGCGGCCCCGCCGGCGGCTTCGCGCTGGCGGTCGCGCCCGAGACGATCACCCTCGCGGCGGTCGCCGACGTCTTCGCCGAGCCGGCGGGCACGCCGCGCTGCCTGCTCGGCACGGGACCCTGCGACGCCGCCGCCCCGTGCGCGGCGCACCACCGCTGGACGCGCGTGGCGCGCGCCGCGCGCGAGCCGCTCCACACCACGACCGTCGCCGACCTCCTGTCGGAGGATGCCGGCGCGGTGGCCACGCCCGACTTCGACCTGCCCTCCCACGCCCTCCCCGGCGTCCCCGCCGGAGCCTTCTGAGGTAAGCCCATGTCGCCGTTCATCGTGAAGCAGCACGCCGCCCGCGCCGCCGCCGCGGTCCTCGCCCTCGCCGGCGCGCTCGCCTGCGCCCCCGCCGAGGCGCGGGACGGCGGGCCGGACGCCACGCCGACCCGCGCCCTCCCCGACGTCCGGGGCGAGGAGCACGCGGTCGCGACCGCCGCGCCTAACGTTCCGGCGCCGATCACCCGCACGTACGCCACCAAGGTGATCGTCGAGCTGGAGACCCAGGAGGTCGTGAAGCGCCTGGCCGACGGCGTGGACTACACCTTCTGGACCTTCGGCGGCGACGCCCCCGGCCGCTTCGTCCGCGTGCGCGAGGGCGACCTGGTCGAGCTGCACCTCAAGAACCACAAGCACAGCACGGTGCCGCACAACATCGACCTCCACGCCGTGACCGGCCCCGGCGGCGGTGCGGCGGCGACGCTCACGATCCCCGGCGGCGAGTCGGTGCTCAGCTTCCGCGCGCTCAACCCCGGGCTCTACGTCTACCACTGCGCCGTCTCCCCGGTGCCGATGCACATCGCGAACGGGATGTACGGGCTGATCCTGGTCGAGCCGAAGGGCGGGCTGCCGAAGGTGGACCGCGAGTTCTACGTGATGCAGAGCGAGTTCTACGCGAAGAAGCCCGTCACCGAGGGCGCGCCCTACACGCTCGACATGGAGAAGGGCGCCGCGGAGCAGCCCTCGTACGTGGTGTTCAACGGCTCGGTCGGCGCGCTCACCGGCGACGGGGCGCTCCAGGCGAAGGCCGGCGAGTCGGTGCGGCTCTTCGTCGGCAACGGCGGGCCGAACCTCGTCAGCTCCTTCCACGTGATCGGCGAGGTGTTCGACAACGTGTACGGCGAGGGCGGCACGATGGTCTCGCAGCGCAACGTGCAGACGACGCTCGTCCCGGCGGGCGGCTCGGCGATCGTCGAGTTCCGCGCCGAGCAGCCCGGCAACCTGGTGCTGGTGGACCACTCGATCTTCCGCGCCTTCAACAAGGGCGCGCTGGGGATGATCAAGGTCACCGGCGCCGACAACCCGGCCGTGTACTCGCAGCTCAAGGGGCTGCCGATGGCGGGGCACTGAGCCCCGCCCGGACGCCGGCCGCATAACGATTCACCGCAGTCCGTGAGCCCGATGCGCCTCCTGGTCGCAGCCGCCGGCCTCCTCGCCCTCGCCGCGCCCGCCGCCGCTCTCGCGGCCGGGCGCGACGGGGCCGCCCGGAGCGCCCCCGCGCGTGCGGGGATGGTGCGGCTGCCGGCCGGCGCCTACCGCCCGCTCTACGGGCGCCCCGGCACCCCGGGGGTCGCCGTGCGGACCTTCTGGCTCGACCGCGACCCGGTGACGCGCGCCGAGTTCCTGGCGTTCGTGCGCGACGACCCGCGCTGGGCGCGCGGCCGCGTGTCCCCCGAGCTCGCCGACCGCGAGGGGTACCTGGCGGAGTGGCGGGGCGAGACGAACGCCGGCGACGCGACCGACCTCCGGCGGCCGGTGACGGGGGTCTCCTGGTTCGCCGCCCGCGCCTACTGCGAGGCCCGCGGCAAGCGCCTCCCGACCGCCGCCGAGTGGGAGTACGCGGCGGCGGCGAGCGAGACGCGGCGCGACGCCACGCGGGACCCGGCGTTCGTGCAGCGGCTGGTCGCGCTCTACGCCGGCCGCCCGCGCCCGCTGCCGCCGGTGGGCGCCGCCGGCGCGGCCGGCGCGCCTAACGTGTACGGCGTGCGCGGGCTCCACGGCCTGGCCTGGGAGTGGGTGGCCGACCTCGACGGCGCGCCGTCCGCGTCCGGGCACAGCCACCACGCGCACGCCGCCGGCGGCCGGAGCCACGACGCCTCCTGCGCCGGCGCCGCCATCGGCGCCGCGGACCCGACCAACTACCCGGCGTTCCTGCGCGCCGCCCTGCGCGCCGGCCTCACCGCGCGCAGCACGCTCGAGACCCTCGGCTTCCGCTGCGCGCTCTGAGCGACGCCGCACCGGACTACCTTCAATCATGACTCACATGCAGCCATCGACCGACCACCCGGTGCTCCTCGACCCCGCCGTGGCCGCACGGGCGGCGGCCGCCACCCGGCCGGACCGGCCGGCGACGGCCGTGCTGGTCGACTCCCCCGACGTGCGGATGATCGTCTTCCGGCTGGGGCCGGGGCAGCGCGTGCCGCCACACCGCAGCCCGTCGACCGTCGTGCTTCAGGTGCTCGAAGGGGCGGGCGTGATCTCGGGGCCGGACGGGGAGCGCGCCGCGCGGCCCGGACAGGTTGCCGCGTTCGAGCCTCACGAGCTGCACGGGATGCGCGCGACCGACGCGGGCGAAGTCATCATCCTCGCGACGATCGCGCCGCGCCCGGGCGAGCGGTGATGGCCGAGCGAGCAGATCTGCGCGACGAGGACCTCCAGGGGCTGCTCGAGGCGTTCTACGCCCGAATTGCCGACGAGCCGCTGCTGGCCCCGTACTTCGCCGAGCTGGACATGGCGGCGCACATGCCGCGCATCGTGGCGTTCTGGTCGACGATGCTCTTCCACACCGGGCGCTACTCGGGCAACGCCTTCCGGCCGCACGCGGACATGCCGGGCCTCTCGGCCGAGCACTTCGCGCAATGGCTCGCGGTGATGGAAGCGACGATCGACGCGCGCTTCGCGGGGCCGGCGGCCGAGCAGATGCGGGAGCTGGCGCACCGCGTCGCGTTCAGCATGCAGCTGCGCCTGGGGATCACGCCGGCCGCCGGCGCCGTCGGGGAGTCCCCGACCGCGCCGGCGCCCGTCGTGCCGCGCGCCCGCCCGACATCGCGCGGGAGCGCCTAACCGTCGATGGGACGAGCGCGCGCTGGACTGCGGCTTGCACCGCGGCGACCCCCCATGCGTTCGCGCTTCACCCTGCCGATGGTTCTCGCGCTCATCACTCCGTGGGCCAGCCGGGCGGCCCAGCCCGCTCCTCCCCAGACCGCCTCGGCGGGCGTGGTCGCGCCTGTGGTCGCGCCCGTGCTGGCGCTGCGCGTGCGTCCCGAGCTGTGGGACTGGTTCCGCGCGGCGGATGACCGCGGCCCCGGTCGTTATGCATTCGTCGGCGTACACGCGCGCGCCGGACTGGCGCAGCAGCGCGCGCGGTGGGGATGGCGCGCGGAGCTCGCCGCGCCGGCGCTGCTCGCCCTCCCGGACGACGCGAACGAGGGGGCGCCGCGCGGCCAGCTCGGGCTCGGCGGGTCGTACGCGGTCGCGAACGGCGTGACCTTCGGCGGCGGGCGCCGGAGCCTCGCGCGGGTCTTCCTCAAGCAGGGCTTCGTCCGCGTCGGCGCGCCGCCGAAGGACGGCGGGCACGCGCTGCGCCTGGGCCGGTGGGAGTTCTCCGACGGCGCCGAGGTGGCGCCCGCCAGCCAGACGGTCGCGGCGGTGAAGCGCGACCGCGTGTCGCAGCGGCTCATCGGCCCCTTCGGCTGGTCGCACGTGGGGCGCAGCTTCGACGGCGGGCACTACAGCTTCGACCGCGGCGGCCGCAACGTCACGGCCCTCCTCGCGCGCCCCACCCAGGGGGCGTTCGATGCGAACGGCTGGGACGAGCTGGACGTCACCCTCGGCTACGCCTCTCTGACGCTGCCGACGAACGGGCGGCGGCTCGCCGGGGACGTGCGCCTGTTCGCCGCGTACTACGACGACGCGCGCGGCGTGCTGAAGACCGACAACCGCCCACTCGCGCAGCGGCAGGGCGACGACCGGCGACTCGCCGTCGCCACCGCCGGCGGGCACTGGGTGCAGACGGTGCGCACCGGCGCCGGCGAGGCGGACGTGCTGCTCTGGGGCGCGCTCCAGGGCGGCGACTGGGGGCGGCTGTCGCACCGCGCGCACGCCGCCGCGGCCGAGGCCGGACTCCAGCCGGCGGCGGCCGCGCTCGCGCCGCTGCATCCGTGGGTGCGCGCCGGCTGGTACCGGGCGAGCGGCGACGGCGACGCGGCCGACGACCGGCACGGGACGTTCTTCACGATGCTGCCGACTCCGCGGATCTACGCGCGCTTCCCGTTCTTCACGCCGATGAACGTCGAGGACGCCTTCGCGTCGCTCCTGCTCCGGCCGCGGAGCACCGTGACCGCGCGCTTCGACGCCCGCCGGCTCCGCCTGGCCGAGCGCGCCGACCTCTGGTACGCCGGCGGCGGCGCGTTCGAGCACGGCAGCTTCGGCTACGCCGGGCGGCCCTCGAACGGCGCGCGGCCGCTGGCGGCGCTGTGGGACCTGAGCGTCGACTGGCGCCTGACGACGCGGTGGACGCTCGGCGCCTACGCCGCGCGGGCGGACGGCGGCGCGGTCGTCGAGCGCATCTTCCCCGGACGCGGCCGCGCGCACTTCGGCTACGCCGAGCTGTCGTACGCCCGATGACCGCCAGCCGGCGGTGGGCGCTCGCGGCGGCGGCGGCGGCGGTGGGGGCGGCGGCGGGGCTCGGCGTCTTCACCTTCGGCTACGCGCGCGGCTACTCGTACCTCGGCCACGACCCCGCGGCGTGCGCCAACTGCCACATCATGAGCGAGCACTACGCGGCGTGGATGAAGGGGAGCCACCACTCGGTGGCGACGTGCAACGACTGCCACACGCCGCACGACCTCGTGGGCAAGTACGCGGTGAAGGCGAAGAACGGCTTCTGGCACTCGTTCTACTTCACCGTCGGCGGCTACCCGGACCCGCTGCGGATCACCGCGGGCAACCGTCGCGTGACCGAGGCCGCCTGCCGCCACTGCCACACCGAGATCACCGAGGCGATCGACCACGGGCCGGGCGCCGTCTCGCAGCAGCCGGGGCCGCCCCCGGCCGTACACGCCGCGTCCTCGGGCGAGCCGATCTCCTGCATCCGCTGCCACAAGTACGTGGGGCACTGGGTTCGATGATGAACCGGCCGCGGATACGATGAGAGCGGGACACGGATGAACACGGATAGGAGCAGCCAACTCGAACTCGTCGCCACTCGCATGACCGCACCGCATGACGCTCCGCCCCCGCCCCCGCCGCGACGGCGCCGGCTCGGCACCCGCTGGCTCGTGCTCGTCGCGGCCGGCGCCGCGTTCGCCGTCGTCGGGGTCGCCGCGCTGCTGACCAGCATCGTCAGGCGGCAGCAGGAGGCGCGGGCTCCGTTCTACCGCGTGGTCGCGCTCGACGACACGACCCAGGACCCGGCGGTGTGGGGGAAGAACTTCCCGCTCCAGTACGACGACTACCGGAAGACGGTGGACCAGGTGCGGACGCGCTACGGCGGGAGCGAGGGGGAGCCGCACACGCCGAGCGACGCCGACCCGCGCTCGGTGGTGGCGCAGTCGCGGCTCCAGGAGGACCCGCGGCTGCGCGAGCTGTGGGCCGGCTACGCGTTCTCGCAGGACTTCCGCGAGGAGCGCGGGCACGCGTACATGCTCGAGGACCAGGAGTTCACCGAGCGGCAGCACGTGACGAAGCAGCCCGGCACCTGCCTGCACTGCCACGCCTCGGTGTACGTCCCGTACCGACGCGTCGGCAACGGGGACCCGATCAAGGGGTTCGAGGCGATGAACCCGATGCCCTACTTCGAGGCGCGCAAGCTGGTGCAGCACCCGGTGTCGTGCATCGACTGCCACGACCCCGGGACGATGCAGCTTCGCGTCACGCGCCCCGGCTTCCTCGAGGGGATCAGGCTGGTCAAGGCGCGGCAGGGGCTGCGCGACTACGATGTCAACCGCGACGCCACGCGGCAGGAGATGCGCACCTACGTCTGCGGGCAGTGCCACGTCGAGTACTACTTCAAGGGCCCCGGGAAGCGGCTCACCTACCCGTGGTCGAAGGGGCTCACCGCCGACAGCATCATGGCCTACTACGACTCGACCGGGCACAAGGACTGGGTGCACGCGGTGAGCGGCGCGCCGGTGCTGAAGGCGCAGCACCCCGAGTTCGAGATGTACAACCAGGGGATCCACGCGCGCTCGGGCGTCGCCTGCGCCGACTGCCACATGGCGTACAAGCGCGAGGGGGCGATGAAGATCTCCGACCACCACGTGCGGAGCCCGCTGCTCAACATCAACCGCGCCTGCCAGACCTGCCACAAGTGGGAGGAGGCGGAGCTCAAGGCGCGCGTCGAGACCATTCAGGACCGCACCTTCGAAATGCGCAACATGGCACTCGACGCGGTGCTCCAGCTCACGCGCGAGATCGCGGCCCAGGTGGCGCGCGACAGCACGCTGCCGGCGGTGGCCCGCGCCGTGGCGCGGGCGCGGGACTACCAGCGGAAGGCCCAGTTCCTGGCCGACTTCATCGAGGCGGAGAACTCGATGGGCTTCCACGCCGACCAGGAGGCGGCGCGGATCCTGGCGAAGTCGATCGACTACTCGCGGCGCGGGCAGATGGCGCTGCGCGGGCAGGAGCCGCCGCCGGTCACCAACCCGGCGCACGGCCCGCGCGAGGGCGCGCGGGCCGGCGGCGGGAAGGACTGACGCGGGAGCCTAACGCTTCGGCTTGCGGCGCCCGCTCTCCCCCTTCGGGTCGTCTTTCTTCAGCACCTTCGCCAGAATCTCCGGCACGACGTTCTCGACCCCCGGCCGCCCGGGCCGGGCGCCGGGTCTGGGAAGGCCGGTCGCGGAGTCTTCGACGATCGGCTGCTCGCCAATGATCTTCGGGATCTTCATCTCTTCTGCCTCCCGGGGCGCAACGAGGTTGGGGTGGTGAGCCAGCTCCAGCATTTTCCGTACGGGCGCTAGTGTCGGGAGTTCCGCCTCATCGGGACTCGGCCATCGGGACTCGGCACTCGGCTGGATGCCAGGCAGTGGTGGGCCCTTGATTCATCAAGGGCCCAGGGCTGCCCGGCCGGGATGCTCGGGCCCTTGATGAATCAAGGGCCCACCCGTGCCCCGGGATGCCCCCGTGCCGAGCGCCGAGTCCCGATGCCCGAGCCCCGATGCCCGAGCCCGGCGCCTACCACGCCCCGCCGAGCGTGTGGTAGAGCTGCACCGCCGCGGCGTTGTGCTCGCGCTGCACGCGGGCGAAGGCGATCTGCGCCGCGAACAGGCTGCGCTGCGCGTCCAGCACTTCCAGGTAGCTCGACACGCCGCTGCCGTAGCGCTGGCGGGCGAGGTCGAGCGCCCGCGTGAGGGCGCGCACCTGGGTCTCCTGGGCCGCCAGCTGGTCGCGCGTGAAGCGGACCGCCGCCAGGGCGTTGCTCGCCTCGCGCATCGCGTTCAGGCGCGTCTGCTCCAGCGTCGCCCGCGCCTCCATCACCTGCGCCTGCGCCACGTCCTGCTGCGCCTGGAGCCGGCCGCCCGTGAACAGCGGCAGGGAGATTCCGGCCTGGAGCGTGTAGATCTCCCCGTTAGGCTGGAACAGCCCCGTCTGGCCCGGGCGCTGCGTGCCGTACTGGCCGGCGACGAAGAGCCGCGGCAGGCGGCTCGCTTCGGCGGCGCCGACGCGCGCGGTGGCCGCCTGCCACGCGCGCTCGGCGCGCCTGACGTCGGGGCGCGCGGCGAGCATCTCCGACGGGATCGAGTCGGGAACGTCCACCGGGCGCAGCACCGGCGCGTCGGACGGCGACGCCGACAGGGACCCGCGCGGGATGGACGAGGGCGGCAGCCCCGCCAGGAGGCTGAGCTGGTTCTCCGCCTCCACGCGCCGCTGCGCGAACTGGGCGACGCTGATCGCCGAGCTGGCGACCTCGGACTCGAACTGCCGCACGTCGAGCTCCGAGATGAGTCCCTGCGCGAACCGCTTGCGGGCGAGCTCCAGCGTCGCCCGCCGCGCCGCCGCGGCCTCCTCGGCGATCCGCACGTCCTGGTCGGCCTCGCGCAGCTCCAGGTACCCCGTGGCGACGCCGCTCACCAGCGACAGCACGACGGCGCGGCGGTCGTCCTCCTGCGTCAGCCAGTCGAGCTGCGCGGCCTCGGTCGAGCGGCGCGCGCGCCCCCACAGGTCCAGCTCCCACTGCACGTCCCCGGTCAGGCGCACGGCGTCGCTCTGCGCGGGGAGGGAGTTGCCGAAGATGGTCTGGCTGGAGGTGGTGGAGGTGTTCAGGCTGAGCTGCGGCAGGAGCTGGCTGCGCGCGACCGTGACCTGGTCGCGGTACGCCAGCACGCGGGCCGCCGCGGCGCGGACGGTCTGGTTGTTCCGCACCGCCACGTTCACCAGCGCGACGAGCTGGCTGTCGCGCAGCAGCCCGAGCCAGCGCACGTCGCGCGCCGAGTCGAGCTGGAGCGGCGCGGCCGCGTCAGGCACCCCGTGCTCGGCCCCGCGCACGCGGGCGAGCGAGTCCAGGAACGCCCGCGCCGCCGGCGTCGTCGCCTGGCCCACGCGCCCCTCCACCGCCGGCATTGGCGCCTGCCGCGCCGCGCGCGTGGACGGCCCCACGGCGCACGCGCCGGCGACGGCCGCGAGCAATATGACAGAACGACGAGCGATCATCTTCGCAACCATCACGAGCCTTCGGTAAGTGTCATCTCAGGGATGGCGACGGCGACTGCGACTGCATCTTGACAGGATGAACAGGATTGACAGGATGGAAGCCTAACGGATGCATCCCGAAGCACTTCATCCTGTCAGTCCTGTTCATCCTGTCAAAATGCAGTTCCCCAATCATGCCTCGAGCGCGATGCGCGGGCGGGGCGCCGGGGTCTCGACCGGCGGAACCACGACCGCCGGGCGGCGGCGCCAGTTACGCGTCGCGGCCGAGCGGACTACGGCGTAGAAGAGCGGGATGAAGAAGATGCCGACCGTGGTCGCCGCCAGCATGCCGGCGAAGACGCCCGTGCCGAGCGAGCGGCGGCTCGCCGCGCCGGCGCCGCTGGCGATCATGAGCGGCAGCACGCCGGCGATGAAGGCGAACGACGTCATGAGGATCGGGCGGAAGCGGTCGCGCGCCGCCTCCAGCGCCGCCTCGCGCGTCGACCGCCCGTGCCTGACCAGGTCGGAGGCGAACTCCACGATCAGGATCGCGTTCTTCGCCGCCAGCCCCACCACCGCCAGCAGCCCGATCTGGAAGTAGACGTCGTTCGGCATCCCGCGCAGAAAGATCCCGATGAAGGCGCCGAGGATCCCGAACGGGATGCTGAGCAGCACCGCGAACGGCACCGACCAGCTCTCGTACTGCGCCGCGAGGATGAGGAACACGAGGACGAGCGCGAACACGAACACCAGCGCGCCCGTCCCCGCCGACTGCTTCTCCTGGAACGACTGCCCGCTGTAGGCGTAGCCCACGCCCGCGTCCGCGTACCGGTCGGCGATGCGCTCGGCGGCCGCGATCATCTGGCCGCTGCTGCGCCCCGCACCCGGCTGCGCCGTGGTGAGCGCCGACGGGAAGCCGTTGAAGCGCGTGATCAGGCTAGGCGCCGAGCGCATCTCCGGGCGCACGAGCGCCGAGAGCGGCACCATCTCGCCGCGCGCGCTCCGCACGTAGAAGCGGCCGATGTCCTCCGGCGACTGGCGGAACTGCGCCTGCGCCTCGGCCTGCACGCGGTAGGTGCGGCCGTAGAGGTTGAAGTCGTTGACGTAGAGCGTCGACAGCATCGACTGGAGCGTCGAGAAGAGCTGCGGCAGTCCGACGCCCCGCGCCTGCGCCGCGTCGGCGTCCACGTTCAGGTAGACGAGCGGCACGTCGGTGCGGATGGACGCGTTGGCGCCCTTCAGCTCCGCCGACTCGTTCGCCTCCTTCACGATCGCCCGCACCTGCTCGGCGAGCTGGCGGTAGTCGCCGCCGCCGCGCGACTGGAGGTTCATCTCGAGCCCGGACGTCGAGCCGAGGCCCGGGATCTCCGCCAGGTTGAAGGAGAACGCGTTCGCCTCCTTGATCCCCGCGAGCTGGGCGTTCACCCGCGCGATCACCGCGTCCACGCCGTGCTCCTTCGCCGAGCGCTCGTCCCACGGCTGGAGGTTCACGAACACCAGCGCCGTGTTGGTCTGCGCCGAGCCGGTGAGGATGTCGCGCCCGTTCATCGCGACGATGTTCCGGATCTCCGGCTGCGCGCGCAGGATGCCCTCCACCCGCTCCACCACCGCGCCGGTGCGGTTGAGCGACGCGGCGTCAGGGAGCTGCATCGTCACCGCGAAGTAGCCCTTGTCCTCGCCCGGGAGGAACCCGGACGGCACCCGGCGGCCGAGCACCGCCAGCAGCACGAGCATCACCGCGAACACCGCCATCCACGTCCGCGGCTGGTCCACCACGTGCCCGGTGTAGCGGGTGTAGCGAGCGGTGAGGCGCCCGAACCAGTCGTTGAAGGCGCGGAAGAAGCGATTGTCCGTCTCCTCCGCGGCGTGCTTCAGCAGGATCGCGCAGAGCGCCGGGGTGAGCGTCAGCGCCACGACCGCCGAGAGCACGGTCGAGATGACGATCGTCACCGCGAACTGCTTGTACATCGCGCCGGTGATCCCGCCCAGGAACGCCACCGGGATGAACACCGCGCAGAGGACGAGCGTGATCGCGACCAGCGCGCCGGCCACCTGCGACATCGTCCGGTCGGCCGCCTCGGTGGCCGAGACGTGCTCGGTGGCCATGATGCGCTCGACGTTCTCGATCACGACGATGGCGTTGTCCACCACGATGCCGATCGCCAGCACCAGGCCGAACAGCGTCAGCGTGTTGATCGAGAAGCCGAGCGCCTGCATGCCGAGGAAGGTGCCGACGATGCTGACCGGCACGGCGAGCAGCGGGATCAGCGTCGCGCGCCAGCTCTGGAGGAAGAGGAACACCACCAGCGTCACCAGCAGCATCGCCTCGACCAGCGTCTTCACCACCTCCTTGATGGATTCGGTGATGAAGGGCGTGGTGTCGAAGGGTGTCTGGTACTTCACCCCCGCCGGGAAGGTGCGCGACAGCTCGCCCATCCGCCCCAGCACCGCCTTCTTCACGTCGAGCGCGTTGGCGCCGGCGCGGGTGTAGACCTGGATCAGCGCCGCCGGCTTGCCGTTGAGCCGCCCGCTCCCCTCGTAGCTCTTGGAGCCGAGCGAGACCGTGCCGACGTCCTTCACCCGAATGACCGAGCCGTCGGGGCGGGCGCGGACGATGATGTTCCCGAACTCGTCCGGCGTACGGAGCCTGCCCGAGGTCGTGACGGGCAGGGTGAGCTGCGTGCTGCTCGGCGACGGCTGGCGGCCCAGGCGGCCGGCGGGGTTGGTGGCGTTCTGCTCGCGCACCGCCTGCGCCACGTCCTGCACCGTCAGGCCGAGCTGCGCCAACCGGTCGGGATCGAGGCTCAGGAGCATCGAGAACTCCAGCTCCCCGTACACCAGCGCGTCGCCGACGCCGCGGACGCGCTTCAGCTCGTCCTCGATGTAGAGCTTGGCGTAGTTGCTAAGGTACGCGGCG
>Ga0126308_10000445_pt1 | contig 13662 bp, 14 predicted proteins | sample Plot55_FD_92533 | JGI IMG/M metagenome (GOLD analysis project Ga0126308, IMG submission 92533) | Serpentine soil microbial communities from UC McLaughlin Reserve, CA, USA - Plot55 | ecosystem: Environmental > Terrestrial > Soil > Grasslands | place: USA: UC McLaughlin Reserve, Lake County... | reverse complement strand
GGATCATGGACTACGGCAAGTACAAGTATCAAAAGGAGCAGTCCCGCAAGGCCGCTCGCAAGAAACAGGTCAATATCAACGTGCGGGAGATAAAGCTCCGGCCGAAGATAGGCGACCACGACTTCAACACCAAACGCGGGCACGTCGAACGCTTCTTGCGCCACGGCGACAAGGTGAAGGTCACTATTATGTTCCGCGGGCGTGAGGTGCAGCACCCGGATCTGGGCGAGAGGCTCTTGACGAGGCTCGCCGAGGATCTTTCGGATCTCGGGCGCATCGAGAGCCAGCCTAAGCTCGACGGGCGCAACATGGTTATGATCATGGCCCCGAACAAGGATGCGGCCGCGAGCGCGTCCTCGAAGGGCGAGGCGCGCGGCCAGCGTCAGGAGAGCGCGGCCCGCGGCTAACGTAACTCTTTGATACAATAGCGCCCGATTTTGAGGCGAAACGGCTACTCCCGTGCCGCGAGCCTGGTTTGTGGAAAAACGAAACGCGGAGGAAAAGATGCCGAAGATGAAGACCCACAAGGGCGCCTCCGGGCGCTTCGCGGTCACGAAGAACGGCAAGCTCAAGCGGCGCAGGAGCGGGCACAACCATATCCTCGAGAAGAAGAGCTCCAAGCGCAAGCGGCGCTTGAACACCGAGACGACGGTGCACCAGTACAACGAGAAGCGCATCAAGCGCCTCTTGGGGGTGAAGTAGATGGCCCGTACGGCGCGCAGCGGTCATGCCCGCAAGAAACGAAGGAAGGTCCTCGCGCAGGCCAAAGGCTACCGGGGGACGAAGAAGAGCTCGTACAAGCGGGCCAAGGAGCAGGTCTGGAAGAGCGGTGTCTATGCCTACGCCGGGCGCAAGCAGCGCAAAAGGGACTTCCGGTCTTTGTGGATCCAGCGGATCAACGCCGGAGCTCGCGAGCACGGGCTCTCGTACTCCCAACTCGTGCACGGTCTCAGGCTGGCCGAGATAGACTTAGACCGCAAGATACTGGCCGACCTCGCCGCCACCGAGTCGGAGGCCTTCGCGGCGGTGGTGTCCCAGGCCAGGAACGCTCTCAACGGAGATCCCGTCCAGAAGCGCATCGAGAGCTTTAGGCTCAGGCAGCAACCTGTAGAGCAGACCACCGAGCCCGAGGGCGAGAAGCAGGATACCGAGGTGGGGGCTACGGAGGCCGCCGAGCGCAAAGCCGAGGAGCTGGACGTGGAACTCTCCGAGGTGGAGGGCACAGGCTCGGAAGGACACATCCTGGTCGAGGACGTGGAAGATGTGGCCGGTAAAGTAAAGGTTACCGACGCCGCCGAGCGCAAAGCCGAGGCCCTGGGCGTGGACCTCTCCGAGGTAGAAGGCACAGGCTCGGGCGGGCGCATCACCGTCAGAGACGTGGAGAGGGCAGCCAAAGAAGTGGGCGAGAAAGCCGGTTAGAACCCTGGCGCCCTAGCCGTTGACTCGGAGGCTCTCCGCTCCACGCCTGATCGCCCTCGGGTTTGCGGTTCTTATGGTCTTTGGGACCCTGCTGTTAAAATTGCCGGGGTCCAGCTATGGGGGGATCTCCTGGGTGGACGCCCTTTTCGTCTCGGTCAGCGCCACAAGCGTCACTGGGCTCTCGTCGGTGGAATACCCGGTGACGTTCACCACCTTTGGGAGCGTCGTGGTCATGCTCCTCATCCAGGTTGGGGGGATAGGGATCATGACCTTCACGACATTGGGCGCCTTGTTGGTCGGACGAAGGGTGGCTTCAGGGACCTGCTCGCCGCTCGCGAGGAGCTTGGTAACGGGGACTCGCCACGCAACACTGTGAGGCTCATAGGCCAGATAGCCGGAATCACCCTCGTCGTCGAGGCCCTGGGAGCTGTCGTCCTCACCTTCGGCTTCGTAAGGAGAGGCCTGAGCCTCGGCGAAGGCTTGTTCCAGGCAGTCTTTCACGCGGTCATGGCCTTCTGCAACTCTGGATTCGCCACCCTGTCGGGAGGGGACCTCGCGCCCTACGCGGGCGATCCATCCGTAAATCTAGCACTCGTCGCTCTCATATTCATCGGGGGCTTGGGCTTCCCGGTCCTCGTGAACCTATGCTACTACCGGCAAACCGGGTGGCTGACTTTGCACTCCAAGCTCGTCCTTGTCACTACGGCGGCGCTCGTCTTGATCGGATTTCTGGGCGTGGCGTTGTTTGAGTGGTCGAACCCCGCTACGCTAGGAGGAGAATCTACTAGCACTCGGTTGTGGATGTCCTTCTTTCAGGGGGTGACACCACGCACGGCGGGGTTCTCGACCGTGGACTACGCCCAGATGCGCGAGACCACGTTGTTCGTGCAGGTCGGGCTGATGTTCGTCGGGGCCGCGCCGAGCTCGACCGGCGGGGGGGCAGGGTCACTACACTGGCTCTCCTGGCGCTCGTCGTGCTCGCGCTGTCGCGGGGGCAAGAGGAGGTAAGCGCCTTCGGTCGCCGCATCCCGCGGCGGCTCATCCAGAAAGCGCTCGCGGTGCTCTCGGCGTCGGCGCTCCTGGTAATCGTGGCAACGCTCACGATAATGGTCTCCGACGGCCTGGCGCTCCTGCCCGGCCATCTTCGATGTCACCTCCGACTTCGGGACGGTGGGGCCTCAGCATGAACACCACGCAGGAGCTCTCGCCTTTCGCTAAACTGGTCGTCGCCGGGGTAATGTTCCTGGGGCGGGTGGGTACGATCACCTTGATACTGGCGCTCGCGGCCCGGCAGAAGCCGCCGAGCTACACCTACCCGCAGGAGGACATAGCGATAGGATGACGGTTTGGGCAAACAGTTCGTAGTTATAGGGATGGGACGGGTCGGCGCCTCCTTGGTGAGGACCCTAGACTCTTTGGGTCATGACGTTCTAGGCATCGACTGCGGGGAGGATCGGATCCAGGACCTCTCGACGTCGCTACCCAATGCCAACCTGGTCGCGGCGGACGCCACAGAGCCTCAGGTCTTGAGCGACCTCGGGGTCGAGCAGTTCGATGGAGCGGCGGTAGTGATCGGCGAGAGCATCCAGGACAGCATGCTCGTTACCCTCATTCTCAAGGATTTGGGTGTGCCGATGGTCTTTTCGCGGGCCAACAATGAGCTTCACGCCAGGGTGCTCGCAAGGGTAGGGGCGGACTACGTGATCCAACCTGAGAAGAAGTTCGGCGAGTTCCTGGCACGTCAGATGTCCTTGCCTGGTATCCAGGACTATCTGGAGCTCGGCCAGCACGAAGCGGCGATCGAGATAGAAGTGCCCCATGAGTGGATCGACAAATCTCTCAAGGATCTCCAACTCCACCGCAAGAAACATCTGACGTTGTTAGCAATCAAGCACGAAGGTCAGGAAGGTGCCTTACCTTGCCCCGATGAGCCACTCCAAAAAGGGGACGTCCTCGTTATCGGAGGTCCCAAAAAGGAGCTCGACAAACTCGAACCCTCCGAAGTGTGATCTCCACGACTACCCTTAAGCGGCTTGCCAAGCTCAAGCAAAAGAAATACCGTGAAGCCGAGCACCTCTTCCTGGCCGAAGGCCAGAGCCTTATAGAAGAAGCTACCGTACCGCCTGCGCATTTCCTCACCGACCACGAGGCTGTCCGCAGACTCTCGACGCTCACCACCTCTACGGGTCCGGTCGCTGTCTTCCCGTTCCTCGACGTCTCTGCTGCGGAGCTGTTGCGCGAAAACGATCGGATCGTCTTCCTGCATGGCGTTCAGGACCCGGGCAACGTCGGCACCGCGATCCGGGCCGCCCACGCCTTCGGAGCCGGCGTCGCCCTCGCCAGGGGCACGGCCGACCTCTACAACCCAAAGACCGTACGGGCCACTATGGGCTCCATCTTCCACGCCCGCGTCGCCCGAGAGCTTCAGACTTTCCCGTTCCTCGAAGAGGCGAAGGTTTCGGGGTTCACTCCGGTTGCGGCGGTCCCGCGTGGCGGAGAACGGCCTTCCGATATGCCCGCCGAGAAGCTCACGATCGTCGTGGGAGCGGAGGGCGGAGGGTTGCCGAAGGATCTGGTCTCGGCCTGCCAGAGAACGGTCTCGATCCCGGCTCTCGCGGCCTCTCTGAACGCCGCGGTCGCCGCGTCGATCCTGCTCTACGAGGCGTATATGCGTGTGCTACCATAGCTCCTCGCATGATGACTTCCGGTCGCATAGAGGAGCTTCGCGACGAGGCGCTCTCCGCCGTGGAGTTGGCGGATTCCACGTCCGAGCTCGAGTCCGTTCGCGTTAAGTACCTGGGTCGGTCGGCCGGACTAACCGAGATAAAGAAGGGCATTCGAAACCTTCCGCCAGAAGACCGCCGCGAAGTCGGTGGGGCTGCGAACAGGGCCACCAACGAGATAGAAGCCGCCCTTACCGAACGCCTCGCGTCGGTCGTGGCCGCCGAGCGCGAGGAGCGCCTGCGCGCCGAGGCTGTGGACGTGACTCTCCCCGGCGTGCCGTACCCGAAGGGGAGCCTCCACCCCTCGATGCGCATCATAGACGAGGTCGTAGACTTCTTCGTTGGGCTGGGCTACAAAGTAGCCGAAGGGCCCGAGGTCGAGACCGACTACTACAACTTCACTGCCCTGAACATTCCGCCGGGGCATCCGGCGCGGGGGGAGCACGACACCTTCTTCTTGGATGAAGGCCTGGTCTTGAGGACCCACACTTCGCCCGTGCAGATCAGGACTATGCTCACGCAGGAGCCGCCTGTCTACGTCGTCTGCCCGGGCCGGACCTACCGGCGCGACTCCGACCCGACGCACACCCCGATGTTCAACCAGATCGAAGGCCTCGCGGTCGACGAAGGGCTCACCCTGGCTCACCTGAAGGGTACACTCGCTGCGATGGCTCGTCACGTGTTCGGGGAGGGCGCCAAGGTCCGTCTGAGGCCGGGCTACTTCCAGTTCACAGAGCCGAGCGTCGAGTTGGACGTGAGCTGCTTCGTCTGCGGCGGGACGAACCCCAACTGCAAGGTGTGCAAGGGGGCCGGGTGGCTCGAGATGCTCGGGGCCGGGATGGTCGATCCCGCGGTGCTCGTAGAGGTCGGCTACGACATCGAGCGCTACACCGGCTTCGCTTTCGGCATGGGGCCGGACCGGATGGCGATGGTCAAGTACGGTGTCCCGGATTTGAGGCTCTTCTTCGAAGGCGACCTCCGCTTTCTGCGCCAGTTTTAATCTCTAGAAGGGGATACTTTTGCGCGTTCCTCTCACATGGCTCCGCGAGTATGTAGACTTCGACCTCTCGGCCGAAGAGCTCATCGACCTCATCACCCTGCACAGCCAGGAGATCGACGGCGTCGAGCATTTCGGCGTGCTCGACGGCGAGGTCGTTGTCGGCGAGGTCGTCGAGTTCAGGCCACACCCGGACGCCGACCGGCTCAACGTCGCGAATGTGGACATCGGGGGGGAGACCGTCCAAATCGTGGCCGGCGCGCCGAACCCCTACCCCGGCGCCCGCGTGCCTGTGGGCCTCCCCGGCAGCACCCTGGCCGACGGCCGCAAGCTCAAAAAGGCGAAGCTCAGAGGCCTCGAATCGTATGGGATGATGATGAGCGAACGCGAGCTCGGCATCTCGAACGACCACGAGGGCATACTCCTCCTCGACAATAACTACGAAGTCGGGCGCCCGCTCTCGGACTACTTCCCTACCGGCGAGACCGTCCTCGACGTAGACGTCACGCCGAACCGGCCCGATCTGTGGGGCATGATCGGGGTCGCACGCGAGCTGGCCGCCATCCTGAAAACTACCTTCCGTATCCCCGAGCCGCGCTTCGAGCCCACCGGGAAGCCAACAGAAGCCTACACCCTGCAGGTCGAAGCCGAAGACCTTTGTCCCCGCTATGATCTCAGGTGCGTCTCCGGAGTCCGGCCTGGCGAGAAGGCTCCTATGGAGGTGCGGCGTCGCATCCACGCGGCGGGGATGCGCCCCGTCAACGCGGTCGTGGACGCTACGAACTACGTCATGCTCGAGACCGGCCAGCCCCTCCACGCCTTCGACTCCCGTAAGGTCCACGGCGGCATCGTCGTCCGGCGGGCGCGTCCCGGCGAGACGATGACCCTCCTCGACGGCACTACCCGACAACTAGACGAGGAGATGCTCGTCATCGCCGACCAGGAGCGTGGCCTCGTCATCGCCGGCGTCATGGGCGCTGAAGAAGCCGAAGTCGGCGACGAGAGCACAGACGTCCTGGTAGAAGTCGCGACCTTTGCCGGGCGCAACATCCTCGAAACCTCCCAGCACTTGGGGCTCCGCACAGATGCCTCCGGACGCTTCGAGCGAGGTCTTGACCCCGAGATGGTCTCCTACACGATGGACCGTGTGTCCGGCCTAATCTCCGAGACCACCGGCGGCAACCCCGCGCCCGACACCTTGAGCCACTACCCCGAGCCCGTGGAGCCCAGGAGCGTAACCATGAGGATACCACGGGCGGAGCTTCTGCTCGGTATGCCGGTGAAGGCGAACGAGGCCGTGGAGAGACTAGAGCTCTTGGGGTGCGAGGTGCGGCGGGAGGATGACCGTCTCCTCGCCACCGTGCCGACCTTCCGCCGCGACCTCGAACGCGAGGCGGATCTCATCGAGGAAGTCGGGCGTCTCGTCGGCCTCGAGAACGTGCCGGAGAGGCTCCCGGGCGTCCCGCTCCCCGGCGGCCTGACCCCGGAACAGAACAAGCTCCGGCGGCTCAGGTATCTCCTGGCCGACCTCGGGCTCGCCGAGGCCGTAACCTACCCGTTCGGCCCCGACCACTGGAGAAAGGATCTCGGCCTCGAAGACAGAGACGCCGGGCAGACTGCTCTGAAGCTGCGCAACCCGCTGAGCGTGCAGGGAAGCAGCCTGCGTCCGTCGCTTCTGCCGGGCCTCCTCGATGCCGCGGCCCGCAACCGCGCCTTCGGCGCCCGTGGCGGCGCTATCTTCGAGGTTGGGCGTGTCTTCGAGCCAAAAGAGCAGCCCCCCGAACTGCGCGAGGCCGCCCTCCGGTTCCGTATGACCGGCCGAACCGACGGCGACGCCCTGGCGGATCTGCTCATGGGCGTTTCGGAAGTCCAAAGGGTAGCGGGCCTCCTCGCGGGGACCGTCCGCCCGTCCGGGTGGAACGTCCCGGGTTTGATGGCGGGCTTTTTCGAGGCGAAGGGCCTGGTCGAGCGGATCGTCCCTGGGGCTCTCTTCGAGCCGCGGGTACTTCCCTTCCTTCATCCAGGGCGCGTCGCCGCCGTGATCTCGCGTGGCGCGGAGGTCGGCTGGGTCGGCGAGCTGCACCCAGAAGTGGCCGAGAGGTTCGGGCTCGAAGGATGGCCCGTCTCCGCCTTTGAGCTGGATCTAGTAGCCACGGACCCCGATCCCGCACCACGCTTCGCGCCGTTCTACAACGTGCCGGCCGTTTCGATGGACCTCGCCGTAGTCGTGGGCGAGGAGGTCAGGGTCGGCGACATGCTAGAGGTCGTGGCCTCTTTGGGGAGCCCGATCCTGTCTGAGTGGCGAGTATTCGACGTCTACGAGGGGGCCCAGGTGCCCACCGGCAAAAAGAGCGTCGCGCTCAACTTCACGTTCCGGGCAGAAGAGACACTAAACGACGTGATAGTCAAGGAGGAGCTCGACCGCATCTCTGAGCGGTTGCGCGAGGCCTTCGACGCCGAGGTGAGGAGCGGCTAAGGTTCGCGCCACTCGGACGCGAGCACCCTCATGAGGATCGCATCGTGGAACTCCCCGTAGCGCCGGATCGCCTGCCGTATCCGCCCCTCCCTCTCGAACCCTAGCTTCTCGTAGGCGGCGATCGCCGGTTCGTTGAAATCGAAGACGCTCAGGCCCACGCGCTCGAGGCCCAAAGTCTCGAACGCGTACCGGAGGATGACCCTGATCGCCTCCGTGCCCAAGCCCTTGTTGCGGGCCTCCTCCGTGCCCACGATCACGGAGAGGTCCGCCGAAGCTTCTGCCTCCTTGATGTTCGTCAGGCTGATCACGCCGATCGGCTCCTCCTCGCTCTCCCGATGGATGGCGAAGGAGTCGTCTGTTGCCGACTTCTCCCGGTCCTCGAAGAGCTTCTCGACCGCCGCCCGCCGCATCGGCTCGGCCGTCCAGCTAGTGAGACGCCAGATCTCCTCGTCGCCGTACCAGCGTGCATACAGGGGGTAGTTCTCTCGGGAGTGCCGCCGCAGCTCGACGCCATCCCCGACGAGCCTTTGTGCTTTTTCTGACGCCCTCACGACACCAAATATACTCGTTAGTTAAGCCACGCGCTATGTTAAAATTTTGCCATTATGAAAGTTATTTCAGACCGATTGGTGCCTTTAGGGTTCGGCAAGTACGTCCGAGCCGACAAAATAGTGGCGCTCGTTCCCATCGAGGAGGACCGCGGCAGCGGACGCCGGACCCTCGTCTACGTCGACTGTTTGCCCGAGCCCCTCGTCGCTGGCAGAACGGAGGGCACGATGTTGCGCGACATGGTCGGCCCCGAGAGCGGCTCCGTAGAGCTGTTGCGAGAGCTCCAGCTGCAGATCGGGCAGGTTCGACCACTCCTGAAGTCTTCCATACGCTCCGAGGCCGGGCTCGACCTCGACCAGCTCTCCCGCCGCATCTCGGACCTCACGGGAGAGCAGTGAGCCCAGGGGAGGTTCTCCCGACCGCCTTCTACGACCGGGATCCGCGGCAGGTCGCCGTGGACCTCTTGGGTTGCTCCCTCGTCCACGAGACCGAGGGGGGCATCACCTCCGGCGTGATCGTCGAGACCGAGGCCTACCTTTGCGTTGACGATCCGGCCTGCCACGCCTACATGTACCCCAAGATGCGCAACCGCACGATCTTTGGCAGGCCTGCTCTCGCCTATGTGTACCTCGCGTACGGCGTGCACAAACTGCTCAACGTCAATTGCGAAGAAGAGGGGAAGGGAAGCGCTGTCCTGATCCGTGCTCTCAACCCTTCGGAGGGCCACGAGCTTATGGCCGAGCGTCGAGGGAAGATGGACCTGTGTACCGGTCCTGGCAAGCTCGCGCAGGCTTTGGGCATAGATCTCTCCCTAGACGGCCACGACGTAACGCGCGACCCACTAACCATCAGATGGGGAGAGTCCCTAGAAGGTGAGATCGTGTCCACCACCCGCATTGGTATCAGCCGCGGCGCCGAGCTCCCCTACCGCTACCTTGCATCGAAAAACGCCAACGTCTCTGTCCCGCCCAAGACGATCGTCGAGCGTGGCCTCAAACGCGTGGAGCGTATCTCTTAGTAGCCGCCGGGGTAGGCCCGGCCCGGCTTACCGGGAGGATTAATAAGGAGGACCCGGGACCCCGGAGGGGTTTGGAGAATGGTTCGCGGCCGCACCACCTGGCGGATGAATAACCTGCTGCTGCGCAGTTTCGCCGGGTAGACTCGTTACAGGGGAAGATGCGCTGGTAGCCCTGGTCGAGCCCGTCATGCTCACGCTGGTGAGGGTTTGTGGGACCGCGCTTCCTTCGAACTCCTTTATCGGTTCGTCTTTGAGAACTTGCTGCATGTAGGTCCGCCAGATAACCGTCGGTGGGGCGAGGGGGCCGTTCTGCTGGCCGCCCAGGTTCAAGAGACCATCCAGGGTCTGCTCGCCCCCTTCGTATCCTATCCAGACACCGGTCACTAACTGTGGGGTGAAGCCGATGAACCAGGAATCGAAGAAGTTCTCCGTGGTACCGCTCTTGCCGGCGGCGGGTCGGTCGCCCAGAGACGCCTTCTCCGCGATGCCCTGCGTGATGTCCCCGATCATGATCTCCGTGGCCTTGTAAGCTACCTCGGGGTCTATGACCTGCTCGCCTTGCGGATTCTCCGGAGCGGTATAAAGAACCCCCTCGTCTTCCTGCCCCTCGTTTTGCACCACCTTCTCGATGCCCGTTGGCGTCACCCTCTCTCCACCGTTGGCGATCGTGGCGTAAGCGGTCGCCATGTCGAAAGGCGAGACCTCTCGAGTGCCGAGGGCTATGGACGGGTGCGTGGCATCGAGATTTGCCGAGACCCCGAGCCTCTTGGCGACGTCCGCGACCGCTTCCGGGCCGTTCTCGATGCCCCGGTCGTCGACGTTCAAGACTAGGTCCGTAAAGACCGAGTTGTCCGAGAGCCAGAGCGCCTCCTCCAGGCTGATCGAGCCATGCTCCCTATTCTCGTAGTTTTTGACCTGCCACTCCTCCGGGTTGCCGTACGCGTTCTTCACCACGTACCGCTTGTTCTCCGAGACGAACCGGGTCGAGGGGTCTATCCCCTGCTCTAGCGCGGCGACGAGCGCGAACGGTTTGAAAGAGCTTCCCGGCTGGCGACGGGCCTTCGTGACCAGGTTGAACTCGGACTCCTTCCTGTCCCGGTTGCCGACCATCGCCGTTACTCGTCCCGTGCCTGGCTCTATCGACACGAGCGCCGCGTCCGGGTCCTCGGGGTTGCGCAGGTAGCCGTTCGGTTCGTACAAAACCTCCTGGGCTGCCTTTTGGTCTTCGAGGTCCAAAGACGTGTAGACGCTCAAGTTCCCCGCGAGCACTGTATTCGCCCCGTACCGGTTCACCAGCTCCTCTTGTACAAGTTCCGCGAAGTCCCTTGTGAGTGCCGGACCGGTAAGGCCGGTCTCCTCCATCGGGGCCTTCGGCCAGGGGTCGGGGAGCGCCTCGTCGAGCGCCTCGTTGTGTTCCTGGCGGGTGATGTAGCCTAGGTCCCACATGCTGTCGAGTACGATATTCCGTTGGTTTGTCGCATCCTCGCGGTTCGTCCCCAGCGTTGATGGAGAGATGGGCAGCCCGATCAGGGTGGCTGACTCGCCGACGGTGAGGTCCTTGGCCGACTTGTTGAAGTAAGTCTGCGCAGCGGCCTCGACCCCGTAGGCGTTGCTGCCGAAGTACACTGTGTTCAGGTACAAGCCGAGGATCTCGTCCTTCTCATACTTGCGCTCGATCTCTACGGCTATCGCCGCCTCCTTGAGCTTCCTCAAAAGCGTTCGGTCCCCCGAGAGGTACGCGTTCTTCACGTACTGTTGGGTGATTGTGGAAGCCCCCTCGACGGCCTCGCCCGACCGGATGTCTATCCACAGAGCGCGTATGATGCCCCAAAGATCCACACCGCCGTGCTCCCGGAACCGCTGATCCTCCTGGGCGACCAAAGCGTCGAGCAAACCGGGTGGCATGTCCTCGAAAGAAGCCGTCCTCCGGTTCTCGCCCTGGAAGACCGCCCCGATCACCCGCGTGGTCTCCTCTGTTTCCCCGAGTGGCTTCGAGTATATGTAGGTCGGATGCGAGGCCGTTCCCGAGACCTCGTTCAGGCTAGCCACACCCCTAACGAGGCCCAAATATCCTCCCGCAAAGAACGCGAGCGTCGCGACTGCGCAGCACAAGAAAAAAACGCCGACCCAGCGCAGAACCCTCGGCTTGAGGCTCCCTTCCCCGAAGCTGCGATTTTTCTTTGTGCCCGCAGGAGACCTCTGACCCTTCTTGGGCGTCGGACGCGCGGTTCTCGTGCCGTTAGGTCTTTGGAAGGTTTGGGCCATCGGTGCGGTATAGTACACGAGACGTATGACGATCACATTGATGCCATAGTTTGGTTGAGATCAATTAATGAGCGCCGTCTCGAACACCGAGAGAATCTATGCGAACGCCGTGGACGTTATTCCTCGCGAAGAGTTCGAACGCTGCCTGAGGAGCGGCGAGACGTTGAGGGTCAAGCTCGGCATCGACCCGACCGCTCCCGACATCCACTTGGGCTTCGTCGTCGTCCTCAAGAAGCTCAGGGTGTTCCAGGATCTCGGTCACACTGCCGTGCTCGTGATCGGGGACTACACCGCGAGGGTGGGAGACCCTTCGGGTCGCTCAAAGACCCGTCCCATCCTCTCACCGGAGGACATAAACAAGAACACCGAGACTTACCTCGACCAGGCCTATTTCGTCCTCGACCGCGAGAGGACCGAGGTACGCTTCAACTCCGAGTGGCTGGCGCCCCAGACGCTGGCAGACATAATAGGGCTCACCAGGGCCACCACCGTCGCCCGCATCCTCGAGCGCGACGACTTCAGCAAACGGTACGCTGCGGGCGACCCGATCACGCTGACCGAGCTTCTCTATCCCCTCATGCAGGCTTACGACTCGGTCGCCATAGACGCCGACGTCGAGCTCGGGGGCGCCGACCAGCTCTACAACCTCCTCATGGGGCGCCAGATCATGGAGTACTACGGCAAGACGCCCCAGTGCGTCCTCACCACACCCTTACTCGTCGGTACAGACGGCGCGGCGAAGATGAGCAAGTCCCTGGACAACTACATCGCTGTTACCGACCCACCTCGCGTCATGTTTGGCAAGGCCATGAGCATCCCAGACAAGCTGATGATGGACTACTATTCGCTCCTCCTCGACAGACCGCTCCCCGAGACCGAACCCGTCGAGCAAAAACGCGAGCTCGCCCGTTCCCTCGTTCGCACCTTCCACGGCGATAGCGCCGCCGCCGACGCCGAAGAGACCTTCGACACCGTAGCGCGACGCGAAGTCCCCGAAGACGCTCCCACGGTCGCCGTGCCCGAAGGGAGAGAAAAGATCTGGATCGTCGACCTCATCGTCCTCGCCGGCTTCGCGAAGACGAACGGCGAGGCTCGCCGCTTCATCATAGGCGGCGCCGTACGGCTCGACGGGAAGCCTGTCACCGACGAGGGGCTCAATCTTCCCGTGAAGAGGCTGCTGGGCAAGATCCTCCAGGTCGGCAAACGTCGCTACGCCCGACTTGTCGCCTCGCGCTGAGACATGGAAAAGATGCCCGAAAGAGCTCTCTCGGTTCTCTTGACGTTCCCTAGGGCAACGCTATAATAGCCGGGTTGACACCTTAGGGGACGCCAAGCCACAGGTGCTGGCGGCGGAATCGAAAGAATTCTGACAACCTGGAGGCATCGCCCCGCCGAGAGGCGAGGGGCTTGGGTCGGCGCAAAAAGGGTGGAGTACCACAAAAATCCTCCGGTCGGGGTTTGAAACCTCGAGGCGAGGTGGTATAATCCCTTCGTTAATGATCGGAATCGACTTGACAACCGAGGCGGTGCGATAGGGTAGCTTCCCGACAGATTGGGACGACACCCGAAGCCCACTCACTGAGTGGGTTTTTCTTCGCCCACGAGGATGTCAATCTCCGGTCCGGCTCTGCCGAGAGGCAAGGGGCTTGGAAGCTTTGAAAACTGAATAGTAGTGATAGACCTACAGCAAACAGGTAAACCTGTCAATTAACGTCGGGACCGACTCTCCGCGATCCGAGAGTAATCTAGAGATCGCCGACGTGGGTAGCGCCCACGACCAACTTAGCTTATACGTCGCCTTATGGCGGCGGTAGATAGCTAGTTCGGAGAGTTTGATCCTGGCTCAGGACGAACGCTGACGGCGTGCTTTAGACATGCAAGTCGAACGAGAAAGCCCTTCGGGGTGAGTACAGTGGCGGACGGGTGAGTAACACGTGGGTAACCTGCCCCTCGCAGGGGGATAACCGGGGGAAACCCCGGCTAATACCCCGTAAGCTTACAAAGCGGCATCGCATTGTAAGGAAAGGTAGCTTCGGCCATCCGGCGAGGGATGGGCCCGCGGTGCATTAGCTAGTTGGTGGGGTAACGGCCCACCAAGGCGACGATGCATAGCTGGTCTGAGAGGATGATCAGCCACACTGGGACTGAGACACGGCCCAGACTCCTACGGGAGGCAGCAGTCGGGAATCTTGCGCAATGGGCGAAAGCCTGACGC
>Ga0126308_10000444_pt1 | contig 13663 bp, 11 predicted proteins | sample Plot55_FD_92533 | JGI IMG/M metagenome (GOLD analysis project Ga0126308, IMG submission 92533) | Serpentine soil microbial communities from UC McLaughlin Reserve, CA, USA - Plot55 | ecosystem: Environmental > Terrestrial > Soil > Grasslands | place: USA: UC McLaughlin Reserve, Lake County... | reverse complement strand
GGTACCGGCCGCTTGTGCGAGCGCGATCACCGCCTCCTTCGCAGCCCTGTCGTCCCCGAAGACGAGCACGTCACAATCGACCGGACCGTCCCCGCGCAGCTTCTTCGCGCCGACATTGTGGAAGGCGGACGTGACCTTGACCCCGTCGCCGAGGATGCGACGTGCAACCTGCGCGCCAGATCCTTCCGAGGGAAGCTGCACGACCGACACCCTTGGAGGCACGAGCGGCACCGCGGCGTCGACCACGATCTTGCCCGTAAGCGCGTCACGGATTTCGGCCAGGATTGCGTCGTGGTTGGAATAGGGCACCGCGATAACGACTATGTCGCCGGCTTGCGCCGCACCCAGATTGTCGTCGCCCCGCACGCCCGCACCGATCTTGGCCGCGGCGGCATCGGCCTTCTCGCGACTGCGCGAGCCTAGAACGACGGAATACCCTGCTGCGGCCCAACGGCCCGCGAGTCCGGAGCCGAGATCGCCCGTCCCGCCGATGATCCCGATGGTCGGCCGATCCATTCGAAGCTCCAAATTCTCAGCGCTCGCGACGGGACGTGATCGAACTCAGCCGATGCTCAACTCGGTCAAGGGTACGACCTTCACGCCCGCCGCTTCGAGCCCCTCGCGCGCGGCGCGCGCGCTCGAGATCGCGGTCGGCTCGTCACCGTGCACGCAGAGGCTCTCAACCTGCGTCTTGATGCGTTTGCCGTTGCGCGAGACGATCTCGCCTTCGAGCACCATGCGCACGACCTGCTCCTGCACTACCTTCGGGTCCTTGAGCACAGAGCCCGGGATCTTGCGCGAGGTGAGGTTGCCGTCGTCGTCATATTGCCGGTCGCAAAAACCCTCGCGCGCGACGCGCAGGTCGAGCGCCCATCCGGTCTTCTCCATCTCGGAGCCCGCCAGCGCGACATAGATTAAGTCGCGGTCGACGGTCTTGATCGCGCGGCCGATCGCCATGGCGTAGTCGCTGTTCTCCGCCGCCATGTTGTTAAGCGCGCCGTGTGGCTTCAAGTGCGTGACCTTCGCACCAGCATAGGAAGCGACCGCCTGCAGCGCCCCAATCTGGTAGGCAATCAGATATTCGAGGTCGTCCGGGCGCATGTCGATGCGACGACGCCCGAAACCCCAGATGTCGTTGAATCCAGGATGCGCGCCGATGCTCACGCCCTCCGCGACCGCCCGCTTGACTACGCGATGCATCACAGTGGCGTCCCCCGCATGCATACCGCAGGCGATATTGGCGGATTTGATGATCTTTAGGATCTCGTCGTCGTTGCCGATGTCGTAGGCGCCGAATCCCTCGGCCATGTCCGCATTGAGGTTGACCGCAACCGCCGCCATCCCGCCCTCCATCGGCCCGGCTCACCAACGCGGCCGGAAGGTTCGTCGGATATCGTACTGTCTTTAGTAAGACAATCTCTTTGCTGGCTCATCCCCGCGTCTTGCGCCCAAGCAATGCGCGCACCAGCGAGCGAACGCGCTCCTTCAGGACGGACCACACAAGTGACGCCGCGTCGAGCTCGGCCGCCGGAGCCGGCGCGGACGGCGGACGGCCCTCGCCGACCGCAAGTCGAGCCTCGAGGTTCTGCGCGAAGGCGGCGGTGAGCCGGTTCGCCACGTCCTGAATAAGACCGGAGCGGCTGAACTGTGCGAGCATGCCAGTGAGTGTATAGCCCACCGTGACATTGACGCGCGTGGCGCCGCCTGGTTCGGGCGACAGCTTGTAGGCGATCTCGCCGCGGGTCGCGGAGCCGCTGCGGTTATCCCGGCCTTGCCCCCGGATCATTCCGGCATAATGGGAGACGTCGCGCGCGATATCGGCGGAGCCGGAAAACTCCGCCACGATCGGCCCTGCCTTGACGCGCAGTAGGCCCTCGACATGGTCTTCCGTCGGCGTGCCGACGAGTCTCGCGCCGGGCAGGCAGGCCGCAACCTCCTCAGGGAGGCCGAGCAAGGCCCAGACCGCCTCAGGAGGATGACGCACAGTGAAGCTTTGCTCCATCGTTACGTGCGGCCGCCATTCTTCCAGCGGGCGACTTTCTCGGCGCGCGGAGACCGTCGGCTCGGCTCGGGGCTGAGTTCGCACCCGCGCGCTTGAGGTTTGCGAACCGGCGGGATGGGCCGAACCGGCGGGGCCGAGGGCGGCGATGCCGCCCCCCGGCTCCGGCGCGATACCGCGGGCGCGGCGGTCCGCGATGACGCTCTGGACGGCGCGCACTACGCCAACATAGCCCGTGCAGCGGCACAGGTTCCCGCTCATGAGAACGCGGATCTCACGCTGGTCAGGCTCGGGAAGGCGCAGCACCGCGTCGCGCGCTGAGACCAGCATGCCGGGGGTGCAGAAGCCGCATTGCAGCGCGTGCTCGCGGGAGAACGCTTTTCGAAGCGCAACCGACACTTCGTCATGCAAGCCTTCGACCGTCGTGATTATAGCGCCGTCGCACGCGACGGCATAGGTGATGCAGGAGCGCGCCGGCGCTCCGTCGATCAGAACGGTGCAGGCGCCGCACACCCCGTGCTCGCAGCCGAGATGAGTGCCGGTGAGATTGCGGTGCTCACGGATGAAATCCGCGAGATGCGTACGCGGCTCGACCTCGGCCTCGACCGGGCCGCCGTTTATAGTCATGGAAACGCTGGTCATGCGGACGATGTCCGGGCGACCGCGCGGCGCAGCGCGGCTACATGCATCTGGCGCTCGATTGGATCGGCGAGGCCGCGCCGGCGCAGGAGGTCGTCAGCGAGGCTTGCATCAAAGTTGCCGGCGAGGTCCGCGCCAACCCGGCCGCGGAAGAGTGGGCGGGCATCGGCGAGCACGATCGGCTTAGCGTCGATCGCGCCGAGCGCGGCCCGGCAGATACCGCGGTCGGGGTCGTCGAGCACGGCGCCTATCGCATGGGCGAACTCGCCGGTTTTGCGAGAGATCTTGTAAAAGCCCCAGCGCGCATTCGACGAGAGCCGCGGGATCCGGATCGCTTCCAGAATCTCCACGGGTTCAATTGCGGCCTCGAAGACTCCAATCATCAGATCCTCGATCGGAACTGTGCGCTTGCCGCCGGAGCCGACGATGACAGCCCCGGCCCCGATCGCGGCGAGTGCGCTGATCCAGTCCGCCGCGGGATCGGCATGGACGAGGCTGCCGCCGAGCGTGCCGCGGTTGCGTACGGCGCGATAAGCGATGCCCCGCGCGACCGAAGGGAGGGCCCCACCGGTGACGTCTGGTACGCGACCATCCTCGATATCAGCATGGGTGACGCAGGCGCCGACCGTGATCGCCTCCGGGCTCTGCTCCACGCGCTTGAGCTCCGCGATGCGGGTGATGTCGACGAGAAGCTCCGGGCGGACGAGCCGCAGGTTGAGCATCGGGCCGAGCGATTGCCCGCCCGCGAGAAGCTTCACAACAAGCCTGTCATCCCCGATCAACGCGAGCGCGCCCTTTATGTCAGAGGGACGTTCGTAATCGAAGGCAACGGCCTTCATAACGCCACCTCGGCCGGAGTCGCCTTGCGCTCGCCAACGTAGGCGCGAATGGCCTCGAGCACGCGGCGCGGCGTGATCGGCGACTGGTTGATCTCGATCGCGATGCCGCGGAGCGCGTCGTTGACTGCATTGGCGATTGCAGCAGGCGGTGCGATCGCGCCGCCCTCGCCGAGGCCCTTCTGACCGAAGACCGTGTAAGGCGAGAGCGTCTCCATGTGATCGATGCGGGCAGCCGGGACCTCAGTCGGCCCCGGCAGGAGGTAGTCGCTAAACGTCGAGGCAAGGGGTTGGCCTGAGGCGTCGAACGGCATTTCCTCATAGAGCGCTGTCCCGATGCCTTGAGCGAGGCCCCCGTAGATCTGGCCATCGACGACCATGGGATTGATGAGCTTCCCGCCATCTTCAACGACGACGTAGTCTAGGATCTCGATGTCGCCGATCTCGGGGTCGACTGCCACGAGTGCCGCGTGTGTGGCGTAGCTGAACGTGCCGGAATCGCGTTCGGGTCGGTAGCCGACCGTCGCCTCGAGGCCTCCAGTGTGAACTCCGTAAGGCAGGTCCTGCGGCCGCAGGTACCATGTGCGAGCCACCTCGCCGATGGAAACTGCCGCCTGTGGGCCCACTACCTGGCCGTTCTCGAGTCTGACCGTTTCTGGATCCGCCTGGAGCAGGTTAGCCCCGATAACGCGGAGGCGCTCGGCGATCTCCTGTGAGGCGCGGGCGACCGCCCCGCCGGCCATCACAATGCAACGCGAGCCCCAGGTGCCCGTGGAGTAGGGTGTGTATTCGGTATCCCCGTGCACCACCTTGATTTTCGCGATGTCGATGCCGAGGACCTCGTTCGCGACCTGTGCGAGCGTCGTCTCAAGGCTCTGGCCGTGCGACTGGATGCCGACCCTCAGCTCCAAACCGCCGTCAGGGGTGACGCGCGCGGTCGCCTGCTCGTATCCCGGCACCATCGGGATACCCCATCCGGCATAGACCGATGTGCCATGAGCGGCCTGCTCGCAATAGGTCGCAATCCCAATCCCGACGCGCCGGCCGTCAGCCTCGCCGCGTTTCTGACGCGCGCGCACGCCCGGGACATCGATTGCGGCCACTGCGCGGCGCAGCGACTCGGGATAATCTCCGCTGTCGAAGTGCTTCTTGGTAATGTTATCGAAGGGCATCTGCTCGGGTCGGACCAGGTTCCTGGCCCGCACCTCGGCAGGCTCGAGTCCCACCTCCCGCGCGATAGCGTCGAGTACGAGCTCGAGCGCGAAGCAAACCCCGGTGCGCGCGACTCCACGATAGGGAAGGATCGGACACTTGTTTGTCGCCGCCGACCAGGTCCGGCATCGGTAGGACGGAAAATCGTACGGGCCGGGCAGGATGCTCGCGACCTGCGCGGCCTCGAGACAGGCCGAGAAGGGATACGCCGAATACGCGCCGGAATCGACGGTTGCCTCGCAATCGATGCCGCGCAGCTTCCCATTGCGATCAGCGTACGCACTGATGATGTAGTGGTGCTCGCGGCAGTTCGCGTTGGCGGTGAGGTGCTCGCGGCGGTCCTCAATCCAGCGTACCGGATGGCCCAAGCGGATCGCAAGCCAGCCAAGGCAGACCTCCTCGGCCAACAGAATCCCCTTGTACCCGAAGCCGCCGCCGACATCGGGAGCGATCACCCGGACCTGCCCGTGGTCGAGCCCAAGGCATTCGGATAGGCCAGTGCGATTGATGTGCGGCATCTGTGCCGATGTATAGAGCGTCAGCTGGCCGAGCCGATGATCCCAGGCCGCGACCGCGCCGCGTCCTTCAATAGGCGCCATGCACTGGCGCGCGGTGCGGATCTCGCGCGTGACCTTGATGGGCGCGTCCAGGGCCGCCTCAATGTTCACGTCTACGAAGGTTTCAAGGAAAACGTTGTCACCCCAATGCTCGTGCAGGAGCCCGGTTCCGGAGCGGCGCGCCTCAAGCATGTCGTGGATCGCAGGCAGCTCCCCGAACCCGATGGACACGCGCTCGGTCATGTCTTCTGCCTCTGCGCGAGTGGGCGCAACGCAGGCAGCGAGGAGTTCACCGACATAGCGCACCTTGTCATGCGCAAGCACCGGCTGGTCTGAGCTCTTGAACCCCGGAAGCCCCGAATTAGCACGTATGGGTTTCACCCCGCCGAGGTCGCTCGCTTCGAAAACGGAGGGCCGGTCCTCCTCCGGGATTGTGACGCCAAGTATCTTGGCGTGTGCGAGCGGGCTGCGGACGAACGCCACATCCTTCATGCCAGCGAGGCGTATGTCGGCGATGAACTGACCCCTGCCTTGCAGGAAGCGATCGTCTTCCTTCCTACGGACCGAAGCGCCCACCCCCTGACCTGTCATACCTGATCCCTTTCGGTCGTTTGCTATGCAGAAGGCTTGCCGGTGCATCACACGCAGGCAGCGCGGGGCCGACGCCGCCGTGCAGGGGCTTCCCGAGCTGAGCCCGTGAGGCTCGGGCCTCGGAACAGCTCCATGTGCAGCTTGATGCAGTCGCTTGGGTAGGTGATGTTGCCGACGTAGATCGCGCGGTCGTGCTCGTCGAGGACGATGCAGCGGCATTCCGCCGTCGGGGCGCCCACTCCCATGTTCAAGAGATCGGCAGTCTCGGGGTCGGCTCCGCCGATGACCAGCGTTTGATGGGCGCGCTTTATCTGCGGCCGATCGACGGAGGCAAGTACGTGCAACGCCGGATGTTTCCGGAATTCGGCCGGCGCGCGGTCGAACACGTCACGAGCGAGATGCAGGTTGACGAGCGAGAAGGGCTCGGCACCGCGATACTGGACGCTGCGTAGATAGACGTAGCTGGCTGCGGCCTTCCCTTCTCCCGGCCGCAAGACGGGCGCGGCGGGCGGGTTCTGTACCTTGAGCATTTTCGGCACGTGGTCCTTGATTGGTTCGATCAGCGACGTCCAGTCGGTGGCGAGATTCAGCCAACGCCGCTTCGGCGGTTCGTCCGCCACGAAGGTGCCGCGCCCCTGTTGGCAGTACAGTAGCCCCTCTTCGGCAAGGAGCTCGATAGCCTGGCGCACGGTGACCCGCGCGACCTCGAACTCGCGCTCGAGCTCCTCCAGCGTCGAGATCTTCTGGCCTGGGTCCCAGTGGCCGACTTCGATCCTCTGGCGCATCACTGAGGCAACCTGGAGGTACAAAGGGACCCGGCTGCGATCGTACACCCGCGCCAGCTTGGACATGGCGTTTGAATCCTCTGATTATTCTTTGGTCACGAAGTCGCGCAGCGTGGCACAGGCACGTTAGCGTCCTCGAGCCAGATCGACGTCTCGTCGATCCCGAGGCGCGGGCGCTCGCGCCCGGCACTGTCGGGAATCCCGAGGGTGACCAATGCTTGCGGCTCCCAATCCTCAGGCAACCCCAGCGCCGCCCGCACCGTTCCGGCGCAGAACAGCGGTGCGCACATCCAGCAAGCTCCGAAGCCGCGGGCCTGCGCAAGCAGCAGGATGTTCTGGACCGCGGCGGCCGTCGCCTGGACCGCCATAATGCGCTCGGCCTCGCTGCGGCGCGCGTCGGCATAGCGATCCATGTCACGCATCGTCAACGCCGCGACGAGGACAATGGCGGCGCCCTCAATGCGGGCGCGGGAGCGCGCGACGTCCGCCTCTATGTCTTCAACTGAATCGCCGTCGCGGGTGCGATCCGCCCGAAGCCGCTCACCCATGCTGCGCGCCAGACGCGCCTTGCCCTCATTGCCGGGCAACACGGCGAACCGCCAGGGCTGCCGATTGTGTGGCGAAGGCGCGCGACCGGCTGCCTCAATGAGCTCCAGGACAACCTCGCGCGGAACATCGCCGTCGCGAAATCGGCGAATCGAGCGTCGGGCGTGAATTGCCTGCGGCAGCTCGGCGACGCGAGCATCCTCCGCCACGCTCAGCTCATCCGACGCCGCTTCGAAGGTCCAGTGCATCATCAAAAGCTTGCATACCCGATAATCGGACTCCAGAATGATTCCAACATTAGGAAGATAGCAAGGGGCCCACTTGCGCGGATCCAGCGCCTCCTCTGAACGGGCGGGTCGTCACGCCGACGATACGGAGGACTCGATCGTGTTCCTGGATCGGGAGACCATACCGCCACACACGATCCTGCGCAGGCCGAGCTTCCCGCACCTCTGGACCGAGCATTTGCGGACAACCCCGGCCGAGGTCTCCAATCGCTGCCGCGACGCCACCATCGTCATCGTGAACAAGGTCAAGGTGACGGCCGACTCGATCGCTCAGATGCCGCGGCTGCGGCTCGTGGCCGTTGCCGCAACCGGCACCGATCCGGTCGATTTGAAGGCTTGTGCCGAGCGGGGCATCGTCGTCTCGAACATCCGCAATTACGCCGTGAACACGGTACCCGAGCATACCTTCGCGCTGATTCTCGCGCTGCGTCGAAGCGTTCTCGCTTATCAGCGGGCGGTCGAGGCGGGTGCGTGGCAGCGCGCAGGCCAGTTCTGCTTCTTCGACTATCCAATCCACGACCTGGCTGGCTCGACGCTCGGAATTATCGGCGAAGGCGCGATCGGGCAAGCAGTCGCGGCGCTCGGCAAGGCCTTCGGGATGCGCACGCTCTACGCCGCGCACAAGGGCGCGAGCGGGCTGGGTCCGCTCTACACCCCCTTCGAGGAGGTGCTCGAGACCAGTGACGTAATCACTCTGCACTGCCCGTTGATGCCTTCGACGCGCAACTTGATCGCCGCTGCGGAGTTCGCGCAGATGAAGCGCCGACCGCTCCTCATCAACACGGCCCGCGGTGGTCTCGTGAGCGAAGAAGACCTCGTAGTTGCGCTACGGCAAGGGCAGGTCGCGGGAGCGGCCTTCGACGTTGCGACCGTCGAGCCGCCGCCGGCAGATCATGCGCTCATGCAGCTTGTCGATCTGCCGAACTTTGTCCTCACGCCGCATGTCGCGTGGGCAAGCGCCAGACCTTGGCCGACCAGCTGATCGACAACATCGAGGCCTTTCATGCCGGTCGACCACAGAACGTCGTGCACTGAGCCTTCGCGGTCACGTGTCCCCTGCGAGCTCAACGCATTGGCATTATGACCGTGGGACGAGCTTAATCGCCGTCGCCATCCTGCTGCGCGTTAGCGCCGTTCACGAGAGGAGAGTCCGATGCCCTTTTCGAGACGCGAGGTCCTAGGCGGCGCGATCGCGCTCCCGGCATTCGTCACCGGACGCGCGGCCGCACAGACCACGCGTATCCGTTATCTCCTCACCTCTCCGACGCCGACGGTGGCCGAGGCGCCCCACGCCTCGGTGCCCACGGTGCTCGGATTCTGGAGCGAGGCCGGGCTCGATGTGGATGTGAAGCCTTTCAGCGGTTCGACAGGCGCGACACAGCTTGTGCTTGCAGGCTCGGCTGAATTCACCATGGCGACGCCCGAAGCGTTGCTCGTCGCTCGCCAGACCGACGCGAAGGTGATCGCCGTCTACAATCACGTTCGCGAGTCGATCTATACGATCGCCGTGCTCAAGGAGAGCCCGGTTCAGAAGCTGCAAGACCTCAGGGCTAAGACCGTCGGGGTGTTGAGCCTGTCGAGCGGCGCCGTGCCGGTCAGCAAGGCGATGTTTCGCGCCATCGGGTTCGACCCGGAGAAGGACGTGAAGTGGCTGCCGATCGGAATCGGTGCGCAGGCAGTCAATGCCCTTAAGTCCAATCAGGTCGACGCGATCGGGTACTGGGATTGGGGCTACGCCATCCTCGAGAATGCCGGCCTCGAGTTCCGCCATTTCGGCACGCCGGAAACCGACAAGCTCTTGAGCATTATGCTGATCGGCAACGAGGATTGGGTCAACGCTAACGCGGCAGCCACCGTCAAGATGGCGCAGGGGATCGCCAAGGCGGCTTTGTTCACGATCACGAACCCTGAAGCCGCGGTCCGTATCCATTGGCAGAAGTATCCGGCATCAAAGCCAACCAATATCCCTGAAGAGCAGGCGCTAAAGGAGGCCGTGCACGTCCTCCAGGCGCGCCTCCAGAAGTACAAGATCGCAGGCCGCGAGATCGCGCGCTGGGGAGCCTTCACGCCAGCCGAGTGGGAGACGACGCAAAGCTTCTTCCATGAGACTGGCCTCATTCCGAAGAAGCTCGATCCGAAGGCGTATTACACGGACCGGCTTCTCGACCAGATCAATGACTTTGACCAGGCAACCGTGATCGCGAAAGCGCGGACCTACAAGTGATGGCAGCCGGCGGGGCGCTCATCGCGATTGAGGGTGCTCGGAAGCTCTTTCGCTCACGATCCGGCGAGAGCCTGGAGGCGATTGCGGAGGTGTCGCTCGCGATAGCGAGCCAGGAATTCATCTGCGTCGTCGGTCCGTCCGGCTGCGGGAAGAGCACGCTACTGCGCCTGATCGCGGGCCTCGAAACCCTCTCGTCCGGAGCGATCCGGATCGGCGGCGACGAGGTCGCAGGGCCGCGTCGCGATATCGGTCTCGTGTTCCAGACGCCGGTGCTGCTTCCCTGGCGAACGGTCCTGAAAAACGTGCTTGTGCCTGCCGAGGTCCTGAAACTTGAACGGCGCAGCGCTCTTAGACGCGCGCACGGGCTCCTCGAGCTGGTCGGCCTCCACGGGTTTGGTGAGCGCTATCCGAACGAGCTGTCCGGAGGCATGCGCCAACGGGTGGCCATCGCCCGCTCGCTCATGCACGATCCGAGCATCCTTCTGATGGACGAGCCCTTCGGTGCGCTTGATGCGCTGACGCGCGAAGCCATGAATCTCGAGCTCTTGCGGATCTGGCGGGCGAGCGCCAAGACCGTCGTCCTCGTCACCCATTCCATCGAGGAGGCGCTCCTACTGTCCGACCGGGTCGCCGTCTTCACTCCGCGCCCCGGCCGCATCCGGGATGTTGTGGACGTGCCGCTGCCTCGGCCCCGTTCCGCGAAGACCCGCACCGACCCGGTCTTCGTGCGGCTTGCCGACAAGCTCCGGGGGTACTTCGAGCTTGATGCCGTGCCGAACGGACAGGCGAGTGCGGCATGATGCTCGCACCCCGTGCCTGGCTTGACCGTTACGCGCCCCCCGCTGCTGCCGGCGCCGTGCTCCTCGCCGCCTGGGAGTACCTGCCGAGCTTCTTCGGAGTGCCAGTGCTTCTGATGCCGCCCCCCTCGTCGGTCGCCAGGGCGTTGTGGGCCGCGCAAGAACGCGGGCTCCTCCTCGAGAATGCCTTGATCACGCTCGCGGAGGCGTTGACCGGGTTCGTGATTGGATCGGCGCTCGCCGTCTTCTTCGCGTTCCTGATCACGCGCTCGCGGCTGATCGAGCGCGCGCTGATGCCCTACCTCGTCGGGTTTCAGGCGCTGCCTAAGGTGGCGCTCGCTCCGCTCATCGTGGTGTGGGTGGGAATTGGCATCGAATCCAAGATCACGATCGCCGCGATCATCTCCTTCTTCCCTGTGTTGATCAACGCCATTGTTGGCTTCTCGACTATCGAGGCCGAGAAGATCGAGCTGATGCGCTCGCTCGTTGCGTCGCGCTGGCAGGAATTCCGCATAGTGGTCTTTCCGAACTCGCTGCCCTTCATCTTTGCGGGGCTCAACGTCGCGATTGTGTTCAGCATCACCGGAGCGCTTGTGGGCGAGTTCATCGGCGCCGACCGCGGGCTGGGCAATCTGCTGATGCAGCTCAACTTCAACATGGACATCTCGGGGATGTTCGGCGTGCTCGTGGTTCTCGCCCTAATGGGGATCGCGCTGCACGGCACGGTTCGATTCTTCCACCGCCGGCTGGTGTTCTGGGCAGAGCCCGAACGCTTCGGTCCCGACGCTCACTGATGCAAAAGGAGCCTTCATTGTCTGATCCGACAGTTCGAGTGGAGCGCGACGGTGTCGTGGCCACGCTCACCCTCGACAATCCGCCGGTGAACGCGGTGTCGACCAAGCTCGTCAATGCCCTCCATGCAGCCCTCGACGAGGTGGAGGGAATGCGCGGCGTGCGCTGCGCCATCCTGACGGGCGCGGGAGAGCGCGCCTTCTGTGCCGGAGGCGACCTGCGCGAAGAGCAAGCCTTCGGCAGCCCAGAGGCCTCGCGCGCCTTCCGCGAGCTTGGGCGTCGCACCCTCAATCGCTTGGAGCAATTCCGGGTCCCGATCATTGCGGCGATCCACGGCTATTGCATCGGCGGCGGCACGGCGATCGGCTGGGCCTGCGATATTCGCATCGCTGCCGATAACTCCGTCTTTCGCGCCGGCGATGCCTATCTCGGTCTGGTTCCGAGCTGGGGAATGGGGCTCACCCGCCTGCCGCGGCTCGTGGGCCGCAACCGCGTGCTCGATATCCTGCTCATCGGCGAGAACTTCGACGCGGCGAAAGCGCACGAGCTCGGGCTCGTTACGCGGGTCGTGCCGCGCGCACAGCTCATGGACGCGGCGAGGAGCGTGGCAGCGCGCATCGCCAAGGCGTCTCCGACTGCGATCCTCGCGACCCGTAAGGCAGTTGCCTATAACGTCCGGCACAGCTGGGACGAGATGGTGCGCTACGAGGAGGAGATCTGCGCTGAGATCTTCGGCCATCCCGATGCACATGAGGGGCCTAAGGCTTTCTCGGAGAAGCGGCAGCCGAACTTCGAGGCTCTGTAGATGCGGCTCGAGGCCCTCCTGCGCCCGCGATCCGTGGCGATCGTCGGCGCGTCCGATAACGTCGGGCCAGGCTTCAATGCCTGGAATGCCCTCCGATACGTCGGATACTCAGGCGAGATCCACCTCGTGAATCCGAACAAGCCGGAACTCTTCGGTCGACCGACCTACAAGTCGCTCGCCGAAATCCCCGGTCCAATCGACGCCGCTTTCGTTTCGGTGCAGGCCGGGAGCGTGCTTGAGATCGTGCGGCAGGCGGCAGCGAAACGCGCGGGCGGGCTCGCCATCCTATCCAGCGGATTCGGCGAGGCCGGCGAGGAGGGTGCACGCGCCCAGCGTGATCTCGTGGCTCTCGCGGAAGAGCACGATCTCGCGGTTTGCGGCCCGAACTGCCTCGGCCTCTTGAATTTCAGCGGATCCTCCGCCCTGTTTGGGACGTCTCTTCCCGACCACGTAGAACGAGGCAAGGTCGCTGCGATCGTGCAGAGCGGCTCGATCGGAATAGCCCTCCTGAATGCCGCCCGCGGGCTTGGTCTGAGCTATCTCATCACCTCCGGAAACGAGGCCGTGACGACGGCCGCAGATTACCTGGATGCGATCCTAGACGAGAAAGATGTTGCCACAGTCATCCTGTTTGCGGAGCAAATCAAAAAGCCGCAGAAGTTCATCGCAACCGTGCGCAGAGCCCGCGGCCTTGGCAAGCCGGTCATCGTCCTCAAGAGCGGCCGGTCCGAGAAGAGTCAGGCAGCAGTCATGGCCCACACGGGCGCAGTCGCAGGAAGTGTGGAGGCCTGTGACGCAGCGCTGCGGGCTGCAGGCGCCATTCAGGTATTCTCACTTGACCAGCTGATCGAGACCGCGGTTCTGGTCTCGAAAACCCCCGCCCCCGCCAAGCCGGGGGTGGGAGTGCTCTCGCTGTCCGGCGGGGAGATTGCACTCGCGCTCGATGCGGCCGAGCAGGCGAGCGTAAAGCTGCCAGCCGCGGCTCCTGTTGAAGTGGAGCTTACCAAGCTCCTGCCCAGGTTCGCGAACATAGCGAACCCGCTCGACCTAACCTGGGCCGGGCTCTACGATCCTGAGGTCGCCCGTGGGTGCGCGCGCGTGCTCGGCGCACATGACGAGATTGGCAGTCTTGTGCTCCTGCAGGATGCACCGAGAGGGCTCGGCCCTCAGCAGGCTGGACGATACTCGCGCCTACTGACCGCTGTTGCGGCGGGCGCGAAGCAGGTCGGCTTACCGCTCGTCGCTGTGTCGAACCTCTCTGGCGAGATTCACCCCGATTTGGCAGGCGCCGCCCAGGAGGCCGGCGTCGCCTATCTACGCGGGACCGAGGAAGGTTTTCGCGCGCTGGGCCGCTACGCGGAGTGGGCGGCTGGCCCCGTGCGGACGCCGGCGCTGCCGAACGGGGATGCGGCGCGAAGCTCCGCGGGAAGCAAGCTCGCGCGGTTGAGCGGCCAAGCGCCGAGCGAGCAGGAAGCTCGGGACATCCTTGCCCCCTATGGGATTGCAGGCCCCGTCGAGCGCCTCGCGAGCACCATCGACGAGGCCGTCGCGGTGGCGGAGGCGATCGGATTCCCGATCGTGCTGAAATGCCTG
>Ga0126308_10000443_pt1 | contig 13665 bp, 9 predicted proteins | sample Plot55_FD_92533 | JGI IMG/M metagenome (GOLD analysis project Ga0126308, IMG submission 92533) | Serpentine soil microbial communities from UC McLaughlin Reserve, CA, USA - Plot55 | ecosystem: Environmental > Terrestrial > Soil > Grasslands | place: USA: UC McLaughlin Reserve, Lake County... | reverse complement strand
TGTTCTAGCCTTCGGGCTCGCGATCGGGGCGACGCGGCTGCGCTACCGCCGGGTGCTGATCCTTGCGCTCGGTGGGGCGACGGCGGCGGCCGTGGCCATGGCGTTCCTGTACCAGCCCGGCGCTGACCCGTCGCGCGTCTACTATGGTACCGACACCCGCGTTGCCGGGCTCCTCATCGGGGCCACGCTCGCCTTCTTGTGGATGCCGCAGCCACCCACCGACGAAGGAACCCTTCGCCAGGACTTTGGCGCCAGCCGGTTCAGGCGCAGGTGGAAGTGGACCGTACCGGCGCTTCTGGACCTCGTGGGGCTCGCTGCGCTGGGGGCCCTGATCTGGTTCTGCCTCCATCTCGGCGAGTTCCAACCCTTCCTCTACAGGGGCGGCCTGGTGGCCGTAGCCCTAGCCACGGCCGCCCTCATAGCCGTCATCGCCCACCCACGGGCGCGGGCGGGATCTCGCCTGCTGGCGTGGCGGCCGCTGCGTTGGATCGGGGAGCGCTCCTACGGGATCTACCTGTGGCACTGGCCTGTATTCATGGTGACCCGTCCCGACCTCGACGTGCCCTTCGACGGTGTGCCTCTGCTCGCGCTGCGACTGGGCGCAACCGTAGTGCTAGCGGACCTCTCCTACCGCTTTGTGGAGACCCCCATCCGCCGCGGCGCCCTGGGACGCGCCTGGAAGAAGCTCCGCGAGTCGCACGGGTCCCGGCAGAGGCGGCTCGGACTGCGCTGGACCGCTGCCCTCGCGCCCGCCGTAGTCCTCTGCGCGGCGCTCGGGGTCGCCGCGGTGCGCGCCCAACCGCCGGAGAAACCCTCCTACCTCTCCACCAAGCGCGTCCACATAGAGGCCGCGGACCGCAAAGCGGCGCCAGGGGCGAAGTCTGAAGATAAAGCCACCGCGGGGAGAAACGCTCGGTGGGCGGCCAGACCCTCCGCCGGCAAGCCCGGCAGGGACGCCAAAGCGTGGCAGCATGAGAGAAAGGCCTGGGGAGAACGCGGGTCTGCCACGGGCAAATCGGGCGCGTATTCCGCTGGCCAGGTTACGGCCATCGGCGACTCGGTGATGCTCGGCGCCATCGACGCGCTCCAGAAGGACATACCGAAGCTGACCACCATCGACGCCCGCGGCAGCCGCCAGATGCCCGAGGCCACCCGCGTCCTCCGGCAGCTCCGCTCCGACGGGGAGCTCGGGAAGGTGGTGATCGTCCACATGGGCGACAACGGCGTCGTCACCGACGGACAATTCGACCAGATGATGCAAGTCCTCTCGGGTGCGAAGCAGGTCCTCGTGGTGAACACCACGGTACCCGACGGCTACAGGTGGGCGCCGAACAACGAAGTGCTGGCGGACGGAGTCGCTCGCCACGAGGACAAAGCCGTGCTCGTCGACTGGCACGCCGAGAGCGCCGGTCATCCCGAATACTTCTGGGACGGCCTACATCTCACCCCCCAGGGAGCCAGGGCCTACGCAGGCCTGATCTCCGCCGCCTACAGCGAAATCCGGAAGGGTTGACCCTTCCAGCACGCTACGCCCTTCGGGCTCCGCTTGTCAGCATTTCAGCACGCACAAGCCTGCGGCTTTCGTTTGTCAGCATGTCAGCAAGAACAAAAAGCTGACTAGCTGACAAGGCGCCGTGCTGACAAGCGGAGGCGAAGCCGGAGCGTGCTGACAAGCCGCGCAGCGGCGTGCTGACTAGCTTACACAGTCATCCTGGATTCGATGGCGCGGACGGCGGCCTGGGTTCGGTCGGATACGCCGAGCTTGGCGAGGATGCTGCGCACCTGCGCCTTTACGGTGCTCACGCTGAAGAGCAGGTTCTGGGCGATCTGGGGGTTGGTCTGTCCCTGGCTCAGTAGCTTCAACACCTCGACTTCCCTCGGTGTCAGGCTGTCTATCTGCCTGGTCGCCTCTCTAGTCCGGCCTGACCCGCTCGGTCCTGCCTGATGCGTCTCGGAATGGTCTGCCTGGGGCTCGGTCTCTGCCTCCAGGGATGCCTCCTCGGCCGCCTCCCTGGAGACTTCCTCACTCCCTCCTCCACTGCTCTCCGTGGCCAGCCTGGCCAGAAGTTGCATCGCAAGCTCCTGGTTCAGAGGCGACTCCCCTTCCAGCGTCCTCCTTACCGCGTTCAGTAGCCGTTCTCCGCTCGCGTCCTTGAGAACGTATCCCGCTGCGCCCGCTTTCACCGCCTCGAAGAGGTAGTCGGGGTTCTCGTGCATGGTCACCATCATCACGCTCGTCTTGGGCATCTCTTGCTTGATCCTCTTGGTGGCCTCCAGCCCGTCCATAACGGGCATCCTCACGTCCATGAGGACGAGGTCGGGCCCCAGTGCTCGGCAGGTCTCCAGGGCTTGCCGACCGTTGTGGGCTTCGGCTACGACCTCGATACCGTCTTCTCCGGAGAGCATGGTTCTCAGGCCCTCCCTGACGAGGGCATGATCGTCCGCTATCAGGAGACGTGCAGTCTGCGACCGTGCCGCTGTTTCGCTACTCCCCATTCTCTAACCTCCCCTTACCGTCTATCTGGACAAGCGGTATCTCCGCCACCACTTCGGTGCCTTCTCCGGGTTGACTGTGGACTTCCAGGTGGCCTCCCAGCAGGGCCACCCTCTCACGCATGCTCGAGAGGCCCAGGCGCTCGCCGGGCCCGCCCCCTTCGGTAGCCTCCTCCGGGTCGAAGCCAGGCCCCCAGTCCCGCACGTGGAGGCGCACGCCGTCGTTCAAGAGTTGGAGTGTGATCTTCACCCGGGCCGAGGGTGCGTGCTTGCTTACGTTGGTGAGGGCCTCCTGCGTGACCCTGAACAGCGCCGTCTCGACCTCCGCCGGCAGACGCTCGTCTCCCAGCGCTTCTTCGTAATCCACCTGGGAGCCCTGGTCGCGGATCTTTTCGACCTGCAGGCGCACGGCGGCGCCCAGCCCGAGATCGTCGAGCGCTGTGGGCCTGAGATCCGCTATGACATACCGTGCCTCGCCGACCGTCTGTTGGACTAGCTGCAGGACCCTAGCGAGGTCTGCGCGGCCTTTGTCGGAGTCGGGCGGGTGCTGCCTGGAGAACGCCTGCAAGAGCTGGTGGGCCCCCGCGGCCGTCTGCGCGAGACCGTCGTGCACCTCGTAGGACACCTTGCGGCGCTCCTCCTCCTGGGCCGTTATGAGTTTCCGGATTAGATCCTGCAGCCGGTTCTCACGCTCGGCCAGGTCCGCGTAGAGCCGCGCGTTTTCCAGGGCGCTGGCGCCCTGGTTGGCGAGGCTGATCAGGGTCTCCTCGTTCTGCCTTTCCATGAGGGCTTCCGGTCCGTAGGCCTCGAGCACGCCGATGAGCCGGTCCCTCACGAGCAGCGGGAGGTTCAGGCTAACCAGATGATCTCCGTCCTCATACCCCGGCCGCCGCAGCTTGATGGCCTGCGACTTCCTGGTCTTCAGCACCTTCTGGCGGGCGGCCACGGCCTCGGGAGAGAAGCGCAACTGCCACAGGCTCTCCAGGCCGGTGGAGCGCCAGATGTGCAGTTCTCCACTCTCGTCGGGAACACTGATGACCGCGGCGGTGAGGTTCGAGACGTGGCGCGCTATCTCGAGCAGTCGCGAGCCGATCTCCTCCCGCTTCAGGCTGGAGCTGAGGATCTGGCCCGCTTCGTAGAGGGCGAGCAGGGCATCAAGGCTGCTCTGCAGGCGCTCCGCGGAGCGTTTGCGCTCGGAGATATCGTGGACGATTACGCACAACGCTTCGCCGCCGCCGTAGGAGATCACACTCGAGCTGACCTCGACGTCGACGAGCGAGCCGTCCTTCCTGCGATGGCGACGCTCCCCTATAAAATTGACCCTGTCTTCGAGGATCTGCCTGATGTAGTGGTCGACGCTCTCCCGGTCGTGGGCGACAACGTCGTAGAGGGTAAGCCCGAGGCCAAGCATATCCAGGGCGGTGTAACCGAGCAGATCCCGGTACGCGGCGTTCGCCTCCAGGATGAGCTTGGTCTCGATGTCGACGACGAAGATCCCTTCTGCTGCCTGCTTGACGACGGTCCTGTAACGACCCTCGCTCTGGCGCAGAGCCTCCTGGGCGTCCCTGCGCTCGGAGATCTCCCTCTGCGCCTCTTCGTAGAGCTTGGCGTTATCCACCGCTAGGGCGGCACGCCCCGCCAGCTCCTCGGCGAGCCAGAGGTCTGTCTCCCCATACCGCCGCCCCGACTCCTCGGAGACCAGTGTGATCACACCGTGCATCCTCCCGCGCGCTACCATCGGCACGACCATAAAGGACCTCAAGCCGAGCTCCTCCATGATCGCCCGGTGCTCGGAGTCCACCGCATAAGCGTCGAGAAGCTCCTCGGGTATCTCGGCCATCATGTCGGATTCACCGGTTCTCAGCACCTTGTGCAGGCCCCGCGTCGTCTCGGGATCAGGCGGATAGCGCTCCTGCAGCTCGAAAGCGAGCGCGACCTTCCCTGGGTCGGGATGCTCCACGGCGAGACGCTCGATGGAGCCGTCCTCCTCCACGACGTCGACGGCGCACCAGTCGGCCAGGGTCGGCACCGCGAGGCGGGCGACGTTGGCCAGGGTGGTCCTGTAATCGAGCGAAGAGGCGAGGGTCGCGCCACTCTCGGCCAGAAAGCGCAGCACCTCGTCGGTGCGCTTGCGCTCCGTCGCGTCGTGCACCAGCACCGAGAAGCCTTCGAGGTCGCCTTCTCTATCCGTAAGGGCGGTGACGACAGCGCTCGCCCAGAAGCTGGAGCCGTCCTCACGGACTCTCAGTCCCTCCTCCACGTAACGGCCCTCCTTTGCGGCCGTACGCAGTGCCTTCAGGGGGTGTCCGTCCTCCACATCTTCATCCTGGTAGAAAGTCGAAAAGTTCCGGCCCAGGATCTCTCCTTCCCCGTAACCTGCGATGTGCGCGGCCCCATCGTTCCAGGTCGTCACGTGCCCTTCCGGGTCGAGCATGAAGATCGCGTAGTCCTTCACCCCCTCGACCATCAGCCTGAAGCGTTTCTCGCTCTCGCGCAGGCTCTCCTCGTGACCCCTGGCCTCGCGCGTGCTCTGCTCGGCCCGATCCCTGGCCGAGCGCAGCGCGTCGATCAGCCAACTGATCAAAAGCCCCTGCAGCGCAAAAAGTAGTAGCGGCAAGAACGCCACACCCAACCCGGTAAAAGTGCCTTCCGGGGGCAAAAAGAAGTAATTGGCGCACAAGGCGCCGAGGAACGTGGCCAGAAGTCCAGGACCAAGGCCTCCGAACCAGGCGCTGACGACCACAGCGCCCGCCAGGAGCAGGAAGGGGGACTCCGCCGTGATCCAGGGGTCGAGCAGCAGCTTGAGTGCCAACACCACCCCGACGGCGAGCGCCGCCATGCCATAGCGCAGAGATATGTCAAGTACGCGTTTCATAGAAACCTGTCGCCCTGACATTCCCCCACCCGCCAGCGCGAGTTCGCAGGACGAACCACGTAACGTCGATCCTGTGCCCGTCCCGATATACCATGCACGGTCTTACCTTCGCCTCCCGTGACCGGGTTCTGGTGCCTACGGCTTCAGTGCCACCGGGTTGCCCTACCAGGGTAATACGATGCCCTCCAACATGCTGGTTAGTGCTTCGCATTATACGCTACGGGCATCAAAGGGCGCATTTCCGTCTGTTTATGGCAGATGTGTGGCGAAGGGTGGATAACCTTTAGCAAGGTGCGCCGGGAGACCTCGGGTGGCATTATGAACAATGCCGCCTGTTGCAGAACCGCGAGTTGGCAAGGAGTAACTTCTATGTCGGCCGAAGAGAACAAGGCTCTGGTCCGCCGGTTTATGGAAACACGCGCCAGGGCGGACCTGAACGCGATCGAAGGGATGCTGGCTCCCGGTTTCATCAGCCACGGCCCACGTCCTGGCTATCAGCCCGACCGCGAGGGCTACATGCGCCAGGTTGCTGAGTTCGTCACCGCTTTCTCCGACGTCCGTTTCGTCATCGAGGATCAGGTAGCTCAAGACGATAAGGTGGTAAGTCGCATAAGCGGGCGTGGCACGTACGATCGAAAGGAGATAATGAGCGTAGCACCTACCGGCAGGGAGGTGAGCTCCATGGCCATCTTCATACATCGCATATCCGGGGGTAAGATCGCCGAGGAGTGGGGTACGGGAACTGGCGGCTCCAACATAATGGGCTTGCGTCTGGAGCAAGAGAGGATTGCGCGCGAGCGCATAGAGCAGGAGCTCGAGGTGGCGAGGGGCATCCAGCAAGCCTCACTCCCCGAGGAGGTGCCCACCCTGGAGGGCTGGAGGATCTCTCCCTTCTACCAGCCGGCCAGGGAGGTGGGTGGAGACTTCTACGACTTCCACCTACTGTCCGAGGGCCGACTGGGACTCGTGGTGGGGGACGCTACCGGTAAGGGCGTGCCTGCAGCCCTGGTCATGTCCACCACCTTGGGCATGCTGCAGCTCGCCGCCAGGGTCTTGGACTCCCCCTCCCCCGGTGAGGTACTGGCCCAGGTCAACGAGAGTTTGTTGGCACGCATACCCCAAAACATGTTCGTCACCTGCTTCTACGCCATCCTGGACCCCGAGAGCGCCACCTTGCGCTATGCCAACGCAGGCCACGACCCGCCCTATCTGCGCCGTAGCAACGACTCTGCCGAGGAGCTAAGGGCCAGGGGGATGCCCCTGGGACTCCTGGCAGAGATGGAATACGAGGAGCAAGGGGTCTCCTTGGGCGAAGGAGAGAGTGTCCTGCTCTACAGCGACGGGCTGGTAGAAGCACACGACACCAATGGCCAGATGTTCGGCTTCCCCAGGCTTAGGGCGCTAGTTGCCGAGCACGGTGAGAAGGGATCTCTGGCAGACTTCCTGATGGAGGAGCTCTACTCCTTTGTGGGGGAGGGCTGGGAGCAAGAGGACGACATAACCCTCCTCACTCTACAACGCTCCGCATCCTGAGCTCACCTACTGAGAACTCCGTGATATCCCATTCCGGGCATCGTCGGGACTTTTCAGATAGTTCGGAAGGTTCTGCGAAGTTCGCAACGCTTAGTAGCGTCCAGGTAACCGCAAAAATAGTACCTTGGGGAGGTTGCGCCGCTCCTCGGGCCACTTCATACTGAATGTTTCGTAACGCATAGGTCGGGAGGGGCGCTGTGGTGAGAAGGCTAACTACCAAAACCGGTCAGTACTCGATCGGGATCATACTAATGCTAATGATCGTGCTGGTGATGGTCGCGGTGGCAACACTGGGAATCTTCTCCTCCCCCGCCAGCGCGCAGGACGAAACGGATTGTCCTGCGAACACGACACCCCTTTTCGTGGTTGAGCCTATTGTGGATGGCAACGATGGCAACGAATTCGACGAGGAAATAACGGTAGATAGCACAACCGTCCATATCTCGGGCACCCTCGACTTCCATGAGCTCACCTTCACTTCGTCGGTGCCGGTCAAGTATGTGTACAGATCGGGCGATACGATCGTGCAGCTCGGCCCTACCACCGGGGTTACTAGCGAGGACACGGAATTTACAATAACCCAAGTTACGTTCTGCCTACCTGAGGACGGCGTTACTACGACGACCACTACGACCACGGGCACAACCACCACTACTGGCACGACTACAGGCACTACGGGTACGACCGGAACAACGGGCACGACGGCGGGTACGACAGGGACCACGGGTACGACCACAGGTAGTACGAACGTTATAGCCAACGACTGCAGCCAGATACAGATCATCTTCATCAACCAGTACCTCAACAACGAGGAGAACGGCGTCGGCGAGGAGGACGTCGAGGATGCGGCCGCCGAGATCTCCAATCAGATCGGCAACGTAACCCAGAATCAGGTCCTCCTTTGCCTGACGAAGTTGGATGATGGTGGGGCCACAGGTGTGACTACTGTGACCAGCGGCACTAGTGGCACGACGACCAGCGCTACAGCAGGGACCACCTCGGGCGGCACTACAGGTGAGACCACGAGCACCACGACCGGCAACACCACAGCGACGACAAGCTGCCCAACCACTACAGACACTACCACGGGAACCACGACGGGTACGACAACCGGGGACGGTACCACCACTACAGGCACCACGACGACGAGCACGACTACAGGCACCACCACGGGTGAGACCACGGCCTCGAGCCCCTGCCCGACCACTGCGGGCACTACCACCTCGCCCGAGGACGGCGTCATAGACGAGACGATCCCCGACGACAAGAAGCTGCCCGACACCGGTGGGCTCCCGCTGCTGCTTCCGGCAGCTGCGGTGCTGGCGTTGCTCATCAACGGGGCGGCCATAGGGCTGTTCGTGCGGCGGAGCTAGGGATCCTCGAGTACTCGTTAGCGGCTGGGACTCCACCGGTGGTCCCAGCCCTTTTGACCTTATTCCAGGATCCTGCATAGCTGCGGCCCGATCGGGACGATCGACCCTTCCGCGAGTAGTTACCTACTCCAGTGATTGCAGGAGCATGCGCAGCCAGTAAGACAGCCCGGGGGCCAACTCTGGTTTAGAAGTGACCTCCAGGGTTGCTACGATGTGCTGGTAGCTGACTGCTTGGTGCAGGGCACACAGCGTCATTGCCAACTCCCAGGCTTCGAGCAGGCGCTCGATCGGCTCGTAGGCTGCCCACACTCCCAGATAGCTGTCGCGTAGCCGCGCCTGCACGTTGGGGTCGTTGGCCTCAAAGATGCTGATCGTGTCGAAAAACGGGTGTGCTACACAGGCGTCTGTCCAATCGAAGAACAGGTAGCTCCCTGCGGAGCGTGCGACGTTGCCTAGATGGAGGTCGCCGTGCACCAGAGTGGGTGGCACGGCGAAGCTCGCCAGCTCGGCACAGGTGGCCTGGAGGTGCGGCCCGAGCGCGCGGAGGCGCTCGATCTCCGCCGCATCCAACTGGCTGGCGAGCGTCGCTGTGTCCTCCAGCAACGCGTCGACCTGCGCTGCAAGCCGTTCGAGGCGGCGGTCCAGGCACCCCATCGCCAGCAGGTCGCCCACCCGTGTCGCCGCGTCGCGTTGCAACTCGCCGTAGAGACGGAGTATCTCCTCCTGCTCCTCGACAGGGGCGTCCCACTCGATCGGGGCACCGAAGTCCGCCAGCAGCATCCAGCGGTGCTGCTCGTCGATGCTCAGCGGCGTGGGGATGTGGTCGGGGTAGAGCCAGGACAGTCCGCGCGTCACCGCCGGCTCGTGCGCGAACAGAGGCAGGCTGGACGCTGCCTTGAAGTAGACATCACCAGAGGAAGTGCGGGCGCGTAGGATACACGAGATCCCCCAGCTCTTGACCTGCTCGACGGGAGCGGTCAGGGTGTAGCCCAGTCGCGCCAGCTCCGACCGCGTCCACTGCGCAGCCAGCTCGAACCAGCCGACGCGCGCCCAGGGTGGGCGAAGCTCAGGGATCTGTCCGCTCTCAGCCTCGGCCAGATGCGCGGCAACGAGCGCCCGGTGCTCGGGGCGCGCGAGTGGTAGGTCGGCCAGGACCGCGCGCCCGACCCACTCTGCGCCGTCCTGCGGCTCCCACGCCGGGTTATGGCTCTCTAGCACATAGATTGTGTCGATCTGGTGCGCATCCTCACTCACGCTGTGGCTGGCATAGCGCAGCGTGGTGACGTCGACGCCGAGCGCTAGTCGCATCGCCTCGCTGACCTTGCCAACATCGGCCTCCCACACAGCCTCGTCGAGCGACATATGCGGCAGGGACCACCCGGCTGCTCCCCACATCATCAAGACCCGTAGCTCGCTGGGGTGGAGCAGAATGCCGTAGAGCTCTGAGCTCCAGGTAGGCGAAGATTCGCTCATGGGTAATCCTCAATGGCAGAATTGAAGCAGTGGCCAATACAACAGTCCCGCCCCTACTAAGCACTCCGGTGGATGGGGATCAAGGTAAGGGCGCAGGCCTTACGGATAGGGTGTCTCCTCACCGCCCTGGCCCTCGCCCAGCGCTCCTCTTGAGGTCGCCCCCTCCACCCCCCTTTCCGCTCGCTCCAAGACGTCCCCGAGGGCGGAGCGAACCTCCTCAAGCCTTCTCACGAGCGTCTCGTCCACCGTGTCGCCCTGAACATCTCCATCACCTTCCGCTTCCCGCGTTCGGAGCCTCTCGTAATCATGATGCCATCGGATCGACGCTTACGCACGCCGTAGGTAGTCCATCCAACTCCTCACTTTTCAGTTTGGCTAGATAGTGGCTCGCAGCCTACGTGCCAGATGAGGGCTGCAGGCACTCTATGGCATCTGCAGCTGCGGTATCGATGGCTTGAGCGCCATCCGGGTCCAGCTTGTTTCCTTCGGCAAGCCTCGCTACCGCACTCTGTATGTCCGTTATCTTGGCTACGGCGTCTTCTGTCTTGCCCACAGCAAGCTTGCCTTCCGCGTTGCTAAGCTTGGCGAGCAGGGCCAGCTCGTCCTTCTCATTAGTGAAGGTCGCCGAGTTAATAGCACCCTCCAGGGCATCCAGCTGCGTCTGACAAGCCGTCTGTGCATCGGCCTTTGGGGCGGACAAGACCATCAATAGCGAGGCGAGAATTAGCAAGAGCATGATCCCTATGCTCATGCCTGAGCGTACGCTTGACATTACTCTCTGCGCTCCTTCCTACAGTGAACATTGCAAGGGACAGTCGATACTCGCTGCCCACGTGGAGTAGTTACGCAAAACCGAGGCTACTGGATTGTCTATCAAGCGAAAAATCTGCTCTTCGGTCGCCGAGTTTCCGAGAATGCACTTTCCGAAACTGTTTGGGAAATCGGGATGTAGCCCGATATAGGTGTTCCGGAAGCCGCAAAGAGGGGCCGAAAGAGCCCCGATCGGTCGCCTTTTGCCGCCCAAGAAGCACGCTCGCGAAGCTTTCGGCTATTTTCCAAACAGTTTCTCCACGCACGCGGATGCATGGAGCCCCGCCCGTCGCAGGTGCATCGTCGATGCATCGCCTAGTAGTTCACTATTAAGCCCCGGTCGGGGGAGGATGGGGAGAACCGACCGGGGCCTTCTGAGGTGAATTGCACTGCGTGTGGCGCTAGCGGCGAGGTTGGCTGACAGCTGCTCCAGCGAACCGCGCCTGAGGGCGCAACTTCAGAGAATGAACCTTCCTTCGTAGATGCACCTCGTTTACGAGAGCAGGTCCTTGAGGTCGCCCTTCTTCTGCTTGGCCCTTCCCTTCCTCTGATCCGAGCGACCTTCCCTCTTTTTGCCCTTGTCGCCCGTTAGGGCACCGCCGGCTTCCTTCATCCGGCCCTTGGCCTTGTCCATCGCCCCCTCGTCCTTGTCGTCCTTGCCGCTCTTGCCGCCTAGTAGGCCCATTTGCTTGCTCCTCTCTACTCGATTGCTGGTCTTGGCCTGGACACCCCCCAAAGACCCGCCCCGATCGATCCGCCTCCTAGCGGCCTGTCAGCTTGCCCGTCAGACCGCCAAGGTCCTCGGTGGCGTCCGCCACGCCGCCCAAGGGGCCCTTGTCCTTGAGCCTCTGCCTGTCGCGCTCCTTCTCGGCTTGCCTGGCCTCTGCTTCAGCCCGTCTGGTCTTCTCCCTCTGCCTAGCTTCGGCCTCGGCCTCGGCCTTGCGCTGCTCTGCCCTGCCCTCGGCCTTTTTGGCTTCGTCGCCCGTCAGGGCGCCATAGGCCTCCTTGGCCTTGCCCATCGCCTTGTCCATCGCGACCTAACCTCCTTTCTTCTTGGGTCTGTACCATTAGATACGCGAGAGGGACGAAGAGGTTACACCCTAGTTTGCGAGTGTTATGTGAAAGAACCTCTCAAAAGACCGTAAAGCGGGAGTACAACTTCGGAGAATCTAGCGTCCCGACGTTGGGTGAACAGGGGGCCGGGCCCGGCTGGGAGGTGGGGACCTCTGTAAGTCGGGCCCGGCTCCCTTTAGGGTACTACTTCTCGTGCTACTTTCACCGAGCCCCAAGCCCCCTGTGCACTGCGGCGTTAAGCCCGACGAACGGATCTAGGGAGCTGCGTGCACCCGCCGAGCAGCGGCCATCCGAGACCGCGCGCCATCGTGCGTGGCAGGAAGCGCATCGGGAACCTCCTTCCCAGCAGCAAGCCGAAGATCAGGGCCGCCAGGTAGATCAGGGGCGGAGGAGCGATAACCCCCGTCTTGTCTTGCTCGTCGTTGGGCACAGGTATCGTCCTCCTTGCCCCCGTCATGGCGAAGTTCGGCACAGGTGGCCCCAGGAGCGCCGGTGAGCAAGCAAGAAGAACGGGCGGCCCGGTAAAAGGGGAAAGAAGGAGAAAGAGGACCGCCCGAACGCTGTGATGCTTATTACCCTACGACCACCGAGAGGGATGCGCCTCTGCCAGCCGACCATAACCGGCTATGCCAGGTGGCCATTTCTCCTCGATCGCCACCCAGCCCCGGTCCGAAAGGGCCTGAATCCCAGGAGAGCCATAAACTATTTTGCTCGTATCATTAGAATCTTATGTATGCCAGGCTACACCTCCGATGGCCTACATAAGAAAACCTGCCGCAGAGGACCGGGATTAGGCAAAATTTCCGAGAATGGAGGCAATGTGAAGTTCGCAGAAAACCCTTCCAGACACTTGGGTGAATAAGGGTCCTGTCAATGCGCCTAACCTCTCCGGGTGGCATCATGGATGTTGTTGCCGATCCAAAGGAAGAAGTTAGGTTGGCAAGGAGGAGTGAAGCATGTCGGTAAAGGAGAACAAGGCCCTGGTCCGCCGCTTTTTGGAAGCCCACGCCAAGGGCGACCTGGACACCGTAGAGGAAATGCTCGCTCCCGACTTCGTCGACCATAACCTGATACCCGGCGAAGAGCCCGGCCGCGAGGGCTACTTGGGGGCATTCAACGAGTTTCATGCCGCCTACTCCCACACCCGCTACGTCATCGAGAAGCAGGTTGCTGAGGGGAACGAGGTGGTGACCAGCTTCAGCGCCAGCGCCACCCATGACCGAGGGGAGTATATGGGCTTAGCGCCCACCGGCAATGAGTTCAAAGCGCTGCTTGTCCTCATCCATCGCATAGTGGGGGGCAAGATCACCGATGAGTGGAGTCAGGGCAGCGGCCTCGCAGAGCTGATGCAGCAGCGTCTAGAGCAAGAGATGCGCGAGCGGGAGCGTGTCGAACAAGAGTTACAGGTGGCCCGAAGTATCCAGCAAGCCTCCCTGCCTAACGACGTGCCCACGCTAGAGGGTTGGGAGATCGTCCACCACTACCAGCCCGCTAGGGAGGTTGGAGGCGACTTCTACGACATCTTGGAGCTATCTCATGGACAACTGGGCCTCCTCGTGGGAGACGCAACGAGCAAGGGCGTGCCTGCAGCCCTAGTGATGGCCAGCACCCGCAGCATGCTACGTGCCGTAGCCCGAGGCTCTGACTACTCGCCGGGAGAGGTACTCAGTAGAGTCAACGATTCGCTGGTCACTGACATCCCACCCAACATGTTCGTCACCTGCTTCTATGGCGTCCTCGATCCTAAGAGCGCTACTCTCACCTACGCCAACGCGGGCCACGACCTGCCTTACCTCCACCGTAATGGTGAAGCCGAGGAGCTAAGGGCCAGAGGGATGCCCCTTGGCCTCATGCCTGCCATGAACTACGAAGAGAAGGAGATGGTGCTCCAAGCTGGCGAAGCAGCCCTCTTCTACAGCGATGGGCTGGTAGAGGCCCACGACCCCCAAGGTGAGATGTTCGGCTTCCCCAGGCTTAGGGCGCTCGTTGCCGAGCAAGGTGAGGAGAGATCTCTGGGGGATTTCTGCCTGGAGG
>Ga0126308_10000442_pt1 | contig 13667 bp, 9 predicted proteins | sample Plot55_FD_92533 | JGI IMG/M metagenome (GOLD analysis project Ga0126308, IMG submission 92533) | Serpentine soil microbial communities from UC McLaughlin Reserve, CA, USA - Plot55 | ecosystem: Environmental > Terrestrial > Soil > Grasslands | place: USA: UC McLaughlin Reserve, Lake County... | reverse complement strand
TCTGCAGTTCGCCCACGGCTATAGCGCGATCGAGGCGGGGGCCGTGATGAGCCCGATAGCGCTCGGGTTGATGATGGGCGCCGGCTCCTCGAGCAAGGCGGTTTACCGGCTTGGCATCGCCCGAGTCGTCGCGACCGGCCTGACCGGCCTCGCGCTGCTGTTGGCGCTGACTCTGCTTTGGGAGTCCGACACCGGCGCGCTCACGCTCGTCGCCTGGTTCTTCGGGCTCGCTCTGGCGATGGGCTGGATCATGGCCCCCGCCACCGATGCCGTCGTCGGCGCCGTTTCCGCGGCCAAGTCGGGCGTCGCCTCTGCCACCAACACCGTCGCGCGCATGGTGGCGGGAGCGCTCGGGGTAGCTGTGATCGGGTCGCTGGTCAGCTCGCTCTACTCGAGCGACGTCGAAGGCTCGCTCGGCGCTCTGCCCCCGCAGGCCCAGGCGGCGGCCGAGGGCTCGATCGGCGCCGCCGGCGCGATCGCAGCTCACCTGCCGCCCGATCCAGCTTCCAGCCTGCTCGCCACAACCGGCGATGCCTTTACCCAGGCTATGGGGATCGGCCTCTCCGTCGCGGCGGCACTCGCCGCGGCCATGGCCGTGGTCGTTGCCCGCTTCCTGCCCGCGCGTGAACGCCCGCTCCCTGAGGCGGATCGCGAGTCGCTCGAGCTGCAGCCGCAGAACTGACAAAGAGGCGTGACGTCATCGCCTGAAAGGAAGTGCGGTGTCGGCAGGGCTCGTCGCCCGGGTCGTCGGCGCGGCCTACCTGGCGAGCACGCCGGGCTCGGCCGCGCCTGCAGCGAATGAGCGAGCTACCGCTCCCGTGCTGATGAACGCGGAGAACTCCGTCGACCTGTTCTTGTTCTGCCGACGACGTCGTGCACAGCGGAGGAGGAGATGCCGCTCTAGAGTGAGCGACCAGTGCGTGCCTGCGGATCGGCAACCGCTCAGGCGCGGCTGACCTGTTCCGAGCCCGCGTCAGAGAATCCTGTGCGTCGACCTGGAGGTGGTTCTCGGTGTCACGGAAGCTGAAGGGAAGCTACGTCGAAACGTGCTCCTCGATCCGCGCCCGCTCGGTAACGACGACGGCCTCCGCCATAGCGTCCGCGTCGGATACGCGATCGAGTTCGAGATCGAGAACATGGGCCGGTTGACGGCATGATCGCCTCCGCGCAGACTCGCGTTCCTGCCGGTGGAGGTCTCGCCCCCGCGTTCGCGGCCGCACGCACGCGGCTCGGGCTCGTCGCTCTGCTCTTCGCCCTCGCAGGTGTCGGCTGGTGGTGGAGTGCCGACCGGATGCGGGGCATGGACAACGGGCCTTGGACCGATCTCGGCACCCTGGGGTGGTTTTTCGGGGTGTGGGTCGTGATGATGGCCGCGATGATGTTTCCGTCGGTCGCCCCGACGGTCGCGCTGTATTCACGGATGAACGCGCAAGGTTCGGCGCTCCTTCCGCTCCTCTTCGCCGCGGGATATCTCGTCACGTGGGCAACCGCCGGTCTGCTCGCCTTCGCGATCGCGGTAGCGGGAGGTCGCGTCGCAGGCGACGTACTCGCATGGGATCGAGCAGGACGCTGGGTCGCGGGCGCGACGCTCCTCGGCGCGGCGCTCTACGAGCTGACGCCGCTCAAGGATGTCTGCCTCGGGAAGTGCCGCAGCCCCCTCGGATTCTTGCTCGGCTCGTGGCGCCGAGGCTGGGGCGGAGCGCTGGAGATCGGCGTCAAAAACGGAGCCTGGTGCGTCGGCTGTTGCTGGGCGCTGATGGCGTCGCTCTTCGCGCTCGGCGTGATGAGCATCGCGTGGATGGCGTTCGTCGCCGGCCTGATCGCGGCCGAAAAGACCTTGCCGTGGCGCCGGATAGCAAGCTACGGCGCGGCCGCAACGCTCCTCGCGCTCTCCGTGCTCCTGCTCGCTGCGCCCGAAGCCACCCCGGGCCTCACGACGCCGCGACAAGACCCGATGCCTCAAATGGAGCGCATGGGCTCGTAGTTCGCCTTCGCCTCGAGTTCGCTCTTGGCGACCCTTAGCGCGAGGACGCGGACTCGCGGAGCGTGCGCAGAGCTTCGCCCGGGAGCGGGAACCACCGGATCGCCTCGAACTCCTGCGAGACGGCCACTTCTTCAGCCGCAGCTTGCGGCGGATCGGCCTCGATCGTGGCGACGATGCGCCGCGCTTCGTCGAGGTACCCCCCCAGCGCATCCTCGCCCTCGCTTGCCCGCGGCGCCCGGACCTCGAGAGTTCCGGAGTCGTAGGAGAGCGCGTGCAGCGTGAGCTCTGGTCGCGGCCGACCGCGAATGTGGTGCCAGAGGCCGCTGTACGGGTCGAACCGGTACAGCGGCAGAAGCTTCCAGCCGTGGTCCGCGACGAAGTGGACGGCGTCGACGATGTACGCGAAGACGGTTTCGCTGATGAAGTAGTTGAACCCGACCCGGAAAAACGCGAGTTTCGAGCCTTCGTGGCCTAATGCAATCTCCGACTGGAACGCGCTCGACCTCTTGGGGTCGATCTCGTAGAGCCGGTGAAGGTACGGACCGGCGCAAAAGCATCCGCTGCGGGCCTGGATCCCGAAGAGGTCGTTCAGGAGCGCGACGGCGAAGTTCGAATGCAGCAGCCCACGGCCGTGACGAACGCCGAGGGACACGATCGCGAGTCGTTCGGCATCGCGGCTGCCGAGCAGCTCTATCCGCGCGTTTCCGTGCCACGAGTCGAGCGCCCGGCCGACGAAGGCACGTTCGCTCGCGTGGATGCGATCGGCGCCGACGGCCTCCTTGAGCTGAAACACGAGGCCTGCACGGATCGACTCGACAATCGCGGGCGTACCAGCCTCCTCGCGGTGAACCGGATCGTCGTGGTACGCGTGCGCCGTCGGCGACACGAACGCCACCGTGCCGCCGCCCGGGACCGCGGGAACGGTGTTGCGGAAGAGCGCCCGCTTGGCCACGAGTACGCCCGGCGTGCCTGGGCCACCAACGAACTTGTGCGGCGATACGAAGATGGCGTCCTTGTACGCGAGGTGCCCCGCATGAACATCCGGGGCGGCGTTCATGTCGATCTGGAGGTACGGTCCCGCGGCCGCGTAGTCCCAGCAGGCGTATGCGCCGTGCTCGTGAAGGAGGATCGAGACGGCGTCGACGTCGGTCACGATTCCCGTCACGTTCGACGCGGCGGAGAAGCTGCCGATCTTCAGCGGCCGGCCGCCGTATCGCGCCAGCTCCCCGGCAAGCTGGGCCAGATCGATGTGGCCGTCCGCGTCTTCGCGGATCACCACCACGTCCGCGACCGACTCCCGCCACGGAAGCTCGTTCGAGTGGTGCTCGAACGGGCCGATGAAGACGACGGGCCGTTCGTCGCGCGGGATCGCACCCGTAAGCTGCCAACGCTCGTCGAGCGCGCTCGGCACGCGAAGACCGAGGACCTGCACGAGCTTGTCAATCGCGCCGGTCGCGCCCGCGCCCGTGAAGACGACGACGTCCTCGTCGGTTCCGCCGACGGCGCGGTGAATGATCCGGCGCGCGTCCTCGCGCAGGCGTGTCGTCTGCAACCCGGTCGCCGACGCTTCTGTGTGCGTGTTCGCGTAGAGCGGCAGAACCTCGCGGCGGATGAACTCCTCGACGAACGACAGCGCGCGCCCGGAGGCGGTGTAGTCGGCGTAGACGATGCGGCGGGGTCCGAACGGCCCCTCGAGAACCGCGTCGTCGCCGATAACCGACGCACGGATCGTGCGCAATAGCGCCTCGCCCGGGTCCACGTGTACCGGCTCGGTCGCGGCGCCGACGACTGCCGCCGCGGCCGCGTCGATGCGGCGCCGGTCGGTGCGCTGTAGAGCGGCCAGCAGATTCGCGTTCACCGCCTCGAGAAGCAGGAGCGTCAGCCGCGAATCGCCTTCGAGCAGCTGTTCGAATTGCTGCGAGCGCAGCTCGAGCACGACCGCGTCCTCGTAAGCCGTGCACGTCGCTGTGCGCGGGCCGCCATCGAGCAGGGACAACTCGCCGAAGAGACGGCCCGGCCCGAGCGTCAGGAGCCGGATCGTCCTGCCGCGCCGCTCGACAGAGAGCTCGACGGCACCTTCGGCAACGATCATGCACGCGTCCCCGCGGTCGCCCTCGCGAAACAACAACGTCCCGCGTGGAACCGGCCGCTCGCAGAGCCGGCCGACCAGTTCGGTCAGCTCGTCGTCCCCGAACGCCGCGAAGAAGCGCAAGTCTCGGAGGAGTGCGGCGCGCGACGCATTCGCAGGGACCGCGTCGCCGCGTCCGCGCTCGGCGTGGCCGTCTACCGGCACGGCGACGATCGCGGCCGTCGCCGCGCGTACCCGGCTCGCCAACACACGCCCGAGCTCTCGCAGGACAGCGAACGCGACGGGGGCGAACTGGTTACGGAGCAGGTCGAATTCGGCGGCTTCGAGCGCGAAGCCCGCCACTGGGGCGAGCGCGCGCACCGTCGCGCCGTGCGTCGTCCCCGAAAGGAGCGCGGCCTCGCCGACGACGTCTCCCGCGGCTAGATGCCCGAGCACGGTGTCCTCCCGCCGAACCGCGACGTCCCCGCTCGTGACCACCACCAGCCGCTCCGCCGGTGCGCCTTCGCGAACGAGAAGCGCGCCACGCTCGAACTTGACCGGTCGCAGCAGCAGCGCAATTCGTGCTTGGTGCTCAGGAGCGAGTTGCGCGAACAAGTCCGCACGGCACAGGACGTCGAGCGGTCCCTCGGTTGCGGCCCCGTCTGTCAAGTCGATTGCGACCGATCGTACGACGATTACCCGCCGCGGCCAAGTTTTGACTCAGCGGCGTACGCGCATGAGTTCGGCAGGGTGTGCCGCGTCCTCGCATACCTCGGCCTGCCGACGCCTCTCGAGAGCCTGCTGTACGCGACCGACGCATCGCTGGCGCGGCAGGCGTACAGCCCGCGGATGATGGCGAGCTTCGTCAACCTTGCCGGCTTCGGCTTCGCCGCGTGGGACGACGCGACGGTGCACCCGGAGGAGCCATTCGTTTATCGCGTTACGACGCTTCCGACGCATGACCAAAACCTGCGCGCGCTGGCGCACAAGCTCGTTCCCGGCTGCGTCCTCGCACATGTTCGCGGCGTCGTTGAGGGTGCGCCCGTAGTCGTGTCACAGCAGAACACCCATCCGTTCCGGTTCGACGACGCGCACGTCGCCCTCGCACACAACGGTCACTTGCGCGAGTTCGCCCGGATGCGTTTCGACTTACAGAAGCACGTCCGTCCCGAGCTCGCGCGGCGCGTCGAGGGCAACACCGATTCGGAGTGGCTGTACGTGCTGGTCCTCTCGCAGCTGCGCGACCCGCTTGGCAAGCCCTCAGTCGAGGAGCTTGCGACGGCGGTAGTCCGGACCCTCGAGATCGTGCGCGACCTTCGCGGTCGTCACGGCATCACGACGGCGTCGCCTGTGAACCTCTTCGTGACGACCGGTGTTTCGCTCATCGTGACGCGGTTCAGCTTCGACCATGGCTGGTACCCGCCTGACGACCCGCTGCTCGAGCTCGACCTCGCCTACGTAACGCTCTGGTACACGTTCGGCGGGGAGTTCAAGGAGCACGCCGGAGACTGGGCGATGCGCGGCGCCGACGTCGCGAGCTCGCTTCTCGTCGCCTCGGAGCCGATCACATCCGACACGTCGACGTGGCTTGAGGTCCCGGAGTACTCGCTTCTCGCCGCGTCGCGAGGCGACGGCACCGTCGTGAGCGAGCTACATGATCTCGAAGTCTGAGCCGGCGGTCACGGTCGCCGCGGCGCCGCTGTTCTCGGAGCTCCCGTCGGACATGGTCTTCTCGATCTCGCGGGAGCTGCGGCGCATCGAGTTGGCGCCGGGAGAGCTCCTGTGGCGGCAGGGAGACGCCGCCGACGGATTCCACCTCGTGGAGTCGGGGAGACTTGCGGTTACAGCGCGTGCCCCCGGCGAGCGCGAGATCGAACTGGTGGAGCTGCGATCAGGCGACGTCCTCGGCGAGCTGCCGTTGCTCGCCGGCGGGGAGCGCAGCGCCAGCGTTCGTGCGCTCGAGTCGACGTCGGTGCTCGTGCTCGACGGCGCTCGCTTCCGCACGCTGCTCGCCGCCCTTGATCCCGGCGCGGAGGCGCTTCGCCGGCGCCTCCTGAACATCGTCTGCGAGAGGCTCCGCGCGCGGCACGCACGTCTCGCAGTGATGCTCGGGGACGGCGCGGCGCCCGAAGCGAGCGGTGACCTCATCAGTAGGCCCGCGCCGGTCCCGCCATACTCCTACCTCGCCCGGCTCGCGCTGTTCCGCGAGTTCGGCGCGCAGGCGCTGGACGAGCTGCTCGCCGTCTCGGAGGTGGTCGACATCGGGCGCGGCGTCGAGGTCTGTGCGGAAGGGGCGACGCCGGCTACGTGTGCCGTGACGCTGAACGGCGCGCTCGAGGAGGTCGTCCGGCGCGGGGACCGCGGCGTCCGCGTCCGGCTCGTGGGCCCCGGCTTCGCGACGTGCTATGTCAGCTTCCTCGACGGGCTTCCCTCGAGCGTTGTCGTCAGCGCGCGCGAGCCGGCGCGCCTCGCGCTGATCCCGCGCGCCGCCTTCGACGATCTCGCCGCCGCGCGAGCGCTCGTAGGGCGGTCGTTCCTCGAGGCGCTTCAACGCGATCTGGTCAACGCGCTGCGCCTCGCCCAGCGCCCCCAGGCACGGCTCAGCTTCGGGTAGGAAACGCGTCGCGGTCGCGCGGCGGTGTCGCGACGCGCCGTAGACCGATCCGCCGGTACGAAGTACGCTCGTTTTCGTGCGAAGTACCCCGTTGCTCTCATGGTGACCGCAGACGACATTCGCCGCGTGGACATCTTCGCCGACCTCGATCGCCAAGCGTGCGAGCGGCTTTCGCGCGCGGCGGCCGACATCAGTCTCGCGACGGGCGAGTATGCCGCGCACGAGGGCGCAGAACGTGCGCTGTTCGCGCTCCTCGACGGCCGAATCGAAGCGGTAAAAGTCGTCGACGGAATCGACCGCGTCGTCGGTGAGCGACGTCCGGGCGACATCTTCGGCGAGGTTCCGATCACGCTCGGGACGCTGTTCCCGGTCGGGTTCCGAGCCGCCGAGCCGTCGCGCATCATGCGAATCGAGCCGCACGACTACCACGCCGTCGCGGCGGTCGCGCCGGACGTAGCCAAGGAGGTCGGCAGGCTGGCGAGCGACCGAATCGGCGGGCGGCGCGGCCTCCAGGGCATCGCGGCCGAGCCGCCGCCTCCTCGCGTACTCGTGCTCGGACACCAATGGGACCCTTCCTGCGGCGAGTTGCGGGCCTTCCTCCACCGCAACCAGATCTCGTTCAACTGGCTCAAGCCGGACGAACCCGCTAGCGCCGGGCAGTGGGGCGCTCCCGTCCCCGTCGGCGACGACCTTCCGGCGATCCGCGTCATCGGTGGAAAGACGGTCGTGAAGCCGAAGCTCCGACGGATCGCCGAGCTGGTGGGGCTCGAGACGGAGCCGTCCGCCGCCGAGTACGACACGGTCATCGTCGGCGCCGGCCCAGCCGGGCTCGCAGCAGCTGTGTACGGCGCATCTGAAGGACTGCGGACGATCGTGGTCGAGCGGGAGGCTCCGGGCGGCCAGGCCGGCACGTCGTCGCGGATCGAGAACTATCTCGGGTTTCCTTCAGGAGTGTCCGGCGACGAGCTCGCCAGCCGGGCATTGCAGCAGGCGCGTCGGCTCGGCGCCGAGATCCTCGTCACCCGCTCCATCACGCGAATCGACGCCCAGAACCGCGACGTCCACCTCGACGGTGGTGACGTCCTGCGCGCGAAGACGATCATCCTCGCGTGCGGTGTCTCATGGCGGCATCTCTCGGTCGAGGGATTCGACCGCCTCGCCGGGAAGGGCGTTTTCTACGGAGCCGCGCGCAGCGAGGCCCCGAACACCCACGGCCTCGACGTTCACATCGTCGGGGCCGGGAACTCGGCCGGTCAGGCGGCGATGTTCTTCGCCAACTATGCGCGGAGCGTGACGATTCTGTGCCGGGGAACAACCCTCGCGAAAACCGAAGGAAGCGGCATGTCGCGTTACTTGATCGACCAGCTCGCTGCCCGGCCGAACGTCCACGCGCTGTACCGGACGGAAGTGGTCCGAGCGCACGGCACGGACTCGCTCGACGCGATCGACGTCCGCCACTCGGATTCGGGGGAGACGGCGCGGCTCGAGTCGGGAGGGCTGTTCCTGTTTATCGGCGCAGACGCCGAGACCGGCTGGCTCCCGCCCGAGATTGCACTCGACCGGCGCGGCTACGTCCATACCGGTCCGGACGTCGGCGCCGACAACGGCTGGCATCTCGACCGCGACCGATACCTCCTCGAGACGAGCGTGCCGGGCATCTTCGCGTGCGGCGACGTCCGTTCCGGGCCGGTCAAGCGCGTCGCGTCCGCCGTCGGCGAAGGCAGCCTCGCAATCGCGTTCGTACACCAGTACCTGAGAGAGATCGCAGCGACGTCGAGCGACGCGGTCGGCGCCGCGGCTGCAGCGGCCCCGTAGCGCCGTCGATCGACGAAGTCTGAAAGGCAAAGCGTGCGCCGAACGCGGCGGCGCGGGAACATCTGCTCGTTGGAGCTAGAAGGCTTCGCCGCCGTGGGGCGGACTGGCGTCCTTCGTGATGAACGCGCTCAGATCGCCGGTGGCGCCGACCGCCTTGTCGATGACGCCCATACTCGGGAAGACGTCCGTCTCGCAGTAGTTCCGCAGCTGATCCTTCGCCTTCGGGTCGTGCCAGGCCTCGATGCCGACGGGTTGAGCGGCGCCTGGCGGCTGGACTTGGCTCGGCAGGCGGTTCAGGATGTCGTCCGTCGTCTGGGCGGGGGCCTGTCCCTGGATGATGCTGAGGATCGCATCGCGGGACATGTGCGCGGTCTCGCCCGAGTGCTTCACGCCCTGGGCGCTGTTCGAGTTGAACATCGCGTCGTCGCCGTAGACCTTGAACACGGTCTGGTTGTCGTTGGACCTGACGTCCAAGCCAATCTCGCAGAACCTGTTGTGCAGTGCGTTGGTCGACTTCTGCACGTAGCCGTTGTTCAGGAACGTGATGAAGTCTTTGTACGTCACCGCGGCGGCCATGCGCGTGTACTCGGTGTCGTCGCCCTTTTTGCTCTTCTTCAGCCCCTTCTTGAAGCGCGCCATGTCCCGTGGGATGTACGCCTTGCGGAGCGTGAACTCGAGCTCCGCGAATACCGCCGGCCGCATCGCGGGATTGAGCTCGTACGCGCCCGATATGAACTTCTTCCCGGCCTTGGAGGCCGAAACGTCGGACCGCGAGATCACATCGTCCTTCCGGAGATCGGTCAGCGCCTGGATCAGCTCGGCCAAGCTGTACTTCTGCGTCCACACCTGCGCGAGCCTCGCGCCGGTCTGCTCTTGACCGTCCGCGGTCGCAGCCTGCGCTTGCCACCACTCGACGATCGCGCGCGTCTTCGAACCCGGCGTGGTGAGCGATGCGGGCACCGTCAATCCGAGCGCGTCGAAGCGCACCTTCCAGTCGTCTCCCGCGATGTCCTCGACGGCCTGCGGGTTCCTCGCGCGATTCTTCGTCGCGTTCGGCTGTGAGCCCTGGACCTGGGTCTTGTCGTACTGAATCTTGTCCGCGAGACCCGGCTGGTTGTACGCGATCGCCTGGACGCGCTTCCAGCTCTCGTCGCTCGCGAAGTCCATCTTCCACGGCATCTTGTCGAGCCACTGGACGAACCACTGCATGATCTGCGTCTTGTTGATCATGTGCCCCGCGGCGTAGGAATCCTGAAGGTAGTGGTCGCCGAATCCATTGGTGACCAACGCCTCGTTGGCAAGACTCCGAGCCTCTCCTCGGAGCTTGGTGATCTCCTCCTCGCGTGCCGGGTCCGCTTGTGCCTTCTGCAGCAGGCGGAGGGCGTCCGCGTCCGCCGCGGCCGTTGCCGCACGTTGCGCGAGATCCCGCCCCTTCTGGTGATAACTCGACCAGGCATGCCAGCTCTCGGGGACGAAGTGGCAGGCATTGCGTCCGAGAGTCGCTGCGTACTCGTTCGTACCCGAAGCGCCGGCGCCCCCGAGCTTCAGCAGGTCGACCTGACCCCACATTCCGCTGACGTAGTCGGGCGCCATCGCGCCCTGGAACTTGTAGCCGAGCTTCTGGTTGAAGCGCTTGTTCTTGCCCGTCATGCCCAGGCTGGAGATGACATCCGCATCACGCTTCTCGGTGCTGGTCAGGCTGTCCTTCAGCTTCCCGTAGATCTCCTTGAGCCGGAAGAACGTCTCCTGCCGAACGCTCTGGATCGCCATCCACCGCAAGTCCTTGTCGGCTTCCTTCATCACCTCGACGCTGCCGTAATAGTCCGCGAGGGTGTTCATCTCGCCATAGGTGATGATCAGGGGCGACCCGTCCTTCTTGCCGCCGGGAACCGATACCAGGATCGTCTGGTACTTCGGATCGGCCTTCCCGCGAGAGTCTTGTTGGGGCGGATTGTCCTGCCAGTCGCTCAGGAGCTGCAGGTGCTGGGCGAGGATATGCATCACGTTGCCCTTCGTGACGTCAACCTGCCCAACTTGCCCGCCGAGGTCCAGCGTGATCTTCGCTGCTTGGTTCGCCCGCTTCCGGAACCCGCGGGTGCCGCGAAGCTTCGTCTGCTCGATCAGGTTCTGCCAAGTCCCGATCTTGGCCAGGTCGTCCGGCTTCGCGTCGCCGAGCAGTTGGTGCTCCCAAGACGAGTGCCGCTGCACCGTCGCCACGGGCGCAGCGAGCGGTTGCACCGTCTGGCGCTCGACCGTGTCCGATGATCTCGCAGCCGCGTGGGCGCGGCGCTCGACCGCTCCGGCGTCGCGGTCCTGGCGCAGCAAGAGCCGCTGGACGGCACGATTGCCGGCGGTCTGCTGGAGGAAGAGGATCGACTGCGCGGTGTGCAGCGCAGCGCCGCCTGCCGCCGTGGCGGATCCGGAGTGGCGTCGGCGCTCGCCGTCCACGAGGTGACGTCTAGCCTTCGCACCCTCTGTGGGCTGCTTCCGCGCGCGCTGGGCCTTCACGAACCTCCTTCCGCGGCGAATCATCACACGCCCAGCGGTCGCCAACAAAGCTCGACGTCAGGCTCTGCCCACAAGGGCAGCGGGAGCTGCGCAGTAGGGCACCGGACGCGAGCGAAGAGCATTACAGCGAGACGACGGCTGCAGGGCCGTTCGGTGGGCGGCGGCCGGCCCTGCAGCAACGATCGCAAGCCCTACCTCAGCAGAACTCCGTCACCCCGTTGCTCGCCTCCGAGGTGTTGCCCGCCTGGTCCACCGCTTTCACGGTGAACGTGTTCGCTCCGCTGTCCGTCGCGTAGACGAAATCGCGGTCGACGCCGGCTGAGACGGCAAGCGGGCTCAGAACGCCGTTGACGTAGATCTCGTACTCGATCAGGTACTGCGGATCCGTGTCGTCGGTGGACTGGGTCCAGCCGACCCAGAACTCCGGGCAACCGTTCCCGCCGACGATGCGTACGTTGCTCGGCACGGAGGGCGGGATCACGTCGCTCGACGCCTCGGTCGTGAGCGTGACCGCGTTGCTCGTCGACGTGTTGTCGTCCTGGTCGAGCGCCTGAACCGTGAACGTGTATGTCGTCGACGGCGTGAGGTGCCGGAGAACGAGGCTCGTCTCGCCGATCCAGTTCAGGTGCTGGGTGACCTGCGCACCGTTGGCGAAGATGCGGTACCTGACGAACGTCGAGGTGTCGTCTTCCACGCGGTTCCACTCGAGCCGAACCTGCGAGGGGCCTCGCACGAGCCCCGAGAGGGTCGGGGCCGGGGGAGCCGCGGTATCCGGCGGCGTCGTGACCGTCAAGATGTTGCTCTTCCCGGACGTGTTGAGGCTGCTGTCGACGGCGGTCACGTAGAAGGTGTACGTCCGGCCCGCGCTCAGCCAGTCGATCGTGTACGAGGTCCGCGTCTGCGGCACGGTGAAGCTCTGGCCGTTCATGTTGATGCTGTACGAAAAGCTCGACTTGTCCGTGGACGGATCCCAGGCGAGCGTGACGCTCGTCTGGCTCAGGCTCGTGACCCGCAGATTCGTCGGCGTCGTTGGCGGCGTTCGCTCTCTCTGCGAGGCGGCGGCGACCGAGCCGACGACCACCAACGCGAGAACGAGCGCGAGCACGGTGCCTGCCGCACGGCGCACTGCGGCCTTCTTTCCTGTCATGTCGTTCCTCCCCGTGAACGATGCCCGGTAGCGACGGACGGTGTCCGCATTGGGTACTAGGCGCCAAACGCGTCGGCGGATTTCACGGATGCCGCCGCCTCGCGTCCGGCGACGCCGCGGGCCCGGCCGGGGCACGCTTGTCGGGTCTCACCTCGCCCAACAGGACGCCGATGCTCACCGCAACGCCGCGGGCAAGCTTCCGCTGGATCGCGGGAGGGAAACGTCAGCAGGCGGCGACCCATCGCGCTGTCATCCGTGTGCGGAGCGATGAGTCGGGCAGCGATCCTCCGTCTGAAGCACGTAACGGTCGAGCGAACGGAGGAGTGCGAAATGCGCAAGCTGATCGTGAACGAGTTCATGAGTCTCGACGGAGTCGCGCAGGCGCCCGGCGGCGCCGAGGAGGATCCGAGCGGCGGCTTCGCCCACGGCGGCTGGCACATGCGGTACATGGAGGACGAGCTCTCGCAGAAGTGGGTCCTCGGCAGCATCGTCGACGCGGGCGGCTTCCTGCTCGGGCGCCGGACGTACGAGATCTTTGCGGGCTACTGGCCGAATGCGCCCGAAGAGGAGCAGGTGGTCGCGGAGCCGCTGAACGCGAAGCCGAAGTACGTGGCGTCGACGACGCTCACGGAGCCGCTCGAGTGGCAGAACTCCAGCCTGCTGCAGGGCCACCTCGCTGAGGCGGTGGCTGCGCTGAAGCAGCAGGAGGGAGGCGACCTGCACGTGATCGGCAGCACGCAATTGGTGCAGGCGCTGATCGAGCACGACCTGGTCGACGAGCTCCGGCTGATGGTCGACCCCGTGCTGTTGGGAGGCGGCAAGAGCATCTTCCGTGACGACGGCTTGCTCAGACAGCTGCGGCTCGTCGACGGTCAGATCGCGAGTACGGGTGCGATCCTCGCGACCTACGCGCCGTCCGCGTGACGGTAGGCGTGCCATGGCCAAGCTGATCTACACGGCGATCACGTCGCTCGACGGCTACATCGAGGACGCTCGCGGCAACTTCGACTGGGGGGCCCCCGACGAGGAGGTGCACGCCTTCGTCAACGACCTCGAACGGTCGGCCGGTACATACCTCTACGGGCGCCGACTGTACGAGACGATGGTTTTTTGGGAGAGCCCGCGCGACCTGGCCGAGCAGCCGCCGTACGTTCAGGACTACGCGGCGATCTGGCAACAGGCCGACAAGATCGTCTACTCCAAGACGCTGGAGAGGGTCGCCAGCGCCAGGACGACGATCAAGAGAACGTTCGAGCCGGAGGCGATCCGGCAGCTGAAGGCGACGGTCAGCCGTGAGCTGACGGTGGGCGGCGCCGAGCTTGCGGCGCAGGCGATCGAGGCTGGGCTGGTCGACGAGTTTCGGCTGTTCCTGGTGCCTGTCATGGTGGGCGGCGGCAAGCGTTGCATCCCCCTCGATGACCTTCGAGTAGATCTCGAGCTGCTGGACGAGCGCCGTTTCGGGAACGGCACCGTGTACCTCCACTACCGCACGCGGACGTGAGGGGCGCTGGGAGCTGTGGGCTCCCGTTCT
>Ga0126308_10000441_pt1 | contig 13673 bp, 13 predicted proteins | sample Plot55_FD_92533 | JGI IMG/M metagenome (GOLD analysis project Ga0126308, IMG submission 92533) | Serpentine soil microbial communities from UC McLaughlin Reserve, CA, USA - Plot55 | ecosystem: Environmental > Terrestrial > Soil > Grasslands | place: USA: UC McLaughlin Reserve, Lake County... | reverse complement strand
GCTTCAGCGGAACGCTGGGATGCCTGTGATAGCGCTTCCGAGGATCAGGGTGTGCACCTCGTCCGTACCCTCATAGGTCCTTACGCTCTCGAGGTTGCTCATGTGGCGCATTGGAGGATAGTCGAGCGTGACACCGTTGCCGCCGAAGATGGTACGGGCTTCGCGCGCTATCTCTATGGCCTCCCTTACGTTGTTTAGTTTGCCGAAGCTTATCTGGTCTGGCCTGAGCGTGCCTGCGTCCTTCATCCTGCCTATGTGAAGCGCGAGGAGCGTACCCTTTCCGACTTCGATCAGCATGTTCGCCAACTTCTGCTGGATGAGCTGGAAGGATGCAATCGGCTGTCCGAACTGCTCCCGCCCTTTCGCGTAAGCAAGCGCGGCCTCGTAGCAGTCCCGCGCCGCCCCCATAGCGCCCCAGATGATGCCGTATCTAGCCTCGCCCAGGCAGGCGAATGGTCCGCTGAGGCCCTTCGCTTCAGGTAGCATGGCGCCGTCGGGGAGGCGGACGTTTTGGAGCCTTATGTCGCACTGGATCGAAGCCCGCATCGAGAGCTTGGGGGTTATGTCTTTGGCCGAGAAGCCATCGATATCTGTGGGGACGAGAAAGCCTCGGACGGGGTTCTTCACTTCGTCGGTGCGCGCCCAGACGACGGCGACGTCGGCGATGGTGGCCAGACCGATCCAACGCTTCTCCCCGTTCAAGACCCAGTCTGAGCCTTCTTTGCTGGCGAAGGTCTTCATGCTCGCTGGGTCTGAGCCTGCAGTCGGCTCGGTGAGGCCGAAGCATCCTATAGCCTCTCCCCTCGCCATCGGCGGCAGCCACCTCTGTTTCTGGTCTTCAGATCCGAACTTGTGGATGGCGCTCATGGCGAGCGAGCCCTGCACGCTGACGAAGGTCCTCAGGCCGGAGTCGCCGGCCTCGAGCTCCATACAAGCCAGGCCGTACTCGACCGCGCTCTTGCCGGCGCACCCGTAGCCGGAGAGGTGCATCCCGAGCAGGCCGAGCTCCGCGAACTCGGGTACTATCTCCCTGGGGAAGACGGCCTCGTCGTACCACCCCGTGATGTTCGGTTTGATCCTCTCGTGCACAAAGGAACGCACTCTCTCCCTGACGCCTATCTCCTCCTCGGAGAGGTGGGCGTCGATGTTCAGAAAGTCGCCCGCCCCGGGATGGAGCGGAGGCTTCGGATCCGCCTGCTTCGCGGTAGTAGCCATCGTCTCACCTCGCGTAGAGTGTTCGCCTCCTGGTCCGTGGATTATCCCATATCGCCCTGGCCTGGGGATTGGGGCAGGGGTAGACTGACGGTATGGACGAAGCACACAAAGTCCCCTTCGGGGAGCTTTCCTGGGCCGACGACGCCCCCGGAATCCGTGCCAGGGAGGTGGGCGTAGGGGGCGCCCGCTGGGCTCTCGTGGAGTACGGGAAGGGCGTGGGCAGGGAGGATTGGTGCGAAGAGGGCCACCGCGGCTACGTGCTGCGGGGGGAGATCGAGTACCAGTTCGACAACGGAAGCGCCCCGCTCCGAGCAAGGGAGGGCGAAGCATTCCTGCTCCCGCCAGCACCCCCTGGCGGTGGGGCGCACCGGGGCCGCAACCTTGCCCGGGGTCCGACGCGACTCTTCCTTATAGACGACGCGAGGGCGTAAGGTCGTGCTGCCGCTAGAAGGGGTGAGGGTCCTGGATCTCTCGCGGGTCCTGGCCGGACCTTACGCGACGATGGTGCTCGGTGACCTCGGCGCCGACGTGTTGAAGGTCGAGCACCCCGTGCGTGGGGACGACACCCGCCACTGGGGTCCTCCCTTCGCCGGCGGCGAGTCTGCCTACTTCCTCTCCGTCAACCGGAACAAGCGTTCGATCGGGGTCGACCTCAAGGACCAAAAGGGGCTGGAGCGGGTCAAGACGCTCGCGGCAGGGGCCGACGTCTTGATCGAAAACTGGAGGCGCGGCGCACTCGAGAAGCTCGGCCTCGGTTACGAGGCTTTGCGGGAAGAGAACCCCGATCTCATCTACTGCTCCATCACGGGCTTCGGGCCTGGCCCGGACGAGGATCGTCCCGGCTACGACTTCCTGGTGCAGGCCAGGGGCGGCGTCATGGGAATCACGGGCCAACCCGGTGGCGAGCCGACCAAGGTGGGTGTCGCGATTTCGGACATAGTGTGCGGCCTTTTCGCATCCAACGCTATACTGGCCGCCCTCTACCGGCGCAGCGCGACCGGAGAGGGCACACGTATCGAGGTTCCGCTCTTCGAGTCCACCCTCGGCTGGCTCGCCAACCGCGGGCAGGAGTATCTCATAAGCGGCGAAGACACCGGCCTCATTGGCAACGCCCATCCCTCCATCGTCCCCTACCAGACCTTCCACGCTTCGGACAGGCCCCTCGTCGTTGCCGTCGGCAACGACACTCAGTTCGCCAACCTGTGCAGAGCTATAGGCCGTCCCGAGCTGGCCGAGGATGGGCGCTACGCGACCAACCCGGACCGTGTGAGTAACCGGCAGACTTTGATCGTGGAGCTGCAAAAAGAGTTCGGCAAGCGGACCGCGGACGAGTGGGCCGAGGAGATAAGGGCCGCCGGGGTTCCGAGCGGGCCAGTAAACACGCTCGCCGACGTCTTTGCGGACGAGCACGTGCTCGGCTCGGGAATGCTACAGGACCTGGACCATCCCTCGGCCGGACCCCTCAGGATGGTCGCTTCGCCCCTGATCGCCGATGGGGAGCACCTCCCGATCAGGCACGCTCCACCCACCCTCGGGCAGCACACCGAGGAAGAATGGCAGCGATAGTCTGAGCGAACGCTGAAAGGTCGAACCGTGGTCCAGGCTCCAAACTTCGAGGTCTATGCCGTAAGGTACGCCTATCGAGAGGCGCGCCGGGACGAGCATTTCTACGGCCATGATCCGCACGACGGACCCATGCCGATGGATTACTTCGTGTGGGCCGCAGTGTCCTCAGACCATACGGTGGTCGTCGACACAGGCTTTAGCGCCGAGGTGGCGGCTCGCCGGGGAAGGGAGCACCTCCGCCGGCCTGCTGAAGGTCTGGAGGCGCTCGGCATCGACTGCGCGCGGGTGCTACACGTAATCCTCACCCACCTCCACTACGACCACATCGGGAACCTCCAAGACTCCCCGGCGGCCACATTCGTGGTTCAGGAAGACGAGATGGCGTTCTGGACCGGCCGTTACGCCGGTAGGGAGCAGTTCCGTACCCTGATCGAGACCAACGACGTGTTGTACCTCGTACGCGAAAACTTCAGGAGCAGATTGCGTTTCGTCGCTGGTAACCAGGAGATCGTGCCTGGGATCGAAGTCCACCGAACCGGCGGGCACTCGGCAGGGCTGCAGGTAGTAAGGGCAAAGACCGGACGGGGTAGCGTAGTACTCGCCTCCGACGCGACACACTTCTACACGAACATAGGAGAAGATCGCCCCTACAGCATCGTGTCCGACCTGGCACAGATGTACGGTGCCTTCGACCTGGTTCGTTCCCTGGCCGACTCCCCGGATCACGTGGTGCCTGGCCACGACCCGCTCGTCATGCGACGGTTCCCACCAGCGAGAGAAGGGATGGAGGGCGTGGCGGTTCGTATCGCCTGAGGCTTGAAGGTCTGACGCTCCCTAGTCAGCTCCGGAGCCATGTGCATCGACTGACGGTTCGATGCCTTTGGCGTCCACCACCTCCCGCCAGGCCTCGAACCCTTCCTGGAATGCGACGACCCCCGCCTCGGGCAGGGAGATCTCGATGGCCTCGAGGATCTCCTCTTTGGAGAGGCCGAGATCCAGGGCCACACGTATGTGACTCTGGATGTGTGCCCTGCTCGCCCGCATTGCTGTCAGGCTGGCGACAAAGATGAGCTCCTTCGTCTTGCGGTCGAGGCGACGTTCCTTGAGATAAGCCGCATCGACGAGGCCGTTGGCTGCTTGCAAGACGTCGAAATCGTGGCGGGCCATCACCTTGTGGTAGTCGAGCACGTAGCCTCGCTTACGGACCATCTCGTCGACGTAGGTCTGCTTCTCTTCCTGGGTCGCCATGGTTCTCCTTTCCACGCTCACATCTCACGTATCTTCTTCCGGCAGGATATCTCGGAGAATCGGCAGCAGATACCGCCTGACGTCAGGGCACGCTCGTGGCCGCTCACCTGTGAGTCACGACTCTTCGTTTTCCCCGCCGCCGAGCAGGTCATCGAGGAAGGCGTAGATCGCCGTGTGATTCTCCCCACCGTACCCGTGGGCCATGGCGAGCTGCCAGATCTGGGCAAGAGCAGAGCCTACGGGCGTGGGTACGTCCATCTCCGCAGCCGCCTGGAGGGCGATCTTCAGGTCTTTGCTCATCAGGCCGAGGGCGAACCCATCGTCGAAAGCGCGGTTGAGTATGTAGCGGGGAAACTTTACCTCGGTGGAGTAGCTCCGCCCATTGCCCGCGTTGATGATCTCCAGGAACTTGTCCGGCGCAACCCGCCTTTCTGTGCCACGAGCGTGGCCTCCGCGGCGCTGGCGAGTGAGGTGGCCGAGAGCAGGTTGTTCAGAGCCTTCACGAGGTGTCCAGTGCCATGCTCGCCCACGTAGAAGATCCCGTCTCCGAACGACTGGAGTATCTCGCGACATCTGTCGTAGACCTCTGGTTTGCCTCCGACCATAACCGCGAGCGCCCCTTCTCTAGCGCGCAGGATACCACCGCTGATTGGGGCGTCGAGCATGTCGATCCCTCTCGCCGCAAGCCTCTTCGCGATGCTCCGCGTCGAGGAAGGCTCCGAACTGGACGTGTCGATCAGGGTCTCGCCGCCGGAGAACCCATCTGCCAATCCGCCCTCACCGAAGACGACCTCCTCGACAATATCTGAGTTCGGAAGCGACAGTAGAACCACGTCGGCCCGGGAGGCCAGGGAATCCAGCGACGCGACGGGTTCTGCGGATGAATCATGCAGACGTTCCAGGGCTTCGGGATCCACGTCGTAGATCAGGAGTTCGTACCCTCCCTCCAGGAGTTTGCGGCACACCGGTTCGCCCATGTTCCCGATCCCGACGAAGCCCAGGATGGGCTTCATACCCGCACCCCCTCCTTATCTGTCGCCGATTACTGCCACGGGCCTGACAGGAGAACCTGTCGCACCGACGAACTTCAAGGGCGTGCAGACGAAGTCGAAGCGACGGTGCCCCGAGGCGGCGAGATCCTCCAGAACCAGATTCTCGATTATGTAGATGCCGTAGCGGGCCAGGAGGATCAGATGCCCCGGCATCACGCACCCGAGCGCGGGATCTCTGAGCCCAATTACGTCCCACGCCATGTTGTCCGCCCCGACAGCCAGTACCTGCCTGTAGGCGAGCCAGTACGAGGCGCTCGCAGCCATACCAGGTCCCGCCAGATAGCGTTCTTCATCCTCCCAGCGGCGGCCGTTGCCGGTCCGGACGAGCGCAACGTCGCCGGCCTCGATGTCTACGCCCTGCTCCTCGCAGCAGTTCTCGAGATCCTCCTCCGTGACGGCGTAGCCGGGCTCGAGCTCATCGGCGCCCTTGCTCGCGGCCACATCGAGGAGGACTCCGGGGGCCAGTATGGGGGGTATCTCCTCTACGCCGAGTCTATGGAAGCCGCGCGAGCTCTGGACGCTGGCGTCCACAGGGATCTCGCCGAAGAGCGTCAGGGCATCCGACTGGTGGCAGAGCGCGTCGATGTGGGTTCCTGTGTGCTCTCCACACACGATGATGCCGGCGGCCCCGGTGCGCGGCCCTGCTTCTTCGGGCCTGTACTCGTCCTCGTGGCGGCGGTGCAAGTGGTAGGAGTAGCCGGCCTGTCGATGGGCGGGGTGGATGGGCATGCCTTCCGTGCGGGGTTGCTCCAGGTCAAAGACGCGCGCACCGACCATCATACCCGCGCGTTCACTTTCTCTGAGAGGAAGAGTTCCGGGCGGGACCGTCCGCCCCGAACCCCTGGTCTAAGAGCCACCGGCTGTGCGGTCGGCTCCGGTCGGCGTTCTGGGGGAGGTTTCGGCCTCCCTGTCGCCGGTCTCCTCTGCCTCCTGCACATCTTCCGAGAAATCTACGTCCCTTGTCTCCGGTCCCCACGCCGCTCCGACGATGATCAGTATGGCGCCTATGACCAGGAGAGGTAGCGCAGTGTACTCGAACGGCATGATCTTCTCCAGGCCAGCCTGGTAGTAGGCGTAGAACGCCGGGAGGACGACCGCCAGACTGTAGCCGAGCCCGAAACCCGAGGCACGCACGCTGGTGTGGAAGCGCTCGTTTATGTAGGTGGTGGCAAGACCCCAGGGCCAGATGACCAGGGCTACGATCACGGTGGTCAGGACTATGACCAGGAAGAGGCTCTGCGGTGCGGCGCTTATGAGCAGGTAGTACATGAAGGTGCCAACGATCGCCATGATGACTCCTGCGACTATCAGGAAGGGCCGGCGTCCCGTCCTCTGGCTGATCACTCCGGCCGCGACGTAGGCTCCGGCGAGCACGACGTTGGCGATGACCAGCGTGATGGTGAGGCTCGTGCTGGAGAGGCCGACCGGGTCGCCAAGCAAACCGGGCAGGATAGCCGAGCCCGTGTACAGCGTCAGCCAGAATCCGGTCATCATCACGAAGACCTGCAGGAAGTTCTTCAGGTTCTCGCCGCGGAAAAGGTTCTTGAGGGGGGATTCAGCTCCTCCGGTCTCTTCCCATAGCTCCGATTCGTCCACAGAACGGGAGAAGTAGATCACGAATGCGAACGCGAGAGCGGCCCCGATGAGGAACGGTATCCGCCAGCCCCACTGCACGTAGGGCGAGCTGAGACCTCCGGCGGGCAGCACGAAGAGCAAGAACATCGTGATCAGGGATATGGTCGCGTAGGCCAGCGGGTAGCCGGTCATGATCACCGCACCGTAGAGACCCCTCTTCACTCTCGGGCAGTATTCCATCGCGAGCGGGCTCGCGGAAGTGTACTCGCCGCCGAGGAAGATGCCGTCAATGAAGCGCAGCAGCACGAAGATTACGACCACCGTCATGCCCAACTGCTCGTAGCCAGGCAAGAGGGCCATGAGTAGCGTCACGACCCCGAAGCCGCTGACGGCTATGATCGTGGAGCGCTTTCTCCCTATCGCATCCGCGAAGTGGCCGAAGATGAAAGCCCCGATCGGCCTGCCGATCAGCGTGGCAGCAAAGATCGAACCTGATACGACCGCGGTCGCCGTGGAGCCAAGCTCCGGCGACACGAAATAGGCTATGGCGGGGGCCAGTACGATTATGGGCAGATAGATGTCGAACATGTCGACGAAGAACCCGAGGAAAGCTCCCCTTATGGCGTTCTTTGCCCGTGGGCCCAGCTCCTCCTGCCGCTGTCCGCCTGCCGCAGTAGTCATGTAATTCCTCCTTCTCGTGCTTCCCCACACTGAGATTTGACGGCATATGATACGCCAGTATCCTTCGAATATCATCCTCCGCTGATGGGAGCTTGCCGGCCCGCCACGACACGAGCTATCATGAGCACGAATGTCGCCGAAGGGGGAGAAGAGGACTGTGGAACAGAACCTGCGTTCCCGTAGATCCGAGGTCGAAGACGTAAGGTCGCGCATCCGCAGCGGCGAGTACGATGGGCCGACGGCGGATCTCGCGCGGGGGCACGTGCAGACCAACCTGGTGATCCTGCCTGAGGACTACGCCTTCGATTTCCTGAAGTTTTGCGTGCGAAATCCGAAGCCTTGCCCCGTTCTCGAGGTCACCGACGCTGGCTCTCCTGAGCCACCGGTCATGGCTCCGGGCGCTGATCTACGGACGGACGTCCCGAAATACAGGGTCTACGAGGAAGGACGACTCGTCGACGAGCCTACCGACACTGAGGCGTACTGGCGCGACGATCTGGTGTCGTTCTTGATCGGGTGCAGCTTCACGTTCGAGAGGGCGCTGCTCGACGCCGGGTTGCGCCTGGCGCACGTGGATCAGGGACGGAACGTACCGATGTACGTGACAGGCCGCGAGTGCGTCCCATCCGGGCCCTTCGCCGGGCCGATGGTCGTCAGCATGCGGCCCTACCTACCCGAGGAGATCCCCTTGGCGGTGGCGATCTCGGGCCGGTTCCCCACGATGCACGGGGCGCCGGTGCATGTCGGGGACCCCGACTCGTTGGGGGTGAAGGACATCGACTATCCGGAATTCGGCGAGCCCGTGGAGATTGCCGAGAACCAGGTGCCCGTCTTCTGGGCATGCGGGGTGACCCCGCAGGCGGTAGCCATGGGCGCCCGACCGCCATTGATGATCACGCACAGCCCGGGACACATGTTCGTTACCGACCGCTTCGATACAGAATACGCAGCCTGAGAGAGGATGAGCGCCACGTCCGACTCGGGGTAGGTCTGCAACTGTAGCTAGGGAGCTTCGTCGCACCGACGCGCTTACACGCCAGCCAAGCCTGGACAGGTCAGGAGCCGGCGTCAACAACGGCGAGCGCAGGGCGACCTCTAGCTCTATAATCGCGGAGGGAAAGCAGGCTGCAGGGAGGAGTGTGCGTCGTTAACGAACAGGTCCTTTCGGCCATCCGGAGGCGACTTCAGGCCCGCGGGCTGGACGCTTATATCGCCTACACCCCGTCGAACGTATTCTACGCCACGGGCTTCCAGAGCTACTTCCTGACGCAGTGGTGGCGCATGCAGGGCACCGTGCTCGCCGTCATACCTGCTGATGAGTACGCCGAGGTAGGCATGATGGTTGGGGACTTCGAGGCGAAGCCGGCGCGGCGGGTCTCGGGCATCAGGGACGTCAGGGCCTACATGTTGTGGCCGGAGATCCGGGACGCCGAGGCGGTACAGGAACCCCTCGGGAGCGGCGAATCTGAGACGCCACGCCCCGCACAGTTCGACGAGGACGAGCAGGATGGGATCCTGCGCGGGTTGTTGGGAGACAGGGGCCTGCTCGGCGCCAGGATAGGAACGGATCTCCGCTACATGCTGTTCGATTCGTACCGGCGCTTTTCGGAGCAGGCGCCGGATGCCGAGTGGGTGGACTTCACGCACGACATGTACGGGCTGAGACGCATAAAGTACCCTTTCGAAGTCGAACGGCTCAGGAGGGCGACGGAGCTCTCGGAGGCGGGGATGCGCTTTGCGGTCGAGAACCTCGAACCCGGCATGAACGCGACGCACGTGCGCCAACGCTACGTTATGGGCGTCGCGCTGGCCGCGATGGGAGATCCCCGCTACGAGGACTACTCGGACCAGTGGATCCTGCCTGCCGTCGGCACAGGGGTGGGGATAGGGGTCGACTCCGAGCGCGACGCCGGCATCCGAGAGGGCGACCTCATCAAGTTCGACTGCGGCACCACCGTCGGCGGTTACCGGGGGGATGGCGACCGCACGTTCGTGTACGGGAGCGTGAAGCCCGCAGCCCAACGCCTCTTCGGGGTGCTGCAGGAGGCGCATGACAGATCCTGTGATGCGATCAGGCCCGGTGTCGAGGTGGGTGAGATCTTCCGCATCGCCCAGGACTACATAACCAGGAACGGCTATCCGCGCTTCCGTCGGGGCCATTATGGGCACTCACTCGGCATCGACACCTTCCACGAAGAACCGCCCTACGTCTCAGAAGGCAACAGGACGGTCATTGAGCCTGGTATGGTGCTTGCCATAGAGACACCAGCGTACACCACCGACGCGGGCGCCATCATGATCGAAGACCTCGTCCACATTCTCCCAGACGGCATCGAACGCCTCCACCAGCTGCCGCACGGACTGAGAGTCGCTCCCTAGGAGAAGGTCTTGCACACGGAGAATCGATACAGGGCAGGCATAGATATCGGGGGGACGTTCACGGACCTCGTACTCATCGACAACGAAACTGGGAGACTCGCCGTGGGAAAGGTGCTCTCTACACCGGAAGACCCGTCCGAGGCCGTCGAGGAGGGGCTCGTCGGGCTGCTCGGCCAGGAAGGTGTCGAGGCCAGCCAACTCGGCACCATCATCCACGGCACCACGCTGGTCACGAACGCCCTGATCGAACGCAAAGGCCCCACGACCGCGCTCTTGACGACGGAGGGTTTCAGGGACGCTGTCGCCATAGGCACCGAGCACCGCTACGACATGTACGACGTGTTTATCGAGAAGCCGGAGCCGCTGGTGCCGCGGAGCCTGCGCTACGGCGTGCGCGAGCGAGCCCTCGACGACGGCTCGGTCATGCTCGACCTCGACGAAGAACAGGTCAAGTACATCGTCGCGGAGTTGCGCGAACGCGCCGTACGGGCCGTCGCCGTGAGCTTCCTGCACTCCTTCCGCAACCCGGAGCACGAGCGGAGGGTCAGGGAGATCCTGGCCGAACAGGCGCCGGAGATAGTGGTCTCCATCTCTTCTGAGGTGGCGCCTGAGATCCGGGAGTACGAACGGACCTCGACTACGGTCGCCAACGTCTACACCAGGCCGCTGGTCGAGGGTTACCTGCACTCGTTGGAGGACAGGCTGCGGCGGCTCGGCTTTACAGGCTCACTCTACATCATGCTCTCCAACGGCGGTACGGCCAGCGTAGAGACGGCCTGCCGGTTCCCTGTAAGGCTGCTCGAGTCCGGCCCGGCAGCTGGCGCGCTGGCCGCAGCGTTCTACGGCCGGGCGACGGATCTCCTCGACGTCCTCTCATTCGATATGGGCGGGACGACGGCCAAAGCGTGCCTGATAGAAGGCGGAGAGCCGCTAAGGAGCAATGAGTTCGAGGTCGCCCGCGTCTACCGTTTCAAGAAAGGCTCGGGCCTGCCTGTAACGGCCTCGGTCATAGAGATGATCGAGATCGGCGCTGGCGGTGGATCGATCGCCAGCATCGGCCCCCTGGGCCTGCCTGAGGTCGGACCGAGGAGCGCCGGCTCCGACCCGGGGCCGGCCTGCTACGTGCGTGGCGGTAACGAACCGACGGTGACCGACGCCGACCTGATCCTGGGCTACCTCGACCCCGAGTTCTTCCTGGGTGGGAAGATGCGACTCGACCGTGAGGCCGCCCTTAGGGTCGTCAAGGAAAAGATCGCCCGCCCGCTCGGCCTGGATACCGTGGAGGCCGCCTGGGGCGTCCACCAGGTCGTCAACGAGAACATGGCGAACGCGGCGAGGGTACACGCCATCGAGCGCGGGAAGGACCCTCGCGCCTATCCCCTGTTCGCGTTCGGCGGGGCCGGACCCGTACACGGCTACAGGGTCGCCAGGGCCCTTGGCGTCCCCGGCTTTATAGCGCCACTCGGCGCGGGGACCACCTCGGCTTTCGGCTTCCTCTGCGCACCCCTCTCTTTCGACTTCGTGCGCAGCCTCTACGGCCGCCTGGACGAACTCGACTGGTCAGGGGTGAACTTGGCGTTGCATGAGATGGAAGAGGAGGGCCGGAACCTTCTGCGCGCCTCGGGCGTCGCCGACGAAAACATCAGGGTCAGACGTCTGTGCGAAATGCGATATGCCGGCCAGGGGCACGAGGTGACCGTCGAGCTTCCGGATGGAATCCTGGACCCCGACGACGCGGACCGGCTGACTACGCTCTACAGGAAAGAATACAGGAGGTTGTACAGCAGGGAGGGCCCTGACGTACCCCTCGAGGCGATCACCTGGCGCCTCGGAGTTTCGGCGCCACTGCCCGAAATCCGTCTCGATAGCGGGGAGAACACTGCGGCCGAACCAGGCAAGGCCCAGAAGGGGGAACGGGAGATCTACCTGCCGGAGAACGAGGACTTCGTGGCGATCCCTGTCTACGATCGTTATCTGCTCGGTCCTGGCGCGGTCTTCGATGGCCCCGCGGTCGTCGAGGAGCGGGAGTCCACGGTCATTCTCGGTCCCCGGGGTAGGGCCGAGATCGATGGGGCGCGCAATCTGGTCGTGAGGTGGCCCGGGTGAGCGAATCGCGGCTCGACCCGATCCGGCTCGAGGTGCTCTGGAACCGTCTGGTGGCCGTCGTCGAGGAGCAGGCGCGGGCCCTGATGCGCACCTCATTTACGAGCGTGGTACGGGAAGCTGGCGACCTCTCGGCCGGCCTCTTCGATAAGAGGGGCCGCATGGTAGCCCAGGCCGTAACGGGCACACCGGGTCACGTAAACGCGATGGCGACCTCGGTTCACCATTTCCTGCGCGAGATCCCGGCCGAGACATTGGAGCCTGGCGACGTAATGATCACCAACCATCCGTGGCAGACCTCGGGCCACCTGAACGACTTCACGGTGCTCACGCCGATCTTCCACGACGGCCGCCTCATCGCGTACTTCGGCAACTGCTGCCACGCCCTCGACGTCGGGGGACGCGGCCTCGGGGCGGACGGGCGGCAGGTCTACGAGGAAGGTCTGTTCGTGCCAGTTACCCGCCTGTTCCGCCGTGGCGAGCCCAACGAGGATCTGTTCCAAATCGTGCGCGCCAACGTCAGGACGCCGTTCGAGGTCGTCGGGGACCTCTACGCCCAGGCAGGGAGCAACGACGTGGGCGGCGCGCGGCTCGTCGAGATGGTCGAGGAGTTCGACCTCGGAGACATCGAATCGCTCTCGGACGAGATCTGCTCCCGCTCCGAGCGTGCCATGCGGGAGGCTATAGAGGCGCTGCCCGACGGAGTTTACGAGAACGAAGCGTACACCGACGGATTCGACGAACCGATCCGGCTGGCCGTCTCGATCCGGGTCGATGGTGACGAGATGTTTGTCGACTACATGGGCTCTTCGCCGCAGAGCGAGCGGGGCATCAACGTTGTCCTCAACTACACCACCGCGTACACGACCTTCGGGGTGAAGTGCGCTATCAGCCCGGAGGTCCCCAACAACGACGGCAGTTTCCAGCCCGTCCACGTAACGGCCCCCGAGGAGTCCATCCTCAACGCCAGGCATCCGGCCCCGGTCGGGGCCCGTCACATCGTCGGCCATTTCTTGCCGGGCGTGATCCACGGCGCGCTTGCGAAGGTCATACCCGACAGAGTGTTGGCCCAGGGCGCCGACAGCCTGTGGAACACCCAGATCACAGGACAGCGCGAAGACGGCGAGCCTTTCACGTACGTATTCTTCTCCGGCGGCGGCATGGGGGCGCGCAATGGCGGGGACGGGTTGTCAGCCACAGCTTTCCCCAGCGGCATCCGCGGCGTGCCGGCGGAGGTCATCGAGAGCATCTCCCCAGTCGTCATGCACAGGCGCGAGCTACGTCCCGGCTCCGAGGGACCTGGCCGCCACAGGGGCGGTTTCGGCCAGGAGATGGAGATCGGGGTGCGAGGCGGCTCCGGGTGGATCCTGTCGGCCATGTACGACCGCACCAGGTTCCCGGCCCAGGGGATGCGCGGCGGGTTCCCCGGAGGTGAAGGCTCCGCGCGTACGGCCAGCGGCGAAGCTCTGCACCCAAAGCGGCAGCAGCGCATCCCCGGCGGCGAGCGGGTGGTGCTGAGGCTGCCGGGCGGTGGCGGACACGGAGACCCCTTCGAACGCGAACCTACCCAGGTCACCCGCGACGTCGAAGACGGCCTCGTCTCAACGGAGCGTGCTCGCGACGTCTATGGCGTCGTCCTGAAGGAAGGCGAACTGCCGGGGATGTACACCGTGGACGCCGAGGCAACCGTCCGTCGCCGCAAAGAGGCGAGGCCCGGCACCGATACGTGAGCGGTGGAGACCACCCGTCGAAAATCTGGCCGACGGTCGATCTGGCCCTTACTAGCATTTTCCCCCGATATAACGTACAGTCCGCAGGGAGGAAGGATGGAGCGTGGGGATGAAGGCGAGCTTT
>Ga0126308_10000440_pt1 | contig 13714 bp, 12 predicted proteins | sample Plot55_FD_92533 | JGI IMG/M metagenome (GOLD analysis project Ga0126308, IMG submission 92533) | Serpentine soil microbial communities from UC McLaughlin Reserve, CA, USA - Plot55 | ecosystem: Environmental > Terrestrial > Soil > Grasslands | place: USA: UC McLaughlin Reserve, Lake County... | reverse complement strand
CGGGCGAGACAACGTCGCGCATCTGCCACACCCTGTCGCGCGATGAGACCACGCGGCCGCGGACAGATTCGCGATTCCCGCTTCAAAGTCGTCGCCGAAGACAACGGAATCTCACTTCGCTGCACAGGCGTCCGGCTTGCAGCCTACTCGAGCCGACATGGGCTCGATGAAAGCCAGGGCAATCCTGGTACTCACCGTCGCAGCGGCCGCGTCGATTCCTGCCGCTGCGTCGAAGGTCGTCACGAGTCGCGTTGTCGCGCCAGATACGACAGGCGTCTCAGATGCGCCTCCACTCACTGCCGCTGACGTGGCGGCTGCGCGGCGGCGCGACGATTTTGCCGCCATGCACGAATATCGGCCTGGCTATCCATTCTGGCAGCATGTGTTCACGCTGCCGGATCACGCGGTCGCCTTCGGCAGTGCGACCGATGGACGCCTGCTCGCACTGTTCCCGGCGAAGGGCGAGTGGACGCGTCATGCGACCTGGAAAGATCCGTCGCTCGCTCACGTCCTCGATGGTCATCGCCTCGTGCGCAAGGAGGCGGATCGCCGCGATCAGGTGGCGGAGCTCCTCGGGCGCGCAGCCGGGCCGGTCATCTACAACTCGACGCGCGGTGATGCGCTGTTGCCGAACGCCCGCCGTTACGGAGCGTTCCTCGGCGACTGGGGCGCCATCTACGAGCGCTTCGGCGTCCCCTCCGACATCGGTCTCGCGCAGGTGATCCTCGAATCGGGACTGAGCGCCCAGCGTCGCTCGGAGGCCAACGCCATCGGCTTTTGCCAGTGGCTGCAGAAGAACTGGAAACGATTGGACCACTTCTCGCCGACGCCCATCGAAGGCAAGAATCAGACGACGCAGGCGCCGTACTGTGCGGCGTATCTGTCGGTGCTTGCCACGAAATACGGATCGTTCATCCCGGCGCTGTCCGAGCACAACGCTGGCGGGACCAATGTCGGACGCACGCTGATCAACGGCGAGCGCATGGGCGCAACGGATTACCGCACGCAGTATCTGCTCGGAGCGCAGCTCGCACGTGATCTCCGCGCGCTGCCCGGAAAAAGCTACGACGACATCTACGGCAGCTACGGTCCTCGTTCGTATCTCTACGCCGAGATGGTGTTCGGCAATACGTTCATCGTCAGGAAGCTGATGGCGTCAACGCCGCAGGAGCCGATCTACGCGATGCGCACGCCGCGCGCGATCTCGCTCGCCGAGATCATCGCGCGGACCGGCCTGTCTGCCGACGAAGTGCGCCGCTTCACTCCAGCGCTCGTCGATCGCGTTCCCGCGCAGTCGGCGCTGTACCTGCCCTCGTACGTCAGCGAGTTCGGCACCGACATCGCGTTCTGGCGCCGGCCTGCGCCGTCGTCATACGTGACGGTGTTGAACGACTTCATGCGTCTCGAGGCGGGCCCCGAGCACTGGGATGATCCGGCCTTCGCGCGCGTGCTGACAGACTTTCGCCGCCGCTTCAGAGACACCGACACCGAAGAGGGCACCGTGATGGACACGGTGCTGGCTTATGTGATGGACCAGGCCTACACGAGCGGCCGCCGCACGTTAGTCGCTGAATTCCGCAACAGTGAACCGGTGCGACGGTTGATCGAGCGAGGGCGGCTCGAGCTCGATGTTAGCGAACAGAGAAGCGTTCTTGGTGCAGCAATGCGCCGTCCTGGCTTCTGACCTCGACTCGCCACTCACCGGCGCTGTCACTCTTCATCAAATTGCGGCTATACGTGCGGTAACCCGCCGATCCATTGGCCTCGACGCGAAGTTCCACGGCGTGGCGCAAGTGATCGCCCTGGTACCAACGATGCTGAATCGTGGTGGCACGCGGCGATTTGATTTGCGTGTACAAGAACAGCGGGCCAGGAGGAACGGGACGGTCTGCCGGATCGCACGACCAGTCGTCGAGGTCCCCGCAAAGACTGGCTCTGACCACTATCGGTCGCGCAGTGCCGGCCGCAGTGGTTTCGCTGGCGTCTGTTTTATCGGTGATCGCTTCTGTGGTTTCAGGTGCGGGCGGTAGAGCAACGGGCTGCGGCGGAGCGGTGGCCGGCGGCTGAACAACAGCCGGCGGCTGAACAACAGCCGGCGGATCGATCGTGACGTTTCGTGAAGGCGCGGCCAGCTCCGGGGCGCCGAGCCGCGGCAGGCCTGCAGCCAGAATCACCATCAGCATGGCGATCGGTCCCAGCGCGCCAAAGGCCATCCGGTAGAAGAACTTCCTCGATGTTTGCTCCGGATCTTCCGGAACCGGATCGGTCGCCGGTTCTGGGGCTGCGGGTTTTGCTTCTGGCTCCGGCGGTGGTGCATGGACAGGAGCCGGCGGCGCCGTCAGAACCGGCGGCGCCGTCACAACCGGCGCTGGCAGTTCGACGGCCTTGCCACGAGCCTCACAAAAGTCACGAAGATTCTTCTGACTGGTCGCGACAAACGGATGATCTGCAGCGAGCGACGTTCTCGCGATGCTGACCGCCCGACGGAAGTACTGTTCGGCGTCGTCGGGTTTGCCCGTCATCTCGCAGACGATGCCGAGATTGTTCAGCGTGTTGGCCAGGTCGGGATGTCGCGGGCCGAGGCTCGCCTCTTGCAGGCGGGCGGCGTCGCGCAGCAGTTTTTCGGCCGACGTGTAGCTACCGGCCTCCGCCGCTCTTTCGGCGGCCTGAATGATGAATTGCGGTTCGTGTGCTTCCCACATGCGTGTGGGAACGCGAGGATTCATACACGATGCCGTCGAAGTCTCCAGCTCGACCGCTCCCGCGATGGGCATGGCTGGCCGAGACTTTCGGCCTCCACCGGCTCTGAACGGAGATTTCCGCGAGCCGCGGGCGCCATCATCTCGATGACATCATTGAAATCGGAACGACACGTTCGCTAGAACACTTCGCCGAAGTAGCTCCAGAAGTGCTCGTGGACTCTGGCCATCAACGGCCGATCGCGCCACGTCTCGAGTGACCACTTCTGCGACACGCGCAGGTCGTGGTCGAAATCCTGAAGGAACCGCGCGGCCAACCGGCGGCTGAACACGGCCACGTTGACCTCGTCGTTCAACTCGAGCGATCGATTGTCGAAGTTCGCCGATCCGAAGATGTTCAAGACGCCGTCAACCACCATCGTCTTGGTGTGCATCATGGTCGGCTGGTATTCGTAGATCTGGATGCCACCCTCGAGCATGTCGTCGTAGGCGTCGCGCGACGCGTATTTGACCGACTTGTGATCTGTGGTGTCGCTTTCGACCAGTATCCTGATCGTCACGCCTCGCTTGCGCGCATCGTCCAACGCCCACTTCGTGGATTCGTCGGTGACAAAGTATGGCGAGCTGATCTCGATCGAATGGCGGGCCATGGCCATCGCGAGGAGATACAGCCGCTTCAGATCGCTGGCACCGTCGGAGGGCGAACTGCGCACGACCATCGATCGATCGTCAGCATCATGTGCGGGCTTGGGTTCGGTCAGCACCGGCGTGACCGTGAACCCACCGCCGACGAAGTTTTCGTAAAACGCGGCCTCGAGGATCCGTGCGATCGGCCCCTTGATGAGCACGTGGGTATCGCGCCAGTGTTCCGGGTCCTGCGCGTTGCCTTGCCAGTGATCGGCGATACCGACGCCGCCAGTGAAGGCGATGGAGCCGTCCACGACCAGAATTTTTCGATGCGTGCGGTAGTTCAACTCTTCGAGGGTGTACCAAGCAGTCGGATTGAAGTTGACGATGTGGGCGCCCGCTTTCTGCAGCCGCTCGAAATGCTTCTTGTCCATGCTGCCGGTGCCAAGTGCATCGAGAATGATGTTCACCGTCACTCCGCGTCGCGCGGCTTTCTCCAGCGCATCGGTGAACTGATCGGCCACCTGTCCCGTGTCGTAGATGTAGGTTTCAAAGCTGATGCGTTCTTTGGCATCATCAATCGCGTGAAGCATGGCCGGAAAGACCTGATCACCGTTGACGAGGACGTCGTAGGTATCGCCGGCCACAAGGTCGGCAGCGACGAGCGCGGCCAGGTACTCAGGGGCGGCTGGATCCTCTGCGGCGATGGCGCTGCGAAGCTCGACCGTCTCCTGGTTCTGCGCGATTGCCAGCACCGTGGCCGTAACGATGACGGCTACCACTGTGATCTTCAGGAAGAGTTCGATCCGAGGATGTCGCGCCTGAGTCTTCTGCACGCTATCCAGCACTGCAACTTTCTCGCCGCGGAGTAAGCGGTGCCCGTTCGCGCGTCTCACGCCTGGCGCGAGGCAACGATGACTGCAAACGGGGAGCGGCGCCACGGCACGTCCACGGCGAACCCGGCCCGCTCCAGCAGTCGGATCTCGTCAGCGAGTGGCACGTAGACATCCTCGTCAGCCCACGACTCGTAAACGCGCCGCCCACGCGCACGGCTGCCGAACGTCTTCCCGAGATGCGTGAACCAGACGTCGAGATCGTGCGCGAATCCACGCGCGGTGGACGCGGGTGCGCAGTCGCCGTTGATCAGCACCCCACCGGGATGTAACGCGCGATAACAACGGCGATAGAACGCCCGCTTCTCGCCGGCCGATCGGATGTGATGCAGCGAATAGCTGGCAACGATCGCATCGCATGACGGCAGCGCGGTGGCCAGAAAGCTGCCGCTAGTCATCGTCGCGCGCCGTGAGAGGCGACCCAGGCGCGTGCGTGCGATCGCCATCATGTCTGCGTCGGCATCGATGCCCCAGATGCGCGCACGCGGTGCGAACTCCAGACATGCACGGGCGAGTGCGCCGGTGCCGATGCCGAGATCGACGATCGTCCTCACCGGCCGCGCCGCATGACCGAGCGCACGAGCGACTTCCGCAATGAGTTCGTCGTACAGCGGAATGAGCGAGCGAATGCGGGCGTCATATTTCGCGGGCGAGAGCGCGAGGTGCGAAGCGACCGAATGCGAAGCGACAGACATCGACCAAAGTCTAACTACGTCTTGGCGCGGTCGTCGTCGGCCATCTCTTCCGCGACGATGGCGGTGTGCACGGCTGCGCCTTGCAGCATCGGCACCGTAATCGCGGTGATCGCATGGCGCCAGTCGGCCTCGAGCTCTTCGCTCCACGACGTGGACGCCGATCGGATCGCGCGGACCAGCGCGTCGCGCACAACAAAGTAGTCCTGCGGCCTTGCTCCCCACAGCACGTGTTGTGCTCCGAGTTCCCTGAGCGACTCCTGAAGCGCGGACACCTCTCCGAGATTTCTGATGACGAGCGCCAGCGCTGCTTCGAAGTGTCCCTGCAGCGAGGTCATGTCCGCAGGAAACAGCGACCGCAGTGCGGGCGCGGCCGTGAAGAGTTCCTGATAGAAACGCGCCGCGAGTGCTCGCGGCTCAGCCGATACCTGAGTGAAGCTGCTCTTCAGTCTGGCGATGCGTTCGGGTGTCATAATGGCGGCGCCTCGTGACCGACGCTATTCAGGATCCTGATCGGCCTGGAACATCGGGCGAGCTCGTGCCGGAAGTCTATGACGAACTGCGCAAGCTCGCGAGGGCCAGGCTTGCCCGGGAACGGCAGCCCGACCAGACCCTCCAGCCGACCGCGCTGGTTCATGAAGCGTATCTTCGCGTCTCGAGCCAGCCACGCCAATGGGATCGGCGCGGGCATTTCTTTGCCGCGGCCGCATTGGCGATGCGTCGCATTCTGGTTGAGCGCGCCCGCCATTACCGACGCATCAAACACGGCGCCGGGGGCGAGCATATCGAAGCGGACGAGGCGATCGCCGGTGTGGATCCCGACCTGACCGACGTACTCGCGATCGACGAAGCCCTGTCACGCCTCGATTCCACCGATCCTCGCAAAGCCAAGATCGTCACGTTGCGGTACTTCGCCGGTCTCAGCATCGAGGAGACGGCCTCCGCACTCGATCTCTCGCCGGCCACGGTCAAGAACGAGTGGACATTCGCACGGGCGTGGCTCTTCCGAGTGCTCGGTTCGCGCGAGACTCCGCCCGCCGACGGTGTGACATGACGGAGCCGATCAGCCGCGCGGAAGCAATCTTCCTGGCACTCGCGGACCTCGCACCTGCGGATCGCGAAGCGCTGTTGCAGGAGCGCTGTGGCCACGATCCGCTGCTGCGCGCAGAGGTGGATGGCATGCTCCTGGCCATCGAGGTTCCCGATGATGGCTTTCTCGATCCGGCGCGGATTCCTGCCCTCGACATGGCAGCGGTCGATGGCCCGCTGCAGCCCGGCACGATCCTCGGGGACTTCCTCGTCCTTCATGCGATCGGGTCGGGTGGCATGGGCGTGGTGTATGCGGCCCAGCAAGACCGTCCACGCCGCACGGTCGCGATCAAGGTACTGCGTCGAGGATTCCGGCACCCGGAGATTCTGAGGCGATTCGAGCGCGAGGCCGAAATGCTCGGGCGACTCCAGCATCCCGGCATCGCCAGCGTCTTCGCGTTCCATCGCGGCGACGGCCGGGTCCCTGCGCATCTCGTGATGGAGCTCGTCAGCGGACCGCCGATCACCGAGTACGCGCAGGCGCACACACTTGGCGCAGCGGCGCGTATCGAGCTGATCATCGCCGTCTGCCAGGCGGTGCAACATGCGCACGAGCGCGGCATCATCCATCGCGACCTGAAACCGCCGAATGTACTCGTCTCGGACGCAGGGCTGCCGAAGGTCCTCGATTTCGGCATCGCGCGCGCGACTGGTCTCGACATCTACTCGACGAGGCAAACGGCGCATGGACAGTTGATCGGCACACTCGCCTACATGAGTCCCGAACGATTGCGCGGTGGAATGGAGGTGGATGGCCGGAGCGACGTGTATGCGATCGGCGTGATGTTCTATCGGCTGATGGCGGGACGATTGCCATTCGATGTCGGGGGACTGCCACATATGGATGCCGCGCAACGGATTCTTCATACCGCGGTGCCGCTGCTCGGATCGGTCGCCGCCGTTTTCGCCGGACCGATCGAGCAGGTCGCCCAACGCGCGATGGCCCATGATCCCGATCGACGATATCAATCGGCGGCCGACCTCGCTGCCGATCTTCGCGCTTGCCTGGATGGCCGGCTGCCCGCAGCGATCTCGGTCGTTGAGTCGCGGTCCGCTGATGCCGCACTCATCGTGGCCGAAAGCGCTGACCGACGTTTCGTCGCTCTCAGCCTGTTGGGCGGCGCGGTCGTCGTGCTCGATTCCACAACGGGAACCCAGCTCGCGGCCGTCCGCGGCGATGGGACGCCAATCCGTCGCCTGACGTTCGAGGCCGACGGATGTCTCGTCATTGCCAGGGGCGGCGGACGCGTCGAGCACGTGGCCGTGCTCGCTCCCTCCTAGACCGCTTCTGCCAGGCGCTCCTCAACGCCCGCCTTCATCGTCGCGGCGAGCACGCCGTACACCGTCGTCCACGCCTCTTTGACGTCCGGCGTAAACTCCGGTCCGAGTCCTTTCTCCAATGTCCAGAGCAGCGCCTCGCCCACGGTCTCGTAATGGCTCTCGATGACGCCGTATTCTGCGTGTCGCCGGCCGAGGTCCTCGAGGACCGGGATGAGCCGATCGAGCCGGGGAAGGCCCTTCACGGCGGCGGTCAGCATGACCATCAATTTGCGACGTTGCCCCGACATATCGCCCGGGAACATCGACTCGAGGCTGGGGTCGATTTCGAACAGCCGCCGATAGAAGAGTGCCGCCACGTCGTCGGCAAGCGGCGCGACCACGGCGAAGGTCGTCTGAACGAGATTAATCTGGGTCATCGTCGGCATTGGCATTGGCGTTTCTCCCTTGCCCCCCAATGCGACGTTTCATGGCAAAGTGGCTAACGAGGTCGTTTATGCCGATTATCGTTATTGGCGGTGGAATTTGCGGACTTGGCACCGCCCTTCTGCTCGCACGCGACGGCCACGAGGTCACCGTTCTCGAGCACGATGCCGATCCGCTGCCCGCGTCGCCTCAGGCTGCATGGGAGCACTGGGAGCGCAAAGGGGTGGCCCAGTTCCGGCAACCGCACAACTTCATGCCGGGATTACGGCTGTTGCTCGAGGCGGAACTGCCTGACGTCCAGGACGCGCTCGGCCGCGCCGGCGCGTGTCGCTTCGATCTCCTCAACCCCCTTCCGCCGGTGTTTACGGATCGAGCCGCGCGCCCGATCGACGAGAAGCTCTGGACACTCACCGCACGGCGGCCGATCGGGGAGTGGGTCTTCGCGGATGCAGCACAGCGAACGCCGCGCCTGACCATCCGGCGCGGCGTGGCCGTCGCCGGTTTGCTCACCGGCCCGTCGGCCGTCGCCGGGATTCCTCACGTCGTCGGTGTCCGCGGGTCTGATGGGGAAGAGTTTCGCGCGAGTCTGGTGGTTGATGCCACGGGACGCCAGTCGCGCAGCCCACAATGGCTCGCGGCTATTGGCGCGCGGCGGCCGTACGAGGAGCAGGAAGACTGCGGCTTCACCTATTACACGCGCTATTTCAGCGGGGCCGTCCCGCAGCGTCGTGCGTCGGTGCTCATGCCAATAGGGTCGATCGCGCTGCTGACCTTGCCTGGCGACAACGACACCTGGTCTGTCACGATCTTCGTCGCGACTGGCGACCAGCCGCTCAAGGCGCTTCGACACGAAGACGCGTGGACGCGCGTCATTCGCGCCTGCCCGCTTCACGCGCACTGGCTCGGCGGTCTTCCAATGACGCCGGTTCTCCCGATGAGCGGTATCGCCGATCGATATCGCCGATTCGTGGTTGACGAAACCCCGATCGTGACGGGGTTCGTGGCCGTCGCGGACGCATGGGCCTGCACGAATCCGTCGGCCGGCCGCGGCCTGACAGTTGGGTTTCTCCAGGCGCTGCGGCTGCGCGATTCATTGCGCGCGTCCGGCGATAATCCTCTGGCGCTGGTCGAAGAATTCGATCGGCGCACGGAAGCCGAGATGACGCCGTGGTACCGGGCACAAATCGCCGTTGACCGGGCACGATTCGCCGACATGGAGGCGATTCGCGAGGGCCGCGAGCCGACGCCGCCGGACAACGAACTGGGGCGACGCATTATGTCGCTGATGTCGTTGCTTACCGCGGATCCGGATCTGTTTCGCGCGGCGCTCGAATACATCGGGACGATTACGCCAGTGCAGGAGATTCTCGAGCGGCCAGACGTCGTGCAGCGGATGGCTGCCGCACGCGAAGCGATGAAGGGACAGCCCCGCCCGCCGCTGCCTGGCCCGACGCGCGAGCAGTTGCTGCAGCTTGTCGGTATGGCGTCTTAATTCGTCGGGGCTGGTGTGGCGCCCTGGTGCATGAGCACGATGTCACGGATCGTGCGGCGACGTTTTACACGCAAAGGAGATCGCGATGCGCCTGCAGATTGTCACCGCTCTTTCGATCGTGCTCGGCGCGTCGGTCGCACATGCCCAGAGCGTTTCGTCCTGTGACTTGCCTCATGCGTCAGGTGTCTCAACGCAGCAACTCGTGTCGGGGCAGCGGCCGCGAACGTTCCGGTTGTTCGTCCCGCCTGGATACGATGGCCGTCAGCGTTTACCACTCGTGCTCGATTTGCACGGCAGTGGAGGAAACGCGGCGGGCCAGGCCAGAAACAGCGGCCTCGAAACGCTCAGCACGAAAGAGCGATTCATCGTGGCGACGCTGGAAGCAGAAGGTGGACGCTGGAACGTGCCCGTGCAGAGCAACCGCCCTGACGACGTGGCCTACGTCGCCGATGTGATCGCCGACGTCGCAACACGTGTGTGCACAGACGAGGCGCGCGTGTATGCGACTGGCTTCTCCGGCGGCGGACGAATGACATCGCTGCTCGCGTGTTCCCTGGGGTCACGCATCGCGGCCATCGCGCCCGTATCCGGACTCAGGTTCCCCGGTCCGTGCAGCGGCCCGCCGATCCCCGTGCTCACCTTTCACGGGCTTGCCGATCCGCAGAACCCCTACGACGGACATGCCGCCGGCCGTGGCGCTGAGTGGATGGAAAGCGTGCCCGACGCACTCGCCAGCTGGGCGCAACACGACTCGTGCACGGGCGACGTGAGTCTCGAAGACCCTGCGGGCCCGCTCTCGGTGATGCGCTACGAAGGATGCGTCAGTGGAGCCGAAGTTCGCATGATCCGCATCGACGGTCTCGGGCACACATGGACGAAGACAGAAGTCGACACGACCGGTGTCATGTGGCAGTTCTTCAAGAACCACCATCGCGCGCAGTAATCACCGGTTGGGTCGCACCGCAATAGCGGCGAGCGCGTGGGGACGACGCGCCGGGTCGAGCCGTTTACCCAGGCGAGGGATCAGGCTGGGCCAGTCACCGTTGGCATCTTCAGCGATAGGGGAGGCACGCAGGGGACGGTGACGGATCGCGGCTGCCCAGTCGCGCCGAGTCTGGCCTGTGGAATCGATCGCCACCACCTCGAACACCGGGCCGTCCTTGTAGATCGCCACGAGTCCGTCGCCGCGTTCGCGTCCGATCTTGAGCTCGAACCTCGCGACACGGCCCAGGGTGCTCTCGTCGTAGTGCGCAAAGACGCCTTCGACGAGTGGATGCCCGGAGGCAAAGAAGTCGATGGTCTCTCTCTCGACGGCCTCCTCGCGGTCGAAGGTGCCGAGATAGCTCGTACCGCCCGGGACGCCGGGAAGGCCATCGACCAGCGCTTCGCTGCCGATCTCGATCGCGAAGACCCGATGACCTCGTGGGCGCTCGATGGTGAACCCGAGCCTGGCGCAGGCCCTGACCACGACATCTTCGTTGAGCGCGTCGAGCTCCGCGGGGACACGGGCTAGGATCCCTGCGGCCATCTCCGGTTTGTACGGGTCGTGATGCAGCTGTTGATACGCAGCTTCGCGAATGCGACTGCGGGCTGCGTTCGCCTCGCCGACCAGCTCGTCGAGTCGGTGCGGGCTGAACGACGCGGCGGGATCAAGCGCGATCTCGCTGATGGCGCCTTCGACGTGGACCAGTTGCGGCTCCAGTCCGGCGAGTGGTTCGCGGAAGAGACCCAGAGTTTCGAACAACCGTACGACATCGGCACCGATCGCCGACGGTGGACGGAAATACACGATGTCGACCGGAATGCGCCGGCCGATGCGATCGAGGCGGCCGATTCGTTGCTCGACGACCGACGGTTTCCAGGGCAGATCGAACAGCACCAGCCGCTGACAGAACTCGAAGTTGCGACCCTCGCCGCCCGCTTCGGTGGAAACCAGCAGGCTTGGTCCCTCGGGCTCTCTGAACCGGGCGACTTCGATGTCGCGCTGCGATGGTGACAGGTCCTCGTGAAAAACGCCGGTCGCCAGTTGCGCGCGTTGGCTGAGCGCGCTTCTCAGCATCTCGAGTGTCTCGCGGTGCGCCACGAACACGAGCGTCTTATCGCGGGCGTTTCGCCAGCGTGGCACCTGCGACAGCAACCACTCGAGCCGCGGATCGCTCGCGTCCATGGCGTGCGCCTGCTGACGAAGCTCGCGCTCGTCAGGTCGGAGGACGGCGGCCAGTGCAGCCCCTGACGCCAATGCACGACGCACGCGATCGATCTTTTGCCGCCGCGCGACGGCGTGCGGAGCAGGCACGCGACGCACCGCCGCCTCGACGGCTTCTCTCAGCCGCCACTTCGACGGTTGATCGATCACGATCGGAGTTCCGATCCGCGGCGGCAGGCCACCGATGTCGACGCGACGTGTAGAACTGGTGCAGGGCGGCAGCGGCATGCCGCTCTCGAGGCGCGACTCGAAGCTCACGTCTTCAGGAAATTCCGCGGGACGAAGCAGCTGCAGCATCCGAAAGAAACCGTGCGCATCGTCTTCGAGTGGCGTGGCGCTGAGGAGCAGCACGTGACGTCCGAGCGCCGCGATCGGCGCGATTGCGCGCCAGGCAGGATCGCCGGGGTGGCCCGCCGGACGTCGGAGTCGTTGCGCTTCGTCCACGACGAGCAGATCGATTCCCGCTCGCGCCGCTTGGCCGGTCAGCTGTGGGCGCTCGATCAGCATTTCGAGCGCGATCACGACGCGACGATGTGCGTCGAAGGGGTTGAATTCGGGACCGAAATCGCGGGCCACGTCGGCGAGGCGTTGCGCATCGAGAAGCGTGAACACCTGGTGGTACTTCCGCCAGAGCTCACCCAGCCACTGCACGGTGAGCGCATCCGGTGCGACCACAAGACAGCGATCGATCTTTCCGGCGTGCACGAGGCGATTCAGGATCAGCGCGGCCTCGATGGTCTTGCCGAGGCCCACTTCGTCGGCGAGCAGCCACCGCACGGGGTCGCTGGCGCTGGCGCGCTCCGCGACGTGGAGCTGATGGGGGAAGAGCCGGACGCGTCCGCCGAGGAAGGAGCCCAGGCCGTCGGCCTCGCGAAGGGTCAGGAGGTGCAGGATGTCCAGGCGGGTCACGAAATCCTCGACGTCATCGAGATCGCCAAGGGCGAGTCGCTCGAGGAGGGCGTTCTCAAGCTCCAGCGGCCACAGCGCCTGGGAGGGCACCGTGCGTCCATTCGCCAGTCGTAACGTGCCGTCCGGGAACCGCGCGACGATCGTCGTTTCCTCTCGCGTGTCAGTGATCCGGACCGGCCTGCCCGGGCTCAGATCAACCGGGATCAGTGCGTCCGTGTTCGCGGCGAGCCGGAGCGTCGTCCCCGAGCGTGGAAACTCGACGAGGAGCGTCCGAGCCTCGAGGGCGGCTACACGTCCGATCCCCAGCTCGGGATTGAAACGGTGGGTGAGGTAGTCCCCGATATGCCAGGAGGGTTCAGACACTGACGCGGCTCAAGCACGATCTTGGATCAAGTTGCCGCCGAAGCCTGCCCATGCCGGCCTCGGGTTATCGTCAGCGTGGTTGGAACGGTCGATCATGACTAGTCGGGACATGACGCCCGCGCGTCGTCACGCGGTGGTCCGCATCAGCGATGAGATCGCTATCTACGAGACTGAGATCGAGGAACGGTTCGTGCGTGCTTCCGGTCCGGGCGGCCAGCACGTGAACAAGGTGTCGACCGCAGTCGAACTGCGCGTCGACATTGCCGGATCCTCGCTGCCTGCGCACGTCAAGCAGCGGCTGGCGACACTTGCCGGCAGCCGGATGACGGGCGATGGCGTGCTGCGGATCGACAGCCGCGAGCACCGGACGCAGTCGGCCAACCGTGACGCCGCGCGCGAGCGTCTGCGCCAACTGCTTGCGCAGGCCTCAGTGCGTCCGAAGAGACGGCGCAAGACAAAGCCGACGACTGGGTCGAACGAGCGGCGGATTACGTCAAAGGTGAAGCGCGGAGAGACGAAGCGCGCACGCCGCGACCAGGGGGATCGATAACGTCGCTGCCAAAGCCTGAGAGGCACGACGGGCTGAGTTAGCGAACCCTCCCGGTGTTGCTTGAGCCAGGGTTTTGACTCTTCTTTTTCCGTGTCATCACCCACGCGACGCCAATCACAACACCAATGGGCACCGCGCTATTTTTCCAGTAGTGTGTTTTTGTCCCCTGCGTCAGCTTCCCATGCTCGGGATCGTCACGGGGATACTTCACCGTCACGCTGCTGCCTTCCGCCAGATTCGAAATGCTGCCGCGATCGACCACGTCCACGAGGAATTCCGGCTGCGTCGCACCGGGAGGAGTGAAGGATGCCATCACGACATCGAACCCCTGAAACCTGATCGGTGTCCTGCGCGACGCCGTCGTCAGCGCATTGAATTCCGAAACGTCGACAACCTGTGCCGTCGCTGTCACGGTCGGTAACGCGGCACGCTTGACCATCGGCCAGCCGACGACAGCGGCCATCACTACGGTCCAAGCCGCCAGCAGATG
>Ga0126308_10000439_pt1 | contig 13719 bp, 12 predicted proteins | sample Plot55_FD_92533 | JGI IMG/M metagenome (GOLD analysis project Ga0126308, IMG submission 92533) | Serpentine soil microbial communities from UC McLaughlin Reserve, CA, USA - Plot55 | ecosystem: Environmental > Terrestrial > Soil > Grasslands | place: USA: UC McLaughlin Reserve, Lake County... | reverse complement strand
TCGCCTTTGCCTCGATGGAGCCGAGGGCCTTCTCGTAGTCGCCCTTGGGGCGTGAAAACGCGACGGCGACCGTGAAGGCGATTGACGACAGTTTTGACGACAACCCGGGCGAACGTAGGCGAACATCAGCGAACTGACGATTCGAGAAATTAGCCTATTTAAGCGGATTTCCGAACGTCAGTGAACGTCCGCGAACGTATGAGTTCGGATTGTGGCTCCGAAGGTCGCGGGTTCGAGCCCCGTCGGTCGCCCTCCTCATAAACACGCCGTTTGCAGGGCAAACGCGACGGTAGTCCCAGATAGCCGCGCAGGTGATCCGCTACCACAAGCTGCCCATACCTGTGTGGATAGAGCACTATCCTAAGTAAGCAACAGATGGCACCTCAGAGACCTTCGAGTTGGTCGTCTTCTCCAGCTATGAGGTTAGAGAGAGGGCGCCCTACCTGGGGGAGACTCGACTATCCATACGAGAGCCAACCTGGAAGACCCTCGACCGCGAGGCAGTCGAGACGCTGGTCGGGCAGGAGGTGTAGAGAAGTGGCTACCGAAAATGGTTCGGTTGCTATGGTCCCAAGAAGTAGACGATGGCCTCTATACCAATAGCCACCAGGGCAACGAAAACCAGCGCTCCGGTCACCGCCTTGTCTCCGGTGTTCAGGTAGCCGCGGATAGCGAAGAGTATGGCGCCCAAGGCGAACAGCAGCACGCCTAGCAGCACGCTCCTCAGGACCACTCCTACGATGAGACCGCTCGCGAACAGCAAACCCGATCCCACGCTCAAGCCCAGCTTCACCCACCTAGAGGCGTCTCTCTCTTCGAACTAGTGCATACGACTTATCTACCCGACACGGGCTCGCCAGCAATCATTTCGCCGCAACCCTCTCCCTTAGGTGCTGTGGAAAGTATGGGGGATCCGGTAGCCTGCGCGCATGGCCTACTCCGGCATGGCGTAGGGCGTTTTGAGCGCCCGTGGATCGCGCTAGGGGGCTCGCTCGGTGGGGAACGCGAGCCGGGAGCTTGGAGTTCGTTTCAGGGGACTTCGAGGGACCGCTCAATCGGTTCGGCGGGCGCATATACGAATAGCGCGTTCTGCACCACCACGCCGTCCGGACAAAGATGTCATGGTCCACTTCCGAGGTGAGTAGTAGGGGCAGTGAGTGCCGCGGCGCAGGTGTGATAGGGAAGCCGCGCCAAGGGCCTACCGTGTCTTGCGCTTCGGCGCTCGTGGTAGGCTCATGGCACTAGCCGTACGGGGAAGGAGCCACCGTGACTACTCCGCCGTTCCGTCTACAGGAAGCGACCATAGACGACATCCACTCCGCCTTCAGGTTAGGGGAGATTACGTGCCGCAGGCTCGTAGAGCTCTACCTGGCGCGCATAGACGCCTACGACAAGAGCGGTCCTGAGCTCAACTCTATCCTCACTGTCAATCCTAGAGCGCTGGACGAAGCCGAAAGGATCGACCGCTCTTTCGAAGGGAACGGCGAGTTCGTCGGCCCTCTTCATGGCATACCCGTCCTAGTCAAGGACCAGGTCGAGACAGCGGGCATTCGGACGACGTTCGGCTCGGCCGCCTTTGAGGACTATGTGCCGGAAGAGGATGCCACCGCGGTAAGGAGGCTAAGAGAAGCGGGGGCGTTGATCTTGGCGAAGACAAATCTACCCGACTTCGCCACCTCGTGGTTCGCGTATTCCTCGGCTGGGGGAGAGACAAAGAACCCTTACGCCCTCGACCGGGACCCTGGCGGCTCCAGCAGCGGCACGGGAGCCGCGGTGGCGGCCAATCTTGGAGCCGTGGGCATAGGAGAGGACACCGGGGGCTCAATACGCGTCCCCTCCTCCTTCGACAACCTTGTGGGGGTGAGGGTCACCACCGGCCTCATAAGCCGGAAAGGTATGTCTCCGCTGGTGGTCTTCCAGGACACCGCGGGTCCCATGACCCGCACCGTCAAGGACGCCGCGATCCTCCTGGATGCGCTGGTAGGCTACGACCCGGAAGATCCATTCACGGCGGCTGCCACGCTTGCTAGGGACGCCGGGAGCTACGCGGAGGATCTCTCGGAAGGGAGCTTGAGAAGAGCAAGAATAGGCGTAGTGCGCGAGGCGTTCGGGCCGGGCGACGATCCGAACTCTTCTCAGGTGAACGGAGTCGTCGAGGAGGCATTGGAGGCTATGCGGGGAGCGGGGGCGGAGATCGTCGACCCGGTTAGCGTGCCCAACCTGCAGCACTTCATAGGAGTCACCTCCCTCTACCTCTCGCAGTCCCGCTACGACATAGACAACTTCTTCGCCGAGAGGCCCGGATCGCACACGGTAAGGGGGCTCTACGACTCCAAGCGCTTCCACCCGCGCCTCGACCTCTTCACGGCTATCGCCGAGGAAGCGCCCGAAGATCCCGAAGAGGATCCCGACTACTACAGGGGGCTTGCGGCCAGGGAACAGTTCCGCAGGACCATACTGAACGTCATGGCCTCCCTAGGCCTCGACGCGCTGGTCTACCCGAATTCACAGGTGCTCCCGCCCACCCGGGAAGAGCTCGACGACTGGAAGTGGACCGTTCTGACGTTCCCGACCAACGCGCTCATGGCTGCGCAGGCCGACCTGCCGTCTATCTCGCTACCCGCAGGGTTTGCTGAAGGAGACGTGCCAGTTGGGTTCGAGCTCGTCGGGAAGCCCTACGGCGAGGCGGACTTGCTGAGGCTGGCGTACGCCTACGAGAATCAGGCTGGGCAGCGCAGGCCTCCGGGGAGCACTCCCCCGCTCTCGGATGAGCCTCAATAGGTAGTAGCCCGTGGCACTCCTCGGTGGCACGGAGAGGCAGAACGAGGATCAGGGCCATGGAGTTTATGGATATTGTCGCCTGATGTCGAAGGAGAAGTACAACATTAACTACCTGGGTAGCACGAGCGAAGACGTCTAAGAGTCCACCCTAAAGGAACCTTCAGGACGACGCAGACGCCGTGGAGGGCGGCGAGCGCCACGTTGGCCCAAGCCAAGAGCATCTCCCGATTTGTCTCTTCTTGATCGAACACTTCTTTACGCGCCACCATAACCGGGCAGTGGGCGTGCCTCACCACAGCGTTAAAGGTGCTACCTATCAAAGCCCTGCTGATCCCGCCGTGCCCTCTGCTGCCCATGACAACGAGTCCGGCGCCCAAGCTCTTCGGCAAAGTGTGTGCGATTCCGAATCTCCGGACGCACCAGGACGGACTGGTACGGGTCACATCGGATTGTGGCACTAGAGGAGGTCGCGGGTTCGAGCCCCGTCCGTTACCCTCCTCAAAAGTCCCAATTAGCAGGATAAACGTGGCGGTGGGGGAGAGGGGACGGGAGTGGAGCAGTCTGGTAGCCCCTCGAGCTCATATCCTAAGGTCGCAGGTTCAAATTCTTAGCGCGCACCCCTAATGGCGATGCCCTAGGCTCGTCTGCTCGTTTACCATACTAACGTAGAAGTGGGGGTGCGGTTCACAGGAGGATGTTAGGCGCGGGAAAACGAGCCCTGATAGGTTGCGTGGCCGTCGTTGCCCTCCTGCTGTACGTCTTCGGTCCCGGCGCTTGGAACCACGAGCCCCCCGCCTTTGACATCGGAGATGAAAACTATGGTCGCCTCGATCTCGCTAGCGGTGAGCACACCCCCCTTAGCGAAGAAGCCTCAGCCTTACGCAGACGAAGCCAGGGCACGGGACCTACCGCGATGCCCCGGGCAAGCTCCTCCCTTGGGCGAAGCAGCGAGGACGGCAAAGCCTATCAGGAAGCTGTGGAGTCCTTTGCTAAGTCCTATAGCGACATCATCGAACACACTAACCCCCTCGTTCATAAGATGCTGATGCACTCCGAGGGCACCGAACCAATGACGAAAGGCGAGATCGAGGACCTCGGCGATCTGCTCTCCGGCATGGGCGAGGCCCCCAACTCCGAGATTATCCACTCCTACCCGAAGGGCTACGCGGACTGCGACGGTTACTTAAGAGCAGGGGTCACTTCCCTGAGCCTCGCGGCCGACTCGATACGCGGGTTCAACGAGACCGCCGACATGGAGTACATGAGGGACTATCGGAGGCTGATCGCGATGTACATGCGCGCCGTGGCCGACGCGCAGTGGTGCGTCTCCGATCACCTGCACCAGGCCTACCCTTGAACGGCGGAAGGACAGCTGTGCTCTGCTTGCGGTGACTAGGCTCAATCTACCTCCGCCTCCTCGCGGGCGTCGTTACTAGCCCACTCCCAAGAGTGACGCTCGTAGCGGTGGTTTGCAGGTGTTCTCTGGAAGGTTGCCGCCGTCAGCATAACCCTGGGACTAGATCCCCGAGTCTCGCCTCAAATCAAAGTATGAGAGATTCTTGTGAGTGGTAGCGGAAATCTCTGCTAAATCGTTCTTAGGGTCTCATCGAAGAAGGCAAGCACCCGGCGCCAGGCATCTCGCGCCTCCTCGGGCCGGTGGTTCGGCTTGGTGTCGTTGAATAAAGCGTGGGACGCATTAGGGTACACGTGGTAACCGAGGTTCTTGCGCGCCTCTTTCATAGCCTCGGCGAACTCCGGAACCGCGTTCGTGATGCGGGGATCCTCTCCACCATAGATGCCCAGCATCCGGGCACGGATGTTCGGGACTCTCTCCAGCGGCGGGTTCTGGCCATAAAAGATGACCGCGGCACGCAGCTCGGGTGAGATAGTTGCCAAGGTGGCGGAGATGCCGCCACCCATGCAGAAACCCACGCTCCCGATGCGATCTCCGTCGACCTCCGGCCTGCCCTGCAAGTACTGTATAGCCCCAAGGAGGTCATGGGCGAACCGCTGGCGCTGCTCTGAGCTCATCAGGCTCATGAGCATCGTCGTGGCGTCTCGTTCTTCTCGGGATTTATCCGAGAGCGCTGATTGGAGCTTCTGAGGATCGCGCTAAACTTCTTGATCTACGAGTCCCCATATCTCGTGGATGACTAACACCGTCGGAAGCTGTGTGCCTCTGTCGTCAGGCAACGCGAGATAGCCTTCTACCTTGCGACCTTCACCCTCGAAAGTGATCCTTTCTTCAACTGCCATTCTGTACCTCCGCACTCAGAGCACTCCCTACCGCACCGGCACCGATGGCATCCTTGCGGTCTGGCTTGCCCGCACCTGTCTTCTCGTGATCCTCAGCGGGGGTGCATTCCGCCGTCCACCGATATGGTCTGCGACGTGAGGAACGGGTGGGCTACAAGCGAGCACACCACCTGCGCCACCTCCTCCGGCCTCCCGAGCCTGCCTACCGGGACCCTCGCCGTAAGCTTCTCGCGCGTCTGCTCCTCGTCATCCGATCCTCCGTCAGGGAGCGTGCCGCCGCCCTCGATGAGGGCCGGGGCGACGGCGTTGACCGTCACGCCGTGCGGCGCTAGCGAGGCCGCGAGAGATCGGGTGAGCCCGATTAGGGCCGCCTTGGAAGCCGTGTAGTGGGGACCGACGAGGACGCCGGTGAAGGCGGCAACCGAGGAGATGAGGACGATCCTGCCCCACCCCCGCTCGCGCATCCCAGGCGCTAGATTCTTGGCGAGCAGGAAGGCGGGAGGGAGGTTCACCTCCATAACCTCGTCCCAGTCCTCGACCGAGATCTCCTCCAGACCCTGACGCGGTGCGATGCCGGCGTTACTCACCAGCACGTCCACCAGCCCCAGCGACCCCTCAGCCTCCTCGCAGATGCGTTCCACTGCCGCCGGGTCTCGCAGGTCACCACCGACCGCAACGGCCCGGCGTCCGGCCCTTTCGATACGGGATAGCACCCGCGAGGCCGCATCCCCGTCGCTCCCGTAGCCGACCGCCACGTCCGCGCCCTCGTGGGGCAGCCTTTCTGCTATTGCGGCCCCGATGCCGCGGCTCGCACCGGTAACCAGCGCGACGTGCCCTGCTAAGTACATACTTTGCTCCACAGATTAGGGGCGGGTCTCTGAGCCTCCGCCTCTAGAACACTCTGCGCGTTGAACTGTTCTAGCGGTTGACCGTTCGCATGAGCGCCTCGTTGTAGCGCTCACCCGCGGCGACTCCTTTGGGTGCGACCTCGTCTATGCGCCGGAGGCCCCCTCGCTGAGCGTCACGTCCGCGGCAGCGGCGTTCTCCTCAAGGTACTTGCGGCGCTTGGTACCCGGGATGGGGATGATGTCCTCTCCCTGGTGCAGAAGCCACGCCAGCGCGAGCTGACCAGGCGTGACACCCTTCTCGTCTGCTATTTCCCTGACCTGCTCCACAAGCTTTAGGTTCTTCTCGAAGTTCTCACCCTGGAAGCGCGGGGAGCTACGGCGGAAGTCGTCTTGTGGCAGGTCTTCGAACCTACGGATCTGACCGGTGAGGAAACCGCGACCCAAGGGGCTGTAAGCGACGAAGCCTATCCCGAGCTCCCGCACCGCAGGCACTATCTCGTCCTCGACGTCCCGGCTCCACAGACTGTACTCGGTCTGCAGGGCGGTGATAGGGTGCACCGCGTGTGCCCGCTTTATGGTCACGGGCGCCGCTTCGGAGATGCCAAGGTAGCGTACCTTACCTGCTTCTACCAGCTCGGCCATGGTACCCCACGTCTCCTCCACGGGGATGTCCGGGTCTACCCGGTGCTGGTAGTAGAGATCTATGTGGTCCACGCCAAGCCGAGAGAGCGAGGCGTCGCACGCCCTCCTTACGTACTCGGGCTTGCCGTTGACGCCCAACCGCGTGCCGTCTTCCTTTCGCTCGTTGCCGAACTTGGTGGCGAGACCCCTTCGTCGCGCCTGTCGGCAATCGCCTTGCCGACGAGCTTCTCGTTGGTGAAGGGTCCGTACGCGTCAGCCGTATCGAGGAAGGTTATGCCGAGCTCGATCGCCCGATGGATTGTGGCTACAGACTTCTCCTCATCACCGGTGCCGTAGAACTCACTCATTCCCTTGCACCCAAGACCCAGTTCTGAGACCTCGAGCCCCTGGCTACCGAGTATTCGCGTGTCCATAGTTCCTTTCCGCAGGTAGCTGATTAATGTGGCGATTGAGATACCCGATAGGGACTCTCCTTTAACGCATAAGACAGGAAGGCACAGTTCACGTAGTAGCGCCCGTACATTGAGGGAAAGCTCTCCAAGCTGGGGGCGCACAAGCTGCAGGTAAAACGTATGGCTCGATCTAAGCGCAGGACCTTTCTCTTTACGCTTTCTTTACGATTGTCCATACCTGAGCGATGTATCCGACTAAGGGACCTTCATGTGCTCGATGGCGGCGTGGGTAGCGTAGAGGAAACCCGCGAGGTTTACGAGTAACATTCTTCTCCTCTTGGCGGAGCTGTGCGACGACTCCTTGGGCGGGTATCATAAGTCGTAAGAAGGCGCTCGGGGAAGGATGAAGCTGAAGAGTTGCGAACGGCCGAAGCAAGAGAGGGGTACTCCTGATGGGCAAGGACCGGGTGGAGAAGGCGCTCACGCGGCGGGATTTCCTGAGAGTTGGTGGTACTGCGCTAACGGGCGCGTACGCGCTAGGGCTCGCCGGGTGCGGAGGCGGCCAGGGCACGAGCGGGAAAAAGTTCAAGATTGCGCTTTCCAACTCCTACATAGGCAACCAGTGGCGCATCGAGATGGTTAACGAATTCAAGGCAGCCCTCCAAATGGAGCCGTTCAAGTCGCAGGTGGAGGGTTCGGTCTTCAACTCCGGCAACGAGGTCAGCAAGCAGTCTCAGCAGATCACCAACCTGATCTCCCAAAGAGTCGATGCCATCCTCATTAATGCCGCGTCGCCCACGGGACTAAACGGCGTGGTCGAGCAGGCGGCTTCCCAAGACATCCTCGTCGTCTCGTTCGACAACACCGTGACGACCGACAAGGCCCTCAGGGTCAACACGGATCAGTACAAGTTCGGCGAGAATCTGGCCTCCTGGCTGGCGGACAAGCTCGGCGGCAAGGGGAACGTCATCATGGTAACGGGGGTTGCCGGAACGTCGGTAGACGAGGATCGGAACAAAGGTGCCGAAAGCGTGTGGGAGAAACACCCCGACATAAAGGTCGTCAACCGCTACACCGGGATGTGGGACTCCTCGGTGGCCCAACGCAACACGTCCTCCGTTCTGCCATCCCTGGCCACGGTCGACGGCATCTGGGCGCAGGGCGGCACCGACGGCGTATTGAAGGCCTTCATAAACGCCGGTCGCCCGCTGCCCCCTACCGCCGGGGAGGCCGAGAATGGCTTCCGCAAGTTCATGATCGGTTACCAAGGCCACAAGGTCGAAGGCTTGTCCATAGGTCAGCCGCCGTATCTCTCTGTCGTCGCGCTGGAACTGGCTCGCCGCATCCTGCAGGGCGACTACCCCAAGCAGGACGTCACCATCCCCTTCCCGTCGGTGACCAACGCCACGGTCAAGAAGGGCGTGACGGTCTTCCCGGACGTGCAGGATAGCTTCTTCGACGCCTTCACCGACAGCGGTCCCGACCCGACGGTCGAGATGTGTCTGAAGGCTGCACAAGCCGGCAAACCCTGCGGAAGCAAGCTGACGGTCAATCTGCCTAAGCCGTAGGCGAGCTCCAGCCGGTGCTCTTCGAAAGAGAGGCACATGTCTGAGAGCAGCCCCCACAATACGACCCCGGCGATCGAGGGTGCCGAGATCTCGAAGACCTTCGGCGCGGTTAAGGCACTCAATGGGGCGTCATTCGCGGCGAGGATGGGGGAGGTGCACGGGCTTGTGGGGGAGAACGGCGCCGGCAAGAGCACAATGATAAAGATCCTCTCCGGCGTGCTCTCGCCAGAGTCCGGCATCGTACGAGTCAAAGGTCGTCAGATGGAGTTGAGCAGCCCTCAAGCGGCGCAGGCTTCGGGTATAAGAACCGTCTTCCAGGAGCTGTCCCTAATGCCCTGGATGACGGTGGCCGAAAATTTGCTCCTCCGCCGGGAACCCAAGGGCTTCGCCCGCCTGCTGAAGCGCAGGGAGCTGGCGCCGAGGACGGAGGAGATCTTCGCGGAGTTGGGCGTCGAAAACATAGATCCGCTGGAGCTGGTATCGAATCTGACCTTGGCTCAGCAACAGATTGTAGAGATAGCCCGCAACGTCATCCAGGAACCCGATATTCTGTTCCTCGACGAGCCCACCTCCTCCCTCGCCGGACGCGAAGTTCAGTGGCTCTTCGACCTGCTCGACCGGCTGCGAGAGGAAGGCAGGTGCGTCATCTTCACCTCCCACCGCTGGAGAGAGGTGGAGAGGTTGGCCGACCTAATCACCGTGTTCAGAGACGGCAAAGACGTCGGGACACACGCCAAGATAGACGAATCCCAGGCGATCGCTCTGATGACGGGCCGCAAAGTAGACACGGCTTACCCCGAGCCCCCGCCCCTGAAGGATAGAGAGCCGACCCTGGAGGTCCGAGGTCTGCGCGGGCACAAGGTGAGTGACCTCTCCTTCGTCCTGCATGAAGGAGAGATTCTGGGGGTCGGTGGGCTGGAGGGCCAGGGCCAGCGTGAGCTGTTCCTAACCCTGTTCGGTGCGGGCGATCTTGTGGAGGGCGAGATCCTGGTGGGCGGACAATCTACCAAAATTCACAACCCTGGTGACGCCATACGGGCCGGGCTTGGCATCGCGCTTATACCGGAAGATCGCAAGAGCGAGGGGTTGCTACTACCCATGTCGGTGCGCGACAACCTGATGCTGCCCGTCATGGGACGCTTCTCCGTGGGGGGTGTGATCCGGGGCGGTACTGAGGAGCGCCTCGTGGAGCAGATGATCGAACGGCTCCAGATACGGCTTCGCACCACCGACCAGGCGGTTGACACCTTGAGCGGGGGAAATCAGCAGAAGGCGTTGGTCGGGCGCTGGCTTCTAGCCGACTCGCGTATCCTGCTCCTCTACGATGTGACCCGCGGGGTGGACGTCGCTACTAAGCAAGATATCTACAAGCTGATGCTCCGGCTGATCTCCGAGGGTCGCTCCATCCTTTGCTACTCCAGCGAAACGGAGGAGGTTGCCCGCCTGTCCCACCGCGTCCTGGTCATGCGTGAGGGCAAGCTCTCGGCGGAACTGGAGGGCCCTAACGTCGACACAGAAGAGATAGTTGCCGCCGCCCTGGGTGAAGATGTCCGGACCTGAGTCGGGTAGGGGGAAGCGTCGCGCCCGGTGGTCGCACTTCTCGGCCCAGAACGTGCCGCTGCTCCTGGCGTTCTTCATCCTGGTGGGCATCCTAATCTTCTACGTTGTGCTGTTCTACGCCTCGCTTGGTCGGTTTCCCGGTAACTTCGAGCTAACCTCGACGACCAACAGCGCGATACCGCTGGTGTTCGCTACCATGGGACAGACCATAGTATTCTTGTGCAGGGGGATAGACCTCTCTGTTGGCGGGATGATGGATATCTCAAACAGCCTGGCGGCTGTCAAGATGCAGGGCGGTGGCATCGGGAGCATGGTGGGATGGAGCACAATCATCCTGCTCATCGGGGCTGTCGGCGGCCTCTTCAACGGCCTTCTGGTGGCGGTGGGGCGGCTGCAGCCGATAGTGGTCACGCTCGCCACCCTATCTATTTTCCAGGGAATCGCTATAAAGATCTTACCCCAACCCGGGGGCAAGATTCCCCCTAGCTACACCGCTTTCCTCACCAACACGGGGTACCCCAGCGCCCTGATCGTCGTCGCTCTACTTGTCTTGTTCTGGTTTGTATTCAGGCGCACGTCTTTCGGCGTCGCCATCTACGCTATCGGCAACGACGAGGAGGCGGCCCGGGCCAACGGCGTACGTACGACGCGCACGAGAGTCGGCGCTTATGTGATGGGGGGCGTCTTCGCGGCAGCGGCTGGCCTCTTTCTGGCCGCGACCACCACCGGAGGCGACGCGACCGCCGGCGACAGTTTCACTCTGACCTCCATAGCCGCCGCTTTTCTGGGGGGCACCACCATCTTTGGAGGTCGCGGAAGCGCCCTGGGCAGTATCGCCGGCGCCTTCGTGCTCTCGATCTTGATAAGCGTCCTGTTCTTTGCCGAGATCGACCCTCTATACCAGTCCTTCTACCAGGGACTTTTCCTGATCCTCGCCGTGGTCATCGGCACTCTAGTTGGTCGCTTCGTAGGTAGGAAAGGATGAGTAGCCAGCGCAATAGCAGGGTGCTTTCCATGCTCCTGCTCCGGAACCTCACCCCCGCCCGGCGGCGCATCGCGTACGCGTTCGGCGTGGCGATCCTGCTCTTTGTCGTCGGTGCGATCGTGCGACCGGGTTTTACCGAGTGGAGCAGCGTCCAGGCGGTGCTCACGGTCGCCTCCTTCGTGGGCTTCGTGGCCGCCGGACAGATGTTCGTGGTCCTCATCGCCGGCATAGACCTCTCAGTGCCCTGGGTATTGAACGCCGCCGCCATCCTGCTGGTAACTTCTTCCCTGGGGCGAGACGACCGGACCCTCTGGGCCGTGTTGCTTGCCCTGGGTCTAGGGTTAGGCGTGGGGTTGATCAACGGGCTGGGCATAGCGCTCCTGTCCGTCCCCGCAGTGGTGATGACGTTGGGGATGAACGGGATCATGGAGGGGCTCACCCTAGGCCTTAGCAACGGGTTCACCTGCAAAGCCTGCTCGTCGAACGCACCACCGGCGGTGCGCGGGGCGGTGGTGAGCCGCCTGCTCGGGATACCGGCCGACCTATATATCTGGCTCGGGATTATACTACTGGTTAGCTTCGTGCTCAGCTTCACCACGTTCGGGCGCAGGATCTACGCGGTGGGCAACAACGCTCGGGCCAGCTACCTAGCGGGCATCAACGTTCGGGCCACGACCGTCATCCTCTACATGCTCAGCGGCATGTTCGCCGCGCTCACCGGGATCGCCCTGGTCGGCTATGGGGGTTCTCCTTCTCTAGGCATCGGTGATCCGTATCTCTTCCAGTCCATCGCCGCCGTTGTCATCGGAGGCGTGTACATCACCGGCGGTCGAGGGCACTACCTGGGCGTGGTTGCGGGGGCCATCAGCCTAGTTACGCTCATCAGCGTACTGCAAGCCATGAACATGCCTGAGTACGGTCGCAGCATCGTCTACGGGGTGGTCGTCCTGCTCATCTTGCTGCTCTACGGCCGCGAGCGGCGGGAGGCCTGACCGCATATCTCGACCACCCCGGCCGGCCAGAGATGACCGCGGTTCGAAGTACCGACAAGGAGGACACCAGAAATGACTCCACGTTCCGCAGAGCTCGTCCGCACCCTGATCTCAACGCTTGAGTCCTTAGAACTCGTGGATCTAAGCCACACGCTGGAGGAAGGCATACCGGCCTGGTCGACCCACGCCCGCTTCGGCCAAACCCTCTACGAATCCTACGAACTCGGGAACGTCGCCCGCCACAACGGCCTGACGATGAGCGAGCACACCGGCACCCACCTGGACGCCCCGCTCCACTTTATCGCTGAAGGTCCCGCCCACTATGGCGTAGACGAGATATCCCTGGACCGGCTAATAGGCAGGGCCGCTACCATAGAAGCCACAGGACTCGAACTGGGCGGTCTCCTGGACTCCGATCACATCGTAAGCTGGGAGCAGGAGCACGGTCCCCTCAAAACACAGGACAAGGTACTCTTCCGCTACGGCTGGGACGAAAGATGGGGGACCGGGCCAGAGGGACGGACGTTCCTCGAGGACTGGCCGGGCCTCAGCGGCGATGCGGCCGAGTACCTCGTCGAGAAGGGGATCTCGTTGGTCGGCTGCGACACCCTCGCCGTCGATGCCGCTGGCTCGGTAGAGAACCCTGCCCACTACGCGTTGCTCGGCCACGAAGTCTACATCGCAGAGAACCTCAAGAACCTTGACCGACTGCCGTCTTTTTGCCTGTTCGCGGCTTTCCCGCTGAAGATCAGAGGTGGTTCCGGGTCTCCAGTGCGGGCCGTCGCGCTCGTGCCTCGCTGATCCGAGCTTGCGCGCCCGTAATCCGAGTCGTGGTGATGCCACACGCAGTGCTTGCCACGCTGGTTCAATCTCGTCCTCCCCTAATTATGAGAGGGCTTCTAGTGTTATCGCGGTCGATACGGACGATACTTGCTCAAGCTCCCCCTCACGGCTCATGATCGCTCTCCGTGTGTCCTTGTGCCGAGGCAATATCGACACATCTGGTCAGCGACTACGTCCACCCTACGCCTCGCTGAGGGAGGTGCGGCATCCGCATATACCTTCCCGAAGACGAGCGGGACGCTCCAGTGATGATCTGCTCAGAGTTATGCAACAACGATGGTACGTCACCGGCACTGCAGAGCAACTAGCCACGCGGAGGTGATCCGCTCTCACAAGTTGCTTACTCCTCTGGTGTAGACCGAGCATTGGCCCAACCCCGTTCGGAGAATGCTAAGGTGTTGCCGATTTATTCTGTTTGCGACTCTTCCCTTTCCGATTGACACCACTGCTGACACCACTGAGGGCGCAACACCCAGAAACAGCGGGCAACGACCAGCAAAGAAAACGGCTTAACTATGCTGATTCTGCAACGTCGCGCAACACCTAGAAACAGGTGTCAGCGGATTGTGGCTCTAGAGGAGGTCGCGGGTTCGAGCCCCGTCGGTCACCCTCCTCGTGAACCGGGTGCTGCTTCGGCAATGGCGCTTCGAGCCAAGGGTACTATCCTCGGATACTGCCCCTCGAAACCGCTTTAGAAATCACCGCCTCCGAAATCGCCTCCGCCGAAGTCGCCCTCCATGCCTTCCATCATGCCTTCTTCGTAGCCCTCCTCGTAAGCCTCCTCGTAGCCCCCGCCCATGCCGTAGCCGCCGAACATGGGGCCTGCGCCGAAGAAGCCGCCCACGCCGGGGG
>Ga0126308_10000438_pt1 | contig 13734 bp, 12 predicted proteins | sample Plot55_FD_92533 | JGI IMG/M metagenome (GOLD analysis project Ga0126308, IMG submission 92533) | Serpentine soil microbial communities from UC McLaughlin Reserve, CA, USA - Plot55 | ecosystem: Environmental > Terrestrial > Soil > Grasslands | place: USA: UC McLaughlin Reserve, Lake County... | reverse complement strand
GCTTGGTTGCCGAACATCCCGAGCAGGTCCATTTCTCCGAGGCTGAATCGCGTCTGCCGGTCGAGAACCTGGAGCACGCCAAGGACTCGCTCGCCGTGGAGCACCGGCACGGCCATCAACCCCTGCGGCGCGTACCCGGTCCGCTCCGCGACGTCCTTTGCATGGCGAGGATCGCTCTGAACGTCCTCGATCACGATCGGCTGCCTCGTCGTCAGCACCCACCCTGCGATCCCCTGGCTCGACGGCATCCGGAGCCCAAGGAGGTGCCGCTCCTCGTCGCGGGCGACAGCGGAGATCACAAGCTCGTCGGCCTCCTCGTCGAGCAGCCAGATCGAGGAACCCTTCGCGCTGAAGATCGAGCGAGCGACCTGCACGATCGATTCGAGCAGAGCGCGGTGCGCCTCTTCGGCCCCAACGACCGCCGCTGCAACAGTCGTTCGAAAGCGGTCGTCGCTCATACGTCACCTCCGACGTTGGTCGCAGTCAGGTACAGCACATTTTTCAGCTGAAACGGCGTGAGCTCGGGGTGTGCTCCGAGAACGAGGGCGCAGATCGCGGTCATGTGCGGAGTCGCGAAGCTGTTCCCCGTCACGCGCAGCTGGCCACCGCCCATCCAGGCGACGTCGACGCCGACGCCACGGGCAAAGAACTCGACGGGTGGCTCGGGGTTGTAGAAGAACGTCAGCGGGTCCGTCTCTTCATGACTGCCCACGGAGATCACCGACGAAAATCGCCACGGATAGCTCTCGACGGGCATGTTGTGGGCCGAGGCCACCAGCACCGTTCGCTTGAAGTACGCGCTGTCGGCGAGCTCGTGCAAGAGGCCCGCGAATTGCTGCTTGGTGGTCGAAAGGCTCATGTTGATCAGGTCGAATCCCTGCTCGATCGCCCAGCGAAGCCCGGCGAGAAGGACCGGCCCGCTTCCGGTGTAACCCGCGCCGAGGACGCGAACGCTGTGCAGGTCGCACTTCGGCGCGATCGCGCGGACGATCCCGGCGCAAGCGGTCCCGTGTCCGCACAGATCCCCCTCGTGGTCCTCCTCGACGATCGTCGTCTCGTCTTCGCCGCGCGAGACGACCACTGCGCCTGCCACCTCGCCGACGAGCGGGTGGGCGGCCTCGACGCCGCTGTCCAGGATGCAGACGCTGACGCCCTCGCCCCCCGCCTCACCCCACGCCCACTCGCGGGTGACCCGCTCCGGCCACTTGTGCCGCAGCCGAATGCGGTCGACCGCGTCGGCGGGGAGGCTCCACGCAGGTATCGGCTCCCGCTCGTTCTCCGGCTCGTGCTCGTGGGGGGAAGCCTCCAATGGCGGTTTAAAAGAGCTTTTGGAGCTTCATTGCAGCGCCCATGTCGCCCTTGATCTTGACCTTGCCGGTCATGTAGGCGCTCGTCGGGTTCTGCTCGCCGCTGACGAGCTTCTGGAACGTCTCCTCGGAGGTCTGGATCGTGCAGTCAGGCTCCGCGTCGCCGTCCTGCGCGACGGATACGTTCCCGCCCTGGACGTCGACGGTCCACGACCCCGCGCCCTCGACTTCGAAGCGATACGTGTTGTTCATCCCGGCGACCTTCGACTCGTCGACCCGACCGGGGAGTGCCTCGAAGAACTCGCTCACGCTCTGCGCCATCGTTTTCCTTCCTCCTTGTTCGCGGCCTCCGAGCCTAACTCAGCCCCGGGGGCATCTGCGTGCGGCCCGTCAGGCGGGCGCGCGTGTCACGGCACGACGAGCTCGGGCTCGAGCCGTCGCTGCTCGCCGCGCGACGGCAGGAGCAGCGTCAACAGCAGCGCGAGCAGCGGCGCCGCCGCGGTGACGTAGAGCGCGCTCCTCAGGTCGATCCAATCCGCGACGGCGCCCAGACCTACGGCCGCGACTCCCCCGAGCCCGATCGAGAGGCCGATCACGAGCCCGGACGCCGTTCCCACGTGTCGCGGAAGGTACTCCTGGCCCATCACCATCGTCACGCCGAACGTCCCCATCACGCAGCAGCCGATGAGCGCGAGCGCGATCGCGCCCGGCACGCCGCCGACGACGACGAACAGGAGCACGAGCGGAGCCGTCACTGCGGCGCTGAGCAGCAGGATCGGCCGGCGGCCGAAACGGTCTGCAGCGGGGCCGAGCGCGAGGGTGCCGAGCCCCCCGGTGATCAGCATCAGCGACAACAGATGGTTGCCGTAAGACTTCGAGTGCCCGAGCGACACCTCCCAGAGCGGCACGAACGTGATCAGGCCGAACCACGTCACGCTGCGGAACGCGACGACGCCGAGGAGAAGGGCGAGCGCGCCGCGGCGGTCGCGCCCCGCGCCGTGCGACGCCGCATGCGGCGCAGGCGCGAACCGAGAGAGATAGCGCGCGACCGCGAGCAGGACAGCGGCTATCACGAAGCCCGGGACGAGGAGCAATAGCCCGCCTCGGAGCCCGAACGCGAGCACGAGCGGCGTTGCGACGATCGGGCCGAGCGCGTAGCCGATGTTGCCGCCGAGCGAGAACAGCGACATTCCGCTCGCCCGCCGTTCGCCGCTCACGAACGCCGCGAACTTCGACCCTTCGGGGTGGTAGGCCGCGACACCGAGCCCCGACAGCACGACGAGGACGACGACGAGCCAGTACCTCGGTGCGTCCGCAGCGAGGGCTATCCCCGCGCCCGACAGCGCGACGCCTGCCGGCAGAAGCCAGATCGCGCCGCGCCGATCCGACCAGAGTCCGAAGAGCGGCTGGATGACCGACGACGAGACGGTCGAGGCGAGCATCAGAGTCGCGGCCATCACGTAGTTGAGGCCGAACCTGTCGACAAAGAAGGGCAAGAGCGCAGGCAGCGAGCCGTTCGCGAAATCCGTTGCCAGATGGCCGCTGGAAAGTGCTGCCATGGCCCGTTTGTCGATCTCGAGCCGCATCGAAGGCAGCCTAGCCCGGCGTTACCCTGGCCTCCGTGGACGAGGATCGCGAGCGGCAGCGGACAGCCCGCCGCGCTCGGGAGCGGCGGCTACGGAGCAGACGGCTTGGCGCCGTGGCGGTCGCCGCCGTTCTCCTCGCACTCCTCGCGGTCGCGCTCATCCTTGCGGTTGGGAGCCGAGATGAGCCGCGTCCCACGGAAGCTTCGCCGGCCCAACCGGCGCCGAGCACGTCCGCAGGAAAGGCCGACCGAGAGCGAGCTCGAGCCGCGTCGCAGCAAGCGGCCGCGGCCGACCTGGAGGAGCGCGGGCAGCGTGCTGTCGAACGACTCGCCCAGCGGGGTCTGCTGCTGTTCTGCGGCGGCTCGAAGGGACGTTCCAACCTCTTCCGCCCGCCCTACGGCGCCCACAACGCCTCCGCCGATCGTCAGGCGCGGGCGCTGGGGATGCTCCAGGTGCTCTGGAGCATCGACAGCCGCGACTCGGAGGGAGCGGACTGGCGCGGCATCACGAAGCGGGTGCTGAGCAACGTGCGTTCCGGCTCGATCGTGCTGCTCCACGAGAACCGCGGCCAGACGATCCGCGCGCTCAAGTTCCACATCCTCCCGGAACTCGCGCGGCGCCGCTTCAAGACGGTCACGATCCCCGAGCTGCTGGCACTCGACCCGCCGTCGGGCGAGCAGCTGAAGCAAGGCTCTGGCGGCTGCTAGGCCGCGCGCTTCGCGTACAGCTGGATCAGCGCGTGGTTGAGCTCGCGCTGGCAGCCAACGATTTCGAGCCGGTTTCGCTCGAGGGCGGCCGCGCTGTCCGGTTCCGCACGAAGCTCGTGACGCTGCGCGACGAGCTCCGAGGTGCGGCGTAGCAGGGCCTCGACACTCTGCTCTGCACCTCGTTGGAGGGGAATAGCGTTCATAACCTCCGCTTTGACGGCCGCGAGACGAAAAGGTTGGTCAGCAGCCTAAGAAAAGCGTCGGATAGCATCGGCCGCGTGCCGGAGATCGACGTCCTCGTCGCGCGGCCGGGGGAAATCGAAGCGGACGTCCTAGCGGTCGCCGTTCCCGAGCCCGCGGCTCAGCTGCCAACCGCCGCGGCGGAGCTCGATGCGCGCCTCGGCGGCCGCCTGAGCACGCTCTCGCAGGACGGCGACGTCACCGGTCGCCGAGACACGGCGACGATCCTCCACGTGGCGGTCGACGGCGCGAAGCGCGTGGCTGCCGCCGGGCTGGGGGTTGCGGAGCAGTTGGACGACGATTCATTCCGGACCGCAGCGGCCGCCGTAGCGCGCCGCGCCAGAGAGTTCGGCGGGACGATCGGCTGGATACCTGATCCGTCACTCCCCGTGCCGATCGGAGACCAGGTCCGCGCGGTCGTCGAGGGCGTCATCCTCGGCGCTTACGACGCGGGACGATGGAAGACGAACTCATCCGAACGGAGGCGCATCCAGCGGCTCGCGATCGTCACGGACCGCGGGGAGCTCGCAGAGGTAGCCGACCGAGCGCGAGTCGTCGCGGCATGGACGAATCGCGCGCGCGATCTCTCCAACATGCCGGCGAACGAGCTGACGCCGGAGCGGCTCGCGATGATGGCGCAGGAGATCGCCGGCGAGGTTCAGGGCCTGACGGTGGAGGCGATGGGCCTGGAGCAGGCACGGGCTCTAGAGATGGGTGCGTTCAGCGCCGTCGCGCAAGGGAGCCGCAACGCCGCGCAGATGATCGTCATGCGCTACGACCCGCCGTCTCCGCAGGGCGCAGTCGTGCTCGGGCTCGTCGGCAAGGCGATCACGTTCGACACGGGCGGGATCTCGATCAAGCCCTCGGAAGGCATGGAAGAGATGAAGCACGACATGTCCGGCGGCGCGGCCGTGGTGGCCGCGATGGGCGCGATCGCCGAGCTCGCGATCCCGCTGCGGACGATCGCCGTCGTCGCCGCGACGGAGAACATGCCGGACGGCGGCGCGTACCGCCCCGGAGACATTCTTCGCGCGCGGAACGGGAAGACGATCGAGGTCATCTCGACCGACGCCGAGGGCCGGCTCGTGCTCGCCGACGCGCTGACGTACGCGCGCGAGCAAGGCGCGACGCACCTCTTGGACCTCGCGACGTTGACGGGTGCGATGGTGGTCGCGCTCGGCGACATCTATGCGGGTGTCTTCGCGAACCAGGAGAGCTGGCGCGACCAGATCGTGGCCGCCGGCGCCGCAAGCGGCGACCGCGTCTGGCCGATGCCGCTCGATCCGCGCTACCGGCGCCTGATCGATTCGGACTACGCCGACATGCGCAACACCGGCAGGTTCAGGATGGCCGGCGCGCAGGCGGGTGCGCAGCTGCTCGAGGAGTTCGCGGGCGATGGCCCGTGGGCGCATCTCGACATCGCGGGCCCGGCGGCGCTGAGCCACGGTCGCGGTGACTACCTCTCGCAGAAAGGCGGAACCGGCTACGGCGTCCGCTTGATCGCCGAGCTCGCGTCGAGCTTGGCGTGATCCGCTTCGCGTGAACTTCGACCTCTCCGAAGAGCACCAGCTCGTCCGCCGAACCGTGCGCGAGTTCGCAACGGAGCGCGTTGCGCCGGTTGCCGCGGAGCTCGATCGGGAGCACAGGTTCCCGTACGAGCTCGTGCAAGAGCTGGCGGAGCTCGGGTTGATGGGGGTCCCCGTTCCGGAGGAGTACGAGGGCGGCGGCTCCGACACGCTCTCCTACGCGATCGCGATCGAGGAGCTGACGCGGATCGACTCCTCCGTCGCGATCACGGTCGCGGCGCATACGTCCCTCGGCACCATGCCGATCCTGCTCTTCGGCTCCGAGGATCAGAAGCGGCAGTGGCTGCCCGACCTGGCCTCCGGGAGGAAGCTTGCGGCCTTCGGGCTGACGGAGCCCGAGGCGGGATCAGACGCCGGCGCGACGCGTACCGGTGCGGAGCTGCGCGACGGCTCATGGGTGATCAACGGCGCGAAGATCTTCATCACGAACGCCGGAACCGACATCAGCTCGTGCGTCACGATTACTGCCCGCACGGGCGAGAACGAGATCTCGAACCTGATCGTCCCGAATGAGGCGCCCGGTTACGACATCTCGGCGCCGATGGAAAAGCTCGGCTGGCGGGCGTCGGACACGCGAGAGCTTTCGTTCCGCGACTGCGCCGTTCCGCAGGAGAACCTCCTCGGGAAGCGCGGGCGCGGCTTCCATCAATTCCTGGAGATCCTGGACGGCGGCCGTATCTCGATCGCTGCGATGGGCCTCGGTCTGGCGCAGGGCGCGTACGACCTCGCTTTCGACTACGCCAGCGAGCGACGGCAGTTCGGCCGGCCGATCGCGTCGTTCCAGGCCATCCAGTTCAAGCTCGCCGATATGGCGGTCGAAATCGAGGCGGGCCGGCAGCTCGTGTACAAGGCGGCGTGGCTGAAGGACGAGGGCCGGCCGTTCGCCGAGGCGGCGGCGATGGCGAAGCTGTACACCGGTGAGCTCTCACATCGCGTCGTCAACCACGCGCTCCAGATCCACGGCGGCTACGGCTACATGGACGAGTTCGCGATCTCTCGGCTCTACCGCGACCAGAAGATCCTCGAGATCGGCGAGGGGACGAACGAGGTGCAGCGAATGGTGATCGCCAAGCACCTCGGCCTCTAAGGCGGCACCACCTTCAGTGGCCGGTTGAACGAGCGGTAGTCGTGGTGCATGAAATGGGAGGCGGCGACCATGTCGAGCGTCACCGGATGGAGCGTCCGCCGCTCGAGGCGGATCGTGAACCAGGCCGGAATCTGACGGTTGAAGAGCGAAACCACGTCGATCGTCCGGCCCCCGCGCTTTTCTGTCCGGAGTAGGTGGGCGTTCGTCACGCCGCCGGCCCAGATCGGCGTCGGAACTCGGAGCGCCTGGGTCTGCGAGCTGATCCAGCGCGCCCGCGGCGACGGTTTGTCCCATCGCGTCGCGCCGATCAGGATCCCCGCCGCGCCGCCCCGGATTCGGTACTCGAACCGGTTCGGCGCGACCTGCTTCCACGTCGAGATCACCTGATTCCCGGGCCCCGAAGACAGTCGCTCGACGTACGTGACGCTGCGGAGGCGGTCGTACGCGGCGGTCGCGCGCCGGACGAGCGCGGCAGCTGACGGCACCGGCAACCGCCGCGGCACCTCGAACGTGACCGAGCCCCGGGCGCGGCCCGCGAGGCGGACTGTCACGGCGTGAGGACGATCGACGGCCGCCGTGTAACAGCCGGACCCGCACGATTGCGCCGCGACAGTCTCACCCGACGTGACGAACGAAACGTGGAGTCCGTCAACCGTGCCCTTCGGCCCGAGCACGGTCACGGTGAGATCCGTGCGGCCGTTCTGCGGCGGAGTCGCGGCAAGTGCGACGGCAAGCTCACCCACCTGCTTCGCGGTCACAACGGCGCCCGCCGGTGGAGGCTTCGGTAAGCCCGCGGCCGGAGGCACCTCCGGCGTGAGGGTGCGCTGCCCTCCGCATCCAGCGGTCGCAACCGCACCGCACGCGAAGATCGCAAAGGCGAGGAGCAGGCGGGCGGATGGTATGGCGATGCGCATCGTCTCTAGGAACTTCCACTGTAGGCGCGCGCTTGGTTTGGCCGCCTGCAGAGACGGACGGCCGCAACCCGCGCGATAATGGCCATGTGCTGTTCAAGCAGTTTGTGGACGACGATCTCGGCTGCGCCTCCTACCTCGTCGGTGACGAGCAGGCAGGCGAAGCCTTCGTCGTCGACCCGGCCTACGCGATCGAGCAGTACCTCGCCGAGGCGGAGCGGAAGCATGTTCGCATCTGCGGCGTGCTGGAATCGCATACGCATGCCGACCACGTCTCGGGCCACGGGCGACTCGCGCTCGAGCACGAGGTTTCGGTTGCGGTTCACCCTGCCGCGGATCCGACCTTCCCGTTCCAGCCGCTGACGGACGGCGAGCAGATGGAGGCGGGCGAGGTCTCGATCCGCGTCATCCACACCCCGGGACACCGGCCGGAACACTGCTGCTTTGCCGTCGTCGACCGCACTCGGGCCGACGAGCCTTGGCTCGTCCTGACCGGGGACTCGCTGCTCGTCGGCGACGCCGCTCGCCCCGACCTAGCGATCGAAGCGCGGGAGGGCGCGGAAGACCTCTTTCACAGCCTCCACCGCCTCCTGGAGCTTCCCGACGGCGTCGAGATCTACCCGGGGCACGTCGCAGGTTCGCTTTGCGGCGCGGCGATGAACTCGAAAGCTTCCTCGACGATCGGCTTCGAGCGACGCTTCAACCACGCGCTGGCGGTCACCGACATTGCCGCGTTCATCGCCGAAGCGGCTGCCGCAAGTGCCACGCCGCGGCCGCCGAACATGGAGCGGATCGTCGAGCTGAACCGGGGTCCCTTTGTCGCGGGGCAGCCGCCGCTCGCGCGACTATCGTCGCCGAACGGCGCCACCGTTCTCGACGTTCGGAGTCCGAAGGAGTTCGCCGCCGGCCACGCCCCTGGCGCGATCAACGTCACGATCGGCGGCTCTGGCTTTCCGACACGAGCCGCTTTCGTCCTCGACGGCAACGACGGCGTCGTGCTCCATGCGTCGTCGGAGGCGGAGGCCCAGCGCGCGGCGCGCGGGTTGTACGCCGTCGGGCTGTTCGGCGTCGACGGCTACGTCCCGGATGTCGACGCGGACGAGCAGGTCGAGCCGGTGACGCTGGACGAGCTCGAGCAGCTGCTCTCCAACGGAGGTGTCGAGTTAGTCGACGTCCGCGAGAAGGACGAGCGCGACCAGGGCTACATCCCCGAGAGTCTCCACATCCCGTACCGGCGGATGCGTGCCTGCGCCGACGAGCTCCGCGGCAAGTCGACTGTAGTCACGATCTGCGAGGGCGGGTCGCGCGCGAGCACCGCGGCGAGCATCCTCGCAGCGGCGGGCATCGACGCCCGTCCGGTGCTCGGCGAAGGCGTGTCCGCGTGGAAGGCGCGCGGACGGCAGTGCGTCGAGTTCCGACGCTGCGGCTCGTAACTCAGGCGGTCGCGGCGAGGGGGGCTTCGGCCTTGCCCTCGTGGAGCTCCTCGTGCCCGCGACTCGGACAGACGGCGTTCATGCGATCGCGGCGAGCAGCCCCTCACCCTCTTCGATGAATCGCGTTGCTCCAACTGAGCGGTAGAACTTGAGCGCCCGCCGGACCTGAGGCTCCGTTCCTGCTCGAAGGCGCGCGTTCGCCTCGTCGGGGAGAGAACCGATCTCGGCGAAGATGTCTGCGGCGTTCGTGAACTCGTCAACCGCGACGGCGACGGCCGCATCCAGCCATCGCGTATGCGCGTGGGAGGCCGCGGCCGCCTCGAGGAAATCGTCGTTCCGCCCGAGCGTCGCGAGCACCACGGCCAGCTGCGCGACCCAATCCGACGGGAGGAACCTGTTCGTTCCTTCGCGCCACAGGCGCAGAAGCTCGTCAGCGACTTCCGCGGCAGGCTCGTGGTGGCCGACCGAGACAAGCGCGGCCGCCCGAAAGCCCAGCGCCGGAAAGAGAACCTGGGGATCCTTGATCGCCCGCGCGAGCTCCACGCCGCGCCCGGTATCGTCGAGGCCGCGCTCCGTCTGCCCACGCGCGATGCGAATCGCGCCGCGAATGAACAGGCACATCGGGTCGAGATAGGGCATTTCTTCCGCCTCGAGAAGTTCGCTGGCATCGCGGGCCGCCTCGTCCCAGCGTCCACTCACGTAGCCCTCGTAGGCCCGCTCGTACTTGAACCATTTGATGCGCATGAGATAGCCGAAGCGCTCGGCTGCCTCACGTCCAAGCGCCAGAAGCTCAGAGGAGCGCCGAAGGTCGCCGTAGAAGGCGACGGTCGAGGCGAGGTTGTTGTAGCCCCGAAGAATCTCGGCGGGCACATCCGCGTCCAGGGCGAGCTCGAGTGCTCGTTCGACGTCGCCGATTCCGCCCGCGTCGCCAAGGTTGGCCCGGGCAGTGCCAACCACGTTCAGCGCGAAACAGAAGAGTTCGGGCATATCCAGCGCCTCGGCGATGTCGAGCGCCTCCCGGCCGACGACGACTGCCTCCTCCTCACCGGCCGTCATCAGGAAGCGGGCGAAGTTCGCGAGCACGAGTCCCTTCGCCCGCGACGGCGGTTCGTCAGCCACGAGGCGACTCGCGCGCCGGTGCCGCTCCAGCGCGACATCGTGATTGCCGGCCTGGAAGTCGAGCACCGCCAGAATCGTTTCCGCCTCGGCCGCGGACGCCCGATCGCTCCCGCGCAGATTCTCGAGCGCTCGCTCCAGCGGCTCTCGTCCGCCTTCTCCCACAGCGAGGTGCTGGGCGCGGCCCTGACGGAAGAGCAGCTGGGCGCGCTCGTTATCGTCCGGAAACAGCTCCAGCGCCCGTTCGTAAAGCCGAGCCGCCCCTTCGAACGCGCTGAGTGTGGCGGCGCGATCGCCGGCTTCGCGCAGGGCCACGCGCGCCGGTTCGACGAGGGCGTGGTCGTCGAGACCGGCGGCGCGCGCGAGCTCGAGCGCCAGGACGTAGTGGTGCGCGAGCATCTCGGCGTGGTCCTCCGGCCGGCCGAGCGACTCGAGCCATTCCGCCGTCCGACGGTGCGTCTCGGCGCGCTCGGCACGCGGAATCTGACCGTAAGCGACGTCGCGGACGAGCACGTGCCGGAACGCATACTCGGCCTCACCTCCTAGGGCCGACCTCCGCTCGCGTCGTACGAACTCCTTCCGCTCGAGCGCGTGCAGACCCTTTTCGATCGAGTCGCCCGCACCGATCGCACTGAGCGCCCCAGGCCAGAACGTCCTTCCGATGACCGCTGCGTCGTGGAGCAGTAGCTTCTCCTCGGAAGAGAGCAGGTCGAGGCGGGCTGCGATCAAACCCTGGACGTTCTCCGGCAACGGTAGACCCTCGACGGAACCGCGCTCGGCGAGCATGTGCGCGTACTGCTCCGCGTAAAGGGGATTTCCGCCTGCACGATTTAGGAGCGCCGCCTGGATCTCGGCGGGGAGCACCGCGCGGCCGATCAACTCGGCTATGAGCCGCGCCGCGTCGTCGTCGGACAGCGCCGGCACGCGGAGCATCGTCGCGTTCAGCTTCCCGCCGCCCCACGCAGGTCTGCGATCGAGCAGCTCGGGTCGTGCGGTGCACAAGACGAGGATCGGCACGCCGGTCGCCCACTCGACCAGGTGGTCGAGGAAGTCCAAGAGCCCTTCGTCCGCCCAATGGAGATCCTCGAACAGGAGCACGAGCGGACGTTCTTCGGCGAGCGCCTCGAAGAATCTCCGCCACGCGGCGAATGCTTCGGTCTGCCGATCGTGGGTAACCTCGCCTGCTTCGGCGAGGCCAACGAGCGGCCGCAGGTTCGGGAGCACCCACCGGCTATCGTCGCCGACCGAAGATTCGACGGCCCGCTCGAGCTTCGCTGCGGCGTTCTCAGCCGAATCCGTGTCGAGGATCCCCGCCTGCGCCTTCACCATCTCCGCGACCGCCGAGTACGTGACCCCGTCTCCATACGGCAAGCAGCGGCCGTGACGCCAGTAGATCAACTCGGGATCGGCTTCTACTCCGCGCCTGAAGAACTCGTAGACGAGCCTGCTCTTGCCAATTCCTGGAACGCCCACGAGCGTGACGAGCTGCGGCTCGTTCCCGGAGCGGGCGCGGTTGAACGCATCGAGAAGCACATCCAGCTCACGCTGCCTGCCCACGAGCGGCGCTCCCGTCTCGAACGCCTCGACGCCGACGCGCGCTCGCGCCTCGAGCGGCTGCCAGACCTCGATTGGTGCGGCTTTGCCCTTGGCTGCCACGGGTTCCCGCTCGTCGAAGTCGATCGCATCTCGTGAAGCGCGGTAGGTCGTTGCATCCACCAGGATCGCGTTCTCCGGCGCCGACGCCTGCAGACGACTCGCAGTGTTGACGACATCGCCGGAGGCCATCGCCTCGCCGTGATTCGGGCGAGCACCGAGAGTGACGAGCGCCTCGCCTGTCGTGATCCCGATTCGTACTCTAAGGTCGCCCGCCTCGCGCGCCCAGTCCCGAATCGCAAGCGCCGCACGTACGGCCCGCTCGGGATCGTCCTCGTGCGATGTCGGCGCTCCGAATAAAGCCATCACGGCGTCGCCGATGAACTTTTCGACCGTGCCGCCGAAGCGCTCGAGCTCGTCGCGCACGTGCTCGTGGTAGCCGCCTAGAACATCGGCCACGTCCTCCGGATCCATCGACTCCGCCTGCGACGTGAAGCCGACGAGATCACAGAACAGGCAGGTCACGACCTTCCGCTCTTTGCGGGCCTGCGCGTTCATCGAACTCGCTCGACCGGATACCCGCGTTCCTCCAGCGCGGCCACGAGCGCGGCACAGTGGTCCTGGTCGCGCATCGTCAGCGTCAGCTCGACCTCGCTTTCGGTGACAGGCATCTCCATGCCCTCGCGGTGGTGCTCGATCGAGATCACGTTGCCGCGCTCGTCCGCGACCAGGGAAAGCAGCTTGATCAGTTCTCCCGGGCGGTCGGGCAGCCGCGTCCGGATGACGAGGTAACGCCCCGATAGCGTCAGGCCGTGGCGCATCACCGAGATCAGGACGGTCGGGTCGATGTTCCCGCCCGAGAGCAGCAACGCGACAGGGCCGGAGCCGCCGACGCTCCCGGCGAGCAGCGCCGCGACCGCCGCAGCACCTGCGCCCTCGACCACGAGCTTCGCCCGCTCCAGCAGCAGGACGATCGCCTCGCTGATCTCCTCGTCACTGACGATGGCCCAGTCATCGAGAACGTCGCGCAGGATCGACGACGTCAGCTCGCCCGGCTCCTTGACCGCGATCCCCTCGGCGATGGTGAAGCCTCCGACGCTGCCCCCGGCGAGCGGCGCGTACGCTGCGGACTGCACGCCCACCAGCCGGATCTCCGGCCGCACGCTCTTCAGCGCGATCCCGATCCCTGACGCAAGCCCACCGCCGCCGACAGGCACGACGACCGTCTCGAGGTCGGGCACCTGCTCGAGCAGCTCGAGACCGATCGTCCCCTGTCCCGCCATCACCTGCTCGTCCTCGAATGCGTGGATGAACGTCGCGGCGTTCGACGCGGCCGTCCCGCGCGCAGTTGTGAGCGCCTCCTCGAACGTCTCACCCGACATCTCGACGGAGGCGCCGTAGTTCCGAGTCGCCTCGACCTTCGCCATCGGCGTGTGGTGCGGCATGAAGATGGTCGCCGCGACGCCTTCCTCCCGCGCCGCCCAGGCGACCGCCTGGCCGTGGTTCCCGGCGCTCGCGGTCACGACCCCGCCGCGACGCTCGTCATCGGTCAGCGTCGCGATCTTGTTGACCGCGCCGCGGATCTTGAACGCACCGGTCCGCTGGAGATTCTCGGCCTTGAGGTGGACCGGCCGGCCGGTGATGCGAGAAAAGGTCTCCGAGGTGTAGACCGGCGTGACCCGCGCGATGTCTGCGAGCCGGCGCCGCGCGTGTTCGATCTCGCTGAGGCTGGGCGGTCTAGGCGTGGTCGTCGCTGTCAACGTGAAACACCTTCTGCAGTATCTCGCGGACCGCGGTGAGCGGGTCGAGCGCCCGCGCCTGAACCTCGTCCAGCAGGCGCCGAAGTTCAGGATCGCCCTCCACCGCCTGCTCCAGATGCGTCTTCGCACGGCCGGAGGCAACCGCAAAGACCTCGCGCGCAAGGTTCTCGCGCCGCCGCTCCTCGAGCAGCCCCTCGGTTTCGAGATATGCGCGGTGCTCTTCGACCTTTGCCCAGAGCTCCGGCACGTTCTCTCCCCTCGCCGCCTCCGTCAGCATGATCGGCGGCCGCCACGCACGCTCGCGGTCGAGCGAGAGGATCGAACGAACCTCGTTCATCATCGTCTTCGCCGCGGGGTGGTCCATCTTGTTGATTGCGATCACGTCCGGAATCTCCATGATCCCCGCCT
>Ga0126308_10000437_pt1 | contig 13737 bp, 18 predicted proteins | sample Plot55_FD_92533 | JGI IMG/M metagenome (GOLD analysis project Ga0126308, IMG submission 92533) | Serpentine soil microbial communities from UC McLaughlin Reserve, CA, USA - Plot55 | ecosystem: Environmental > Terrestrial > Soil > Grasslands | place: USA: UC McLaughlin Reserve, Lake County... | reverse complement strand
CGGGTCAGGCCTCGACCTCCTGGCCGTCTTCGGACCACAGGGTGTGGAAGCTGCCCGGCCGGTCGGTGCGGCGGTAGGTGTGGGCGCCGAAGAAGTCGCGCTGGGCCTGGAGTAGGTTGGCCGGGCCGCGCTCGCGGCGGAAGCCGTCGTAGTAGGCCAGCGAGGAGGCGAAGGCCGGGGTCGGCACGCCGAGGGTGACCGCGCTGGCCACGACCCGGCGCCAGGCGTCCTGGGCCTGGGCGACGGCGTCGCGGAAGTACTCGGCGAAGAGCAGGTTCCGCAGGCCGGGGTCGGCCTCGTAGGCCTCGCGGATGCGGTCAAGGAACCGGGCCCGGATGATGCAGCCGCCCCGCCAGATGGTGGCCAGGCCGCCCAGCTCGACGTCCCAGCCTCCTGCCTCGGAGGCGGCCGCCATCTGCTCGAACCCCTGGGCGTAGGCGACCACCTTGGACGCGTACAGGGCGTCGCGGACGTCGTCGACGAAGGCGCCGGCCTGGTCGGCGTCGACCCGGCCCGACGGGCCGGCCAGCACCTTGGCCGCGGCCGTGCGCTGGGTCTTCTGCGACGACAGCACCCTGGCGAACACCGCCTCGGTGATCCCGGTGACGGGCACCCCCAGCTCCAGGGCGGACTGGACGGTCCAGCGGCCGGTGCCCTTCTGCTCGGCCTGGTCCAGGATCACGTCGACCAGCGCCTGGCCGCTGTCCTGGTCGACCTGGCGCAGCACCTTGGCGGTGATCTCGATCAGGAACGAGTCCAGGTCGCCGGCGTTCCAGCCCTCGAACACCTCGGCCAGCTCGGCCGCGCCCATGCCGACGCCCTGGCCGAGCAGGTCATAGGCCTCGGCGATGAGCTGCATGTCGGCGTACTCGATGCCGTTGTGGACCATCTTGACGTAGTGGCCGGCGCCGCCAGGACCGACCAGCCGGCAGCACGGCACCCCGTCGACCTGGGCGGCCATCGTGGTCAGGAGCTGCTCCACCAGGGCGTAGGCCTCGGGGGCGCCGCCGGGCATGATGCTGGGGCCCCACAGCGCCCCCTCCTCGCCCCCGGACACCCCCGTCCCGAGGAAGCGCAGGCCGCGCGCGTTCATGGCCTGCTCGCGGCCGACAGTGTCCTCGAAGTAGCTGTTGCCGCCGTCGATCAGGAGGTCGCCCTCGTCCAGGTGGCCGGCCAGCTCCTCGAGGACGGCGTCGACGGCCGGGCCGGCCTTGACCATGACCAGGATGCGGCGCGGCCGGGCCAGGGCGGCCACGAACTCCTCGGTCGAGGAGGTCCCGACCAGCTCGCCCTCGTGGCCGTGGCGGTCAAGCAGCTCGCGGGTCCGGCTCTCGGTCCGGTTGTGGACGGCCACCGGGAACCCGTGCCGGGCCGCGTTGCGGGCCAGGTTCGCCCCCATGGTGGCCAGGCCGGTGACGCCCAGCTCGCACTGTCCAGCCATCGGACCTCCTCGACCTCGGCGCGCGCTTGCCGTGCAGGCACGCTACAGGAACGACGAACGGCCCTCCAGGCGTGGGGTCGTCAGGGGTTGGCGGTGGCCGAGCTGAGCCAGGCCAGGTAGCCGGGGCTGCCGTTGTCGATCGGGACGGCGGTCAGCTCGGGGTTCTCGTAGCGGTGGTTGGTCTCGATGTGGGCGGCCAGGGAGTCGAAGCGGGCGCCGGTGGTCTTGATGAGGCACAGCCATTCCTCGGCGGTCTCGATCGCGCCCCGCCAGCGGTAGGTGCTGGAGATGGGGCCGAGGACCTGGACGCAGGCGGCCAGGCGCCGCTCGACCAGGTCGCGGGCCAGCCGTTCGGCGTCCTCGCGGGCGTCGGTGGTGGTCATCGCCATCAGGTACCGGTCGGGCACTTGGCAGTCTCCTCGTCAGGCCGGGTCGGGGGCGGGTGGGTCGAGGGAAGGGATCGTACGGCTTGGGATGCGGCGGGCCAGCATCGCCGCCAGGAGGGCGACGGAGGCGGTCAGGGCGAAGGCGCCGGCGATGCCGGCCCAGGGCGGCCAGCCGGCGGCCGCCCCGGCCGCGACCAGGGCGCCGCCGAGGCCGGCCCCGAGGGCGACCCCGAGGGTCTCGGCCAGCTGGAGCGAGGCGCTGGCCGCCCCCTCCTGGCCGCTCTGGGCCTCGCCGAGCACGATCAGGGAGATGGGCGAGTACGCCAGGCCGATCCCGAAGCCGCCCACCGCCCAGCCGGCCACCCCGACCGCCACCGGCACGGCCGGGAACAGGGCGGCGACCTCGCAGGCGATGCCGGCGGCGACGATCAGGAACCCGGCCCGGATCAGCCGCCGGCCCGGCCAGTCGGCCGCCTTGCGCTCCTGGACCCAGGAGGCGGCCGTCCAGGCCAGGGTCGCGGCGGTCACGGCGATGCTGGCCACCACCGTGCTCTGGCCCCTGACCGAGGTGATGGCCAGGGGCACGTAGGTGTCGGCGCCGAAGAAGGCGAAGGTGAGCAGGGCCCGCGACAGCACCGCCACCGGCAGGCCGGGCCGGGCCGTGAGTGTCCCCGGCGGGAGCAGGCCGCGCAGCGGGACCAGGCCCATGGCCAGCCCGGCCGCGACCAGGAGGGCCCCGGTCAGCGGGGAGCGGCTGGTCAGCCCGGCCAGGACCACGCCGGCCCCGGCGGCCACCCCGATCGCCCTTGGCAGCCGTCCCCGCTGGACCAGCGGCTCGGGGGGCGGGCCGAGCCGGCGCAGCGACGGCCAGGCCAGCGCGCCCGAGGCGGCCACCAGGGGCAGCAGGCCCAGGAACACCCAGCGCCAGCCGACGCTGGCCGCGACCAGGGCCGACAGGGCCGGCCCGATCAGGCCGGGCACGACCCAGGCGGTCGAGAGGACGGCGAACACCCGCGGCCGCAGTGCCTCCGGGTAGCTGCGGCCGATGGCGGCGTAGGCGACCGCCGGGATCGCCCCAGCCCCCAGCCCCTGGAGGCCGCGGGCCAGCACCAGGACCAGCATGCTGGGGGCGAGACCGCCGATCGTCAGGCCGGCCATGAACACCAGCACACCGGCCACGAACGGCGGGCCCGGACCGCGCCGGTCGGCCTGGCCGCCGGCGACCACGATCCCGACCAGCAGGCCGAGCTGGAAGGCGCTGGTCACCCAGCCGTACAGGCCGATGCCCTCGAGGTCGTCCTTGATGGTGGGCAGGATCGTGATGACGGCCAGGGCCTCGAAGGCGACCAGGGTGATGGTCAGGACCAGCCCGATGGTGAGCCCGCGCCGGGCCGGCGTCATCAGACCGGCCGGCCGCCGCGACGACCGCTTCATTGTTGGCCCACACGGTCATGCTACCGGCGCCCGACCGGCCGCCCTGCCGGCTTGACAGGTGACCAGCGGGTTTGGAAGGGTACGCCCGTCGTCGGCCACCCCCCCAATCCCCCATTGGGCCAACGGCACGGAAGTGGCGCGCGCGATCTCCGCGTTCGCGAGTTGCTGCTTTGGTGACGCCCCGGCCCTCGTTCCCCAAGAGGCTCGCCAGCTTGCGCAACCTACCGGCACCCCGTAGCTCAAGGGCCCGCCCGAGGCACGCCCGGGCCGGTTCGCCCTGGCGGGGCAACCTCAAGATGGCCGGCCTGATCGTGATCCCGCTGCTGCTGGCCTGGGCCCTGCTCCCGGCCAGCGCCAAGCCGGGCGCCGGACGGCTGCTCGGTCAGGACCGGGCCGCAGCGGCCGCGCCGGCGCCCGACGCCGTCCGGCTGGCCTCGCTGGTCAACGCCGAGCGCTCCCACCGTGGCCTGCCCGCCCTGGCCGTGCTGCCCCGCCTGTCGACCCTGGCCGGCGCCCACTCGGCCCGGATGGCGGCGGCCCGGCGCCTGTCGGCCAGCCCCCGGCTGGCCGACAGGGTCCAGCCGGCCAGCACCTGGGAAGAGCAGGTCCGCTGCGCCGGCAGCGTCGAGGCGGCCCACCAGGAGCTGATGCGCTCGGCCGGGGCCAAGCGCCGCATCCTCAGCCGCTCCTTCAACGCCCTCGGGGTCGGGACCAGTAACGCCGGCTGCGTCTGGGTGACCGAGCTGCTGGCCAGGGTGCCGGACACGAGCGCGGCCGGGAACGCTCGGCGGCCGGGCCGGCCGGCCACGACCACCACCGGCGCCACCACCACGACCAGGGCGACGACCACCACCACCACCAAGCCGGCCCCGAAACCGACCACCGCCCCCACCTCGGCGCCGGCGCCGGCCGGCAACCAGACCACCGCCCAGAAGCTGGCCAGCGACCTGTTCGACCGGCTCAACGCCGAGCGCCGGGCCAGGGGCCTGGCCGCGCTCGACTGGGACGGCGGCCTGGCCCGCGTCGCCGGCGACTGGTCGGCCGAGATGGCCAGCAGCGGCAACTTCCGGCACCGCGACCTCGGCGCGGCCGGCGGCCTGCCCGGGATGAGCAAGTTCTCGGCCCTCGGCGAGAACATCGCCTGGGTCGAGGGCTACCCAAGCATGGGCAACCAGCTCCACGTCGGCTGGATGCGCTCGGAGGGGCACCGGGCCAACATCCTCCAGCGCGGCTTCGACTCGGTCGGGATCGGGGTCGTCTGCTCGGGCGGCCGGGCCTGGGCGACCCAGAACTTCGGCCGCCTGGACACATCCAGCGCCCCTTCGATGTCGTCGAGCACCCCGCCCGAGAACCCGATCGTGGCCACCCGCGACGACGGCGTCCGCTGCTGACGGTTTCGGAGGTTTCGCCGCCGGCGGCACTCGTGGTCAGATGGGGGCCTCCGAACGACCGAGGGGTGCGGGCATGCTCAAGGCGTGGGTGCTGATCCAGACGGAGGTGGGCAGGGCCGGTGAGGTGGCGGCCGCCGTGACCGCCATCGACGGGGTCGAGCTTTCCGAGGTGACCGCCGGGCCCTTCGACGTCATCGCCAAGGTCCAGGCGCCCAACCTCGACGCCCTCGGCAGGCTGATCGTCAGCCGCGTCCAGGCCGTCCCCGGCACCCTGCGCACGCTCACCTGCCCGCGCCCGGGGCCTGACCACCCGGACGCCTAGGGCGCGCCATGGGCCAGCCGGCACCGCCGCTGCACCCGGAGCTCCAGCCGCTGGCCGGCCTGCTCGGGACCTGGCGGGGCGAGGGCGCCGGCCGGTACCCGACCATCTCGCCGTTCCGCTACGGCGAGGAGGTGCGGTTCTGGCACGTCGGCAAGCCATTCCTGGCCTATGCCCAGCGGACCTGGAGCCTGGACGACGGCCGCCCCCTCCACGCCGAGAGCGGCTACTGGCGGGTCAAGCCCGGCGGCGCGGTCGAGCTGGTCCTGGCCCACCCCACCGGCATCGTCGAGGTCCAGGAGGGCCGCCTGGACGGCACCCGGATCGAGCTGCGCAGCACCACCATGTCCGGCACGGCCACGGCCAAGCGGGTCGAGGCCCTGCACCGCCACGTCGACCTCGACGGCGACCGGCTCAGCTACACCATCGACATGGCCGCCGTCGGCCAGCCCCTCCAGCACCACCTTGCCGCCGAGCTGCACCGCGCCGACTGACCGCCTCAGGGTCAGCCGTCGAGGGCCGCCAGGTCGAGCTGGCCGAGGCGCCCCGGGTCGGCCAGGATGTCGATCTCGGCGATCCTCCCGCCGGCCACGGTGAAGCCGAGGACCGAGGCCGGCCGTCCCCTGGGGGCCGCGACCAGGCCGGCGGCCCCGTTGACCAACGCGAGCCGGGCATGGCGAGCGAGCCAGGCGAACCCGAGGGCAGCCGAGGCGACGGCCCGGGCCCCCCGGACCTCGGTGGACGTGCCGGCCTGCTCGGCCCGAAGCACGACCTCGGGGTCGAGCACCGCCATGAGGGCGTCGAAGTCGCCGTCACGGGAGGCGGCCAGGAAGGCGCCGACCACCGCCCGCTGGCGGCCCAGGTCGGCGTCGGGAGCGGGGACCGCGCCCCGGACCCGGCGGCGGGCCCGGCTGGCCAGCTGCCGGGTCGCGGCCACCGAGCGGCCGAGCAGCGGGGCGATCTCGGTGAACGGCAAGGCGAACAGGTCGTGGAGCACGAAGGCGACCCGCTCGGCCGGGCGCAGGGTGTCCAGGACGACCAGCAGGGCCAGGCCGACCGCGTCGGCCAGCAGCGCCTGGTGCTCGGGGTCGATCCCGTCCCGGTGGTCGACGATCGGGTCGGGCAGGCGCACCCCGGCGAGCTCCTCGGGCCGCGACCGGCGCGCGCGCAGCTTGTCCAGGCAGACCCGGGCCACCTCCGTGGTCAGCCAGCCGCCCAGGTTCTCCACCCCGGCGGCGCCGGAGCGGCCGAGGTGGAGCCAGGCCTCCTGGACGGCGTCGTCGGCCTCGGTCAGCGAGCCCAGCATCCGGTAGGCCACCGCCCGCAGGTGGCTCCGGTGCTCCTCGAACCGCCCGGCCAGCCGGTCGTGGTCGTCCATCGTCACATCGCTTTCGCGCCGTCCGTCATTGACAGTGACGGGCCCGGCCGGGCCGATGTGACAACGAGGAGGGGCGATGGCGCCAATCGAGTCCAGCATCGAGATCGCCCGACCACCGGACGAGGTTTTCGCCTACCTCACCGATCCCACGCGGTTCCCCGAGTGGCAGCGCGACGTCGTGCGCGTGGAGCTGGAGGGTGGCCACCCGCCCGGCCTCGGGTCGAGGTTCAGCACCATCCGGCGGATCGGCGGGATCGAGCGGAGCCTGGTCCAGGAGGTCACCGAGCTGCGTCCCCCGAGGAGCTGGGCCGTCCACGGGGTCGGCGGCCCGATCCGGGCCAGTGCCAAGGTCACCGTCGAGCCGCTGGACGGCGGCACCCGGTCGCGGGTCTTGTTCGCCCTCGACTTCGAGGGCCACGGGATCGGCCGGCCGCTGCTGCCGGCCGTCCGCCGCCAGACCCGGCGGGCCGCTCCGGTGAGCTATCGCAACCTCAAGGAACGGCTCGAGGGCGGCTGATCACGGTCTGATGACCCGCCCCAGGTCGGGCGGGGGCGGGAGCAGGCCATGGTCGGCCTCCAGGGCCTCGATGGCGGCCAGCGCGGCCCGCGGCAGCGGGGTCGAGCGGCGGGCCGTCAGGTCGACGTGGAGGGCCAGCTCCTCGTGGGTGGCGGCCAGGACGCCCCGGCCGGAGTTCTCCATCGCCAGCAGGTAGTGCAGCTTCTTGGCCGAGTGCCCGACCAGCCGGGCCAGGATCCGGTAGCGCTCCCCCTCGGCCAGCTCGGCGTGGTAGCGGGTGTGCTCCTCCACCACCATCAGGGTCGCCCCGGTCCGCGCCGTGTAGTCCTCCGGCCCGAGCCCCAGGTGCGCGAACAGCCCGTCGGTCGAGGCGTCGAACGCCGCCCGGTAGTGGACCACGTTCATGTGCCCGTTGTAGTCGATGTGCTCGGCAAGGACCGTGCCCTCGCCCACCAGCAGCCCGTCCAGCCCCATGGGCGCTACCCTACCGCCATGCCGGACGCTGCCTCCTGGACGGTCGAGCGGGCCAACGCGGCCCTGCCCCGGGTCGGGGCCGCCCTGGCCCGCATCCGCGACCTGGCCGCCGAGGCCAGGCGGGAGCGCGAGGAGACGGCCGGGCTGCTGGAGGGCAACGGCCATCCGGCCACCCCGCGGGGCACCGGCGAGCTGCGGGCCGCGGTCGAGGCCCTGACCGGCGAGGGGATCGTCCTGCGCGACCTGGACGCCGGGCTGGTCGACTTCCCGGCCCGGCTGGACGACGGCCGCCAGTACCTGCTGTGCTGGGTGCTGGGCGAGCCGGCGGTCGAGTGGTGGCACTGGCCGGACACCGGGTTCGCCGGCCGGCGGCCGCTGTCCGACCCGCCAGCCTAGGCGTCCGGCGTCCCGCAGCGAACCCACAGCCCCACGTCAGCACGCCCGCGCATGGTGTCGACAACAACCACTTCCACAAGGGGAGACACCATGAGCCACCTGATCGCCAGCGCCCCCACCCGGGCCCCGGCCTTCCGCGACCGCGAGGACACCAGCCACGACGCCAACGCCGACCACGGCGGCGAGCGCGCCCGCTCAAGGATCTGGACCGTGATCGAGGCGCTGGCCTACGCCGGCGCGTACGTCGACCCGTCCGGGATCCTCGCCGTCGAGCGCCTCCGCCAGGCCAAGGAAGCCGAGGAGCGCAATGGCCGCTGACCCCACCAGCCAGGTGCCGGTGGTGATCGCCGGGGCCGGGCCGGCCGGCCTGGTCGCGGCGGTCACCCTGGCCAGGAACGGCGTCCGGTCGCTGCTGGTGGAGCGCGACCAGGGCCTGTCGCCGCTGCCGCGGGCCACCGCCGTCAGCACCAGGACCATGGAACTGCTGCGCTCCTGGGGCCTGGAGGACCAGGTCCGGGCCAGCCAGCTCGACCTCAACTCCACCGGCGCATGGGCGGCCGAGACGCTCGCCTCGCCCGACGGCGTCGAGCTGCCCCTTGGCGTCCCGGCATCGAGCAGGCCGCTGCCGCCAGCCCGACCACGCTCGCCGCCGTGCCCCAGGACCACCTCGAGCCGGTGCTGCTCGGCCACCTGGAGACGCTCGGGCTGACCGAGATCCAGTTCGGCACCGAGCTGACCGCCCTCGGCCAGGACGCCGGCGGCGTCACCGTCACGCTACGGCAGCGGGCAGGTGGAGCGGAGCGGGCCGTCCGGGCCGCCTACCTGGTCGGGGCCGACGGCGCCCACTCGGCGGCCCGGCGCCTGCTCGGCATCGCCATGGACGGCCCCGACCACCTGACCGAGCAGCTCACGGTGCTGTTCGAGGCGCCGCTGGGCGAGGTCGTCGGCGACCGCCGCCACGGCATCTACTTCATCCAGCATCCCGAGGCCGGCGGCGTCCTGGTCCCGAACGGGGCCGGCGACCGGTGGCTGTACGGGCGGGGCTGGGACCCACCCCGCGAACGGCTGGAGGACTACACCGACGCCCGCCTGACCGGCCTGATCCGCGCCGCCGCCGGCGTCGGCGACCTCCCGGTCCGGGTCGTGGCCAGGGGCGCGTTCTCGTTCGCCGCCCAGGTCGCCGAGCGGTACCGGGAGGGTCGCGCCTTCCTGGCCGGCGACGCCGCCCAGCGCATGACCCCTCGCGGCGGCATGGGCATGAACACCGCCGTGGCCGAGGCGCACGACCTCGCCTGGAAGCTGGCCTGGGTCCTCAACGGCTGGGCCGGCCCCGGCCTTCTTGGCAGCTACGAGGCCGAGTGGCGCCCCATCGGGGCCCGCCGCACCGCCCGCTCAGCCAAGGAGGGCGCCGAGCCGGACGGCGCCGAGGCCCTCGCCGAGGACCTCAACGGCCGCCTTCCCCACGCCTGGGTGCCCTCGGCCGACGGCCATTCCCGCTCGACCCTCGACCTCCTCGGCCCCGGCCTCACCCTCCTCATCGGCCCCGGCCCCGGCGCCGGCGCCTGGCCGGGCGCCGCGGCCACCCTCGACACCCCGTTCCCGCTCACCGTCCACACCCTCGACCCGGCGACCGCCACCGCCCTGGGCGTCGACCCGGACGGCGCCATCCTGGCCCGCCCCCCGACGCCCAGGTGGTCGCCCACTGGCCCAGCGCCCCGGCCAACCCGGCGGCCGCCCTCAGCACGCTCGCGTCCGCCTGGTCCGGCGGCCAGCCGGCGGCTGGTGGGCTGACCGTCCGCCTCCCGAGGTCCCTGTCCTCGGGGGGCGTTCGCCCCTAGCCGGAGCGGTCGCCGGTTGCGACAGTCGGGTTGTCGACCGAACGGAGGGCGGGCATGGCCAGCATCGAGCTGTGGTGGCTTCCGCTGGGCGCCGGAGGCCGGTTCGTCCGGCTGAACGGGCGCGTCTACGAAGCCGTGCACGCGCTCCTGGAGCGGAGACGGCCGCTCGACCTGTACCACTGCGCGCTCGAGGTGCGCGTCCCCGAGGGACGGTTCGTGATCGAGAACGCCTGGCCGATCCCTGATGCCGAGGGGCCGTCCCGCGGGGTGGTCGTCGAAGGCCCGGTGGCCAGCCGCCGGATGGGGCGCCTGCGCGTGTTCCGGTACGAGGTCCGGCGCTGGCGCGACGGGGTCATTGCGGACGCCGGCGAGGCGGTCGCCAGCCCCCGGCGGCTGAGCGACGACCCGCTCCAGGCCCACCGCCTGCTCGAGCTCGTCGGCTCGCTGCCCACCCCGGTGTGGGGCCGCGACGAGCTGGGAACGGGCGAGATGTGGAACTCGAACGCCGTCGTCGCCTGGCTGCTCGCCCGCGCCGGCCTCCCGGTGGACGACATCACCCCTCCGCCCGGCGGCCGCGCCCCAGGCTGGCAGGCCGGCCTGATCACAGCCCGCCGCCAGCAGCAGGATGACCTACAGCAGCAGGTGGAGGTCGTCGGCGGTCATCTTCGCCTGGCGAAGGATCGAGGCCAGCGTCCCTTGAGGGAGCGCTCCTCGATGCAAGGGGACAATGACCGTGAGATGCCGCTCATGACTTCGCAGCTTGCAGTGACTGCCCTTGACGCCGGCCTGGACAAAACCGGCTCGTTCCAGCGGCCGGACGACCTCAGTCGTTCCCGAGACGGCCGGAAGCTTGGTCACCCAGGGATGCGGACATCAACCAACGCCAGCTCTGGGTTCGCGTCCATCTCGGGGACGGGGCTGTCCTCGAAGTAGAGCTCGAGCGCCTCCCGGAGGTTGGCGAGCGCCTCCTCATGGGTGTTGCCGTGGCTGGCGACTTCAACGGCCAGGCAGCGGGCGACGTAGACCTCGCCGAGATCGTCGTGCTCTACGGTGACGACCGCTGGAAGCCTCACGATCTGGTCGCCGTTCCCGGTCGTCATCGTAGCTCCTCTCAAGGCGATGATCCGCGGGACTGGCTGCAAGTATGCCGTGGCACCGAACAGACGACCACCGTCCATCCACAGTCCCGCTGGGCTGGAGCGGGTCAGCGCTGGAGCTGGGTGAGGACGCTGGCGGCGTGGCCGTCCGCCTTGACGTTGTGCCAGGCGCGTTCGACCCGGCCCTGCTCGTCGAGGAGGAAGGTGGAGCGCAGGACGCCGACCGAGGTGCGGCCGTAGCGGGTCTTCTCGCCCCAGGCGCCCCAGGACTCCATGACGGCGTGGTCGGCGTCGGTGAGGAGGGGGAAGCGCAGCCCGTACTTGTTGCGGAAGCGCTGGTGGCTTGCGGCGTCGTCGGGGGAGACGCCGATCACCGGCACCCCGGAGGCCTGGAAGCCGGCCAGGTTGTCGTTGAACTGGCAGGCCTCCTTGGTGCACACAGTGTCGTCGTCTCCATTGACCGTCTGGCCGCCTGTAGTTCTAAGCAGCAGCTCAGAAGAGGTAGCGAGCAACCTCGCGGGCGATCTGCTCGGGGTCGTCGCCCAGCTGCGGCGGCAGGTTGTGGTTGAGCCAGAGGGTGGCCAGCCCATGGACCAGGGACCAGGCCGCGACACCGGCCCGTACGTCGCCGCCGGCGTCGGGGCTGGTGGCGGCCTCGGCGGCTGGCGGGTACAACAGCGCCCTGGCCTGTTCCCGGGCCCGGACGAGCTCGGGGTCGTCGGGGTGGTACAGCTCGGGGCGGAACATCACCTCGAAGTGGGCCCGGTGGATGGCGGCGAAGCGGACGTAGGCCACGCCGACCTCCAGGAAGCTGCCGGTGGCCTGGTAGGCCTCGCCGAGGGTGGCGGCCAGGCGCTCGAACCCGTCGACGGCGACCGCGGTCAGCAGCCCGGCCTTGTCGCCGAAGTGGTGGGCCGGGGCGGCATGAGAGACCCCGGCGCGGCGGGCCAGGTCGCGCATGCTCACCGCCGCCGGCCCGACCTCGTCGATCGCCTCGACGGCGGCCTCCAGCAGGACCCGTGGGAGGTCGCCGTGGTGGTAAGGCCGAGCATCGTTGCTCGCCCGAGGAGTTGTGGTCACTGCTCCATCATAGCCGGAATCTTGCCATTGACAAGACTGGGTCATCGGCCTATCTTGACATTGACAAGATAGACTCCGCTGGAGGTCATCAGTGAACACATCCGCAGTCGCCACCGAACCAGCCGCCTCCCCGAGGGCGCGGTTCACCACCGGTGAGTGGATGCTCCTCGGCGTCGTCGCCCTGGCCTTCCTGCACCACCTCGACCACGTGCTCCGAGCCGACAACAGCGGCTGGCCCTTCACCCCCGACGTCACGCCCTTCACCATCAGCCTGCTGGTGTACCCGATCTTCGCCCTCGACTTCCTCCTGCTGCGCGACCGGCCGTGGCTCCGGGTAGGGCTGGTGGCCGTCCTCTTCATTGCCCTTCAGGTGACCCACGCCATCGTCGAGCCGCCCGCCGACCAGTACGGCACCTGGGCGAATGGGACCAGCGCGGTTCCCCACGCCCTTGGCCAGCCGAACCTGCCCGACATCGCCTCCCCGGTCCTGGGCGCCCTCTCGGTCGCCGTCTCCAGCCTGCTGTCACTGGCCGTGCTGGCCGCGCTGGTGCTACTAGCCCGGGAGGCCCGCACCAACCAACTCCAGCCCGCCGCAAGCGAGCGGTGATGGCCACCCCACCACAACCACAGGGTGGATCCTGCGCGTCGGGTCGTACGCGAGCATCGCTGACGCCCTGGGGCTGGTCGGCAACCTCCTCCATCCCAGCAACCCCCATCGGGGACCCCGAGGCGTCGCCCGCACGATCGCCGACAGCCGGCTTTGGGTCCCCGATCACCTGGCCATCGTCCTCGGCCTGATCCTCATGCTGGGCGGCCTGGTCGCCATCGCCCACTCCATCCAGGACGGTCCCTGCGCCCTGGCCCGGCTGGGTCCGTCGCCGCTGTCGCCGGCATCACCGTCGGGCTGATCCTGGTCACCCTAGACGACCTGGCTACCAAGGGCATCACCAAGGCCTGGACGACAGCCCCAGCAGCCGACCAGGCGACCGCCCTGCAGCTGGTACTGGCCGAGGAAACCATCAACTTCGCCCTGGCCGCCCTCTTCAACATCCTCTTCGCCGGAGTCACCTTCATCCTCTACGGCCTGAAGCCGGACCTACCCTCGCTGGCTGGGATGGATCGTGGCCCTCGCCGGCGCCGGATCAATCCTCGCCGGCCTGATCCAGGCCGCCGCGGCCAGCCCACCACGATCACCAGGGTCCTCACCACCATCTTCCCCACCGTGATCACCCTATGGTTGGTCGAGATGAACATCCTGGTCCTCCGCAAGGCACCCGCACTGGAACGCGCCATCACTCCTGCTAGGCGCCGGTGCGTGCCGCCGGCGGTACGGAAGCGCGTCAGTTATCCATTCGGTGGGCAAGTAATGAGCTCGTGCCGGCCGGTTCGTTGTACCTCCATGACGCGACCGTCGGGACCGTACTCCCTGGGAAGGAGACCCATGACCAAGGTGGTGGCGGCGCACTCGACCTCCCTGGATGGCTGCATCGCGGGCGCCGACGACAGCCCCCAGCAGCCGTTGGGAGTCGGAGGGGACCGACTCTTCACCTGGTTCAGCGACGGCGACACGCCAAGCCGCTACTACCCCGGGTTCAAGATGTCCGCCGTCAGCGCAGCCGTCTTCGACGAAGGGGTCAGCGGGGTCGGCGCGGTCATCGCCGGGCGCCGCACCTACGACATCTCCGAAGCCTGGGGTGGGAGCGGCCCGATGCCTGGCATCCCGCTGTTCGTCCTGACCCACCACGTCCCCGACACGGTGCCGGCAGGTGATCCGCCCTACACCTTCGTCACCGACGGCATCGAACGCGCCGTCGAGCAAGCCCGGACCGCCGCCGCGGGCAAGGACGTGGCCCTCATGGGGGCGTCGATCGTGCGCCAGGGCCTCCAGACCGGCCTGCTCGACGAGCTCGTGATCAGCCTGGTGCCGGTGGTGCTGGGTCGCGGCGCCCGCCCGCTGGACGGTCTGGAGCCCGGAAGCGTCCAACT
>Ga0126308_10000435_pt1 | contig 13745 bp, 15 predicted proteins | sample Plot55_FD_92533 | JGI IMG/M metagenome (GOLD analysis project Ga0126308, IMG submission 92533) | Serpentine soil microbial communities from UC McLaughlin Reserve, CA, USA - Plot55 | ecosystem: Environmental > Terrestrial > Soil > Grasslands | place: USA: UC McLaughlin Reserve, Lake County... | reverse complement strand
TCGAACGCGCACGCGCCGACGCGCTCGATGACGCGGGCGAGCGCGGGGTCCACGCGAGTGATGTGGCGGACGGCGTCGTGGTGCACGGCGGGGGCGGGCGGGGCGGTACGCGGTGTGCTTATCGACCGACCCGGTCGGAAGCTACATCGTCCACGTCTGTCTCGGCGGCGGGAGCATCATGAACAAGCTATTCAGCGCGTTGGGTGCGGGGTGGGGTGCGAAGAAGCTCGGCGGCGGCTGCTTCAGCACGATCATCATCTTCATCATCCTCTACTACCTGCTGAGGCACGTGTAAGAGCGGGAAAGGGGGGATGCGGGATGGGGGATGAAGGGCGAGAGACTCGAGCACTTCATCCCCCATCCCGCATCCTCCATCCCTCATCCCTTCTTCAGGTACCCCGCGACCTTCTTGAGGTCGGCTCGGAACTCGCGCTCGGCGCGCTCGCGGGTGCGCGGGTCGGGGGCGCGCAGGACCGAGGACGGGTGCACGGTGGCGAAGACCGCGTCCACGCGCGCGAGCGCGTCCGCGCCCTCGGGCGGGGCGATGGCGCGGCCCCGCGACTGCGTGACGCGGAACTGCTTGCCGAGCAGCGCCTGCGCCGCGGTGGCGCCGAGGCAGACGATGACGCGCGGCCTGACGAGGGCGATCTCACCCTCCAGCCAGGGGTGGCACGCCCGCACCTCGCTCGTGTTCGGCGTCTTGTGGATGCGGCGCTTCCCCTTCTCGCCCCGCTCCCACTTGAAGTGCTTGACCGCGTTGGTGACGTAGACGCCACCGCGGTCGATCCCCGCGTCCTCGAGCGCCGAGTCGAGCAGCTGCCCGGACGGGCCGACGAACGGGTGGCCGGCGAGGTCCTCCTTGTCGCCCGGCTGCTCGCCGACGAACATCACGTCGGCGCCGCGCGGCCCCTCGCCGAAGACCGTCTGCGTGCCCGTGCGCCAGAGCGGGCAGGCGCGGCATCCGGCCGCGGCCTCGCGCAGTCGCGGCAGCGTCAGGCGGTCGGGGAAGAAGTCGCGCGCGGTGTCGGTACGCTCGCGGGGCGGCGCGCTCCGCTCGGCGACGTGGGCGGGGACGCGCGTCGCCGCCGCCCGCCGCGCGGACTTGGCGGCGGGCTTCCGCGCCGGGACGCGCTTGGGCGTGAGCTTCCGCGTCGTCCCGGCGCGGGTGCGCCTACCGGCCGAGGATCCGGTCGTCCGTGCCGCCATTACGGTCCAGGTCGCGCTGGAGCCGGTGCTTCTCCGCGTTCTTGTCGGCTTCGTCGTGCTGCTCGCGGTCCTCGTAGATCTTGTGCTTTCCGTAGCGAGGCGCCATCTCGGCGGCGTCGTTCGCCGCCTCGCCCGCGCCGTACGCGTTGAGCTGCTCGAGGATCGCCTCGTGGGTCTTCTCCCCGTGCTGCGTCCCCTCGGCGTGCTGCTGGGCGCCCTTCTGGTGCCCCTTGAGTGCCTGCTGGTCTCTCTTCCCCATGTGCTCGCGCCTCCTGAAAGCTGCGTCGGACGTGGACAGGCCAGGGGGGCAAAGGGCATGCCCGGGGGACGGGACGCGGGACGGGGGACGCGGGACGGGAGCCCGGGCGCCGTGACAGGGTATCAAGCCAGTCGTCGATGCATAGAATTTCACCTCGGCATCCCACTTCCCGCGTCCCGCGTCCCGGCACTTCCATGTCCACGATTCTCTGCGTCGATGACGAGCCGAACGTCGGGTTGATCGTCGAGGACACGCTGTCGCGCGTCGGGCATCGCGTGGAGACGGCGCGCAGCGTGGCGGAGGCGCTGGCGGTGCTCTCGCGCGGCGGGGTGGAGCTGATCATCTCGGACTACGCGATGCCCGGGGTGACGGGGCTCGACTTCCTGGGGCTGCTGGAGCAGGAGGGGTACGACGTCCCGCTCATCATGCTCACCGGCTACGCGAGCATCGAGCACGCGGTGCAGGCGATCAAGGCCGGGGCGGTGGACTACATCACGAAGCCCGTGCGGCCGCAGCAGCTCGAGCTGGCGGTGGAGCAGGCGCTGGAGCTGGAGCGGCTGAAGCGCGAGAACGCCGCGCTGCGCACGCAGGTGGTGGAGATCCGCACCGAGCGCGAGATCGTCGGCGAGAGCGCGGTGATGCGGCGGCTGCTCCAGACGGTGAGCACCGCGGCGCCGACGCGCGCCACGGTGCTGCTCCAGGGCGAGTCGGGGACGGGGAAGGAGCTGTTCGCGCGCGCGCTCCACGACCTGAGCGACCGGCGCGACCGGCCGTTCATCAAGCTGAACTGTGCCGCCCTCCCCGATGGGCTGATCGAGAGCGCGCTCTTCGGCCACGAGCGCGGCGCCTTCACGGGCGCGATCAAGCGCGTGCTGGGCGCCTTCGAGCGCGCGAACGGCGGCACGCTGCTCCTGGACGAGGTCTCGGAGATGCGGCTCGACCTCCAGGCGAAGCTGCTGCGCGTGCTGCAGGAGCAGGAGTTCGAGCGCGTGGGCGGCGCGGCGCCGATCCGGGTCGACGTGCGCATCATCGCGACGACGAACCGCGACCTCGCGGCCGCCGTGCGCGCGGGCCAGTTCCGCGAGGACCTGTACTACCGGCTCAGCGTCATTCCGCTCCTGATCCCGCCGCTGCGCGAGCGCCCCGAGGACATCCCGCTGCTGGCGCAGCGCTTCGCCGCGCGCGCGGCCGCCGAGACTAAGCGCGAGCTGCTCGGCATCTCGCCCGAGGCGGTCGAGCTCCTCCAGCGCTACCCCTGGCCGGGCAACGTGCGCGAGCTGCAGCACGCGGTCGAGCGCGCCGTGATCCTGAGCGGCGACCCGGTGCTCCAGCCGCGCGCGTTCGAGGCGACGCGCTTCGGCCTGACGAGCGCGGCGGCGCAGCAGCCGGGCGCCCCGCGCGCCGACGGCGCCGCGGCCGCCCCCGCGCCGTCGGCCGACGGCCGGCCCGCGCGCACCGTCGTGCTCCACACGCTCGACCTCACTGAGGCCGAGCGCATCCTGATCGAGCGCGCCCTGGAAGAGACCGGCCAGAACCGCACCCGCGCGGCCGACCTCCTCGGCATCAACGTGCGCACGCTCCGGAACAAGCTGAACCGGCCGGGGGAAGGCTGATTCGCGAATCGCGAATCGCGAATCAGCCCTTCTCCCGCCTCCTCACCTCCGCCAGCGTCGGCACGCGCAGCTCGTACTCGGCGGCGTCGCCGGACGCGCGCAGGGCGCAGCGGTCGTCCTCCCACCAGGGGTTGGGGGCGAGCAGGTGGCGGGCGGCAGCGGCGTATTCGTCGGCGGGTGAGAGGACCGAGGCGGTGGCCGGCGCGGTGACGGTGACGCGCACGTCGGGGCCGGCGGCGGCGCAGCGCAGGACGACCTGTGCGTCCTCCACGCCGGCGGCGCGCGGGGCCGCGGCGCGGCGCGCCGAGCCCACGACGAGCACGAGCAGCGCCTGCGCGAGCGGCGTGCGAAGCAGGCGGAGCGGTGGCACGTCGGCGGCGCACTCGGCGAAGCAGGGGACGCCGCGCAGCTCCGGGTGGTGCGCGTGGAGGGAGACCACGTCGGGCAGCAGCTCATCGAGCGCCACCGGCTCGGCGCGCGCGCTCCACTCGGGCGACAGCCAGCGCAGCAGGCGGACGATGGCGTGGAGCCGCCGCCCCTCGGCGGCGAGCGCGCGCACCAGCTCGGCGTCCGCCGGCGCGTCCGGCTCGAGGACGCCGGCCACGGCGATGACCGCCGCCGTGCGGTTGCCGAGCGCGTGCACGAGCCCGCGCAGCACGGCCTGGGTGACTTCGAGCTCGACCTCGGTGGGCGCGCGGCGCGGCGCCGAGCCCGCTTGCGGCATGGAGACTCCCGTTCGCTGACCCGGCGCCCGCGCGGCTGGTACATCGCTTGCCACGTGTCCGCGTGCGGCGGTGCGCGGCAACGTTAGGCAGCGCGACCGGGCCGGGCTGGACGCGCAGGATGTCACGGGTGCCGATGCAGCGCAATACGTCTTCCATTTCCATGCCCCGGGTGGCCGAGGAGGGCCCGTCCCAGGCGGCCCCGGCGCAGCACGCCGGCGTGCTGCTCGTCGTGGACGACGAGCGGAGCATCCGCGAGCTGCTGCGCCGCCTGCTCGAGCGCGCCGGCTACCGCGTCCTGACGGCCGCGCACGGGGGCGAGGCGCTCGAGCGATTCGAGGAGGCCGGCGGCGCGATCGACCTCGTCATCACCGACGTGCGGATGCCGGAGATGAGCGGCCCCGAGCTCGCCGACCGCCTGCTCGCGCTGCGCCGGAGCGTGAAGATCCTCTACATCTCCGGCTACGCCGCCCCGCTGCTCGCGCCGCACGACCCCTTCGGCGTCCGCACCGTCTTCCTCCAGAAGCCCTTCACCTCGGCGGCGCTGCTGGGGAAGGTGAAGGAGATGGTTGGCGGGTAACGGCTGATTCGTGAATCAGGGTGTCGGCTGCCTGAACACCGACGTCCCTTCCGCCACCGGGACGTTCTCGTGCGGTAGGCGGACGCGGGGGAGCTGGGCCTCGAGCTCGGCGCGCATGCCCTCCAGCCAGGGCGGGAGCACGAAGTGCTCGCCGAGCTGGTCTGCGGGCTCGTCGACGGCGAAGCCGGGGGCGTCGGTGGCGAGCTCGAACAGGACGCCGCCGGGCTCGCGGAAGTACACCGAGCGGAAGTAGAGCCGGTCGATCGGCGGCGTGGCGACGAGGCCGCGCGCCACGACCCGCTCGCGCAGCTCGGCGAGCGCCGCGTCGTCGGCCACGCGGTAGGCGACGTGGTGGACGACGCCGGTACCCTCGGTGCCGGGCCAGAAGCCGGCGACGTTGCGCAGGTCCACGTACGCGCCGGGCCCGCCGGCGCCCGCCTCGTATCGGGTGACGCTCTCCGCCTCCGCCGCCGGCCGCATGCCGAGCACTTCGGCCAGCACGCCGGCGGTCGCGTCGTCCCCGTCCTCCCACAGCGCGACGCCGTGCAGCCCGCGGACGGCGTGCTCGGCCGGCACCGGGGCGCCCGGCCACGCCGCCGCGGGGCCGCGCTCGGCGGCCCGCTCGTGCGCCACCAGCTCGAGCATCAGGCCGTCGGGGTCGCGGAAGGCGATCGCCTGCTCGCCGAGCCGCCGCGCCGGCCGCTCGTAGCGCACCCCGCGCGCGCCCAGCCGCTCGACCCAGTAGCCGATGGCGTTAGGCACGACCGAGAGCGCCACCGCCGCGGCCTGCCCCGTCCCCTGCCGGCCGCCGCGCCCGTCCGGCCAGGCGAAGAACGTGATGACGCTCCCCGGCCGCCCGGCGGCGTCGCCGAAATAGAAGTGGTGCGTGCGGGGGTCGTCGAAGTTGACCGTCCGCTTCACCAGCCGCAGCCCCAGCACCCCGGCGTAGAAGTCGAGGTTCCGCTGCGGCTCCGAGCAGATCGCGGTGACGTGGTGGAGGCCGAGAACGGTCGGAGTCATCGACGAGGGAGGACAAGGCGTGCTGCGTGCTGCGTGCTGCGTGCTGCGTGCTGCGTGCTGCGTGCTGCGTCTTCACGACCTCGGGAGGCAGGGGCTCTCCCCGAGCGCACTGCGGACGCAGGACGCAGCTCGCAGGCGTAGTTCAGCTGTCTATCAACGCCCCGTGTCCCAGCACTCGGCGGATCAGACCCATCTGGCCGATGTGGTAGGCGTCGTGGAAGGCGAAGAGGGCGACGGCGCCGCGGACGGTGCCGTCCGGGGTGGCCACGCGGACCGGGGGGAGCGCCGCCAGCTCGTCGCCGGTGATCTCCTCGAAGCGCGACTCGATGTTGGCCGAGACCTCGCGCCACGCGGCGATGATCTCGTCGATCGGCGGGTACTGGGACGGGTCGCCGGGGCGGGAGCCGGTGACGAAGAGGCTGGCCCACGCGACCTCGTGCTGCGGCGCGCCGAGCACGAGCGCGAGCCGCGAGCGGAACTGCACCAGGTGGCCGGCGATCCAGATGATCGGGTTCGCCGTGCCGGCGACGCGCGTGACCAGCGCTTCCGGCTCCAGACCGTGCAGCGCCTTCAGGTACAGGTTCGTGCTGACGCGGAAGCCTTCGGCGAGCGCGGCGATGGATTCGTGCATGCAGGGCAGGCGTTGGCTGAGCGGGCCGGGCAGCGCGGGCGCGCATGGCGCGCGCTGGTGCAATGGAAGATGCACGCCCGGCGGTTCCCTGGCACCTGCCGGCGGCCCGCTGCGCTGCCGCTACGCCTCGCCAGTCGCCGGCGGGCTCGCTTCGCGCGTGCACGCCCGGGCCGAAGCAGTAGCGATGCGCTCCAGCTCGGCGCGCACGGCTTCCTCCTCGCGACGCGCGCCGAGCGTGACGAAGCGCGCGTGCGACCGCTCCAGCCACTGCACCGCCGCCGCCGGGTCCCCGTGGTCGCACTCGAGGGCGCCCAGCTCGCGGGTGGCTTCCGCCTCGAGCAGCACGTTCTGGTGGCGCACCGCGACCCGCACCGCCTCGCGAAGCACGCGCGACGCGGCGGCGTAGCGCCCCGCGCGCCGCTCGGCGGCCCCCTGGAGCCGCATCGCCTCGCCGCGCCCCACCTCGTCGCCGGCCTCGGTGTAGATGGCGAGCGCGCGGCTGCACTCGGCGGCCGCGCCGTCGAAGCGCCCGCGCGCGCACAGCAGCTCCGAGCGGTTGATGAGGACGTTGGCGATCATCTGCCGATTGCCCAGCGCCTCCGACAGCGTCAGGCAGCGGTCGAACGCCTCCTCGGCCTCCTCCCACCGCTCCAGGTCGCTGCACAGCATCCCCATGTTGTGCAGCACCAGCGCTTCGCCCGACGCGTCGCCGGCGCGGCGGAAGGCGTCGCGGCTGCGCGCGTAGAAGCCCCGCGCGGCCTCGAAGTCGCTCTCGACGTTTGCGATCACGCCGAGGTTGAGGTAGGCCTTTGCCCGCACCGAGTCCCGCTGGGTGATGTCGAGCGTCACGCGGTAGCTCGCGCGCGCCTGGGCGTACGCGCCGCGCGAGTAGTGCACGGCGCCGACGCCGTTCTCGATGCGCGCCAGCAGCTCTACGTCCTCGAGCCCCTGCGCGATCGCGCGCGCCGCGTCGTAGTGGGCGAGGGCCACGTCGAAGCGCCCCTGGCGCCACGCCACCCGCCCCATGCGGAAGCGCGTCTCGGCGTGGGCGGCGGTTGCCGCAGCTTCCGCCGACGCGTCCGCGGGCTTGATACCCAGCACGGCGATGTGCGCGCGCGCGTAGGCATCGGCCGCGCCGGCAAAATCGCCGGTGGACTCCGCGGCTTCGCCGGCGGCGAGCAGCTCGCCGACGATGCACGCCGGGGGAACGGGGGGGACGGGGGGGGCGAGGGGAACGGCCGCGGCCACGTCCGGCGTGCTTCCGGACGACGACATCGCTACCACCCCCGTGGGCGCCGCGGCATCAGACGGCGACTGCGTACTGCGAGAAGTGCTCGATAGGCGCGGCGACGGTGTGCCAGAAGCTGCTGAAAATGGCGTCGATGCGCTCCAGGATCTCGCCCGAGTCGTTCATGTAGACGATGTCCGGCGCCGATTCACTTCCTGGAATGCCGCAACCGGCCACGTCGAGGACGAGCCCGGCAGGCTTGAGGAACCTCAGCCCCTCGGGCTGGAATTGGATGGCCGCGATGGTGTCGTCGGGAACCGTCGCCGTGATGAGCGTCGGCTCGGCGAGCGCGCCCGACGGGATGATCAGCCTGTTCCTGCCGAGCACGAGCGTGCCGCCGCTCGGGCCGAACACGCCGCTGCCGCTGAGCGCCACCCGGCGCGTGCAGTGGACGAGCTGCGCGCGAGAGTAACTCTCACTCTGCGCGCCGGCTCCCCACCCTCCCCATCCTTCCCACCCGTTCCACCTTTCCCACCCTTCCCGAGCTTCGGAATCGGAGTCGGAACTGGACCACCCGTCGCCACGGTCCCAGGACGCATGGGCACCCTGCTGGCGACGGTGGTTAGCGGCCTCAGTTGGTGCGACGGCACGGTCCACGGCGCAGGCAGCGACCGCGCCAATGCCGAGGACGCACGCGACGATGCGGGCCGTACCGAGGAGGCGCGAGGGGAAGCGGGTCATAACACGGGGAATGGCAAAACGGAGGGCAAGGCGCCGCGAGGGCCAGGTGCGGCGCCGGGGGTGTGTCGTACAACAGTGAGGCCGCGCCGGCGCCGGCGCAACTGCTTTCAGACCGCGAGGTTCGGTTGGCGCGCCCGCCCACGGAGGGGGAGGGCGCCGAGCGAAAGCGGCGCGGTGGACGTGGCTGGAGCGATCTGGCGGAGCAGTGCCCGGATAATGTACTGCGCGCCGCCCCGAGCGCGAATCTGTTGCGGGGTGGCGTGGACGTATCGCTGGCAGGTGTTGCGGAAGGCGCTCCCCGAGGGGAACTGGAGCACTCGGGCCACGCCGTCGGCGGTGCGCTGAGCGTCTTCTAGCAAATGCGCTGCCACGATCAATCGTCCCCAGACGAGCAGCCGGTGGGGGGGTGGGAAGCCGGCGTTCGACAGCCGCTGCGCCAGGCGCCGGCGGGACGTGGCGAGGACCCTCGCCAGCCCGTCCGGCGTCATGCGCTCGTGCGCGCGCGTGACGGCGACGAGGGCGGCGTCGCGCACCGTCGGCCGCACCCGTCCCAGCGCCCGCTCGAACTCCTTCTCGAACATTCCGGCGATCCCGCGCGCCTCGGCCCGCTCAATGAGAGACAGAAGGGCGCCGGGGGTGTCATCCTGGTCGGCAACCACGAGCCCGTCGATGCCGAGCCGGCCGGCGTCGAAGACGTCGCGCGCGCGCTCCTGGCTGTACGCGATGTACGCCAGGAAGGTGGCCGAGGGCGCGCGAAGCTTCACCTGTCGAACGCGCTCGAAGTCGGCGCGTCCGTCGGCATAGAGGTCGAAGACCACCAGGTGAACTGGCTCGCGCTCGCAGGTGCGTGTTAGCGCAATCCAATCTTCGCACGCAACGATGGTGTGGCGCTCGCGCACCGCCGCCTGGAGGCGTGCCATGCGCTCGCGGTGCGGCAGCAGGGCCGCGATCACTCCCATCGGTGGCTCGTCATGCTCGGGTGGGCGGGGCGTCCAGCGTACGAACTGACCCTGCACGGGCGCAACCCCGCGCGGCGTGATTGTAACGACGATTGCCGGGAATGTGACGGCGCGCCGACGATGCGTCGTCGGCGCACCACACCGCACCACGCTCCGCCCCGCCGCCCCGGCCCCCGCCGCGGCCTCACGTTAGGCGCGGGACCGGTGGGGCGCAAGTGGACGGGGCGGCGGCGGCTCACAACGAGCCGCCGCCGCCCCGTCCACTTGCGGCTACTTGCCCGAGCGCAGGTCCTCGAAGTACCGGCCGGCGTCGAAGCTTACGGGGTCTACCTCGTAATACCGGTTGTCGAGGAAGCGGCCGGTCGTCGGGAAGTATGGTGGCGAACGCTGGAGCGCGCACCGGTCGTAGCTGTAGCGCTTGGTGAAACCCTTTCCATCCGCCTGACCGACCGCGCCGCGCGCCGCCTGAATGACCCCGCCGTTCAGGTAGAGACACCCGCGGCCGTTCTTCACCGTCTCGCAGCCGTTGGTGTTGGTCGGGCCGCTCGCCCGGTCGTACCGCTCCACCCCGAAGGCGGTGTTGAGGGCCATCATGACGGCCATCAGGTTGAAGTCCTTCGTGTCGTCGAGGTTCACGAACAGCTCGTCGCCCGGATCGGAGTCGACGTCCTGCGGCGTGTTGAGCGCGTTGTCCGCCACCCAGATATTCTTGCCGGCGATGATCCCGAGCATGTCGAGGCACTGCCCGTTCTTCGCGTCGGCGGCGTACTTCAGGTCGTCCACCAGGACGACCGAGCCGGTGGCGTAGACGGTCACCTTCCCGCGCAGCGTCCCGCTCAGCGCCACGGTCCCGTTGGCGTAGACCACGCCCTGCGAGCCGGGGTTGAGCCCGCGGTAGAGCGGGTAGAGGTACTCGGCGTCGAGCGGGCGCGCGGCGCGCACCGTGGCCGCCACCGGGCGGGCGGTGCCGGTGGGTGAGCTCCACGGCTTCCACTGGCCGTAGTTCCCGCTCGGCGTGAAGGTCGTCGAGTCGCCGCCGATCTGCTGCTGCGCGAGCGTGTAGCCGGCGTTGCCGCCGCGCTCCACCGCCGCCAGGTGCGGGTCGCCGCCCGGGAAGCAGCGCGGCAGCGGGGCGCCCGCCTGCTGCCCCTTCTTCGGCGAGCTCGAAGTGTGGTACATGATGCTGGTGAACGCCAGCTTCACGTGCGCGTCGGCGTCGGCCGCGCTCATCGTATTATTGTCGTCGAGCTGCCCCTCCAGCCAGCCGCCGTCCCGGTGCACGGCGGCCGGGTAGAACTTCCACGCCGGCGTCCCGTCGGCGTTCGTCGCCCAGCTGCCGTTGGCCAGCTTGAAGCGGTGCCAGTCGCCGCAGTTGTACTGCGTGAAGTCGCCGCGCAGGTACTCCGAGGCGGTCGTGCCGTCGCTCAGCGCCGCCGCGCCGGACTCGTACACGCGCACGAAGCCCTCGTCGGGGCCGAGGAGGCTGCCGTCGCCGTTCAGGTCCACGGCCTTGAACTCGATGCGCGTGCGGACCGCCGTCGCGTCGCTGGCGTTCGTGGGCGTGTCGAAGCTCAGCGCGCCCAGCGCCGCGTAGCCCGCCATCTTCGACAGGTTCTCGTTCGTCGGCAGCTCGATCGGCTTCTGGTTCTGGAGGACCTTCCGCTTGAAGGTGCCGTAGCCCAGCCCGTCGATGGTCTTCGCGGTGCCGACGTCGTCGTAGAACGTGGCGCGCCCGCTGGCGATGTGAATGACGTCGTTCGACCAGACGGGGCCGTAGAGGATGTCGTTGTTGTTGAAGTAGATCGTCGTGCCCGAGAGGTTGCTCTCCTTGTCGGACCAGTAGGCGAACTTCGCGAAGTTCTCCTCGGCCAGCTCCAGGCGGCGGATGAAGCGGGAGCCGCGCGTGTCGCGCGCCTCGGCGACGACGCTGACGTAGGTGCCGTACTGCCCGTTCGTCGCGCCGCTGCGCCCGACCCAGAGGTTCACGCTGATGCCCGGGATCGCCGTGCCGTCGGCCGCGCTCACCGGGCCGTTCGACGTGAGGGCGGCGAAGCCGGAGTCCGGCACCGCGCTCGTGTCGTTGTTGACGCGGCTCTTCCCCATCGCCAGGGCCGCCTCGGCCGCGTAGCGGAAGTCGCGCTCGCGGTCGAAGTTCTTGCTGAGGATCGTCGCGTTCGACGACAGGTAGATCGCCGAGACCGCGAGCGCGGCGAGCCCGAGCGACATGACGAGCACGAGCATCAGTGCCGAGCCGCGCCGCGGGCGCGCGACCGGGCGGCGGCGGCGGTGCCGCGGAGCGGAACGCGTGACGAGGCGGGGGAGCATCGGGGAGATCATCAGGGGATCGTGACGGTGCCGGAGCTCTGGACCGCCGACGTGCTGGGCGTGCAGTCGATCGCCGTGACGCCGTAGACCCACTGGTCATCGGGCTGCACGTCCAGGTCGACGTGCGTGTAGGAGGCGTAGCCGCCGGGGACGATGACGAGCGGCTGCCCGAACGCCGCGTCGGCGGGGCGGCGGCGGTAGATCTCGTAGCGCTCCACGTCCTGCTCGCCCCCGCTCTCGTCGAGGGCGCGGGTCCACGCCAGCGCGACGCTGGGCGAGCCGTCGGGGCGGAGGGCGTAGCTCGCGGTGAAGACGCCGCCGTAGAGTGGGGACTCGCCGCAGGTCGCCGAGCGCTGGAGTCCGGCGTTCATCACGCGCACGTGGACCTCGGCGGTGTCGAGCACGTCGCGCTGCTTCTGCGCGTCGCGGTAGAGGCCGACCAGGCGCATGCGGACGGCGCGGAGGCTGTCGGTGCGCGCGGAGTTGCCCGTGTCGGGGCGCGTGCCGCCGAGGTTGCCGTGGATCGGCGCCGAGTGGAAGTAGGGCAGCGCGGCCTGCGGGACCTCGACCTGGCGGGACAGCGAGTCGAAGGTGAAGTAGCGGAATACCGGCTCGCCGCTCTCGAGGATGATCCCCTTCGAGACGACGCGCGGCCTGGCGTTGTTGACGCGGCGCCAGAGCACGTACTGGTCGCCGCGGCCGGCGGTCGAGTCGAGCTCCACCCAGTAGGCGATCGTCTCGGCCGAGCTGGGGATCTTCCCGGCGGGGTCCTGCCAGTAGGCGGAGTCCGGGTAGCTGTAGGTCATGAACGGCACGCGCGCCTTGGCCAGCGGCGTCATCGAGATCGCCTCCTCGTCAGGCACGTCGGGGTCCGAGTAGACGGCGCTGACGTCGCCCGGCTTCGGGGTCACGAGGTCGACGTTGACGACCACCGCCCGCGGGTGCGCGAAGACGATCATCGGCTGGCGGTCGGTGACGCCGACGCCGGCGATGCGCAGGTCGCGGTCGAGGGCGTTGGCCGCGAACTGCACGTTCTGGAGCGACGCCGAGCGCCCAGCGTTCTCGTCGAGCGCGCGCGTCTGGGCGCGGAAGAACGGGATCGCGGCCGCGAACAGCAGGAGCGTCAGCGTGATCGCGATCATCATCTCAGCGAGCGTGAAGCCCGACCGGCGACGATGAATGTCGTAACGGCTCATGCGGGCCCTCCTCAGAAGCTGCTGATCATCGTCGTCTTCTTCATCGCCGGGCCGAGGCGCGGGGCGGTGACGACGACGGTGATGACCTTGTAGTCGGTGGGCATGGCGGCGCCGCCGACGCGCCTGACGACGGTCTGGCGCGTGAAGCCGGCGTAGCCCGCGATCGACGACTCGGTGCCGCCGTACCTGGTCTCGATCGAGTCGTAGCTGGCGACGCCCTTGATCTCCTCGAGCCGCTGCGACGCGAGCTGGCCGGCCCTGGCCCGCAGCCGGTTCTCGTTGTTCGTGCGCGCGAAGTTGGCGACGAAGACCGCCATGCCGACCAGCACGCCGGACATGATCACGATCGAGACGATGACCTCGACCAGCGTCATGCCGGCGCGCCGGGAGCGCGCGGCGCGGGGCGCCCGCCTGGGGAGCCGGCGGCGCGTGCTCACAGCACGCTCCCGAGCCACTTCGAGCCCGCCGGGTTGGTGGGGTTGTAGCGGTACGCGTCGGCGCGCCCGGTGGACTGGGTGACGGCGATCCCGCGCAGGTTGGACTCGACGCTGCTCCCCGCGGTGATGTAGACCTCGAGGTCGGTGCTCGCCGCGCCGTCGCGGTGGAAGGTGATGCTCGAGTAGCCGCCGACCTGCCGCACGTCGGCGCCCGTGACCTCGGCGTCGACCATCGTGCCGCCGATGCCGGCGGCGGCGGGCCTGGCGAAGCGCGCCCCTTCGGCCAGCGGCTTCCAGCTCCCGCGCTCGGCGCCGTCCTGCGACCTGTTGTTGTTGGCGTCCTCGATCACCCGGACGCGGTCGTTGGCGACGTCGAAGCTGACGATGACGTCGTACTGCCGCAGCACGGCGAGCCGCTGCGCCTGCTGGAGCACGCCGCGGACGACCCGCGCGCCGGCGTCGGCGCGGTAGCGCTGGTAGTCGATGCGCGGCGCCGCGAAGCCGGCGACGATCCCGATCAGTGTCAGCGTGATGACCAGCTCGGTCATCGTGTAGCCGGCGTCGCCGGCGTACCCGCCGCGGCGCCAACTCCTTCCATCCATGCTGCGCATGCTGCGCATGCTGCTCGCTCCTGCGACAGTGAATCGAACGACGACATCGTGCTCTCCACGGGATACGAGCGCCGCCCTCCCCGGCAACGCCCGCGACATCACGCCGTCGGCGTGGTTCGTCACGGAATGACATGGACGTTCGGGGGGTGACGGGACGCGGGACGCGCACGGAGGGTCGGGCGGTGCGACGCGGGCCACCCGGCCGGGACGTGGGAGG
>Ga0126308_10000433_pt1 | contig 13757 bp, 11 predicted proteins | sample Plot55_FD_92533 | JGI IMG/M metagenome (GOLD analysis project Ga0126308, IMG submission 92533) | Serpentine soil microbial communities from UC McLaughlin Reserve, CA, USA - Plot55 | ecosystem: Environmental > Terrestrial > Soil > Grasslands | place: USA: UC McLaughlin Reserve, Lake County... | reverse complement strand
GAGCGCACGCTGTTCGAGCACAACGCGCTCGTGCGGCCGATGAGCGACCTGGGCCTGTACCTCGCGGGCGCGGCCGATTGGCCGAGCTACGAATGGCAGCGTGGCTGGCTCCGCGACAACGACCGGTTCCGGCGCGACATCCTGGAGCTGCTCGGCAGGTCCGGGCCGCTGATCTCGCGCGACATCCCGGATACGTGCGTAGTTCCGTGGGCCTCGACCGGCTGGACGAACAACCGGAACGTGACCCAGATGCTGGAGTTCCTGACGATGCGCGGCGAGGTCGCCATTTCTGGGCGCGTCGGCCGGGAGCGGCTGTGGGATCTGGCGGAGCGCGTCTATCCGCCCGATGTTGCCGTCCCGTCCGTCGAGGAGGCAGAGCAGCGAAAGAACGAGCGGCGACTCGCGTCGCTCGGAATCGCCCGGCAGAAGACGAGGGCGATGCCGATGGAACCGACCCATGTCGGCGAGGCCGGCGAGCCGGCAGTGGTCGAGGGCGTCAAGGGTGAGTGGCGCGTCGACCCCGCCGCGCTCGAAGGCGAGTTCGAGGGGCGGACGGCACTGCTGTCGCCCTTCGACCGGCTCGTCCACGATCGAGTCCGAGCCCGGGAGCTGTTCGATTTCGAGTACACGCTCGAGATGTACAAGCCGGCGGCGAAGCGCCGCTGGGGCTACTTCGCTCTCCCCGTGCTCCACGAGGACCGGCTGGTCGGGAAGGTCGACGCCCGCGCCGACGCGGAGGCGTCGCTCTTGCGGGTCCACGCGATTCACGAGGACGTGAGGTTCACCCGCGCCGTGACGAGGGGCGTGCAGAACGAGCTGCAGGGCTTGGCCTCGTGGCTCGGGCTGCGTGCGGTCGAGCTCTAAGGATGGATCCGCCACACCGCCGTCCCGGCGAGGTGCGTGACCCAGATGTCACCGAACGCAGCCTCGATCACGATCGGCTGGGGCCCGGCGGGGATCGTTTCGATCAACGTGCGCGATTTAGCGTCGACGCGCGAGATCGTGTCTCCGCGGTTGTTCGGCACCCAGAGCTCGCCGGCAGCGAGCTCGAGGTCGACCGGCAGCTTGCCGACGGCGACGGTTGCGAGGGTTGCACCGGTAACGGTGTTGAGTCGCGAGATCGAATCCGAAGCGGTGTTGGCCACCCATAGCGACCCCGGCTCGGTCGCGAACCACCCGGGTCCGGCGTGGCGCGTACGCACCTGACGGACACGGTTCGTCTTCGGGTTGATCCTGTAGATCGAGGACGTTACGTCTGCACCGACCCAGACGTGCCGCGCAGTGATCGCGAGTCCGGCTGCTTGAATTCCCCGCGGCAGGTGAATCGTCTTGCGTACGCGGTTGGTCCGCGGATTGATGCGAGAGACGGTGGCATCGCGATGATTCGTCACCCACACGGAGCCGTGTCCGACCTGCACGTCGTAAGAGTCGCGGCCGACAGGGACGCTCGCAGTGACCTTGTTCGTCGCTGCGTCGATTCGATCCGCGACTCCGGCAGCGGTCTGAACCCAAACCGAACCATCGGCAAAAGCGAGGCCGCAGGGGGCGTTGTGGACGGCGATCCGGGCCGTTACTTCATTGGAGGCGGGGTCGATCCGTACGACCGTTTGCTCGCCGGCGTTCGAAACCCAGATCGCTCCGGCTCCGGCGACGACGCCGCAGGGAGCCGCGCCTGTCATGACTTTCGCGACCACGACAGCCGCACCCGGCTGGGCGACGCTGCTACTCGGCACGAGCAGGACCACGCCGATTGCAAACCAGAGTTTCGCCGTCATCGGATCTTCAGCCGGAATTTCCGGGTGAGTCGGAGCTTGCCGTTGGAGCCCGTCACCGCGACGATCAGGACCCTTCGCCGCGCCGCCGCCGGAATTACCCATGCGCAGCGCCGCTTTTGAGCAACTGCCTTGCCGGCGATGCTGGCGGCGCAGCGCGCCGTCGCCGATCGGCGTGCGCCGTCGGTCAGCACGAGCGTGACGCGGCGAATCGAGAATTGCCGCCCCGACACTGGAAGCTTCGGCGTGAAAGTTGCCTTCAGCGACCGTGGTCTCGCCGGCGGATTGCGAAATGCGAACGTCCACCGGCCGCTGTCTGGCGCGGCGTCGACGTGCGTGGTTGCCCCCGTGCCACGAACGGTGACGATGCCGAAATCGAATGCGGTGCGAGAGCCGAGCTGGGCGACGGGAAGGGTCGCCGCGAGCGTCCCCGCCGCGTAAGTCGCCGCGACCGGTGGACTATCGAACGGGGCAAACCGCGTGCCGTCCCATCGCTGGAGCTTCGGACCCGTGCGATCGATTTGGAACAGGACGTCGACGCCGTCGTGGTCCCCTGTCATGGTGTTCCTGTCCAGGTCGAGGGCGATGAAGAGCACGGTCTCGTCGGTCAACTCGGCCAGATTCGCGACCCTGATGGTGAAGCGGACGTTGCCGGAAGCGTCGCTGTCCAACAGGGCATCGACGATGTCGGCCGCAGCAGCGTCCTCTCCCCGAGCGTCGCTGTACGAGCGGGTGACTCGAGCGTCGGACGGTTGGCTCCCGTCGAAATGCGCACTCGCGGCAGTGCCGCCTGTGGTGGCGAGGGAGATGACTGCGGCGATGCGCACTAGCAACTTCATAGTTCGTTTAGTACTATCATATGGCGCCATGAAGAACAAGAAACATGCCGAAGGGAGTCCGGGACGAACCACTGCGGCTCTTTGCGTAGTGGGGTTCGCCATCGCGTCCCTCGTGCTGGCGCTCGCGCCGGATCGCGCTGCGTCAGGCACGTCTTCGTCGGCGTCGTGGCGCGGCAGCTATCACCTTCCACGGTCGGCCCAACCGGTTCGCCTGGCGATCGCGTTCGACGGCGGTCGTGCCTTGGTCGCTCTGCCGGGCGGCTATTCCGGCGTTCGCTCAGTGCCTGTACAACGGCGCCGGGATCACGTTCGCTTCCGACTCCCCGGCCGTCCCAGCAGCGTCGCGTTCGACGGCAAGCTCACGCCGCGGTCGATTTCGGGCACGGTCGTTCAGGGCGCGGTCCGTGGAACGTTCGGGCTCGCGCGTTCAACCGCCGCGCCACTGCCGGAGAGCGCTCCGGGCGCGTACCGGTTTCCGTCGGGACGAACGATCGGCATCGTCGACTTGGGCGGACTCCGCCTCGTGGATCTCGCCAGCGGCGACATCCACGGCCTCTTTCGAAGCAGCGCCACGCGATATCGCGTCGGCTCGACCTTTGGCATCGCCGATCCGGTCGAAGGGGAGGTTGTCTTTTCCACCGACGGTCGCACCTTGAGGTTGTCGGGTGAACGCGCCGTTCGCGTCCCGTTCCGGCAAGAGGAGGTTCGCTTCCGCGCAGGGGGCGCGACCCTCGCCGGAACGCTGACGCTCCCGGAGGGTGCAGCGCCACACGCCGCAATTGCGATCGTTCACGGCTCGGGGCGCGCGTCACGCGCAGGGTCCCAGATCTTCGCGGCTTGGTTCGCGATCCACGGGATCGCTGTGCTTGCGTACGACAAGCGCGGAGTCGGTCAGTCAGGCGGCGCCTATCCCGGAGGAGCCACCGAGACGGGGATAGACCGCCTAGCGCGCGATGCCGAGGCGGCGGTCCGCTTTCTGGCTGCGCAGCCCGACGTCGATGCGCGACGGATCGGACTCTGGGGCGCGAGCCAAGCGGGATGGATCATTCCGCTCGCTGCAAGCCGAGCACCGGTTGCCTTCGCCGTCATCGGTGTTGGCCCCACCGTGACCGTCGGCGAGGAAAGCTTCTACTCCGACCTGACCAACGACGGAGAGGTAGGCGGATTGACCGCCTCGGAGGCTGAAGCCCAACTCGGCGAGACCGCCCCGAGCGGCTTCGACCCGATCCCGTCGATCCGCTCGCTCCGGATCCCTGTCCTATGGGTCTACGGCGCGGAAGACCGGAGCATCCCAACTCACCGGAGCGTCGCGATCATTCAGCGTCTCCGGTCTGAGACTGGTGCAGACTTCACTTCGATCGTGTTTCCGCGTGCCGGTCATTCCCTTCTCGAGACGCCGAACGGGCTCAACACAGAGATCGGCGCGTCGCGGCGCTTCGCGCCAGGCCTCTTCGACGAGATGATCGGCTGGCTCCGCTCTCGCGTCGGGCCGCTCCCGTGAGCTCGACCGGGGAATCAAAGGGTGAGCGAGATCGCCTGACGGGCACGGAGTGTCTGGTTCTCGGAATGCTGACGTGGGGCGAGCGCTCCGGCTATGACATGAACAAGTCCGTGCACCGCGGTGCCGGCGGTTTCTGGACGACCGCACGCACGCAGGTCTACGCAATCCTCCCGAAGCTCGTCGAACGCGGGCTCGCAACGGTTCGGTTGGTCGAACAGTCCGGCTCGCCGGACAAACAGCTCTACTCGATCACGCCGGCCGGAGAGCGAGCGCTCCGCGACGGGCTCACCAACGAGATTCCGTCAACGCTCAAGGACGCGACACTCCTGAAGGTTGCCTACGGCAACTATTTGTCGCAGGAAGCGCTGATCGACGTTCTGGAAGCACGTCGCGACGAGGCTCGTGAACGGATTCTCGATCTGGAGGATCTCGCCGAGACGCTGGCCGACAACGATGACGAGTTCTATTCGCTGCTCGCGATCCAACTTGGCATCGAACGAAACCACGCAGTCGTGCGATGGGCGGAGGAGACGATTCGCAAGGTGCGGCGGCGCAACCGGCGGCAGACAACCCGTGGCACGGACGCTTCTCCAGCGCGAACGCGCTAGAACGAGCCGGACGCCGCACGGGGAGGAAGCGACTCTCGGCGGAACGCGTTGGGTCTAGGGACACTCGCCGGCGCTGTACGCGCCGTACTGCGCTGCACTGAGGATCCAAGCCCAATGACCCCGCACGGGAACCGCATGCAGCGTCGTAAGGACGACGAGCGGGCGAGGGGAGAAGTCGACGCGCACCTTCACGCGAAGGGTGATCGCCTTGCTCGAGAGCGATGTCGCTACCCCGGCAACGGGGGTGTTTTCGGTGACGACGCGCAGCGCCCTCACCTGCAGAAGCGTCCCTGGAAACGGGATGCTGCTCTGGCACGCGATGAAGATGCCGAGCGGCGCGACCGCCTGATGGAGGGGGTACAACTGCTGCCAGGCAAGCTCATTTTGATCGCCGATCTTCTGGCGCACGATTGCAACCATGAAGTTGGCGGCGCTTCGGTCGCTCTTGCTCCAGCGCTGGAGCGGCTGCGGTCCGTGGCCGGTGCCGGCTCCCACTGCTCCCGCGGCGATCATGGCGAGCACCGCGACGGTGGTGAGAGTGGATGAGAGGCGGATTCGACTCATGCCGCCCACGCTAGGTTTCGCATGCGGGCGCGACAACCGGGGCACCCCGAGAATCCGCAGGGGTGGTAACCACCGTCTGGACGGCATGGGTGGCGCGGTTGCCTACTTAGCCGCGAGGGGTCCATAGTGTCTTGATGGCTGGCCCCGGGCCTCTCTCGACCGCCGGCGCGACCGAGGTACTGAGGACGGTCCGCCTTCACAAGACGTTCGCGTCCGATGGTGTCCCCGTGCGCGCTCTGCGTGGCGTCGATCTCGCGCTCGCGGCGGGAGAGTTCGTCGCGGTCATGGGCCCTTCGGGTTGTGGCAAGTCGACGCTGCTCAACCTCGTCGCCGGCCTCGATATCCCGAGTGACGGCGACATCGTTCTCGCCGGGGAAACGCTTTCGCTGAAGGACGAAACGGAGCTTGCCCACTTGCGCAGGCGCCACGTCGGCCTCGTCTTCCAGTTCTTCAACCTGCTCGACGACGCCTCGGTGCTCGAAAACGTCGTCCTGCCTGCCCTCGTCGCGGGGACGGGTCGCCGGAGCGCCGAGTCGAGGGCCTACGACCTCCTCGACTTGCTTGGCCTAGGCGGAAAGGCGCGGGACCTTCCCGGTGCCCTGTCCGGTGGCCAGCGCCAGCGACTGGCGATCGCGCGAGCGCTCGTGAACGAGCCCACGCTCCTCCTTGCAGACGAGCCCACGGGCTCGCTCGATACTGCGGGAGGGCTCGAGGTGCTCGAGCTCTTCCGGCGCCTGCACGCCGACGGACAGACGATCTTGCTCGTCACTCACAACGACGATGTGGCGGAAGCCGCCGATCGTGTCTTTTGGATGCAAGACGGCCGAATCGTTGCGTCCGCGTTTGGAGCGCCACTCGCCGTAGTGGGTGGAGGATTGAGATGACGGCGGTTTGGATGCGTCTCCGGACGGAGCTCCGGAATAAGTGGAAGGGCTGGTTCGCGGTCGCGATGGCGGCCGGGTTGGGCTGCGGCGTAATCGTCGCAGCAGCCGCCGGCGCGCGCCGCACCGACTCTGCGCTCGCACGGCACCTCGCCGCGTATCGCTTTCCGGATGTCATCATCACCGAGGGCGACGAGGGCGTCCGCGGCGAGATTGCCCGGCTCCCGCCGGTGGAGACGAGCGCGTACCTCGCGAACCTTGCATACGTTGCGCGTGACGCGAATAACAGGCCCCTGCGCCCGGTCGGCCCGCGAGCGCTGAAGCTCGAGATGAGTGCCGAGGGGCGAGACGGAGTCACGCTGCGCCGGTGGAAGCTGTTGGCGGGGCGCGCCCCGAATCCGCGGCGGATGTTCGAGGCGCTCGTGGACTCCCGGGCGGCAGAGACGTTCGGCGTCGACACCGGAGACGTCATTCCCGTGCGTGTATTCCACTCGTGGGAGACGGTTGACCTTGACCTCCGGGGCGATCCCCAACGGATACGCGTAGGGACGCTGGTCGAGCTACGCGTCGTTGGAATCAACGCTGCAACCGACACGGTGAACTATCCGGGCGGTGTCGTCAGGCTCACGCCCGCCTTCTTCCGCGCCCATCAAACCGAGCAACGCAACAGTGCGGGCTGGCTGCTGGTTCGACTGCGCCGCGGCGCGGCCGACGTCCCCGCGTTTCGCTCGAGGGTCGACGACCTCACGGGCGGCGCTTTCTACGTGCAACGCGACGAAGCCCGCAAGATTCAACGCCCGATTCATCTGCAGGTGCGGGCGCTCTGGCTCGCGATCCTGCTCGGCGCGGTCTTGGCTTTTGTCCTGGTCGCACAGGCTCTCGCTCGTATGGCCGACGAGGCAGCGGGAATGCACCCAACTCTGCGTGCCGTCGGCATGACCTCTCGCCAGCTCTTCGCGATCGGCGTGGCTCGTGGAGGGGCGATCGCCGTGCTCGCCGCCGGTATCGCCGTCGGTGTTGCGACCGCGCTTTCCCCGCTTACGCCGATCGGGCGCGCCCGCGAGCTCGAGCCCGCGCCAGGGTTCGCCATCGACCCCCTTGTCCTCGCACTCGGTGGCGGGACCGTTGTCGTCGCGGTGCTGCTCGCCGGCGCGTTGGCATCGGCGCGAGTCGCGCGTGCCTCGGAGGCCGAGCCCCGCAGCGACGCAGCTCGCCCGCGGACGACCGCGGCGGAGACGCTCGCACGTTGGGGTGCGCCGGTCACGATCGTGATGGGCGTCCGGCTGGCGTTAGCGCGAAAGCGAGGAGGAACGACGGTCGCGGTCGGCGCCACCCTTACCGGCGGGATCTTGGCGGTGGCTGTGGCGGTGACCGCGCTGACGTTGTCGGCGAGTCTCAACCGACTGTTGACGACACCGCGCCTGTACGGGCAGAACTGGGATTACACGATTCACTACGGTGGCCTCTACGACCGGCAAGAGCTGGCGGCGAGCTTCCAGGGCGACCCGTCGATCAGCGGCGCCGCGCTCGGCACAGAGGGCGCCCTGGTACGCGTCAACGGCCGCGAGGTTCCCGTGCGCGCGGTGGAATCCCTAAAGGGCACCGTCTCCCCGACGGTGATCGAGGGTCGCGCTCCCGCCGGGCCGCGCGAGATCCTCCTCGGCGCGAAGACCCTCGATGCGCTTGATGTTCAGCTCGAGGACGTGGTCGAGGTGCGGCAACTGGGCTCGGAGGACGACGGGATCCCAATGCGAGTAGTCGGCCGCGGTGTCGTCGGTGGAGAGACATCGCCCAAGCTCGGAGAGGGGGGCTCGATCACGTTTCGAGCACTGAGGGAGATCTACCCCGAGATACCCCAAAACTGTTGCGCGTTGGTCGAGCTTCGCTTTGTGCCTGGCGCCGATCGGGAGGCTACGCTCGCGCGGTACGAGCGGCGATTCGCCGACCCGCCTCCACCCGTGCCGTCCGATGTCGTCGACCTGGGTGGCCTCGAGGAGGTTCCATTCGCTCTCACGGTGCTGCTCGTCGCGCTGGCTGCGGCAGCGCTTGCACACGTGCTCCTGGTGGCAACCCGCCGGCGCAGACGCGACTTGGCGATCCTGAAAACGCTTGGCTTCGACCGGCGCCAGGTGGTCGCGACGGTCGCTTGGCAAGCGACAACGTTTGCGGCCGTCGGGCTTCTTCTCGGGGCGCCGCTCGGCCTCGCCGCCGGACGATGGGCGTGGACCCTGTTCGCGGGCGAGGTCGGTTTCGTACCCGAGCCGGTCACACCTGGCCTCCTGATCCTCCTGGTCTTCCCAGCCGCTGTGTTGCTGGCCCACGTCGTTGCGGCTGTCCCAGCTCATATCGCAGCGAAAACGCGACCGGCTGTCGTCCTGAGGGCGGAGTGAAGTGGCCACAACGGTTGAGCGCGCTTTGGCGGGAGCTGCGACAGATCGGCTGACGCCGCTTTCACGCCTTACGAGTCTCTCGCTCGCGCCGCTGAGCGTCGGCGCGGCGGTCGTCGGCGCCGTCGACGGCTGGGCCGGCGGACTCGGCGAAAGCCTCGTCTGGGTCGGCCTCACGCTTGTCTGGGCTGTCGCAGGCGCGGAATTGCGTCGCCGGCGAGGCGACGAGCATCTTGGGTTCCTCGCCCTGTGGTTCGCGACGCTGGCGGGCGCCGCGGCTTTGGCGTCGGCGATCGCGGCCGACCGTCCCGGAGACGACGCTCTGGCGCTCGTGCAGGCGCTCTGCTTGGCGCTGCTTCCGGCGGCAGCGATGCACGTCCTGCTCGCTCTGCCTACGGCGTCTGTGAGGCGGGGCTTCGCGCTTCGGGTGACGGCCGCGTACGTTCTCGCAGGCGGCGTCGGCGTGCTGGTCTGGACGGGCCGGCCGTCCTCGGCCATGTGGCCTCTCGTGATAGAGGCCGCAGTCGCAGGCGCCATTGGAGTCAACGGGGTGATGTCTCGCTACCGCCTCGGCCCCCGTGGGCCGGGGTGGCGGGTCGATTCGATCGCGCTCGCGGTCGCCGCCTTCGTAGAGCTGGTGCTCGTCGGACTCACCGTGCACGTCCTGATCGGGTGGCCGCCGCACCTGCTTCACATCGCGGCAGTCGCGACGATCCCGATTCCGCTCGCGCTCCTGCTCGAGGGATCGAAACGGTTTCGAGGCTCGATCGGCGGCCTAGCCGTTCGAGCGATCTCGGTCGCTGGTCTCACCGCTGTCGTCGCGGCGGTTTACCTTCTGGTCGTCTTCGCCCTCGGTCGTGCGCCCACCGACGACGAGCGGACGCTGGTCTTGCTCTCGATGGTTGCGGCCGGTATCACCGCGCTGCTCTACGTCCATTCGCGCAGCGGCCTCGTCGCCTTCACGAACCGTCTTCTCTACGGGCGGCGCGAGGCGCCGGACGCGCTCGTTCGGGGGCTCGGCAGACGGCTGTCGCGCTCAGTTCCGCTCGACGAACTCCTGCTGCAGCTGGCCGAGTCCCTGCGAGGCACGCTCGGGGTCGAGGGGGTAGAGGTCTGGACGGCCTCGGCCGGAACGCTCGAGCGCCTCGTATCGGACCCCGACCGAGGGCCCGCCACGCTTCGGTTGACGGCCGCAGAGGAGCCTGTGGTGGCGGGCGCCGGCGTGTCGGGCCGGGCCTGGATCGCCGTCTGGCTACCCCGGCTGCTGGAAGGTCGTGGTGACGCGCCCGTTCGAATCGCCCCGATCACACATGCGCGGCAGCTCTACGGCTTACTCCTCGTCGATGGCACACGTGAGGCCGAGCGGTTCGACGTCGACGTTGAGACGGTGCTAGCCGAGGTTTCGAGGCAGCTCGGTCTCGTATTCCACAATATGCGGCTCGACTCGGAACTCCAGGCGTCGCTGGATGAGCTGCGGCGTCAAGCCGATGAGCTGCGGGCCTCGCGCGCTCGCATCGTCGAAACAGCCGATGCCGAGCGGCGCCGGATCGAGCGCGACCTCCACGACGGCGCGCAGCAATACCTGGTCGGCATGGCGGCGAACCTTCGGGTCGCGCACCAGCTCACCGACTCCGACCCTGAGCGCGCAAAGGCGATTCTCGCCGAACTTGGCAGCGCCGCGCGAGACGCGATGAACGAGTTTCGCGACCTCGCCCACGGCGTGTACCCACCGCTGCTCCAAGATCGCGGGTTGGCGGAGGCGCTCGCATACGCCGCGAGACGGGCGTCGATCCCGACGCGGGTTGAGGTCACAGGTGTTCGTCGCTACGAGCAGGCGATCGAATCGACCGTCTACTTCTGCTGCCTCGAGGCGCTGCAGAACGCCGCGAAGCATGCGGGCGGCGGAGCCAATGCGACGGTGCGGGTACGGGAGGAGGAGCGAGCGCTTCTCTTCGAAGTCGCTGACGACGGTTGCGGACTCGACCCTTCGCGCGCAAGCATCGGAGCCGGCGTGACGAACATGCAGGACCGGCTCGGCGCGATCGGCGGCAGCCTGCGCATCGAGTCGGCCCCACATACCGGAACCACGTTCGCGGGCACGATCCCGCTCGCGAGCTAGTCCTCGAGCTCCGCGAGATAGAGGAGGACCGCCTTCACGCGCCGGTTGATGTCGGGCTGCCAGCTGAGCCCCAACTTCTGGAAGATCGAGTGCACGACCTTCTCGACCGACCGCTCCGCTATTACGAGCGAGGCGGCGATGGCAGCGTTCGTCTTTCCTTGCGCCATCTCCTCGAGTGTCTGTCGCTCGCGTGGCGTCAACTCTTTCAGCGGCGAATCCGATCTCGATCGAGCCGCTACCAGAGCTTCGACGACCTTTGAGTCGACGACGGATCCTCCCTCGGCGACCCTACGGATTGCATCGGTGAGCTGCTCGCCGTCTCCGAGGCGGTCCTTGAGCAGATATGCACGCCGGTCCGCGCCGTGCTCGAGGAGCGCGAGCGCATACTCTGGTGCGGCGAATTGGCTGAGCACGACCACGCCGATCTCGGGGCTCGTCTCACGGAGACGATCGGCAACCTGAATGCCCTCGTCTTGATTGGTCGGCGGCATTCGGATGTCCGTCAGCACCACGTCGGGCTTCTCTACCTCGATTGCCTCCCAGAGCGAGGGCAGGTCCGCGCACGCGCTGACAAGGTCGATTTCGGGCTCCTGCTCGAGCAAGCGTTGCACGCCTTCCCGAACGAGGTAGTTGTCCTCGGCGAAGACAACCGTAATCGACATCACACCCGACTATAGGTCGAGCAGCGGCCTCTTCGTCCGCCTCGGCTAGTGGTTGCGCGTCCTGTGCTTGATGCGCTTGTGACTGAGCTTCGGCTTCGTGAGCGTTACGTCCTCGGTCCGGACGGTGAACCCATTGCCCATGATCGTCCCGCAGGGCATCGCGCCCGTGCCGAGAGGCAGCGTGGGCTCGCACGTCGCTCCCAGAAGCGGCTGAGGCACCTTCGCGTACACGGCGTGGTACGTGGTCGTCTTCGAGAGCTTCAGCATCTCCGAGAACGAAGCAGCGTAGTCCGATCGGTTGGTCGTGATCGACGAACGGACGTTCTTGTCGCCGACCCTGATGTCCACGTGCGCCTGAGGGGCGAATTCTGGCCCGACGGTCAGCTCACCGCTGAGCTTGCCGAAGTACGAATAGAAGATGTCCGTGTAGCGCTTGTGCACGACCTTGCGCGTCTTCGTCAGACGCTTCGCCGATAGCGAGCCGTCCACCGGGCCCTCGTCGATTGCCTGCGTCTCGATCGCGCCGTGCTGGTCGACCGTGCCCTCGCCGCTGTACGGCGTATTGATTGCGGTCCAGTGTGGATCGGTGAACTTGCCGAACGAGAAGACGCCGGACACGCGCAGCGTCAGCTCCAGAAGCTTGTTGCCCGAATCCGCGGATGGGGGCTGCAGGCAAAGCTCAACGGACGCGGTTGTCGCGTTATCGACGACCTGGCCGCCGTACAGCACCGGAAGCACGTCGACGAAGAGCGGAAGCGGCCGCGACACTGACTGGCCCGCCGCCGTGAGGTTCAGCAGCCAGGTCGCGTCGTGGGCAGCGACCCCCGTGCACGCTTCCGCCGCATTCTGCAGGTCGACGTCATTGCTGTTTGCGGCGACGATCGTTCCCGTGACTGGAACGGGCACCGCGCCGAACATGCCGCCGCTGAGCGATCCTTCGACGGAGCCGATTTTCGTTCCGGGCGGGTGTGTCAGCGTCACGATCCTCTGCGGCGAAAGGATCTGCAGCTTCGCCAGCGGGTCGTCGCCGGCGCTCTGCCCGTAGGTGATGTCCGTGCTGCTTTGCGCCGTCTGCCGGTTGATGCTCTGCACAACCGTCAGTGAGGGCGAGTAGGCGGCGGCGAGCGCGGAGGACACGAACGCGAGCGATGCCGAGGCCGCGGTAGCCAGCAGGCCGAGGCGAACTGACGCCGTCATGCGTTGCCCACGCCTCCGATCGTAGTGAGGTGAGGCGTTGGGCGCCACCGTTCCCGCTGCTGGTGTTAGTCCTGGGGCGCGAGGCGCGTCGGCGTGGCGATGTACGAGTACGTTCGCTTACCGCTCGAGCGGCTGATCGACCACTTCAGGTGTACCTCGGCGGTGTTCCTGTACTGCGTCCCCGACAACTGCTTCGCGCTGAGGGACACGAGCCGGGATGAGAGCTTGAACCCCGTCGCGACCTTCGCCTGCTTGACCTTCCGGAATCCCAGGCGCACCTTCCGGTAGAGCGTCAACCAGAGCGCGACGCGCGCTTTTCTCCTCGTGTCGAGGTTCGTCCTCGAAGCGACGAGCCTGATGATGGTCCCGCTCGGCTTCAGCGTCAGGTCGCGGCTCTTGAGGACGGTGGGAGCGGAAGCTCCACCGGCTGAGCCGGCGCAGATAAGGATTCCGAGAAAAACAGCGGCGACTCGCCTCACGTGGGCCGATCGTAGCCTTCACACGCCTAGTAGGAACGCCTGAAGCGCGAGCATGGCCGCGGCCGAGGTGGCGGCAGCGATGATGGCGCTGCGGGTAGAGGTCAACCGGAGGGCGTCGGGCATCAGCTGCGTCAGTGCGATCCAGACCATCGCGCCGCCGGCGAACCCGAGACCGAGCGGCAGCAGCGAGCCGAACTCCTCGACGAACAGAAAGGCGGGGACCGCAACGAGGGGCTGCGGAAGGCTCGTGATGACGCTCCACGCCGCGGCCCGCGTCACGCTCGTGCCCCGCGGGACGAGGACGAGGCTGACGGCGAGGCCCTCCGGGATGTTGTGGACGGCGATCGCGATCGCGATCAGGAAGCCCAGCGTCTTGCCCCCGCCGAACGAGACTCCGACACCGGCGCCTTCGGTGAACGAGTGGATCGTCATCGCCCCGACGATCGCGAGCGCTGCCACGGCATCGGCGCCTCGAAGCGCGCCGAAGGTGAGGGTGTGGCGGTGCGAGGCGACGCGTCGCGCGCCGATCATGAACAGCGCTCCCACGGCGACGCCTACGCATGCGAGTGCGACGTCGTCACGTCCGCCTTCGTACAGGAGCGCGATCGACGCCGCGGTCATCATCCCCGCGGCGATCGCGTCGCCACCGCCGAGCCAGGCGTCACTGCGCGCTCGGAGGAAAATGAGCGGCACCGCTCCGAGGCCGGTCGCCAGCGCGGTCCCGAATGCCGCTGCGAAGACGACCCAG
>Ga0126308_10000432_pt1 | contig 13761 bp, 17 predicted proteins | sample Plot55_FD_92533 | JGI IMG/M metagenome (GOLD analysis project Ga0126308, IMG submission 92533) | Serpentine soil microbial communities from UC McLaughlin Reserve, CA, USA - Plot55 | ecosystem: Environmental > Terrestrial > Soil > Grasslands | place: USA: UC McLaughlin Reserve, Lake County... | reverse complement strand
TTCTTAATTTTATCAATCTCATGAAGTAGATTCCTATTGTTAATAAATACATAGTTCTCCTTTGACTGTAAATCTTTACCATTAACATTATCATTTTTGAATGCGTTTAAATAATTAAAAATAATATCATATTTTGTAGGATCATTTCCAAGTGCTTCGAAAACAGCAATTAGAATTAATGACAGATTGATTGATTTATCATCAATTATTTTTACAAGTATATCTTCAACTTTTTTCTCTAAATGGTTGTATTCATCGCCATTTTCTATATCTTTAATTAGTTTTTTTAGACTTTGTAACTGCATTATTAAATAATTAGCTTCATTACGTAAACTCTCAATATTGGAATATTGTGTACTGAGAACATTAGTAGCTATTTCAATTTGATTATCAAGATATTCTAAATTTTGTTTCTTTTGTTTCTTTTGTATTTCTAGATTTTTCCTTTCATTTTGTAATCTCTTTATTTCTAATTTTAATTCAGATATTCTATTTGCTATATCAAGAATTTCTTTAATTTTTTTGTTATCCGCTCCACCTTCTCTGAATGACCAATAAAAGTTTATAAAATCTGGTAGATGATTTCCTAATTCTTGATGAATATTTACTATCTGTGTTAATCCATTAAGACCTAAATAATTTAGATAAATTTTCTCTACATCTTTTGGATCAATATCTAATTCGATGGCGACATCGATTGGGGTTTTATTTTTAGAAAATAGTTCAAGTGCTTGTGCAACTTTAGATAATTTTTTCTTCTTCTTTTTGTATGATATAGATTCTCCAAATACTCTCCTTTTAATTTCTCCTATATCCGAGAATGACATATGAACTTCTTTAGCTATTTCACGAATTGAATATCCTTCTTTAAGCAAGTCAATAACTAGTGCTTCTTTTTCATTACTACTTAACAATATTTATCTATAGAAAAAATGCTTATAAAATATGCCATCTCTTTCCTGTTACTTTCTTGTTTTTTATTGATACTTGCTTGTTACAATTGTTTTTTTCTTGTTATGATCTGTTATTCTTTTATGCAGATTCTTTTTTGTTAACTCCAGTCATGATTTGTTAACCACGGTTAAATTTTCGTCTTAAAGTATTACCAAAATATTTCTTAGGATTTTTTATCACTATTTACAGATTCACGCTAGCTCAAGAATAGCTTGTGAACATTTTCTTTAGTTATATGGATCTTGTATACTTCATCTTCTTTTAGTATAAAGATTTGATCATGCATTTCGAATATTTCTATCAAATCTTTTATTTCCGAGTTCAATAAGTTATCAGTCTTGTAAGCACAGTACATCAGCCCGGCTATTCTATTATCATCATAAACTTTCTCTAAAGTTAAAGCCTGTTTTAGTGAATCTTTTCCTACATCGTTAATAAGAAAATCCATACAGCATACGGGTTTATTATTAGTATTCTTAACAACGTTTTCTATTACTGTGTTACAATACTTCATGATATCTTTCTTACTTTGGACTTGGGCCTTGGTTTGTACTTGTGATTGTTCTCCTTCTGTAGACTTTTGAGAAGAAGAATAGTAATATGGCTTAGACGTGCCATTGTACCATTTTAGCTTGGACAGTAGTTCAGTCGAGGGACTGTGAGGTGGTCCAAAAAAACATCTAAATAAATTACCTTCTTTAGCAAGTCTATCCATAGATTTTAGCAGTCGCATGATAGAATCATCGTCTGAATAAATTACTAGATGATGTTTCCGAGGTACTTCTGATTCTTTTTTTTTAAGCCACGTATCTACAGCATCTTTTACTATTGAATTTATCGAGACTCCTCTTTGATTAGCTATTTCTCCCAATTTCTCATGAACTTGATCATTAAATCCTCTAATGATAAGAGTATGCACCATGACTATATTATACTTATATTGTACACATATTTATAGATGTTGATATCAAGATAGCAAAACAATTATAAGTTTATATAATGCAATCATGCTATCATATTGTATGAATGAAAGTCTCATTATTCGGAAGACGATAAAAAATGAAGACGTCTATGAACTGCTACGAAAAATACCTGCAGGAATGGTTACTACTTATGGAGATCTTGCTAAAGCACTTGGTAATCCTTCAGCATCAAGGATAATAGGTAGAATACTCGGTCAGAATCCAAATCCAATTAAGGTGCCTTGTCACAGGGTAGTTATGTCCGATGGCAAATTAGGCGGATACGCTTATGGGACTGCCAAAAAGAGAGGGTTACTTGAAAAAGAAGGCTTGTCTTTTACAAATGGAATGGTTAGTGATTTTACGAAGGTTAGGATCTCACTTTCTTCAAATGGGAAAACCAGAGATTAAAAACCCATTGAATACAAATACAACTAAAGCTATACTGGAAAAAATTTCTAACATTGATTGGGAGACAGTAACAAACAAAATAAATATTAAGGGATATGCATTGATGCCTCGATTCTTGTCAGTTCAAGATTGTAAAGAGCTTTTCAACGAATATGACAACTCCAGTTTGAATTCTCTTTTTTGTAGGATTCATGAACGACTTTAATAGGAACTAGGAAATAACCTTTACTTTTTATGACAGATAATAACAATCCTGAATTATAAATAATTATCATTACCTTTTCCTGATTATGTTTTCATAAAGTTTAAAATAACACAAATATCTTCTTAATCTTTATTGAAGATTTGCAAACATAATATTCTAAGTTTATTCCTTATAACTTCATTATTTTCTTTATTGTTGTTTAGTAACAATTTCTTTTTAAAAAGTAATTCCTATATTTATAAAAATGATTTACCAAATAGAATAAATCCATTACAAATAAAAAATATTTATGCTATCAAAATAGGAGATATTAATAACTCTGAAAAGATTACTGATATAAAAAATAATGAAAAAAGTATTACCAATTCATCCATCATAGAAGAAAACACTACAGAGAAAAATAATTATGAGCAAGAAGATAGTAAAGATACAGTAGAGTTAGCAAATCCTAAAATACAAAATACACAATCATCAACATCAAACACTAATTCAAGTTTTAACTTAGCAGCTGGAGATTGGGCTTGTACTTCTAAAACAAAGGATACTGTAGAAAATATAATAGACCAGGACCCCGAATTAGTTTTGGCTCTTGGAGATTTATCATATGACAGCAGTGCAAAATGTTGGCTCAAAATTATAAAACCAATTGCAGAAAAAACAAAAATTACTATTAGAAATCATGAAAGTGAATAATCAAAAAAACTTAAAGACTATTTAAAGTTCTTTCACTTAGACAAACAATATTATTCATTTAATTATGAAAATGTTCATTTTTTAGCCTTATCTACTGAAATTCCTTATGATGAAGGCTCTAAACAATATATATTTGCAGAAAAAGACTTGGAACAATATTCTAAAAATCCCTCTATAGATTGGATAGTAATATTTTATCATAGACAGGCATATAGTTCTGGTGGTGGTTTACCAGATGAAACAGGATTTCGTAAAGCATATCATCCTCTTTTTGACAAGTATAATGTTGACTTCTCTCCAAGGACATCACCACGTCTATGAAAGAATGTATCCTATTGCTTTTAATGATGATAATAAGAATAAACCAATTGTAAGTGAAAAGGATAAAGTTAAGAATTCTAATGTATTTGAAAATCCAGATGGTATAATTTTTCTAACTGTTGGCACGGGAGGAGCAGAGAGTATGACGATTTCAAAAGGTAAACCATTTTCTGCTGCTAGAGAAGATGGAAAATTTGGAATATTGAATATAGTAGTAGAAAAGAATAATGATAATGATGAGAATACATTGATAGGTACTTTGGTAATAATAAGAATCACAAAATTCTAGATCAATTTAAAATCATTAAATAAAAAAATCCTCATACCAATTTATTAAAGGAATATTCTAAGAGTTTTTTTATCTTTAGAATGTTCAATATCTGTGGTGAATGACGAAAAGTGACTTACAATTTATTACTTAAGCATATCAACCAATTATTAATAGATATTATGAACAGAAGTAAAGATATTCTAAATAATAACAATTCTAATATTTTGTTTATTCAAAGGAGAATAAATTTCAACTAATTATATAAGATTAATGAAAATATTCGTAATATTGTATATAAAAATACCTGTTGATATATCTATTAAAATTAATTTCGAATTTGTTACTATGTAATTTCAAAAAATTTCAATTAATTCCTAATTTACAATAATAGCTTAATTGTCAATGTATAAATAGTGTTGACATTTTAGAGTAACGTATTCAGACTATGATTTTACAAGGTACTTTGCAATTGGTTATGATATGAAGTTAAATGTAAATTAGTAATTTAACATGGATGAATTTGAACTTCCTCATGGATTTGATTATATATCTAAATATCAAGATTAATATTTTGCATCTCAAATGTAAATGGTTATGCCGATTTTTTTTCTATTTTTTTTGACAAAACTTACTTGACCATTAATTTCTAAATATGATGATTTTATTTCTGAAATATCATCAGTTCCAGTTAGTCTCAAATAAGATTCTAATTCTTTTCTCGATATTTTTGCTTTTTTCATTGCCTCATCTATGATCTTACCATCCTTTACTAATAATATTGGATTTGGTTCTATAACTTTGCCAAATTTATTATATTTTGTAGTTAAATAATCGTATATTTTGAATATTACTATTGCTATAATAACTACTGTAAATCCTTGTGGTATAGAAGTTTGAAATGGATTTAACATTGATTGACCTATTGCCTCTCCTAATCCTAGTATTATTATTAGTTCAATCGTGCTCAATTGACCCATCCTTTATTTCCAAGCCATCTTATTACAAATATAATTAAAAATGCAACAATTGCTGTACTGAAGGTAACTGCAACTAGAATGTTAAAGTCTATGTTTAATGCATTTTCTATAATTTTAGATAGTGATTCTATTGCCATATAATTCAACTATTTACAATAGTTATAATGTTATAGTTAGTTAATGAAATGAATGAATTATTCGATCAGACTAATGTAGTTAAAGCCAATATCATATTAAGATATAATAATATTTAATAAAATAATCAATTGAAAATAATTCAGTTAAATAGATGTAAACTTTAATATCCATATACATTTAAACAAGAAAGTTTAATGTCTAGAAAAATACACTAAAACTAACTTTATTCGGGTTTATGTCTACTTTTAATATAAGACAATTATTACATCTACAATCAGGTGGTTCTTATAAACAACTTGAACATATAACATTAACACAATCAATACATGTATTATTCTTTAAATTACATGCCCAGTGTTTGCATTTATTCATAATATTGTACTAACTTTTCACATTAAAATTCACTTTAAAATTATATATTTATCTAAATTATAAGTATACAAAGAAAAAGATAAAATGAAGATGATGTTATTGCAATAATTTATCGGATAAACTATTACCTTAAGAATTACTTTAGCTATTAATAATTAAAATTATATCCTAAATATAAAAATGGAATTATCTTTCTCAAATAGAGAAAGATTTACCTTTTTTGTTATTTTATTTATTATTTATCTCTTCCGTCATCGTGAGATGATTTTCCACCTTCACTTGCTACTCTTTTCTTGTTTCTTCATTTACTGTAAAAGTAGTTTTTCAATCAAAAAGGCTTTGATCATTTGATATTATTATATAACTAATATATAATACAGAAATTTATAATAATAGCCTTGATTAACCAAATAAACTTTTTTGATTTTTCACCACTACCATTGAGAATAATAGCAGGAATTGGATTTATGATACATGGTCTTCCTAAATTGCTCGACATAACAAATACTCAAAGTTCGTTTACGAATATGGGATTACCACCAGAATTAGCAGTTATTATAGGACTTTTAGAATTCATAGGCGGTTTGGCTATTTTGCTTGGTATCTTAACAAGAATTGCAGCAGGGTTACTAGCAATAGATATGATAGGTGCTATTCTATCAGTAAAATTATCAAAAGGATTTATCGGTGGTTTTGAATTAGATTTGTTGTATCTTGCTATAATGATAAGTTTGATATTAACTGGACCAGGTAACATCTCAATAGAGAAAAATATTCTTAAACGAGAAATCTTTCCAAAAGGACCTAAATACTCAATAAAAGAGAAAGAAAACAAATAAATCAAAATTTTTTTTAATATTTGATATAAAAAGTTTATAATTAATGCTAGATATACAAAAAAAGAGTGAAACTATAAATCTTATCTATGGTGAGATGTAAAAGAGCTCCATTTTGAATATATTATTAGAATTGGTTTACAGATTGCTCTTAAATCATCAATTTGAAAATTTTAACACAAGCTATACAAGGTAAATTGGATGATTTATTGTCCATTTACCAAATGTAGTGCTTGCTTAATTCAAATAATCCATCGTGTAATACGATCATACTAGTTCAAAGATTAATTGCAGATATTCATATTTAGATATATAAAGTTCATAATAATGAGTATAACTTCTAAAACTTTGAGATATATTCCATTTCTTGTACAAAAGTATTTATCTTAAAATTCTTTTAAGGCTCTACAAATTAAATACCAGAATAATTATAAAACCCGAAGACTTAGAATTTGTATTATGTAACTAAGTCGTAAAAAGTCATAATAATTATTATTAAAAAACTATTTTTATTAACATTTTTATAAATATTAAAATGTGGTAGGTCAATATCAATCTTTTTAGTATACACTGTACAAATTTTGAATATAACACAAATAACAAAATAGATGTAGTGATTTATCTATTGTTACTTTGGTATAAATCAAATTATATATGTCAATTAGCAAAACCAATTATAAAATCATCAATATCATGAATTTGAAGATTGAATTAATTGTAATAATGCGAACCATAACTTGGTAATAAAAAAATTATTCATAACATTAGGCAAATGAATTTAATAACTTAATGAATATGGAAAGATTGGAGAAAGACAATAATCATGTTTTCATTATTGAGTTGAGAAGACAGTAATTTTATTTTAAATTAAACAATTGTAATTAAGATTAAACAAATTATAAAACGATAAATTAAAGTATGATTAAAATCAAAATTTAAGAATTTTAAATATGAAATAAAATAAAATAAAAAAAGGTATTAATTTAATGTATTATTTACAAATTTCTCATATTTTTCTTTTGGGGAAAGTCCAATAGTTCTGGCTATTTCTTTACCATTTTTAAATAATACTAACGAAGGTATAGATTGAACATTGTATTTCATTGCAATTTCTTGATTTTGATCAACATTAAGTTTAAACACCTTTACTTTTCCTTCCAGAGATTGAGCTAATTGCTCAACAATTGGACCAACTATTCTACAAGGACCACACCATTCTGCCCAAAAATCAACCAGGACTGGCATATCAGAATTTAAAACTATATCATTCCAATTCATTGCATTTACTTGAACAATTCCTTCTGATTCTTTTGTCATGATATATATTACCTTTTAAAAATAGATATAGACTTACAAATCAATATCAAGTCACAAAACAAGATAATTATTAATAATTGGGTTCAATATAAAAATTTAATGTATTTGAAATAATTGTATTTTAATTGGTAATTAAAGATTTTTTATTCTTTTATAAAATTTTTATTAATGAGATACTCTTTTACATATTCTTGATGATTACCTTGTAAAATAATTATTCCATTTTTATAAGTTCCCCCAGTACCAATATTTTTTTTCAATTCTCGTAGTATGACTTTTATCATATCTTTATCATTTAAACCTTGAATAATTGTGACTGGCTTATTGAATTTCTTTACATCTTTGTAAATTAAAATATTTGATATATCTTTATCTAGTTCTTTTAAAGCATAATCAATAGAATTTAAATTTTCATCATATTCTAACATCAATTAATTATTATCTTTTGTTAGATATAATGACTAATTTTTATTTTTGAAGTCATATCGCTACTATAATTAGCCAATTTAGCCAATATTTATTCTATAACTTTAATCTATATTAAGAGTGAAAGTTCTCTGCCATACATCGTTTTGAATTCTCTTGGTTTACAGTCTTTGAAAATTTCTTTACTGCAATATTTCATTGATTAAACTGCCATCATATCTATAATTTGTTGCAAAGCAAGTCCTTTCTATATAGGATAATATTCGCTTCTTATAGGTATTTCATTTGGAAAAACTTTTCTATCTACCAATCCAAATTTCTATCTCTTTTAGTCTAATTGATAAAGATTTGGATTAATTCTTTATATTGAATAATAAATTGATTAATCTTATTTGCTTTTCATTGATCATATCTCTTAAAATTAAAATTGTAAATTTTTTACCTATTATTCCAAAAGTATTATTTATTGGACAACATTTAAGATTTTAGATAGTTTTTGTTTATTAATCGAGTTCAATTTATATTCTATATAGTTCATAGTGCCACTATTATATTAGTAATTATGGTTATTATGATTATAGATGGTATGGATATAGAACCATTTTTAAAAATGTATCCAAGATTTAACTTATTGTAATCAATTAGTTATTTGGTCAAAATCCTTGTTATTGATGGGATATATAATTGAACTATTTTTCATTATTACATTACCAATTGACTCTATAATTCTTGTGGAATAACCAAATGCTTTGGATATATTCAATGGATTTTCATTTGTTTCTATTATAATATTATTATCTGATAAATATAATATGATTTCAATAAAATCTTCAATATCTTTCCATTTTAATTGATATTCTGTGGCATTTTGATTCATTCCAATCCATCTTAAACTATTAAACCATTTGCCTAAAAGGTTTTGAACTATTTGTTGATTAGGGAGTCTAAAAGGAACAGATACCTGAATGATTTGATAATATTTTTGATTACTTCTTTTTTCATTTGATATTCTCTTCAATTTTGAAAAAATAATCTTTCCATTCTTTGTAGATTTGTATCCTAATTTGGTTTTATAAATCAATCCCAATTCTTTTAATCGTTTTAAAGATCTTGATAAAATTTCCTGATGCAGATTCAACCTAATCTTTAATCCATTAAATGAAAATGTGGCTATTGTGTTTTCATCTTCATTCTCAGATAAAATTTTTAGAATATCTATATCACTCTGTCGAAGATCAGTGATGGATATAGAATCTTCATATACTTTCTGTTTATCTGATGTCCCTACTAATATAGATGTAATATCATTATTTATATTTTTTTGATTTTGATTTTTAGATCTATCTACTGTTGGTATTTTTAATTTACAGATCACATTAACTATATTATTGTAAGTGTATATAAATTAGTAAGTATCTATGAATACAGTAACTAACTATCTGGTAAGTTAAATAATATAAAATTACTATCATATATTATATATTAAAAATAAAAAATGTTATGTTGATTCTCCAATATTACTGAAATATCAAATCGTCTACCATGTCTATTTACAGATAATAAAGTTTTGTCATTTATCCTCTTCTTTTTGATTCGAAAAGGAATTGTTATTCCTAATAAAAATATTCGGTATAGTAATAATAGTTATGGATGTTGATTTTAGAATTAAACAATCTTCGATAGATGTAAATAATAAATTACAAAGAAATCTATGAATAAAAACTGAATTTTAATTCTGTTATAAATTAGTTATAGATCAATCCCTATAGTGAAAGGCAAATGTATTTATTTCATGGGAACGTAAGTCATGTAGAAATTGGTTTCGATGTAATTTACCGTATATTACGATATCTCTAGCTAACATTTGCATCCTTTGTAATAACACTTTATTCGTAACATTTCCACTTGGCCCAAAGTCTTTTTCTCCATTTATGGAGATGCCATAAGGCATACTCCATCCATAACATTGTCTTACTGCTGTGCGCATCTGATCCATTACTGTCAATCCTTTTTCATGGGAAGAACAAATATACCCAAAGAGTTTCCCTGCAAATTCGGACCAAAAATAATCTAAAAAATTCTTCATAGAACCAGCCATAGAACCATGATAATCAGGCGTGGCAAGAATAAAAGCATCGGCCCATTTTACCATTTTTTCAGCTGTTAGAATTTCTGTTTTTTTATCGTGTTCTTGATAATATAAAAATGGTAATATTGTCTGTCTTAAATCTAAAATTTGAATTTCTGCATCATAATCTGTCTTTACTATATCCAGTATTAATTTTAATGTTCTAGTGCTATTGGATTCTTTTCGCATACTAGAAGCAACTCCTAAAACATTAATTGTTTTATTTGATATCATATTAGTTTATTATCTTCTATATTTATAAGCCTAAAGTTTTACAAATTATATAATTAACCTATAAAAATAAAATTTTTAATTTTATTCTTTAATGTATTTTTTGATATGGTATTATATTCATAATTATATATCTATTATTACAAATAAGCGATGTTTAATAATTACAAAAATTCTTGTTTCTCATATTTTATTATAAATCTACAATAATATCTCCTTTAGTAGCAACATGAATAATTTCTAGTTCTTCATCAGAATCTTTATACTAAATTTCTGTCTTTCACTATCGATGCCCCCAATATTTTTCTGCTATTTGTAATATAGAATAATTATATTCAAGTAATTCATAGGTTTCATTTTTTAATTTTTTTTCTTCATTTTTTTGTTTCTGCCATCTGTTCTTCTTCATTGTAAATCTTTGCTAATTCTTTTATCTTATCTTCAAATTACAAATTATTAAGCTTATTATTATATTGCAAAAAGAGATGAATTTTATCTTTTACATAGTAATCTATTACACCTTCTTTTCTCATTTTCTTTCCAATATGATCAAAAGCAAAAGATGTAACAATACTGTATGAAAAAGTCTTTGTTTAGTAAAATACTAAGTGTATATGAACTGCCATTCTTGATATTTTAAAACCTATTTTTACCACTCCAGAAAAAATCTTTATAATCTCAATTACTATTATTTTTTTTAGTTATGGACTATATGCTTTTACCATTCCCTCATTATTGTATTCAAATTTTATAAAAAGAAAATAGAAAAAATCAATAACTAGAATCTACTACTAAAATTAATTTTCAAAATTAAACTAAAGGCTTAAAATCCAAATATTAGACATGTATATATGGGACTTATAAGTAAACTAGCAGGATATTTTTTTGGGATAATAATTGTTTTAGTCGGTATTCTTTGGATTGCATCTACAATGACAATATCTGTAATATTAGTAGGATTGATTGGATTATTAATGGTTATTGGAGGATTTAGTATTATGTATTTAGGTCATAGGTCAGGCAGAAAGAAGAAACAAGAACTTCTACAATAAATAAAATATTATGCATAAATTCATGAATATATTAAGAGGAATAGGACTAACCCTTATTCACTCTAAGTGAAGCTCTACTTTCATTATTAAAATATTCTGTTAAATAATAAATTAAAAAAGGTTAAGAGTAAAAATTTTATCTCAATGTTATATATATATTAATAGAGAGAAATGAGTAAAAATACATTCATTTTAATTTTGCTTTTAATAATTGTGTTTAAGATATTAGCATTTTCATATATATTTTCACTATTCTTCAAATAATATTATACTATTATTAGTTTCCAATAAAAATTACAATTCGGATAATTATGATTTATCCATAACAGTAATATCCAAATAAAAATACTGGTATTTTGTATATGTAGATTACTACTTTTTTATTTTGCTATAAAATATCAATAGTTATAGATAAATATTATCATTAAACTATATTAAATTAATTATTATTCTCCTAAATTCATTTCTATATATCACTATTCAGGATTTGGAAAATCTCTTAATTTTTAATACAGTATAGAATATAAATATTCTTTTATTTATTTAATATTTTAAATAGCCATATATAAAAATAGTGGTTTTAAAATGAATTTATTCTTACAAAAATTAAAAAATTTATTAAAAAAGTTAAAGGTGAATATTAAATTATTCCTTATCATTACTTTTTACTTATTACCATCGCCTCCACCAGTAAATACATCTCCTAATTTTTCTCCAATGTCTGCTAATGGATTTCCTGAATTGTTATTGGCAGGTTGTTCTCCTTGTTGTCCTCCTTGTTGTCCTCCTTGTTGTGTATTATCTGCTTGTGCTGATTGTTGTTGAAGTGATAAAACTCCCATAATTGGAGCGATTATACTTTGTAAGGAACCTTTTGCATCTGCGTGTACAAAAATTGTATCTGGAGTTTCTAAAAGGGCATGATTATGTATTGCTACTACAGTCCAATTAGTTTTTGATATTAAATTCAATACGGGTTTTAGTTCAGTTTGTAGTAGTGCAAACTCTACCATTGCCATCGCATTTTGTGTATTCGATGTAGGTGAAGAAGCATTCACTGTTGTATTATTAGAGCCAGCACCACCGCCACCATTACTACCACCGGTAGCAGTAGCAGAGGCAGGTGAATGTCCCATTATCTCAACAAGAGTATTTGCTACTAAAAATTTGTTTAATACTGTTCCATTCTGGTCTGTTATTTGAGGAGAATGTCTCATAATGGAGATATCACAAATTTCTTTATGGGGATTTTGAATTGGAAATGCATTTGAACCAATTTGAGAAGCAATAGATTTACAATCTATAGGAGAAGACGCAGCTGTAGATTCTGATGATGATGATGTTTGTTGAGTATCTGTATTTTGTCCATAACCTTCTTGTAGTAAAGGAATGAAAGTAGTTACTGCTATTAGTGATAACAGTATTAATAATGTTAAAGTCATTGCTATTTTTATTGTTACAAAATATATAACAATATTAGATAAAATTACTCTATAATAAAAAAGTTATGAGTAAGTGAAAAAGATATAAAATTATTAATAATTAGAATACTTCCCCATAGTTTAACAACTAATTAGAAAAATTCTAAATACTATGAAGTACACAATATATATTGAATTAATCTTTTTGATTGCTTTGATCATTTGAGGATATAACCAATCTTTTTCTTCTTTTGCAATTCGTGGATCTGAAAGAAAGAAATCACCTCTTATAATAACTAATTTGGAATTGAATTTCTTTATCTCTTTTTCAAGATCAACTATCAAAAAATGTGCTAATTGATAAATTGTAAAGATTCTTTTTACTATTGTATGTTTTAATACAATATCTGTTGTTTGGTATTTTTTATCTGCTATTTCTACTATATTGTAAAAGTCTAATTTATTATCAGCAACTAATACAAAAACGTTAAATGATTCTAATCTGCCATGTCTTTTAGGTAAAAGACCTCTTGTAATAGTACCACAAACTAAATCTTGATTGGATATAACAAAACAAATTTTATCTCCTATCGTTAACTCTATCTTTTTATTCTTGAATATTTCAATTAAAAATTTGTCAACTAAAAGTGTATGTGCCGTTATAAATTTTGGAATATTAATTTGACTTAATCTATTCTCATTCAATCAGATTAAAAGAAAAAAACAGTATTATAAATTCTGTAAAGACAGTTGAAGAGAGTGAGAGAGATAGATGATTATATTAAATTGAATTCTTATTAGATATACATAATTACCAAAAATTTATTTATGAGATGTGTATATTCTATTACAATCACTGAATAACTACTATAATTCTCTCTATAATAATGTCCATTTTTTGAAAGGTATCTAATGCCATTTCTGCCTTGTGTTCATCCACCAATATTATAGAGAGTAATAATATAGCATCCCTCTATCATACAATAGTTATTCAGTGATTTGGAATGGGAAAAATTTACTCCATAGACATATAATTGAAATAATAA
>Ga0126308_10000429_pt1 | contig 13775 bp, 11 predicted proteins | sample Plot55_FD_92533 | JGI IMG/M metagenome (GOLD analysis project Ga0126308, IMG submission 92533) | Serpentine soil microbial communities from UC McLaughlin Reserve, CA, USA - Plot55 | ecosystem: Environmental > Terrestrial > Soil > Grasslands | place: USA: UC McLaughlin Reserve, Lake County... | reverse complement strand
CAGGCGAGTGAGCCGGATCGCCTCGGCCGTCAGTTCGTGACGGACGGGGTCGGTGTCGGGGCCGGTCGCCAGGTAGCCCTCGTTGAACACGACGAAGAGGACGGCGAGTACGCCCGATACGCGTGCCGGGAGATCCTCGGCGGACGGCACCCGATAGGGGATGCGCGCCGCCTTGATCTTGGCCTTCGCGCGAGTGATCCGCTGCCCCATGGCGGTCTCCTGCACCAGGAAGGCACGGGCGATCTCGGGCACGGTCAGGCCGCCGACCATGCGCAGCGTCAGCGCCACGCGAGACTCCATCGAGAGCGCAGGGTGACAGCAGGTGAAGATCAACCGGAGCCGCTCGTCCTCGATTGGGCCGAGAGGATCGGTCGAGTGGTCGTCGTACGCGAGCTGAGCCTCCCTCTGCTTGTCGTCGCGCTTGTTCTCGCGCCGGATCCGGTCGATCGCGCTGTGCTTGGCGGTGGTGGTAAGCCAGGCGCCGGGGTTCGGGGGTACGCCGTCGGCGGGCCACCGCCGAACGGCCGTCGCGAACGCCTCGGCCGCGGCCTCCTCGGCGATGTCGAGGTCGCCGAAACGCCTGGTCAGGGAGGCGACCACCCGTGCCCACTCCTCGTGGTGGGCACGGGTGATCGCCTCGCGCACGTCGCTCGCGCTCGCTACAGGAACGGCCGCACCTCGACCTTCCGGTTGCAGTGCTTCGACCCGTCGGCGGCGAGCTTCAGCGCCACATCGAGATCGGGAGCCTCGACAACCCAGAAGCCCGCGAGGTACTCCTTCGACTCCAGGAACGGCCCGTCGGTGAACACCGCCTCCCCATCCCGGTTGTCGATGACGGTGGCCGGGTCGGGAGACCCGAGGCCGCCCGCGAAGACCCAGTGTCCCTCGGATTGGAGCCGGTCGTTGAACGCGTCGATCGCCGCCATCTCGTCCGCGGTGGCCGTGCCGGTGCCGTCGTCGATCACGGAAATCAGGTACTGCATCTGGGATCCTCTCCTTTGGTTTCGGACGCCCCTCGTGGCGGCCGTTCACCCCTACTACGAACGTCTCTGCCCCGATCCGACACCGCCTCCCGGATTTCTTCAAGGGGCCTGCGGTCCGCCGGTTATGAGCGATCCGAACAGCAGGACAGCTTGGGGCCGCCTCAAGCCGGATGTCTTCGGCTCAGTGGGTAGATCGCCCCGAGGCTAACAGCGAAGTGGTCGAGGTCCTGAGTTCCGCTGGAGCGGAGCCGTCACAGGCGACCCTCGCGACGCGCCCGGCTGACCTCGTCGCGTCTGGTCGGTAGCAGCCGCGCGGGGTCGTCACCAAGTAGTCCGAGGCCAGCGTTGCAGGCGCTGCAGAGCAGCGCCCGGAGCCGCCCGGTGGCGTGATCGTGCTCTACGGCCTCGTCGCATTAGGCGTGCGATGCATTGCGAAGAACTTGCGTACGCCCCCATGGAGGCGTACGAGGATGCGACCGGTGACGAGTTGCCAGCCAGGGAGCAAAGCGATCCGGGAGAGCCATCTGGCGAACCATGGGACGAGGACGAGGTCGAGCGTGTCGTCCCCCGTCTCGCGGCGAAGTACGCTTGACCCGGCAGGTTCCATTTGCGTGAAGGTCGCGACGCTGGCCCAGGGGCAGGCAGAGACGGCCCTGATTCCTGAAAGCCGAACGCTTCGGTCAGCCACTCCATCGCGGCACCGGCGTCCTACGACACCATCGGCGTCGCCTGCTGCACGGCGCGTTCTTGTCCCCGGTGCACCGACGAAGGCCGAGGCGTGGCTTGGCGGCGTCAAGGTGAGCTTCGGAACACCGCTCGAACGCGAACATGCGACTAGGTCTGGACACGGCCACTACAGCGGAGGCACACTCCTCGCATGACCGAGCGCTTGGCGCGCTCATGCAGCCGTCACCCGTGGCGTGCCATCGGTGGCTGGATCGTCGCGGTCGTGCTTGCAGTGGCCGCGCTCGCCTTGCTGCTCGGCGACCTGACAACAGAGGGCCACCCGACCAACAACCCCGAGTCGCAACGCGCGGACGCGCTGCTCGAGCTCGGCTTTCCGCCCGATCCGTCCCGCGGAGCGAGCGACCTCGTGGTCGTCAGCTCGCCGCGCTACACGGTGGACGACCCCCAGTACCGCGCGTTCGTCTCCAGGCTCGTGGCTGCAGGCCGTGCTACCGGCGGCGTGGCGAACGCGCGCGTGTACTACGTCACGCACGACAAGACGCAAGTTTCGAGCGACCGGCACGCGATGTTGATCCCGATCCTCATTCCGGAGACCGACGACGCGGGCGCGGTGGAGGAGGTCGCCGTGCGCGCCGACCGGGACGCAGCATTCGCCGTCGCCGTCACCGGCGACCAGACGATCGACAACGACTTCAACGAGCTCTCACAGCACGACCTGAAGTCGGGCGAGCTCCAGTTCGGTATTCCCGCTGCGCTCATCATCCTGATCCTCGTCTTCGGTGCAATCGTCGCGGGCCTCGTCCCGCTGCTGATGGCGATCATCTCGATCATCGTCGCGCTCGGGCTGGTCGCCGTGCTGTCGCAGCCGTTCAACCTCTCGGTTTTCATCTTCAACATGCTGACGGGCATGGGGCTGGCGCTCGGGATCGACTACTCGCTGTTCGTCGTTTCCCGTTATCGAGAGGAACGTGTGGCTGGTCGCGAGCAGTTCGACGCGATCGGAGGTGCCGGTGCGACCGCGAGCCGTGCAGTGCTCGTGAGTGGGACCGCTTTCGTGGTCGCGATGTGCGGGATGATGATCGTGCCGAACAACGTGATGCGCAGCCTCGCGCTCGGCGCGATCCTCGTCGGTGTCGTCTCGGTCGTGGCTGCGTTGACGCTCCTGCCGGCGCTGCTCGGGCTACTCGGCGATCGCATCAACCGGCTCCGGATCCCGTTCGTCGGCCGCGCATCGCTCGAGCGCAGCAACCCGGAAGGGAGGTTCTGGCGCGCGGTTGTCGAGCGCGTGCTCGGCCGTCCCGCTTTTAGCTTGATCGCGGCGACGGCCCTTCTGCTCGCGTTGGCGGTACCGGTGCTCGAACTGAACGTTGGGTCGAACGGCGTGTCGACGCTTCCCGACCGGTTCGAGTCGAAGCGTGGCTTCGTCGCGCTCCAGCGAAGCTTTCCGCGCGCGACGACCGATCCGGTCCTCGTGGTCGTCGACAACGCGTCCGATCCGCAGGCCGCGTCTGCGCTGAGCCGCGTCCGCTCGGAGCTCGCGACGGATCGCCGCTTCGCCGGCCGCGGAGATCTCCTCCGCTCGAAGGATGCAGCGATCAAGGTGCTCCAGGTCGCCGTCCGAGGCGATTCCCAGGGGCCGGCCGCAATCAAGGCGGTGCGTGAGTTACGCGGCGACGTCATTCCGCACGAGTTCGGCGGCACCGACGCGGTCGCGTTGGTCGGTGGGGATACGGCCGAGACGGTGGACTATCTCGACTCGGTCTCCGACCCCGCGCCTTATGTCTTCCTGCTCGTGCTCGGCCTCACGTTCGCGCTGCTGACCGTGGTCTTCCGCTCGGTGGTCATCGCAGGCACAGCCGTGCTCCTCAACCTGCTCTCGGTCGGCGCGGCCTACGGTCTGCTCGTGCTCGTTTTTCAGCACGGAATCGGCGCGGGCCTGCTCGGCTTCTCGCAAGCCGACACGATCGAAGCGTGGGTTCCACTGTTCCTCTTCTCCGTGCTGTTCGGCCTCTCGATGGACTACCAGGTGTTTCTGCTCAGCCGGATCCGCGAGCGGTACGACTCGAGCGGAGACACCTCAGACGCCGTACTGCATGGTGTCGCAGCGACGGCACGGATCATCACCGGCGCGGCGCTGATCATCGTGGCCGTCTTCCTCGGCTTCGCGATGGGCGACCTGATCATGTTCCAGCAGATGGGGTTCGGCGTCGCGATCGCATTGCTGATCGACGCGACGGTGATCCGCTCAGTCATCCTGCCGAGCGCGATGAAACTCCTCGGCCGCTGGAACTGGTACCTCCCGCGCTGGCTGGAATGGCTGCCGCGCCTCGAGGCAGAAGGCCAGCAGCCGACATCGTCGGCCCAGGCAGTGTCCTAGCGATTCGGCGCGTAGTCATCTGCCCTCCCGTCGAAGCGGATGGGAACGATGAGTCCCGGCTTCGAACTTCGTCTAGTCCAAGGACCGGAGATCCGCCAGCAAGGAGGCTGGACTAGATGGCTCAATCGCTGAAGTCCGTGAACGTGATCACCCTGTTCGTCGAGGACCAGCTGCGTTCGAAGGAGTTTTACGAACAGATCTTCGATGTCGCCGGTGTCGACGAGGGACATGGGACTCGAAGACGCCGACACCCTGTGCAGGGAGCTCGCGGAGCGCGGAATCTCGATCGTTTACGGGCCGGTCGATCGCCCTTGGGGCGTGCGTAGCGCAGCGTTCCTCGACCTGGACGGCCACGTTTGGCAGTTCAGCTCTGACATTCCCTAGCAGGATCAGAACGACCTTCGTCGGCGTCGTGGATCCTCTCCAACCACGCGGCGCCCGCGCCGTCGTGGGTAATCCATTCAGCCCGTTACCGCCACCTCACCTGCCAAGATCGCCGACGGCGGTATGCGCGAGGATCGCGCGGGCGATGGGCTGCCAGTCGGCTCGGTCGATCCCGTGGCCGGCTGCGTCGAGCGTGAGCAGTCTCGCGCCCGGGATCTCCTCGGCCAGTGCTCGTCCGTGCGCGAGCGGGAACATTGGATCGGCGGTGCCGTGGATCACAAGCGTCGGCACGGCGATCGACGAGATCGGCTCGGACGGGATCTCGCCCTCGGCGATCAGGCTGTGGTTCTGGGAGGCGGCGATGTCGCGCGCGCGCTGGACGTCGCGGCGGACAAGCTCGCGCCAGGCCGCCTCGTCGAACGGCCGCACGCCTCCCGCGAGCATGCGCTCGTAACCGACCAGGTACTCGATCGCGGACTCTTGGTCCGACCAGTCGACCTCCGTCGAGGCCAGGAAGTCGTTGAAGCGTTTGGTCGCCGAGGGAAGGCTGCGTTCCCCGGGAGTCGCCGGAGAGGTGCTGATCAGGACGAGTGAGCGCACGCGGTCGGGAGAGCCGAGTGTGAGCAGCTGTGCGAAGGCTCCGCCCGCCGAGACGCCGACCACGTGCGCTGCCGCGATCCCATAGGCGTCCAGGACGCCGACCGCGTCGGCGACCAGGTCGGCACTGGTGTACGGCGGCCGCCCCGGCTCGTACGTGATCGAGTGGCCGGTGTCGCGGTGGTCGTAGCGGATGACGAATCGGCGGCCGGCGGCGAGCAGCCGGCAGAAACGCTCCTCCCACCAGAGCATCGAAGCACCGACGCCCATCACGAGCAGCACGGGCGGGTCGCCGGGGTCGCCGAACGGCTCCGTGCAGAGCTCGACGCCGTTCTCTTCGATCATGCGCTCACCCATGTTCGCCTCCTCCTTCAGCTTCAGCTCGCCGCCCCCCGCGCGTCACTCGGCGGACGAGGCAACACGGTCAGCCTCCCAAATTCCGCGCGCACCTCGGTCGCTTTGGGCTCTAACCGCCCGTGCGTCCGGCCTCCAGGGAAACGGCATGAGAACGACCAGGTGCGATCAGGTGAACGCGCGGCCATGTTGTCCGCGCTTGTCAGTCGCGAGCGCGACGACCGGCGCGCGGCAGCTTGCTCACGACGAGGTCGTACGAATCCTCGATCATGGTGCGGATGGTGTCGTCGGGTATCGAGCCGTCGATGATCACGGTGTTCCAGTGACGCTTGTTGAGGTGGTATCCGGGGAGCACCGCGGCGTGCGCTCCGCGCAGCGCCTCGGCGAGTTCGGGCTCGCACTTGAGGCTGACGCGTAGCGACTCCGCGCCGAGCTCGGAGAGAGCAAACATCTTTCCGGCAACTTTGAATACTGACGTCGTCGGACCGAACGGGAACGTCTCCTCCGCTCCCGCAAACGAGAGACAGTCATCGCGAAGCTCAGCGCCATCCATCCCCTGAATGTTGACTCGCCGCGCGGCCTATCGTCAGTCCAGCGCCACGCCCAGGTCGAGGTGATCGGGCCGCGCGCAGCGGGAAGAGACGACGGGGAAGGACGTTCCCGACCTCTCGGAACAAGATGCCAGACGAGATACGCAATGAATCGACCGGCCGCGTGCGGCGCGGGCTGTACGTCGCGCCGTTCGACGAGCTGGCCGACCCGCGGACGCTGATCAGGCTCGCGGTCGAGGCCGAGGAGCACGGCTGGGACGGCTTCTTCCTCTGGGACCACATCCGCTACCGGCCGCCGGTTCGCGCCGTCGCCGACCCCTGGATCGCGCTGAGCGCGATCGCCGCCCACACCGAACGCCTCCGCCTCGGCCCGCTCGTCACCCCACTCTCCCGCCGGCGCGTGCACAAGCTCGCACGCGAGACCGCGACCCTCGATCACTTGAGCCGGGGACGACTGATCCTCGGGGTCGGGCTCGGCAGCGACAACAACGGGGAGCTCGAGCCCTTCGGCGAGCTCGTCGATCCCCGCGAACGCGCGCAGCGATTGGACGTTTGCCTCAGCCGCCTGAGCGAGTTCTGGAGCGGCGAGTTCGAGCCCCGACCGATGCAGGAGCCGAGGATCCCGATCTGGGTCGCAGCGCGCTGGCCGCACCGGCGGCCCGTGCAACGTGCGGCGCGCTGGGACGGAATCTTCCCGATCGAGCTGCCGGGACCGGACGCACTGGCCGAGCTCGCCGCCGAGATCACCCAGCTGCGAAACGACGATCAGAACCCATTCCAGTTCGTGGTCGATCTCGAACCCGGCCTCGAACTCGAGCCCTGGCACGCAGCGGGCGCCACCTGGATCCTGACCGACTTCGGCCCCCAGCCGCAGGCAACGCGCGTCCGAGAGGTGATCGCCTGCGGCGGAGCATCAGCATGACGAGTAGATTCCCGCGGCTGTGCGGCGGATATAGAACCGTGGTCAGTGCGACCAAGGAGGACAGATGCCAGTCGCTAAGGTCATCCAGGTAATCGGGCACTCGTCCGAGTCGTTCGCGAAGGCCGCGGACGAGGCGGTGCAGGAAGCGGCGAAGACGGTGCGCGGCATCACCGGCGCGGACGTCGTCTCGATGAGCGCCGACGTCGAGGACGGTCGTATCTCCAACTTCAAGACGACCGTCAACATCGCCTTCGCCGTCGAAAAAACGGAGTAGATCAGCGCGGCCGCGCCCAAGTGACAGAGTGTCACTTGGGCGCGTACAGCGTCGTCGCCGACGTCGCGAGACGCGAGACGACGGATGCTTCTTTCTTGCGGCGACGTCGAGCTAGCGCGCGACGACGCGTCGGTAGCGCCAGATCGCGAGCGCGCCGAACACGAGCGCGATGGCGATCGACCATAGCGTCGCGAGCCAGACGTCGTTCCCCGCGGGAGTGTCGATGAAGAGGCTCCGCACCGCGTTCACCATGATCGTGAACGGGTTGTTCTCCGCCACCGGCTGGAGCCAGCTCGGCATCGACTCGACGGGCACGAATGCGGACGACACGAAGGTGAGCGGGAAGAGGATGGTGAAGCCGTACGCGTTCGCAGCCTCGGGCGAGGACGCGGTCAGCCCGATGAACGCGAACACCCACGAGAACGCGTAGCCGATGAGAAGACACAACGCGATTCCGGCCACGATGTCCGGCAAGCCGCTCTTGAAGTCGAAGCCGACGATCAGTCCTACGACGAGCATGACCACGAGCTGGATGACGTTCGTGCTGATGTCCGCGAGTGTGCGGCCCGTCAGGACGGCGGAGCGCGACATCGGCAGCGAACGGAAGCGGTCCATCAGCCCTTTCTTCAGGTCCTCCGACAGCCCGAGAGCGGTGACGAAGCCGCCGAACACCATCGACTGGACGATGATTCCCGGGACCAGGAAGTCCACGTAGTCGAGTCCCGGCGTCGCGATCGCGCCGCCGAAGACGTAGACGAACAGCAGCACGAACATGATCGGCTGCACCGTGAAGCCGACGAGCAGATCGGGCTGCCGCGGGATCCGCTTGACGCTTCGAGTGGCGAGGACCCACATGTCGGTCAGCTCGGTCGCGACCGCGTTCATGTCTGTTCCTCTTCGCTGTCCGCGGCCGTACGGGCGGTCAGCTTCAGGAAGACGTCGTCGAGCGTCGCCCGACGCGTCGCGATGTCGTCGATCGCGATCCCGGCCTCGTCGAGGCGGCGGACGGCATCTGCGATCGCGCCGCCTCGAATTCCGACCGGCATGGAGACCGTGCCGTCGAGCGTGACGGGCGTGCCGTCTCCGACCCCGGCGAGCGCGCGCGCGGCGATGGCTGCGTCCGCTCCGTCGCAAAGGTGGATCTCGAGCCGGTCACCGCCGACCTCGCGCTTCAGGTCGTCCGGCCTCCCCTCGGCGATGACGACACCGTGGTCGACCACGGCTACCCGGTTCGCGAGCCGGTCGGCCTCGTCGAGGTACTGCGTCGTCAACAGAACCGTCGTTCCTCCGCTGACGAGCGCGTTGATCGAGTCCCAGAGCGCGATTCGACTCCGGATATCGAGTCCCGTGGTCGGCTCGTCGAGGAAGAGGATCGGCGGCCGCGCAACCAGCGCCGCCGCCAGGTCGAGTCGCCGGCGCATCCCGCCGGAGTACGTGCGGACGAGGCGCTTCGCGGCGTCGGCGAGCTCGAAGTCCTCGAGCAGCTCGCCCGCGCGAATGCGAGCGGCGTGCCGGCCGAGATGATAGAGCCGGCCGACCATCTCGAGGTTCTCGAAGCCGTTCAGGTTCTCGTCGACGGCTGCGTACTGGCCCGCGAGGCCGATCTGCGCGCGGACCCGCGCCGCGTCCCGCACCACGTCAAACCCTGCGACGCGCGCGGTGCCGCCGTCCGGTTTCAGCAGCGTCGTGAGGATCCGCACGGCAGTCGTCTTGCCCGCGCCGTTCGGGCCGAGCAACCCGAGCACGCTGCCGGTCTGCGCGTGCAGCCCGACGCCGCTCAGTGCCTCGACGTCGCCGTACCGCTTGCGCAGCCCGTCGGCTTCGATCGCGAACGCGCTGGACACGGCTGGAGTATTGCCCCCGCGGGGCATCCGGCCGCGGGCCGAATGACCTCCCGGATCTGACCCTTACCGGCGTGCGGAGGGCGCGAGCGCAGCAGCAGATAGCGCCTGCGCGAGCAGCCGCCGGAGAATCGGCTACCGATATTCAAGGCTACGATGCGCGCGTTCGCCGGCTCCGAGGCCGGCGTGGCGAAGTCAACCGAGGGAGAAGGGGTCAATGCATCGGATTGCAACTCGGCGGCGTACGCTCGCGATCGGCGCTGCCTTCGTTCTGTTCGCGGCTGCGCTGCTCGCGGCGCGGCTAACGTCAACACATCCGTCGGCGTCCGCGACCAAGCTGTCGCCGGCTGTCAAGGAGCTTCAGGCGTCGTCGCCCGGCGGCGTCGAGAACGCTAGTGAATCGGCCGAGGCGCACCAGGCGCAGCAGCAGTTCGACAACGCGCGGCTCGCGCCGAACGGTGTCGTGGCAGCGGGCGCGTATTCGGCCGCGTTCGGCAACCTGACGAACCTCGGCGCGTCGGGCGCCCCGTGGCGGGAGGTCACGAACGTCCGGTACGACGCCGACGACATCGATTACCGCGACTACTACTCCAACTCGAGCGGCGGCTCCGGTCTCGTCACGGGTCGCATCACGGGCCTGGCGGCCGACGGCGGCGGGCACGTCTACGCGGCCGGTGCGGACGGCGGCGTGTGGCGGTCCTCGACCGGCGGCGGCAACTGGAAAGCGATCGCGGACGAGCTCCCATCCCTCTCGTCGGGAGACCTCGAGCTGGGGCCCGACAACGCGCTCTGGTACGCGACCGGCGAGGCGAACACCGGCGGCACGAGCTACGTCGGCACCGGCGTCTACCGCCTCGCGAACCCGGCGAGCGGCGTCTTCACGCCCGCCGACCGCGTCGGCGGCAACGAGCTCGAGTCGACGACGATCAACTCGCTGCGCTTCGCGAACGGAAAGGTCTGGGCGGCAACGCTGCGCGGCATCTGGTGGCACACGCTCGGCGACTACAGCGCGTCGTGGCATCTCGCCTTTGCGCCGAACCCGACCTTCCTGCCGGGACGCCCGGACGCGGGTGTGCAGAACGCGGCGTACAAGAACATCGTCAACGATCTCGTCATCGATCCGCTCAATCCGAATCACCTTCTCGCTGCGGTCGGCTGGCGCTCCGGAGCCGCATACAACGGCTTCTACGAGTCGACAGACGGCGGCGTGACATGGTTGAAGGTCGACGTGACCGGCGGTCTCGACGCGACGGACATCGGCTACGCAAACTTCGCGTACTCGGCCGACGGGAAGAAGCTGTACGTGATCAACCAGTCGCCGCGGCGGCTCAACTCGCTGTCCGCGCTGCCGCAGACCTTCCTCGACGGCGTCTACGTCTCGAGCAAAGGATCGCTCAACGGCCCGTGGACGCGGATCGCATCCTCCGACAAGCTCGGTGCGACCGCGACCGGTTCAGCGCTTTCGAACAACGACGGACTCGGGTACCGCCCCGGCATCCAGGCCTGGTACAACCAGTTCATCGCCGTCGATCCGGCGGACGCGAATCACGTGTACGTCGGGCTCGAGGAGGTCTACGAGTCGAAGAACGGCGGCACGTCGTGGAGTACGGTCGGGCCGTACTGGAACTTCTCGTTCTCCTGCTGGAACGTCAACGTCCTCTACCCGCCGAACGGGAAGAGTGGCGGCAACGGCTGTCCGCAGACGACGCACTCGGATCAGCACTCGATCGCGTTCGGCGTCGCCGACAATAAGGCCCAGGTGTTCGTCGGCAACGACGGCGGCATCTACCGCCGACCGGTCAACGGCGAGACGAACCGCAACGGCAACGCGACCGACTGGGTCAGCCTCAACGACGGCACGATCAACGCTCTGCAGTACTACTACGTCGGCGTCGGCCGCCTGCAGGCGGACGATGCGACACGGCCCGACCTGCAGAAGGGCGACAACGTCCTCGTCAGCGGCGGTCTCCAGGACAACGGCGGCTCCTTGCTCCGGCCGGGCGCCGACAAGATGGTGTCCAACTTCGGCGGCGACGGCGGCGACGTTCTCGTCGACCCGAACGACGGCTGCAACATCGTGCAGGAGTACGTGTACCTCTCCCTGCGCATGACGCAGACGTGCGCCAACCCGAAGTCGACCGAGGCGTGGTACGACCTCGCACAGTCGACGACGGTGAAGATCGCGCCGCCGGACATCAATGCGCAGTTCATCGCGCCGTTCACTGCGAACGACAGGAACATCAACCAGTGGCTCGCCGGCGGCAACTCGATCTGGTACCAGGACAACGGGTTCGGCATCAAGTCGGGAGCGGAGTGGCAGCGCGTGAAGACGCTCGCGGCGTCCAACCAGACGTTCACGGCAGTCGCCTACTCCGGCGACAAGGCCCTCGCGACGTGGTGCGGGCCGTGCTCCAACAGCACCTCGGCGCTATTCAAGCGTGGCGCGACCGTCGGAACGTTCGACGGCAAGGCGTGGACGTGGAAGGACATCTCCTTCCCCGACTCGTTCCCGAACAGGTACCTGCAAGGTGCTGCGATCGACCCGAACAACTCGAGCCACATGTTCCTCGTGGTCAACGGCTTCTCGCGGCGGTTCTCCGAAGGCCCCGGAGCGGGCATCGGCCACGTGTTCGAGTCGACCAATTCGGGAGCGACCTGGACCGACATCACGGCGAACTTCCCGGACATCCCGGCGAACGACATCGTCGCTCTGAACAGCGGCGGCCTCGTCGTGGCCACCGACCTCGGCGTCTTGCACCGCGCCGCGGGCAAGACCACGTGGACGAGGCTCGGCGGCTCGTCGCTGCCGGTGACGGTGGCGATGGACCTGAGCCTCGGGCCGGACGACCAGCTCTACGTCGCGACGCACGGTCGCGGCATCTGGCGCACCGCCGCCGCGGGCCTCTAAGCCCGGGACGCGGCAACTCACACGAAGGGCCGCCCCCGGGCGGCCCTTCGTGTCTCCTCTTCGTGTTAGGCCGACGGGACGACGCAGGTGTCGTTTGCGGCAACGCAGCTGAAGATCCGCGGGTCGCCTTGCCGTAGCCAGATCTCCGGTGTCGAAAGCGGCACGAAGAACCGGTCGTTGTTCGTGTCTTTGATGTTGGGGTCGGTCGCCGGCGGCCGACCGTGGACGATGAAGCCCACCTTCTGCGTGTCGTCGACGAGTGTGATCCGGTGCAACGCGCCGTATGCATCGCTGGTCTCGAACGGCGTCGGGCTCGTCCACTCTGCGGTCGCCTGGCCGGGCGCGAGACCGTCGCCCCACAGGTGCAGCCCCCAGGCCGCGTAGTTCCCGTCGGGCCTGTTGTAGTGAATGATCGCCGTCGCCACCTGCGCCTGCGCGATGGTCACGGTCCTCGTGTTGCTCGTGACGGTCTTTCCGGGCGCGTACGTCAGCACGGCGCGATACGTCACCTGCGCCCCGTCTGCGAGACTCGACGTGTCGTCGAAGACGGTGTAGACCGGCGACGAGTCGTCCGTCCCCACCGCCGTGTACGGGCCGCCGTTCACCGAGCGCTCGAACCTGACGACATAGTCGGCGTGCTCCGGCGTCGCCGTCGCGCGTACCTCGACGGTGCCGCGCACGCGCTGACCCTCGTTCGGAGCCTCGAGCGTGATCGCCGGCGGCGCGACGACCGAGCTCTGAACGGTGCTCGAGCGTGTGTGACCGGCGTTGTCGAGCACGACGGCGCGGTACTGAACCGTCGTGCCGGGCTCGATGTCGGAGACGTCGTGGAACACGCGGTACGGCGCGCTGTCGTCGGTGCCGATGTCCTGCCATGGACCGCCGCCGACGCTGGCGAGGAACGTCACCTCGTAGAAGGAGTCGCCGGCGACGTTGGCGCGAACCTCGAGGCGATCGCGTCCCTCGGCCGGCAGGTCGAGCGTGGTCGCGGGCGCGGCCGAGCTCAGCGGGATGTGCTTCTTCGAGCGGTAGACGACCGTCGAGAGCGGCGCGACCGCGACGGCGAGTTGGCTGTCGCTGCCGCTGCGTAGCACGTCGGGACCGTCGCCGTAGATCCGCTCCCACTTGCTGTCGGGCACGAACGTCGGGATCGACGCGGAGGCGGCCTGCTCGGCATTGTTGAGCGCGACGACGTATTCGTAGCGGCGGTCGCGGTCGATGCGCGAGAACGCGTAGATCCCTGCCGACGACGTCGCGTAGCGGCTCTGCTCGGCTCCGTCGCGGAGCGCCGGGTTCTCCCGCATGATCGAGGCGAGCTCCGCGAGCTTGCGATAGAGCGGGTGCGACGCGTCGAAGTTGTCGTTCATCGGCGTCGCGCTGGAGCCGATGTCGTCGTTGTTCCCGGCTCCGTCGTCACCGGGGATGGGGTCGCTGAGGTTGTTGTACTGCAGGTCCTGCGACGGGAACATGTCCTGCCGCGCGTCCTGGTCGCCGCCGGCGCCGGTGAACCCCTGCTCGTCGCCGTAGTAGACGACGGGATTGCCGCGCGAGAAGTACATGAGCTCGTGGGCGAGCTCGTCGCGCCGCAGAAGCTCGGCCTCGCTTGCGCCGGGGTTCGCATTGCGTACGAACATGCCGATGCGCCCGCGGTCGTGGTTCCCCAGGAACGTCGGCAGGTTGTAGACGTTCGAGTCACCGTCCGTGTACCAGTCGTCCTTCACGAAGAAGTCCCGTAGCGAGTCGGTCGCGAGCGACTTGCCGGCGAAGTCGACGGACGCCACCTGGAACAGGAAGTCGAGGACGCCCTGCACGTCGTCGTGGACGGGGTAGTGCGAGATGATCTCGTGGCTGAAGTCCTCCGCGACCTCGCCGAACATGTAGAAGTCGCGGATCCCCT
>Ga0126308_10000427_pt1 | contig 13827 bp, 13 predicted proteins | sample Plot55_FD_92533 | JGI IMG/M metagenome (GOLD analysis project Ga0126308, IMG submission 92533) | Serpentine soil microbial communities from UC McLaughlin Reserve, CA, USA - Plot55 | ecosystem: Environmental > Terrestrial > Soil > Grasslands | place: USA: UC McLaughlin Reserve, Lake County... | reverse complement strand
GCGCTCGGTGCCGATGTAGACCACGCGCTCGCCGCGCTCCCCCTCGATCTCGCTGGTCCGCGTGTAGCCCAGCGGCCCCAGCAGGTCACGGTAGAAGGCGAGGCTGCGCTCGAGGTCGGAGACGACGAGGTCGAGGTGGTCGACGCCCGCCACGCGTGGTCAGGCGCGGGTGAAGCGGCGCCCTGCGGTCGGCGACGCGTCCTCGTCGAGCTCCACGCGGGTGCCCTTGACGGGCTTCAGGAACGGCTCGGAGGTGACGTCGCGGCCCTCCTCCTCGGCCGCCTCCTTCTCCATCTGCGCGATTCGCTCGGGCGTCAGCTCGCCGGCGTTCTCCTCCTCGATCTTCGCCAGCCACTCTGCGCCCTCGGCCGCCTTGCGCTCGTCGACGTCGACCTTGCCGCGGTCGACCGACTTGTCGATCTCCTCGAACAGCGCGTCGACCAGCTCGTCCTGCGGCACCTTGCGCAGCGGCTTGCCGTGGGCGAAGATCAGGCCCTCGTTGCGGGCGCCCGTGATGCCGAAGTCGGCGTGCGACGCCTCGCCGATGCCGTTGACCGCGCAGCCCAGGACCGCCACCTCGACCGGGTCGGTGTACGCCTCCAGGCGCCTCTCGATCTCGGCCACCACGGTGTCCATGTCGAACTGCAGCCGCCCGCACGTCGGGCAGGCGATCAGCACGGGGCCGCGCTGGCGGATATGAAGCGCCTTGAGGATCTCCCAGGCGACCTTCACCTCCTCCTCCGCGTGGAAGGTCGACAGCGAGATCCGGATGGTGTCCCCCACCCCGTCGGCCAGCAGCGTGCCCAGTCCCACCGCCGATTTCAGCGACCCGGACCACTTGGTGCCGGCCTCGGTGATGCCGAGATGGATCGGATACGGGATGCGCTCGGCGAGCAGGCGGTTGGCCGCGATCGTGTTCGGCACGTTGGTCGACTTGATCGAGACCTTGAACTCCTCGAAATCGAGCGACTCCATCATCTCGACGAACTCGACCGCCGCGGCCACGAGGGCCTCGACGGGGTTCGACCGCTCGAGCTCGTGCAGGTGCTTCGGCAGCGACCCGGAGTTCACGCCGATGCGCATCGGCACCCCGGCGGCCGTGGCGCGCTCGGCGACCTCGGCCACCTTCTCGCGTCCGCCGATGTTCCCCGGGTTCAGGCGGATGCAGTGGGCCCCGGCGTCGATCGCCTTCAGGGCGAGGGTGTGGTTGAAGTGGATGTCGGCGATCACCGGGATCGGCGACTCGCGGACGATCGTGCGCAGGGCCTCGACGTCCTTGTCGCGCGGCACCGCCACGCGCACCAGGTCCGCTCCGGCCTCCGCGACCTTGCCGATCTGCTCCATGGTCGCTTCGAGATTCGCCGTCTCGGTCTTCGTCATCGTCTGCACGGCAACGGGCGCGCCGCCGCCGATCGGCACGCCGCCCACGAATACCTGGCGCTTCGAGGCCATTTCCGCCTCTCAGGGTAGCGGCGCCAACGCTCGGCCAACGGGCGTCCAACGCCGGCCGCGCAGTATCTCCCGCGACACGGTGTCGGCGACAGGCGCCGGCCACGACAAGGGAGATGGACAGTGCTTGCAAAGCGAAGGATCACCATGATGGGCGTCGGCGTCCTGGCGATCTCGGGACTGGCGCTCGGACCGGCCAGCGCGTCAGCCGGGCCAACGGCCGGGCCGCTCGAATACGAGCCTCTGAGCACGGTCGCCGGCGCCGGGTCTGGCGCCACCCTGACGGCCGCCTGCTCGGCCCCGGAAAGGGTGACCGGCGGAGGCGGTGCGATCGAGGCGACCGGCACGCTCAACGGCGAGCAGGACAGCGCGCTGGCATCGATCGCTCCCTACGACGGCTCCGATCTCGACCATTTCGCCGACGATGGCTTCCGGGCCGTCGCCATGAACGGGACCAACGATTACCGCGAGGTCAGCGCCACCGCCATCTGTCTCAAGGATGCTGCGTCTGTGAGCTACGCCAAGAATGCGATCGACCTGAGCTCGACCGAGGTCAGCCAGGGAGCCGCCTGCGAGGAAGGGAAGCTCCTTGGCGGAGGGGCGTACGTCGGTCCGCCCCACGACCAGGGCTCGGCCCTAGTCAGCACGACTCCGTACGACGATGCAGCCGATGCGAACCGGCTTGCCGACGACGGATGGTTCTACAGGGCGATCCGCGACGGCACCGCATCGATCGACGTCGCGGCTCATGCGATCTGCCTGCCCAAGGGTGAGCGCAAGCTTCGCTACCGGTCCAAGAGGACGACGGTCGGGCCCAGCGCGAAGGTCGGCGGGCCCGCTGCGGGGGCCGCGAAGGTGAAGTGCCCGAAGGGCTCCCATGCCAGCGGCGGCGGCGTCGGCGGCGACCTCCTCGTCCGTGCCTCGGAGCCCTACGACGGCGCCGATGCGGACATCGCCCCCGACGACGGCTGGAGCGCCCGGTTCTACAGCCCTGGCGGCGCCGAGGAGGAGGTCAGCATCCGCGTGATCTGCGTGGGCTGATCGCTCAGTCGCCGGCGCGTTTCAGCAGCTCGGAATGAAGCTCCTGCAGCGAGGAGCTCGGCGCGATGCCGAGCTCCTCGCGCAGTCGCGTTCGAAGCGCCTCGTAGGCCAGCAGCGCCTCGGCGACGTTTCCCTCGGCGGCCAGCGTCTCCATCAGCAGCCGGTGGCCGCTCTCGCGGAACGGCGCGACCTTGATCAGCTGGCGCGCCGCGCGCTCGGCGAGGTCGAGCTCGGGCCCGCCGAGGCCGACGCCGGCGGCGGCGAGGGCCTCGAGCCCCGCCGCATGGACGTCCTCCATCTCCCGGCGCTGTTCGTCGATCCAGGTGGCCTCGTGGCCGGCGAGGAATTGCCGGCGGGCGACGTTGACGGCAATGTGCGACGCGACCCACGCGCGGCGCCAGTCGCGCTGCGCCACGGCGGCGTCGGCGTTGTGGATGGCCTCGGAGGCCGTCTCGACGTCGATCTGCGCGCCACTGGGTAGGACCAGCCGCAGATCGGTCTTGCCCTCGAGGCGCTCGGCTCCCAGGGCCGCCCTGAGCTTCGACAGCAGGGCCCGCAGCGCGGTCTCCGGGGCGCTCGGCAGCCGCTCGCCCCAGATCGCCTCCACGAGCTCGTCGCGGCCGACGAAGCGGGCGCGGTTGAGCGCGAGGAAACCCAGCAGAAGGCGCCCCTGCGCGCCCGGAAGCGTCTCCTCGACCCGGTCGCCGTCGATCCGCACCACCAAGCGGCCGCAGAGCTGGATTCGTGTGGATGAGTCGGACAACGTGACACCAACGCTCGCCCAACGCCGAGCGCCCAGTATGGGGAGCCAACCACAACCCGAGGAGGAGAGATGTCGAAGGTCATCAACTGCGAGTGCGGCTTCACCGTCCGCTCCGAGTCCGACGACGACCTGGTCGAGAAGGTCGAGGCGCACATGCAGGAGGTCCATCCCGACCTGGTCGGCAACGTCTCGCGCGAGGAGATCCTCGCGATGGCCGAGGAGTCGTGAGCCCGGCCGCGCCTACTCCGGCGCGCGTCGCCGTGCGGGAACGCACCGTCAGCTGGGAGGATCCCGCTGCCTCGGCGCAGCGGGGCTTGGAGCTCAGCGGGCTCGACTACATGCGCGAGATCATCGGCGGCGACGTCCCGCAGCCCCCCATGGCGCTGCTCTTGGGCTTCGAGCTGGCGGAGGCCGAGGAGGGCCGCGCGCTCTTCACCTGCGAGCCTGGCGAGCACCAGTACAACCCGATGAACGCGGTCCACGGTGGGCTCGCGCTGACGATGCTCGACTCAGCGATGGGCGTCGCCGTACACACCACCCTCATGCGCGGCCAGCTGTACGGCACGCTCGAGACCAAGGTCAACCTGGTGCGCCCGATCCGGGCGGAGACCGGCCCGATCGCCGCCGAGGGCCGTCTCGTCCACGGCGGCTCGACGACGGCGACGGCCGAGGGGTCGCTGCGGGTGGTCAAAAGCGGAAAACTCCTTGCCCACGGCACCTCGACCTGCATGATCCTGGGCGGTTGAGCGCTCGCCGCGTCCGGGCGAAATTCCATCGATCGAAGGGTTGAATCTTCTTCAGCGAGGTGGTTGGATAGACATCGTGCTGGGGACGCGCCGCGGGAGGCGAGCGCTCATCGGACTGGTAGGGACACTCGCAGCGACGGCTGTGCTGCCCGCCCCGGCCTCCGCCGACCATCACCTGATGCTGATCCGCGAGCTCTATGCCGGCGGCTCGGACGACAGCTTCATCGAGCTGCAGATGTACGCGCCGGGCCAGCACATCGTCGACGGTCATCACATCATCCTCTACGACAACCTCGGCACCCCGACCTTCACCTACACGTTCCCGGCTGGGTCCTACCTGGGGCTGAACGGTGGAGATCAGCGGACGATCCTCATCGGCGACACCAACGCCAACGCCGGGAACCCGGACTTCGCGGACCCCGGCCTGAGCATCCCGGCAGCCGGCGGCGCCGCGTGCTTCGACTCGGAGGCCTATCCGGATGGGCCGATCGACTGCGTCGCGTGGGGCAACTACGTGGGCAACAACGACGACGTCGCGGTCGGCTTGCCGGCCACGCCCGGCGGGATCGCCGGCGGCACCTCGATCGTCCGCCGCATAGACCGTGACTGCGCCGGAAGGCTCGACGGCGACGACGACGTCAACATCAGCGACACCGACTTCCTCACGGGCCAGACGCCGAGCCCCCGGAAGAACTCGGTGACGCCGACCGAGACGAACTGCCCCGACACGACCATCAGCAGCGGCTTCGCCAACGGGACCTTCACGAACGCGACGGCGGCCACGTTCAACTACACGTCGACGACGGTGGGCGCGACCTTCGAGTGCAAGCTCGACAACGGCAGCTTCGCGGCGTGCAACCCGCCGCCGAACACCGCCGGCCCCAAGAGCTACCCCGGCCCGCTCGGCGAGGGAAGCCATACCTTCCAGGTGAGGGCCGTCTCCGGCGGGGTGCCGGATCCGACGCCGGCGACGCGCCAGTGGACGGTCGACACCACGCCGCCGGACACGAACATCACCGGCACGCCCCAAGACCCGACCACCAGCCAATCCGCCACCTTCACCTACTCCTCCAGCGAGCCGACCAGCGCGACGTTCAGATGCAAGCTCGACTCGGACGCCGAGGCGAACTGCAACACGGGCGCCAACACGCAGACGACGAAGTCCTACTCGAGCCTCCCCGGGGGCCCGCACACGTTCACGGTCCTCGCCGTGGATCGCGCGGGCAACAAGGACCCGGACCCCACGCAGACCACGGTCTCGAGCTACGACTGGACGATCGACCGAACCGGCCCGGACGTCGTCGTGGACACAGGTCCGACGCAGCCGACCGATACGACGAACTCGGCCGCCTTCACCTATCACGCAACCGAGCCGAACTCGACGTTCAAGTGCCGGCTCGACGCCGGGACGCTGGAGGACTGCAACGCCCCGGGCGGCAAGAGCTATCCGGGGCCGCTCAACGACGGACCGCACACCTTCCACGTGTACGGCACCGACGCACTCGGCAATCAGGGCCCGACGACCGACTACGCGTGGACCGTGGACGCCAGCTCCGACCCGCCGCCCGACACGCTCATCACCAAGGCGCCCAAGAGGAAGGGCACCAAGCGCGTGGTGAAGGTGGAGTTCACCGCCAACCCCGTCACGGGGGCCACGTTCGAGTGCCAGATCGACAGCGGCGACTTCCAGCCCTGCACCTCACCGTTCACGACGCCGAAGCTGAAGTACGGCAAGCACACGATCACGATCATCGCCACCGGCCCCGGCGGGCCGGACCCCACGCCGGCGGTGGCGAGCTTCAAGATCGTCAGGCCCTAGCGCCGCGCGGGCGGCGCGAGCTCAGCCCGAGTACAGCTCCTCGATCTCCTTCTCGTATTTCTCGGCGATCGGCTTGCGCTTGAGCTTCATCGTCGGCGTCAGCTCGTCGCCGCCGGGCTCCCACTCCGTCGGCAGCAGCTTGAACTTCTTGATCTGCTCGACGCGCGAGAGCTTGGCGTTGGCCTCCTCGACGGCGTCGGAGATCGCGTCGATGACCTTCTCCTCATCGGAGAGGCTCTCGAGCGCGACGTCCTCCAGTCCCTGCTTCTTGGCCCACCCGGGCGCGAAGTCGGGGTCGAGCACCACCAGGGCCACGTTGTAGGGACGGCGGTCGCCGATCGCGATCGCCTGGCCCACCAGCGGGCTGGCCGTCTTGAGCTTCGCCTCGATGTTCGCCGGCGACATGTTCTTGCCGGCCGCGTTGATGATCAGCTCCTTCTTACGGTCGACGATCTTCAGGTAGCCGTCCTCGTCGAGCTCGCCGATGTCGCCGGTCAGCAGCCACCCGTCCTCGAACGTCTCCTCGGTCTTGTCCGGCAGGTTGCGATAGCCCGGCATGACCGAGTCGCCCTTGACCATCACCTCGCCGTCCTCGGCGAGCCGGACCTCCATCCCCGGGACGGGCGGCCCGACGGTGCCCAGCTTCACGCGCTCGGGCGGGTTGAGGGTGGCGACGCCGCACGTCTCCGACATCCCCCACAGCTCGCCGACCGGGATGCCGATGGCGTGGAAGAACTCCAGGACCTCCAGCGGCGTCGGGGCGGCGCCGACCTGCACGGCGACGATCTCATCGAGGCCGAGGCCCTCACGCAGCTTGGAGAAGAGCTCCTCGTCGGCCTTGGCGACGGCCTCCTCGAGCTCGGCGGGGACCTCCTCCCCGGCCTGCTCGAGGCGGAGCTTCTGAAGCGCCGCCTCGATGCCCTTCTGAGCCGGCTCGCGCTGCTCGTCGGGCATCTTCGCGAGGCTGGCCTCCAGCCCCGACTTGAGCTTCTCCCAGATCCTGGGAACGGCGAAGAACCATGTGGGCTTCACCTGCGGCAGGAACTCGATGACCTTGCGCGGGTCGGGGCAGACGTGGATGGCGGGGCCCTTGATGATCGGCAGGTAGTAGTTGGCGCCGCGCTCGGCGATGTGCGCCGCGGGGAGCCACGAGATGACCTTCGCGCCGCGCTCGGGGAATTCGATCATGCCCTCGACGCCGCCGACCAGGCTCATCAGGTTGCGGTGGGTGAGCTGCACGCCTTTCGGTGGCCCCGTTGTGCCCGACGTGTAGATCAGGGTGAGCATGTCGTCGGGCCCGATCTCCTCGACGGAGTCGGCGGGATCGAACTCGGGGTCGGCCCCCTCGAGCTCCGCGAGGGTCTGGTCGCCGCCCTCGCCGTCGATCACGACCAGATGCTCGACCTCGGGCAGCTCCTCGCGCGCCTTGGAGAAGACCTCGAGGAACGCGCTCTCGACGATCGCGACGCGGGCGCCGGCATCGGAGACCACGTACTGGATCTGCTCGGGCGAGGAGGTCTGGTAGATCGAGAACGGGACGCCGCCCAGGGACACCACGGCGAGGTCGCACGCCGCGAACTCGGGACGGTTGTTGAGCATCATCGCGACGGTGTCGCCCTTGCCCACCCCCAGCTTCGCGAGCCCGCCGGCGACGCGTGCGACGCGGTCGCGGAGCTCGGCCCATGTGGTCTCGTTGCCGTCGGCGTCGACTATCGCGGGGTCGTCGGGGATGCGCTCGACGGTGGCCGCGAACGCCTTGGCGAGGTTCTGCGCGTAGAGGTCGGGGCCCTCGCCTCCGCTCGCGTAACGCTCCGCCGTGGTGACCTCCATGAACTCCCCTCCTCCGACGTCGTGGGCCTCGAAACTATCGCAACGAGCGCTCCGCGCCCCGCTCAGCGCACGTTGAACTGGCTGCTGCCGAAGCGGTCGAGGTCGTTCATGAAGCCGATCACGAAGATGACGGCGATCAGCATGAAGCCGATGATGCTGGCCTGCTCCATCGTGCGCAGCGACACGCGCTTGCCGCGGACCTTCTCGACCAGCGTCCAGAACACGTGGCCCCCGTCGAGCGGCAGGAACGGGAACAGGTTGATCAGCGCCAGCGATAGCGAGATCAGCCCGAGGATGCGCAGCGCGACGTCCGCGTCGAACTGGATCGCCTGGCGGGTCACGTCGACCGCCCCGACGACGCTGCCGAGCTTCTCGCGCTCCTCCGGCTTGAAGAGCTGGGCGAAGGTCTTGACCGTCTCGGACGTCACGAACCACATCTGGTCGGCCGAGATCCGCGCGGCCTCCAGAACCGACGGATCCAGCGGCTGGAAGTCGGTGGCCCGGAACGCGAAGCCCAGCCGGGTGCGGTCGACCTTCTCGTCGAAGTAGGGGCGGATCTCCAGCGGGACACGCTCGCCGTTTCGCTCGACCACGATCCGCACCGGTGTCTGGGCCCGGCAGCCGTCGGTCGGCTCGCCCCTGCAGTCGTGTGCGCCGACGAATCCCGCGAACGTGGTCGCCTGGTCGTCGACGGCGTCGTCGCCCGCCGTGTGGCCGTCGACCGAGACGATCTGGTCGCCCTCTTGGAGCTTGCCGTCGGCCGGTGAGTGGGCCTCGATCGAGCCGACGGCGAGGCCCGTCGCCTCCTCGGCCCCGAAGGAAGTCCCGAACAGGATCAGGAATGCCACCACCAGGTTGACGAAGGGACCGGCGAGGATCACGACGACCCGCTTCCAGGCCGCCTGCTTGTAGTAGGCGCGGGGGACGACCTCGGGGTCGAGGTCCTCCTCCGGGTTCATCCCGCTGATCTTGGCGTAACCGCCCAGCGGGATCGTGCCGACCCCGTACTCGGTCTCGCCGCGCTGCACGCTCCAGATCGGCTTGCCGAAGAACAGGTACAACTTCTCGACGCGCATGCCGCAGGCCTTCGCGGCGAAGAAGTGGCCGAGCTCGTGCAGGACCACCAGGACCATCAGCCCGGCGATCGCGAGCGTGATGGCCAGCGCGGCGCTCATCGGCCGGGCCCCGTGCCGAGCGGGGCCTCCCGTTCGGAGACCAGGCGCAGCGCCGCCCCGCGAGCCTCGGCGTCGGCGGCGAAGAGGTCCTCGAAATGGCCCGGGGCCCGCGCCGGCAGCTCGTTGAGGGACTCGTCGACGACCTCCGCGATTCCCGTGAACGGCAGGCGCCCACCCAGGAACGCGTCGACCGCGACCTCGTCGGCGGCGTTCAGCACGCAGGGCGCCGTCCCCCCTGCCCGTCCCGCCTCGCGGGCCAGGCGCAGGCAGGCGAACGTCTCGGTGTCGGGCTCCTCGAAGGTCAGCTCGCCCGCGGCGGCGAGGTCGAGCGCCGGCGAGTCGACGTCGGCGCGCTCCGGGAAGTGCAGCGCGTAGGAGATCGGCACCTTCATGTCGGGATGGCCGAGGTGGGCAAGCGAGGCGCCGTCGTTGAGGCGCACGAGCCCGTGGACGATCGACTGCGGGTGGACCACGACGTCGATCAGGTCGTAGGCGAAGCCGAAGAGGTGATGCGCCTCGATCACCTCGAAGCCCTTGTTCATCAGGGTCGCGGAGTCGACGGTGATCCGGCCGCCCATCTCCCAGGTGGGATGGGCGAGCGCCTCGTCGGGCGTGATCCCGTCGAGGTCGGCACGGCCGCGAAACGGGCCTCCCGAGGCCGTGAGGACCAGCCGCTCGCCGCCGCCCGGTCCCTCGGAGCGCAGCAACTGGTGCAGGGCCGAGTGCTCGGAGTCGACGGGGATCAGCTGCGAGCCTCTCGCCTCCGCGAGCGCCATCACCAGCTCTCCGCCGACGATCAGGCTCTCCTTGTTCGCCAGCGCGAGATCGATGCCATCGGTGAGGGCGACGATCGTCGGCCCCAGGCCCGCGAAGCCGACGATCGCGTTGAGCACGAGGTCCGGCTCGCCGGCCGCGATCAGGTCGCGGACGCCGGCGTCGCCGGCGAGAACACGGGTCCCGGCGCCCAGCTCCACACTGGCTCGCTCGGCCGCCTGGGGGTCCGAGATCGCGATCGCCCCCACGCGATGCTCGCGTGCCTGCTCGCAGAGCCGCTCCCAGCGATGGCCGGCCGAGAGGCCGCAGAGCTCGAGCTCCTCCGAGCCGGTCACGACCTCTACCGCCTGCTCGCCGATGGACCCCGTCGAGCCGAGGATCAACACCTTCCTGGGCATGGGCGGAGTGTAGGGACGCACCTAAGGCCCTCCTGAGCGGCATGCCTATGCTGCGGCGCGATGGTCAAGGTGGGCGCGCACGTCTCCGGATCCGACCCGCTCGGCGCCGCCGAGCGCCTCGGCGTCGAGGCCGTTCAGATCTTCCACGGGAAGCCGCAGAGCTGGAAGGCCCCGCCCGAGCGCCCCGACGCCGACGAGCTGGCCGCCTCCCCCATCGACCTCTACATCCACGCTCCCTACCTGATCAACGTCTGCTCGCCGAAGCCGAACGTCCGCTACGGGTCGCGCAAGATCCTCCAGCAGCACTGCGAGGGCGCCGCGGCGCTTGGGGCGAAGGCCCTGATCGTGCACCCGGGCCACGCCGAGGATGGCGTCGAGGAGGGGGTCGACCGCTGGCGCAGGACGCTGGAGATGCTCGGGTCCGACGTGCCGGTCTACCTCGAGAACACCGCCGGGGGCGAGAACGCGGTCGCCCGCCGGGTGGATGCGCTGGAGAAGCTGTGGGAGGCCGTCTCGGCCGCCGACGCCGACGTGGAGATCGGCTTCTGCTTCGACACCTGCCACGCGCACGCGGCGGGCGAGGACCTGGAGGACGTCGTGGACCGAATGCGCAGGGTCACCGGCCGCATCAACCTCTGCCACGCGAACGACTCCCGCGATCCGCCGGGCACGGGCGCCGACCGCCACACCAACCTCGGCAAGGGCAAGATCGATCCCGACGACCTGCGCCGGATGATCCGGGCATGCGAGGCGCCGGTGCTCATCGAGACGCCGCCGCGCGGGTTCGAGGCCGACCTCGAGTTCGTGCGCGACGCGCTCGCGGCCTAGCGGTTTCAGGTAGCGGCGGGCCGGGTATCACGCGGCATCCACGGGGACCGTCCGCGACGGGGGCACTCCGACGAGGACAAGAGAGACACGGCTGCCGGAGCGGCGCCGTGAGCGTTGATGGAAACGAGAAGAGGAGGAGCGGACCTTGAAGAAGGCTCTGTTCGTGAGCGCGCTGACCGGCGCGCTCCTCACCATTGGGGGAACCGCAACAGCATCCGATCCGATCGTCCTGCCCAGCGGGCAGGAGGGGTGCGTCTCGCCTCCGGGCGATACCTGCACCTACGCGCCCACCCGCAACGGCGGCTACGTCGGACAGGGCACCTGGACCATCACGGTCGAGATCCCTGCCAACGGCGACGCACGTGACACGAACCTGGACGGCAAGCTCCGCTATGTGTTCGATTCGAGCAATGCGCCCGCCCAAGGGTGCGGGTTCTTTGGGGTCGGCTCGACGGTGACAACCGTGGCCGGTTCCGACGGCTCGGTCGCCGCAGGCAACCCGATCCCAGGCGCCACTGACGCGGCCCTCGGCGACGCGAACGACTGCGCCACCGGGATCGTCGCGGCGGACAACGCCGCCTACACCCCGGTCGACTAAAGCCAAGCGCCGGAATTCCGGGCCGGCGGGAGGTCGCGTGAGCGGCCTCCCGCCCGGTCAGTACACGAACGCGACGCTGAGGTAATAGCCCGCGACGATCGTGAACAGCACGGCGTCGAGGCGGTCGAGCAGCCCGCCGTGCGGGCCGAACACGTGGCCCGAGTCCTTGACGCCCAGGTCACGCTTGATCATCGACTCGAAGAGGTCGCCGATCGGCGCGAGGATCGCGATCACCATTCCCATCAGCAGCGCGTCCATCCCGGGCAGCCAGTCCTGATACAGCCCGGCGAACCAGAAGCCCATCGTGCCTCCGACAAAGCCGCCGATCATCCCCTCCACCGTCTTGTTGGGCGAGAGGTCCGGCGCGAGCTTGTGGCGGCCAAGCAGGCGGCCGACGGCGTAGGCGGACGTGTCGGCGACGAAGGTCGCGACAAGCACGTCGATCAGCAGCGCCCCTCCGTGCAGCGGCAGCTCGCGCAGCAGCACGGCGTGGGCGAACGGGACGCCGATCCACAGCACGCCGAAGGCGGTCATCGCCATCGAGCGGGTGACGCCGTCGATCGAGCCCCGCGCGGCCGCCACCAGGAACATCACCGGGAATGCGGCGGCGGCGGCGAGCATGATCTGGAACTGGTCCCCGTAGTAGGCGGCGGCGATCATGCCCGCGGCGGCGGCGAACGCCACGACCTGCAGGGGCCTGGCCGAGCTGGTCATCCGGAACAGCTCCGCGAGCCCGATCCAGGCGAACACGACCATCGCCGCGGCGAAGGTGATCCCGCCGACGACGACGATGGTGACCGCCACCGCCACCCATGGGACGGCCCACAGGATCCGTGCGATGGTCTCCGACCCCGGTCGGCGTGCCCGTGGCCGGCGGTCGCGATCGCGTGGCTGGGGACGCCGGCGGGCCGAACGGCCGCGGCCACCTCCCCTGGATCGCCGCGAGCGTCGCTGCGCTCGCTCGCGGCGGCGCTCGACCGGCGGCGTCCCCTCAGCGGGCGTCTCGCTGACGAACGAGGGCGGCGAGAGCTCGCGATCGGGGGCCGGCGCGTCGTCCCCGAAGCGGTCGAACTGGAGGTCTACGTTCAGGTCCTCGGCGAACGCACGGGGGCGCTCACTGCCCTTGCGACGCCCGGAGGACTCCATGCGGCGAGGCTATCTGGCCCCGAACCGGCGCTGCCGGGCCTCGTACTCGCGCAGCGCATCCTGCAGGTGCTCGAGGTCGAAGTCGGGCCACAGGGTGTCGGCGAAGACGAACTCCGAGTACGCGGTCTGCCACAGCAGGAAGTTGGACAGCCGCCGCTCGCCGCTGGTGCGGATCACCAGGTCGGGCTCGTTCATCTCGGGGGCGTACAGAAGCTCGCGGAACTCGTCCTCGCCGCCTCCCTCGAAGCGCGCCGCGGCGTCGAGGATCTCCGCCCGCCCGCCGTAGTTGAAGGCGACGAACAGCCGTAGGCGCTCGTTGTGCGCGGTGACCTCCTCGGCCCAGATCATCCGCTCCAGCAGCTCCGCCGAGATCCCCTCGCGGCGGCCGATGAAGCGCATCCGCACGCCCTCCTCGTCGAGCTCGGGAGTCTCGGACTCGATCAGCTCGGCGAACATCGCCATCAGGCCTTCGACCTCGGCCGTGGGGCGCGACCAGTTCTCGGTCGAGAAGGCGTACGCGGTCAGCTCGGCGAGGCTGATCTTCACGGCGTTCTTGACCGTGCGCTTCAGGGCCTGCGCCCCCTCGCGATGGCCCTCCAGCACCGGCACCCCACGCCCCGCGGCCCAGCGGGCGTTGCCGTCCATGATGATCGCGACGGAGCGCGCCGTCGCCTCGGCGTCGCTCAAACTTCGAGGATCTCTTCCTCTTTGGCCTTCAGCGCCGCGTCGATGTCCGTCGCGGAGCCGTCGGTGAGCTTCTGGAGCTCGCCCTCGGCGCGCCGCTCGTCGTCCTCCCCCACCTCGCCCTCCTTCTTGAGCTCGCGCAGGTCGTGCATCACGTCGCGGCGGATGTTGCGGACGGCGACCTTCCCCTCCTCGGCGACTCCGTGGACGACCTTCACGAGGTCCCTGCGACGCTCCTCGTTGAGCTCCGGGATCTGCAGGCGGATCACGTTTCCGTCGTTGTTCGGCGTCAACCCCAGGTCGGACTCCATGATCGCCTTCTCGATCAGCCCGATGGAGTTCTTGTCATAGGGCGTCAACGTCAGCAGGCGCACGTCCGGGGCGGCGACGTTGGCGAGCTGCTTCAGCGGCGTCTCGGCGCCGTAGTAGTCGATCATCAGGCGGTCCAGTAGATGCGGAGAGGCGCGGCCCGTGCGGACGGTCGCAAGCTCGTGCCGGCAGTTCTCGACCGACTTGCCCATCCGCTCACGGGCGTCTTCGAGCAGCTCGTCGGTGAACTCGCTCATAGCTGCGGCG
>Ga0126308_10000426_pt1 | contig 13842 bp, 10 predicted proteins | sample Plot55_FD_92533 | JGI IMG/M metagenome (GOLD analysis project Ga0126308, IMG submission 92533) | Serpentine soil microbial communities from UC McLaughlin Reserve, CA, USA - Plot55 | ecosystem: Environmental > Terrestrial > Soil > Grasslands | place: USA: UC McLaughlin Reserve, Lake County... | reverse complement strand
TGGTCAAATGCATGAGCGGCGTGCACCGCCTGGACGAGGGCTCCATGGAGCTGGACGGCGTGCCGCTGCGCAGCGCCTCCCCCTCCCAGGCCCGCGAGCTCGGGATCGAGACCGTCTACCAGGACCTCGCCCTGTTCGACAACCTGAGCCCGACCGCCAACTTCTTCGCCGGCCGGGAGGTCGCACGGCCAACGTGGCTGCCGCGAGGGCTGCGCATCCTCCGCCACCGGACCATGACCACACGCACCCGAGAGCTGCTGGAGCGCCTCCAGGTGACCCTGCCGGCCTTCGACGCCCCGGTCGCGCTGATGTCGGGAGGGCAGCGCCAGGCCGTCGCGGTGGCGCGCGCGGTCGCCTTCTCCTCCAAGCTCGTCATCCTCGACGAGCCCACCGCCGCCCTCGGCCTGCGCGAGTCGGCGCGGGTCCTCGACCTGATCAGGCGTCTCCGTGACGACGGCGTCGCCGTGATCCTCATCTCCCACAGCATGGACCACGTCATGGCGGTCGCCGACCGCGCCCTCGTCCTGCGCCGCGGCCGGAAGGTGGGCGAGGCCGCGCCGACCGAGGCCAACTCCGAGCTGCTGGTGTCCTGGATCGTCGGCGCCCCGGGCGGCCGGCCGGCGTAGCGGCACCCCGATGTCCTGTCCCCGTCCGAGACGGAAGGCCCGCTCGGCGACGCAAAGGAGCACAGCATGAGAACTCGCCTGGCGCTGCTGGCGGCAGTCGCCCTGATCGCCGGCTTCGTGGCCGGATGCGGTGGCGACGACAACGCCTCCGGCGGGTCGCAGGCCGGTTCGTCCGAACCGGTCAAGGTGGCCATGCTCACCAAGTTCCCGGTGTCGTTCTTCACCGCCATGGACGACGCCGCCAAGGCGTTCGACGCCGAGACGCCCGGCGTCGAGGTGTCCTACTTCTCCTGCAAGACGCCCAGCGACGTCGCCTGCCAGACTGCCCAGATCGAGGACGCGGTCACCAAGCAGTTCAAGGCGCTGGTGATCACCCCGATGGGCCCCGAGGTCATCCCCGCCATGCAGGCGGCCGCCAAGCAGGGGGTCAAGGTCGTCCTGGCCGACAACAACCTGGACGCGTTCAAGGAGAAGACCGCTGTCGCCGCCACCGACAACGTCAAGGGCGGCGAGCAGGCCGGCGAGTACCTCAAGGGTGTCCTGAAGTCCGGCGACAGCATCGGCCTCATGGAAGGCGTCCGCGGCGTGCCGGCGCTCGACGCGCGAATCGACGGGGTGAAGAAGGCTCTCGAGGGCACCGGCGTGAAGGTCATCATCGGCGGCGCCGAGACCAAGTGCGACGCCGCCCAGGGCGCCACCGTCGCCGAGGACCTGCTGACCAGGAACCCCAACCTCACCGCGATCTACTCGGCCTGCGACGACCCGGCCATCGCCGCCGCCAAGGTCGCCAAGGACAAGGGCAAGACGCTCATGATCGTCGGCTACGACGGGCTGCCCGACGCCGCCAAGGCGATCCAGGCCGGCGACATGCAGGCCACCATCGCCCAGTTCCCGGGGAAGATGGCCCGCCTCGGCGTCGAGGCGGCGATGAATGCGGTCAACGGCCAGCCGGTCGAGCCGTTCATCGACACCGGCACCGAGCTCGTCACCAAGGACAACGCCGCCCAGTTCCTGCAGTTCCAGTAGCGGCGGCCGGCAGCCGGGAGCCTCGGGCCTCGACCCACCACGACAGCCCGAGGCTCCCGCACATCGTCCCGACCGGCGTCGAGCGGGGAGTGCACCCCGGAGCGTGAGGACCATGCAGGCAGCCATGTTGCTGGAGCCCGGCCGGCTCGAGCAGATCGAGCTTCCCGAGCCGCCGGATCCCATGGCCGGCGAGGCGCTCGTCGCGGTCCGGCGGGTGGGGATCTGCGGCACCGACTTCCACGCGTACGCCAGCACCCAGAACTTTCTCGCCTATCCGAGGGTCCTCGGGCACGAGCTCGCGGTCGAGGTGCTCGAGCTCGGTCCCGGCACCGCGGGCGGGTCGGCCAACGGGTCTGGCGCCGTCTGCGTCGGCGACACCTGTGCCGTGATGCCCTACCTTTCCTGCGGCGCCTGCACGGCCTGCGCCAGGGGGCAGGCGAACTGCTGCGAGCGCATCGACGTGCTCGGGGTGACCGTCGACGGCGGGATGCGCGAGCGTCTCGTCGTCCCGGTCTCGGCGCTGTACCCCCGGCCCGGCCTGTCGCTGGACCAGCTCGCCCTGGTTGAGACCCTGGGGATCGGCATGCACGCTGTCGAGCGGGCCGGGCCAGTGCCCTGGGATACCGTGCTGGTCGTCGGGACCGGCCCGATCGGCCTGGCCGTCGCCCAGTGCCTACGGGACGCGGTCGACCGGGTGGTGGTCAGCGACCTGTCACCGGGAAGGCTGGCGTTCGCCGAGCGCACCATGGGGCTGGCTGCCGTGGCCGCCGGGCCCGACCTGCACGACACCCTCCGCGAGCACCTCGACGGCGAGCTGCCGACGCTCGTGTTCGACGCCACCGGCTCGAAAGCCTCCATGGAGGCCGCCTTCGAGCTGGTCGGCGCGGGCGGCAAGCTCATCCTGGTCGGCCACACCACCGGGCCGATCACCTTCGACAACCCGCTGTTCCACCGGCGCGAGCTGGACGTGCGCGCCTCCCGTAACGCGCTCGCGTCGGAGTGGGAGACGGTGCTGGACCGGGTCGCCGGGGCGGCGCTCGACGCGCTCCCGTGGATCGGCCGGCGGTCGTCGCTGGCCGCCGTCAGCGACGACCTGCCCGAGCTGGCGGTCGGCACCGGCGACCTGGTGAAGGCGATCGTCGACATCGACCCGGGCACCAACCCGGGGGTGGACCGGTGAGCGGGGCGGCGCGCCTGCTGCGCCTGGCCGAGGGGGACAACGTCTACATCGCCACCGGGCCGCTGCGGCCGGGCGACGTCGTGCACGCCGACGGCCGCGACCTGCGCGTCACCGAGCCCGTCGAGCTGGGCCACAAGGTCGCCGCCAGGGACATCGAGGCGGAGCAGAAGATCGTCCGCCTCGGCATGCCGATCGGCTCGGCCACCCGGCCCATCGCCGCCGGCGCCTGGGTGCACACCCACAACCTCGCCAGCGACTACATCCGCACATTCGACCACCGAGGCGGCGACGGCCATGCATGACCTCCCCGACCGCGACCGCACCGGGATCCTCGGCTATCTGAGGACCGACGGCCGCAAGGGCATCCGCAACCTCGTCGCGGTCGTGTACACGGTCGAGTGCGCCCATCTCGTCGCCGACGCGATCGCCGCCCCCTTCCCCGACGACGCGCACGTCATCGGGTTCGGCGGCTGCTACCCCAGCGCCTATGCCCACCACATGCTCGAACGGCTGTGCACCCACCCCAACGTGGGCGCGGCCGTGCTCGTCTCGCTCGGCTGCGAGGGGCTGGACCGCGAGCGGCTCGCGGCCACCGTGGCCGCCAGCGGCCGGCCCGTGACCACCCTGGTCATCCAGCGGAAGGGCGGGACCAGGGCGACCGTGGAGGCGGGCCGGGCCTGGATCGAGGCGGCCGTCGCCGAGCTCGCGAACCACCCGCGCGCGCCGATGGACGCGGCCGAGCTGGTCGTGGGGACGATCTGCGGCGGCTCGGACGGCACCAGCGGGATCACCGCCAACCCGGTCGTCGGCAGGGTCTTCGACCGGCACGTCGCCGCGGGCGGCACGGCCATCTTCGAGGAGACCGGCGAGCTGATCGGGTGCGAGTCGCACATGGCGGGACGGGCCGTCACCCCAGGGCTCGGCGCGCAGATCATGGCCAGGGTCGGCAAGGCCGCCGCCTACTACGCTCGGATGGGCCACGGCAGCTTCTCGCCGGGCAACGCCGAGGGGGGGCTGACCACGCAGGAGGAGAAGTCGCTGGGCGCCTACGCCAAGTCCGGGTCGGGCCCGATCCACGGGGTCGTCACACCCGCGCAGCTGCCGCCCACCCCCGGCCTGTACCTGCTGGACGTCGTGCCCGAGGGTGACCTGCGCTGGGGCTTCCCGAACATCAACGACAACGCCGAGATCGCCGAGCTGATCGCCTGTGGGTCCCACGTCATCCTGTTCACCACCGGACGGGGTTCGGTGGTTGGCTCGGCCATCTCCCCGGTCATCAAGGTGTGCGCCAACCCCGAGACGTACGCCCGCATGCCCGAGGACATGGACGTCGACGCCGGGCGCGTGCTCAACGGCGAGGCCACCATCGACGAGGTCGCCGCCGAGCTGCTGGACCTGGTCGCGGCCACGGCGGCGGGCCGGCAGACCGCCAGCGAGGCCCTCGGGCACCGGGAGTTCGTCCTCACCTACAAGTCGGCGGAGCCGGCCGGGCCTTCCTGCCTGCCGACCCTGCGGTGACGACCGGCCGAGAGCGGGTGACCGACGACCCCGCGCGGGCCTGGCTGGCCGCCGCGGCCGCGCGGGGTGCGGCCGTGCCGGCCTACGACACCGCCGGCGTCCGTCCCTCAGTCGTGCACATCGGGCCGGGGGTGTTCCACCGTGCCCACCAGGCCGTCTACGGTGACGACGTCCTGGCCACGGGCTCGGCGACCGGCGGCATCTGCGCCGTGTCCCTGCGCTCGGTGGACCTGCACCGCGTCCTGGCCCGCCAGGGACACCTGTACACCCTGCTCGAGCGCGGCGACGGCGGCGACCGGGCGCGGCTGATCGGCTCCATCCGCGAGACGGTCGTGGCCGCCGGCGACCCGGAGGCGGCGCTCCGGCGCCTCACCGACCCCGCCGTCCAGGTCGTCACCATCACCGTGACCGAGGCCGGGTACTGCTCGGCCAGGCCGTCCGGGCCCCTGGACACCTCGCGCCTGGAGATCGCCCACGACCTCGCCCACCCGGGCGCGCCCCGGTCCCTGCCCGGCCTGCTGGTCGAGGCGCTGGCCAGGCGCCGCGCCGCCGGGACGGTCCCGCTCACCGTCGTGTCCTGCGACAACCTGCGGGCCAACGGCCCGGCAACCCGCCGGGTGGTCGGCGAGCTGGCCGAGCATCGCGGCGGCGACCTGGCCGGCTGGATCCGCGGCGCCGTCAGCTTCCCCTCCTCGATGGTCGACCGGATGGTCCCGGCGACCACCGAGGACGTCCGCGCCCTGGCCGCCGAGCGCACCGGCATGGCCGACGCCTGGCCGGTCGTCACCGAGCCGTTCTCGCAGTGGGTGCTCGAGGACACCTTCCCCGGCGGCAGACCACCCTGGGAGCGCGCCGGCGTCGAGCTGGTCGCCGACGTCGCGCCGTTCGAGCAGGCCAAGCTGCGGATCCTCAACGGGGCCCACTCCGCCCTGGCCTACCTTGGCCTGCTCGCGGGACACCCCACCATCGCCGACGCCGTCGAGGATCCGGCGCTGCGCCCGGTGGTCGAGGCGATGCTCCGGCACGAGGTCATGCCGACCCTGGCGCCGCCACCCGGCCTGGACCTGCCCGCCTACGCGGCCAGCGTGCTGCGGCGCTTCGCCAACCACCCGCTCGCCTACGCCACCGCCAAGGTCGCCGGTGACGGGTCGCAGAAGCTGCCGGTCCGGATCCTGGGCACAGTCGCCGACCGCCTCGCCGCCAGTGCCGGGGTGGAGCGGCTCACCCTGGTCGTCGCCGCCTGGGCCGCCTGCGTCCTCGGGCCCCGATCCGGCGAGTTCGGGGTGCGCGACCCCGAGCTTGAGCGGCTGCTCGGGTCGCCGCCCACACCCGTCCCGGACGCCGCATTGGCGGTCGACCGGCTCCTCGGGCTCGACGCCGTCTTCGGCCAGCTGGGCCGGACGCCGGCGTTCGCCGACGCGGTCCGGCGCCACGCCGCCACCCTGTGGCACGAGGACGTCCACACCGCCGCCGCGGCCTGCCGCTGAGCCCGGCCGCGGTCTGGCCGTCCCCGAGGTCGGGGAGACCAGGCCAAGCAGGATGCAGGACGAATATCTCGCTGACCAGGGCATGCGGCAGCGCCTGCTGCTTGGCGTCGCCATCCGTCACCGGCTCCGAGCATCTGGATCGGGATTGGCCGAGACCGAGGCCTGGTCGAAGGCGTAGTAGAGGGCCATGGCCCCATGCAGGGACAGCGCCGCCAGCGGCGACACCCACGACAGGCCGAAGGCGATCACATAGACGACCAGGCCGGCGGTGAACCGCAGCCGGGCGGCCCGGACCACCGCCGGCGGCGGCAGCTGGTCCAGGAGCCGGTCGTCACGGGTGATCCAGGTGAACAGCCCGCCGAACGACAGCGACATGACAATGAACACCGCCCCGTACAGGGCCACCGCCGTGCGGGCCGGCTCGCCGCCCTCGCCCAGGTAGTCGGCGACCACCGCGGTCGGGAACGGGATCAGGGCCGTCCACAGCAGCAGGTTCAGGTTCAGCACCAGCAACGGCCCGTCCACCCGGACCACCTGGGTGAACACCCGATGGTGGTTGAGCCAGATCACCCCGATGGTGAGGAAGCTGACCACATAGGCGACATAGCTCGGCCACTGCTCCCAGAGAGCACGGGCCAACGTCTCGCCGTGGAGCTCCGGGGGGCGGATCTCGATGACGAGCAGGGTGATCGCGATCGCGAGCACCCCGTCGCTGAAGGCCTCCAGCCGAGACTTGGTCACGGCCCAACCCTATGACGCGCTTCCATGGTTCACATCTCCCTGGACCGAATGAGGTTGTTCAGGGAGGGATGGCGTCTCCCTCACCAGCGATTCCCTCGATCGGTGCCATCGACCAGTCGTCGACTCCACCGACGTCCTTGGCGTTCGCCCCGCCCTCTGCCGCCAGCTTGGGCGTGCGGTCGACGTTGCTACGCCGGTGACCCAGCCAGGGAACCCAGCGTGAACGATCGGCTCAAGTCCCAGCGCGACGCGCACAGCGAGCAGATCCTGGACGTCCCGCGGCTTCGCCGCATGTGGACTGTCCTGCGGGAGCTGCCGCGCAGCGCCGCCAGTGAGGTGATGACCAACGGTGACCTGATTCCCGGCAATGTGCTCGTCCGCGACGGGCGGCCTGATGGGCCAACGCACCCCGCAACGCATCCTGGCCGACCCCGCGTCAGGTCGGTAGCAGCAGCTTCGCGTCGGATGGGCCGTCTGCAGCTGAAGGTGGCCATGGCCGGGCTCGCCTCCTACGCTCTCGGCATGCCGATCTGCGCGCAGTGTGGCGAGGACAATCCGGCGCGGGCCCGCTTCTGTCTTGCCTGCGGGTCGCCTCTCGCCGTCGCCGGCACGGGCCGGGAGGTCCGCAAGACGGTCACGGTCGTCTTCAGCGACCTGGTGGGGTCCACTCCGCTCGGTGAGCGGCTCGACCTTGAGTCGCTCCGGGAGGTGATCACCCGGTACTACGACCGCGCCGCCGAGGTGCTCGCGCGTCATGGCGGCACCGTCGCCAAGTTCATCGGGGACGCCGTCATGGCGGTGTACGGCATCCCTCGGCTGCACGAGGACGACGCGTTGCGGGCGGTGCGAGGCGCTGCGGAACTGGGCGAGGCCCTCGCCGAGTTGAATGGCGAGCTCGAAGCGGCGTGGGGCGTGCGCCTTGCCCTGCGGACCGGCGTGAACACCGGGGAGGTGGTGGTCGGCGACCCGGTCCATGGGCAGGAGGTCGTCGTCGGCGACGCGGTGAACGTGGCTGCTCGACTCGAGCAGGCCGCCGGCCCCGGGGACGTTCTCATCGGCGAGCAGACCTGGCGGCTCGTCCGCGACGCAGCGACGGTCGAACCCGTGGCGCCGCTTGCTGTAAAGGGCAAGGGCGGTCCGGTGGTGGCGTTTCGGCTGCTCGGCGTCCGACCGGACATGTTGGGGCACGCTCGCCAGCTAGATGCGCCGATGGTGGGCCGGGACGTTGAGCTTGGGCTGTTGGACGGCGCCCTCCGAACCGCCGTGGCCGAAAGCGCCTGTCATATGGCCCTCGTACTGGGCCCGGCGGGCGTGGGGAAGTCCCGCCTGGTCCAGGAGTTTCTCGCGACCGTTGATGGACAGGGGACGGTCCTGCGCGGCCGCTGCGTCGAATACGGGGAGGGCCTGACCTACTGGCCAATCGCCGAGGTGATCCGCCAGGCCGCCGCGGCCAGCGGACAGGTCGGGCTGCGCGACCTGCTGAAGGGCGAGGAGCACGTCGCCTTCGTGGTCGAGGGGCTGGCGGGCATGGCGGGGACGGCTGGACAGACCGCGTCTCGCGAGGAGGTCCCGTGGGCGGTCCGGCGGCTGTTCGAGGCGCTGGCTCGTGGCAGACCGCTGGTCGTCGTCGTCGACGACCTCCACTGGGCCGAGCCGGCCCTGCTCGACCTCCTTGAGCATGTAGCCCGCTCCGCGAGCGATGGACCCATCCTGATCGTCGGCACCGCACGGCCTGAGCTGCTCGACGACCGCCCGGACTGGGGGCTCGACCGCCCCTGGGTCACGGCGATGACGCTCGAGCCGCTCGGCGAGGACGAGTGTGTCCGGCTGATCGGCAACCTCCTCGGCGGTGCCAGCGTGTCCACCGAGACGGCAGGCAGCATCGCCAGGGCCACCGGCGGCAACCCGCTGTTCATCGAGGAACTCATCGCGGAGCTGCTTGACCGGAGGTTGCTCGTCCGCGCCGACGACCGGTGGGAGGCTACCGCCGACCTAGACCACGTCCCCATCCCGGCCGGCGTGTCCGCGCTGCTGGCAGCCCGCCTGGATCGGCTGGACGTCGAGGAGCGGGCGGTCCTGGAGCGGGCGAGCGTGGTCGGTCAGGTGTTCGACCGGCAGGCGGTCGTCGCGCTCTCGCCAGAGCCCGAGCGGCCGGCGGTGGGGTCACGCCTGGCCATGCTGGTCCGCAGACAGCTGATCCGTGCCGAGGGAGCGGGCGGCGCCGCCGACGGTGACGCCGCCACGTCCGGACCCGAGGGGTTCCGGTTCCGCCACCTCTTGATCCGTGACGTGAGCTACGAGGCGCTGCCCAAACGCCGGCGCGCCGAGCTGCACGAGCGCTTGGCCGACTGGCTCGGGCGTGACGAGGGGGAGGTGCTGCCTGAGCAGGACGAGATCGCTGGCCACCACTTCGAGCAGGCCTACCGCTATCTCGAGCAGCTCGGACGGATCGGTCCCCGGGAGATGGAGCTGGCCATCCGGGGCGCCAGGCGACTCGCGAGCGGCGGGCGGAGGGCCATGAGCCGCGACGACCCGCCCGCGGCCGTGAACCTGCTCTCCCGCGCGCTCGACCTGCTGCCATCCGGCGACTCGGAGCGGGTCGGCTCGCTGCTCGACCTGGGCGACGCGCTTACCGAGGCGGGCGAGTGGCGGCGGGCCCACGAGGTCCTCACCGAGGCGGTCGACGGCGCCAAGGTGGCCGACGACCGCCTCCTGTCCGCCCGGGGCGCGATCGCCCTGCTCTACCTGGGCGAGGTGACCAGGCCGCGAGGCTGGACCGAGCAGGCCGAGCGGGAGGCCAGTCGAGCGATCGCGCTGTTCGAGCAGTCCGGCGACCGGGTCGGCCTGGCCCACAGCTGGCGGGTCATCGCCCATGTCTACAACCGCCGGCTCCAATGGGCGGAACTGGAGGGGGTCGGGGAGCGCATCGTTGCCTACGCCCGCCGGGCCGGGGATCGACGGACCGAGACGCGCATCCTGGGAGGGATCGCGGCCGGCCTCTGTCTGGGGCCGACGCCGGCCGAGGAGGCAGTGGAGCGCTGCGAGCGCATCCTCGCGGAGCTCGGCGGGGCGCCCCGACCGACCATGATGGTGCTGGACAGTCTGGCGCTGTGCTCCGCGATGCTGGAGCGCTTCGACGAGGCCGAGCGCCTGCTGGCGCGGGCGGACGCGATCCGCGACGAGCTCACCGGCAAGCTCTGGAAAGTCGGGCGGGTCGAGTTCAGCGCCTGGACCTACCTGCTCGCCGGCCGCCCGGGCGACGCCGAGCGGGTCCTTCGCCCCGCCTACGAGGCCTTCGCCCGGATCGGCGAGAAGGGCGGGACCCTGGCGATCCATGCAGCGCTGCTCGCCGAGGCAATCTTCGCTCTCGGGGGTCGCGATCGGGAGGCGGAACAGCTGAGCCAGACCGCCGAGGCGGCCGCCGCCGACAGCGAGGACGTGGCCGCGCAGGGCGAATGGCGCATGGCCCGGGCCACGGCGCTCGCCCGCAACGGGTCGACCGCCGATGCCGAGCGGCTGGCCAGGGAGGCGATCACGCTGGCCGCGGCAACCCAGTGTCCGCTCGTCCAGGCCTCGACGCTGCTCACGCTCGCTCACGTGCTGCTGCTCGGGAGCCGGCCTGCCGAGGCTCGGCAGGCCGCCCAGGACGCCCTGGCCGTGGCCGAGCGCAAGGGCGACCTGGCGTCCTCGTCGCGGGCCCGCGCCCTGCTCGGCGAGCTGCGCTCCGGCGCCTCGGACCAACACCCGCCGGCGCCAGGCAGGTAACGAGGGTGGGTGCGCAGCGCCCCTCAGCCAGCCAGGTAGCCACCGTCGGCCGGCAGCACGGCGCCGGTCAGATAGGAGGCGTCGTCGCTTGCCAGAAAGACCGCCGCGGCGGCCACCTCTTCGGCGCGGGCAAGCCGGCGGATCCCCTGCCGGCTGAGCAAGCCGTCGAGGACCTCCTTGGGCATGCCGGCCGTGGTCGCCTGAAATGTCGGGGTGTCGATGACGCTCGGGCAGATCGCGTTCACGCGCACACCGCTCTGGCCATACTCCAGCGCTGCCGTCTTGGTGAGCTGTAACAGCCCGGCCTTGGCCGCCGCGTAGTGCGCGAAGCCGGGCGCAGCGGCGAGTGCCAACGTGGCGGAAACGTTCACGACAGCGCCGCCGCCGCCCTCGACCATGAGCGGGATCGCATGCTTCATCGTCAGGAACGGGCCCTTGAGATTGACCCGTATGACGAGCTCGAAGTTCTCCTCAGAGAGTTCCGTCAGCGGCCGCACCATGCCATCGACCCCAGCGCAGTTGAACAGGACGTCCAGGCGGCCGTGGGTCTCGCGCACCTCCGCCATCAGGCGGGCGACACTGCCGGCATCGGCCACGTCGAGCCGGACGGCCCGGCCGCGCTCTCCGAACAGCGCAGCGGTCTGCTCGGCACCGTCCAGGTCGGTGCAGACGACACTGGCGCCCTCCTCCGCCAGCCGGGTGGCGATTGCGGCGCCGGTGCCCGAACCCGCACCCGTCACGATGGCAACCTGATCGTCGAACCTGCTCATGGCCTCCCCTGCTCGAACGGCTGCCCACGCAGGCTACGTACGGCCCCGGCCGTCGGTCAACGCCACGGCGCCGTCGTGCCGTGGATGCCCGACCGACGCGGCGCCGGTATCCACTTCCGGCCGAGAGCGGCCGCCTTCGCCGGCCGCCCGCAGGGCCGGCCTTGAGTTCGTGGAGAACTCCCGTAACGACGCTCACCACCGCTGGCATCCTGTGGGGGTGTCGTACGACCCCACGATCTACCAGGGCGCCGCTGCCTACTACCGGCGCGGTAGACCGGCCTACTCGCCGCAGCTCGAGGCTGTTCTCAGCGAAGGGCTGGACCTGGATGGGAGCGGCAGGCTCCTCGATGCTGGCTGCGGCCCCGGCATCCTCACCGTCCGAATCGCCCACCTGTTCGAGGAGGCGGTCGGCCTCGACCCCGACCCGGCCATGCTCGCCGAAGGTCGCCGGGTCGCCCACGAACGGGGCATCACGAACATCCGCTGGGTCCAAGCTGTGGCCGAGGACCTCCCGAGGGCGGCACCGGGGCCGTACCGTGTGGTTACCTTCGGCCAGTCCTTCCATTGGACGGACGAAGTCCGTGTCGCCGAAGCCGTGTACGACCTGTTGGCGCCAGGCGGCGCCTTGGCCCTGGTCGTCCACACCGTCGAGGGACGACCCGCACCACCGAGCTCCGGGCCACCGCCGATCCCGCACGCAGAGATCAAGGCGCTGGTGGAGAAGTATCTCGGATCAACCCGGCGCGCCGGCCAGGGCATCTCACCGGTTCGAACCCACCGCTTCCAAGACGTCCTTGTTCGCACCCGGTTCGGTACGCCACGGGCGATCTTCGCCCCGGGCATCCCCGACCTGTTGCGGGACAGCGAAAGCGTGCTGTCCGGCTACTTCTCCCTCTCCTCCTCGGCGCCGCACCTGTTCGGTGACCGTGTCGAGGACTTCGCCAGCGAGGTGCGGGCGCTGCTGACATCACGGTCTCCCGAGGGCATCTTCTGGGACTGGCCCGGTGATACCGAAGTGATCCTCGCTCGCAAGCCCGGCTGAGGGTGTGGCGCCGTCACTGGCCGCGGGTCCCGGTCGCCTGCGACCGTAGACCCGGAAGGGACTCTCTTCACAACTCCAAGACAGGGCGATTCTGCAACTGTCAGACGAGGCGCGTGGCGGTGAAGCCAGCCAGGTCCTCGAGCAGTTGGTCCTGGAACCGCCGGTCACGGACGGCGGGATGCGGCTCGGTCCGGCGCTGGTGATACCAGTAGCCGCCGGAGGTGCGCGCCTCGGGATCCTCGCTGGTGGCAAGCCACTCCTGGGTGAGGTGCCCGAGCCGCAGATTGTCGGGCGCACCGGGTCCGCCCATCTTGGTGGGCACCCAGCCAGGGTCGACCGCGTTGCTGAACACCTCCGCCCATCTCCGGGCGACGGCAACGGCGAGCGTGGTGACAAAGAGCTTGCTGTCCGGATAGGACCCGGTTGTGCGGCGGCCGCTCCAGTCGATGCCGGTCAGGCTGGGTCGTCCGCTGCGGTGCTCGCTGCTGGAGAGGTAGATCAGCCGCTGCGGGCGGTCGATGAGCGCGGTGAGCAGGTACGGAGCGACGACGTTGACCGGCAGGACGTGCGGGCCGGTGTAGACGCCGGCGTTGTGGATCACCGCGTCCAGCCGGCCCAGGCGGTTCACGTCGCGGGCGAGACCGCGCGTCTCCTCGAGGTCGGAGAGGTCCCCGACGACGGCCGCAGCGCCCCGGTCCATGAGGTCGCGGACGGCCGTGAGCCGGTCGCGGTTGCGAGCGTGGACGACGACCTCGTGCCCGTCGTTGAGCAGCGTCTGCGCGGCCGCTCGTCCGAGACCGTCTACGGAGCCGGTGATGAAGACGCGTGCCATATCAGCGGAGGCGAGAGGGCGGCCGGGGACTGGCTATGCAGGCTTCGTCGGACACCGCTTGTTGGTCAGCATCAACACCACTCGGGCGCGGCCGTGAGGCAATGTTGGTGGACGTGGACATCGCAGAGTTCGGGGGCCGTACTGCGGTTCCCCTGATCGTCATCTGCCAGTGTGCGGTGGTGCGGCGGGTAGTTGCACCGTGACGCGGAGCCCGCCAGCGGGGCGGGGGGTGAGGGTGAGGGTTCCGTCGTGTGCTTGGGCGATGCTCTTGACGATTGCCAGGCCGAGGCCGACACCTGCGTGGTCGGTGCGTATGCGTTCGGTGCCGCGCTGGAACGGCTCGACAAGCGTGGAAACCAACTGTGGGGTGAGCTTCTCGCCGGTGTTCTCGACAGTGAGCACCACACTCTTGAGGTGGACGCTGGTCGTGACCCACACGGTGCCCTGTTCAGGCAGGTTGTGGACGATCGCGTTGTGCACGAGGTTCGTGGTCATCTGCAGCAGGAGCGCGTGCGAGCCGATGGTCGGGGTGATGTCACCGGAGGTCTCGATGGTGACGCCGCGCTTTTCTGCGAGGGGGAGGAGCGTTTCGGTGGCTTCTTCCGCTATGAGGGACAGGTCGACGTGTCCTCGGGTGAAGGACCGTTGGTCGGCGCGGCTGAGCAGCAGCAGTGCCTCCGTGAGGTCGATCGCTCGGGCGTTGACGGCGTGGAGGCGGTCGACAAGCTCGCTGGTGTCCCGTCTCGGATCGTTGCGGACGACGTCGAGAAGTGTCTGCGAGATCGCCAGCGGGGTGCGCAGCTCGTGGGAGGCGTTGGCTGCGAATCGCTGCTGTTCGGCGACGTGTGCTTCGAG
>Ga0126308_10000425_pt1 | contig 13864 bp, 11 predicted proteins | sample Plot55_FD_92533 | JGI IMG/M metagenome (GOLD analysis project Ga0126308, IMG submission 92533) | Serpentine soil microbial communities from UC McLaughlin Reserve, CA, USA - Plot55 | ecosystem: Environmental > Terrestrial > Soil > Grasslands | place: USA: UC McLaughlin Reserve, Lake County... | reverse complement strand
GACGGAGATGGTGGTTGGGCTGGCCACGGCGGCGGGCTGGGCCGGGTTGTCGCGGCCGACCACGAAGGCGGTGGCGACCCCGACCACGACGGCGAGCACGCCGGCGACGGCGACGAGACGGATGTGAGCTGGACGCATTGCTGACCCCCCGGTCGACGCTCCCTGCTGGAGCGGTCGACTACCAGGGTCGACCTTTCCGGTCACGAATCCCGATCGACGCCATCTCGGACATGTCCCCGAACGGTCTCCGGCCGATCTCGGTTCGGGTTGCGGCCCGTTACCCCACGATCATGACCGTGCGGGCTGGCCGGCGGTTCCCGTTTGCCAACCTACCCGGTCAAGGAGCACGCTGCTGGTCGCCATGACCGCCCAAGCCACAGGGAACCTGGCGCCATGACCGAAGGCCGGCTCGCGCCAGAAGAGGTCCGGACGCGGACCTTCACCAGGGTCGTTCGTGGGTACAAGCGGCGCGAGGTCCGCCGCCTGCTCGAACGGGCCGCCACCGACCTGGCCCGTCTGCGCAACGGCCTCGGCGCCGGCGGCCCGGGCGACCAGCTCCCCCTCACCCCCGAAGAGGTCGAGGAGGCGCGGTTCCAGCCGGCCCTCGGCGGCTACGAGATGGACGAGGTCGACCGGTTCCTCGACGAGGTCGTGGCCCAGCTCGAGCAGGCCGCCCATGAGCCCCTGCCCCCACCCTCGGCCCTGCCCGCCCCACCCCGCCCCGGCCTGTTCCCCTCCGCCCACGGGTTCCGCCCCCCTGACCCCGCCGAGGCCAGGGAGGAGGAGCCGGCGGCCCCGGAGGCACCGCCGTCCCCCGATCCCGATCCCGACCCGGACCTCGATCTCGATCTCGGAGCGGCTCCGACGGCCGAGCCCGTCGCCGGCCTGGAGCCGCCGATCGTCGGGCGGCAGCCCCCGGCCGCCGGGCCGCTCCCAGCCTCCCATCCCCGGCCGGCGGCCGGCCCCCTGCCCGCCGCCCAGCCGGCCCCGGTCCCTGGTCCGGACCCCTTCCCGGCCGCGAGCCCTCAGTCAGCGCCGCCGGTCGAGCCGGACGAGGGGTTCTTCCCGCCGCCGTCGGTCCCGCCGTCGGCGGCGCCGGCGCCTCCTCCACCCCCACCGCCGCCGGCCCAGCGGCCGCCGACCCAGTCGCCGGGGCGGCCGCTGTCCGCGTCGGAGGTGGAGACGCGGAGCTTCGACCGGGGCGCCCCTGGCTACCTGCCGGCCCACGTCGACCTGTTCCTGGCCAAGGCGGCCCGCGCCCTGGCCGGCCGCGACGGGGACACCATGAACCGGTGGGACGTGCTGCGCCAGCGCTTCCCGCTCGGCCCCCGGGGCTACGCCACCAGCGAGGTCGACGCCTTCCTGGTCCGCCTGGCCGCCCAGTTCCCCGAGCCGGACCCGGTCGCCCAGGAGGAGATCCTCCGCAAGCTCCAGGGCCCCGCCGACGGCCCCTGACGAGGCTCAGGCCTCGAGGTCGACCACCACAACCGGCTCGGAGGTCGGCCGGGCCGACCCGCCCTTGCGCTCGACGGTCATGGCGACCTGCTCGTTCCCGGTCACCGGCCCGTCCAGCAGCCTGGTGACCGGGCCCTCTCCGGCCACCTCGACCAGCCCGGCAGGGCGCGGGCCGGACCGGCTCACCACCCAGAGCTGGTAGGTCCGGGCCGCCGGCGCCGGCGGCAGCCCGTCCGCCACGAACACGGCCCGGCCACGCTGGCGCGATACGACCACGGTGGCCTGGCCGGTCCCACCGGGCAGCGCAGCCACCCGCCGGGCGTCGGGGGCGGCGAGCACGGCCGCGACCAGGCCGGCGGTCCGATCCGCCCGGTCCGCCCGTCCCAGCAGCCCGAGGTTGAGCGCGGTCACCGAGAGCACGGCCACCAGCAGCGCCGCCGCCGCGGCAAGCAACGGCGGCACCCGCGGCCTCGCCCGCCGGTGCCGCTCGGCCCGCCCGGCCACCGGCGGGAGCTGGCGGGTGACCAGGGTCCCGGCCCGGATCCGGTCCCAGAGCTCCGGCGGCGGCGGGGCGGCAACGGCCGCGCCCAGCCGGGCCGCGGTCGCCTCGAGCTCGCGGACCTCCTGCGCGCAGGCCGGGCAGGCGTCCAGATGCCGCTCGAAGGCCAGCCGCTCGGTGTCGGACAGCGCGTGGGCGGCATAGGCGCCGGTCAGGGTGTGGAGGTCGGCGCTCATGCATCCACCGCCATGTGGTCCCGCAGCCGGATCAGCCCGTCCCGGAGCCGCGTCTTGACCGTCCCCGACGGCACCCCGAGCAGCTCGGCGATCTCCCGGTGGGTGTGGCCGCCGTAGTAGGCGAGCACCACCGCCTCGCGCTGCAGGTCGGTGAGGGCGTCGAGGCTCCGGCGGACACGCTCGTGCTCCAGGGTGGTCTCGACCTGCTCGGCCACCTCGTCATAAGGGCGCCCCTGGTCGCGCCGGCCGGCCAGGTCGTCGCGCCGGGCCGAGCTCTCGGCCGAGCGGACCCGGTCGACCGCCCGGCGGTGGGCGCAGGTCATGATCCAGGACCTGGCCGTGCCCCGGCCCGGGTCGAACCGCGCCGCCGTCCGCCACAGCTCGACGAACACCTCCTGGGTCACCTCCTCCGACTGCGCCGGGTTGCGGACCACCTTACTGACCAGCCCGAACACCGCGGCCGCGACCCGCTGGTAGAGCTCGGCAAAGGCCTGCTCGTCTCCGCCGGCGACCAGGGCCAGCAGCCGTTCCAGGGTGTCGTCACCGGCCGGCCGGTCCGCCGGGGCCTGGGCCAGCCCCTGCGGGGGCTCACGCCTGGTCCAGGTCAGTGCCACGCTCGCCCCTCGCTCGGTGCCCAATGGTCACTGAGCATTCGTCCTGGCGGGGCCGGCGGTTTGGCCGGCCCCGCCAGGAACCGGGGTCAGCTCTTGGGCACGAGCACGTTGTCGACGATGTAGACGGTCGCGTTGGCGGTCTGGACGTTGCCGCAGACGACGCTGGACTGGCCGTTCACCTTGAAGTCCTCACCGGAGCCGGTGACCTTGAGGGTGCCGCCCTGGAGCGTCTTGTGGGTGCCGGCGAGCATCTCCGGGGCAAGCTTGCCCTCGACCACGTGGTAGGTGAGCACGGTCGTGAGCAGGCCCTTGGGGTCGGCCATGGCGGCGTCCAGGGTCGGCTTGGGCAGGGCCGAGAACGCGTCGTTGGTGGGCACGAACACCGTGATCCCGTCGGCCGAGTTGAGGGTGTCGACCAGGCCGGCCTCCTTGACGGCCCCGACCAGGGACGACAGCACTGGGTTGTTGGAGGCGGCGGTGGCCACCGGGTCCTGGGCCATGCCCATGAAGCTGCCGGCCCCGTTGGCCGGGACGGCCGAGCCGGCCGGGCCGAAGTCCATGCCGGCGGCGGCGGCGGGTGGCTGGGTCGCCGCCGGGGCCGCCGGCGCCGGGTCGCTGCCGTTGCTGCCGCAGCCGGCGGCCAGCAGGGCCAGCCCGGCCAGGGTGCCGACCACCAGCCGGCGTGAGGAACGCAGACGCATCGCTGCTCCTTTCGAGAGAGGGGACGAGGCGCCCCCTCGGGGTCGGCCGGACGGGTGCCCGGCGCGAACGGTGCGGTCAGGTGACGCTCACCACGACCGAGTGCCAGCCGGTGGCGCCGTCCGGGAACGGCGGGGCGCGGTCCTCCGGCTGGGTGGCGCCGGTGCCGTCGGTGGCCCTGACCTCGAGGGTGTGGCGGCCGGGGGTGGCCTCCCAGGGCCAGACCCACTGGCGCCAGGTGTCGGGGCTGTGCTCGGCGGCCGGCCGCGCCGGCCGCCAGGGGCCGCCGTCGGCCCGGACCTCGACCCGCCGGATCCCGCGGTGCTGGGCCCATGCGACCCCGGCCACCGCGACCCGCCCGGCCGGGCGGCGGGCCAGGGGCCTCGGGGTGTCGATCCGGGACATGGTCTTGACCGGCGCCTGGCGGGCCCAGCCGCGCCGGACCCAGTAGGGGTCGAAGTCGCCGAAGCTGGTCAGCTCCAGGTCGTCCAGCCACTTGGTCGCCGACACGTACCCGTACAGCCCCGGCACCAGCATCCGCACCGGGAAGCCGTGGGTGAGCGGCAGCGGCTCGCCGTTCATGGCCACGGCCAGCATGGCGTCCCGGCCGTCGAGCACGACGGCGGTCGGCGTCCCGACCGTGAACCCGTCCGCCGACCGCGACACGAGCTGGTCGGCTCCGGGTTCCACGCCGGCCTCCCGGAGCAGCTCGGCCAGGGGGGCACCGACCCAGCGGGCGGTCCCGACATAGCGGCCGCCGACCTCGTTGGAGACACACGACAGGGTGATGTCCCGCTCGATCAGCGGCCGGGCCAGCAGCTGCCCGAAGTCCAGCTCCAGCTCCCGCCGCACCCGCCCGTGGACCCGGAGCCGCCAGGTCTCGGCCGCAACCCTCAGCACCACCAGGGCGGTGTCCACCCGGTAGAAGTCCCGGTTGGGCGTGTAGAAGCTGCTCAGCCCCGGCAGGTCGAGCACCGCCCCCTCGGCCGGCGGCCGGGCCGCACTCACCGGAGCCGGGATGGCGATCGCGGCCCGTGAGGCGGTGACGTCCGACCGCCGCGCCAGCACCCGACCGCCGGTTCCCGCCACCACCGCCCCCCCGGCGACAACCGCCCCGGTGAGAAGAAACCGCCGCCGATCCAACCCGGCTCCAGGGGTTCCAGATGGGGCTGCGGCCGTTTCGGGTGGAGATGTGGTTGTTCCGGAGGGGGCTGCCGCCGGGCCGGGTGGAGGTGTGGTTGCTCCGGGCGGGGCTGTGGACAACCCTGGGCCTCCCCCTCCCGCGTCGGCTAGGCTCCCCCACCGGGGGCCTGAGCGCGGAGCCGCGTCGCTGAAGGGCGCCGTTGCCCGGCGGGCCTGGGGCGACGCCGCCTCCGCGGGTGCCTGGGCTGACCCCGCCGCTCGAGGTGCCCGGGGCGAGGCCGCCCGGACCAGGGCCAGCAGGGCGGCCGACCCGGCGACCGCGCCCGCCAGGGAGGGGAGGGCGTCGATCGGGCCGGCGTCCGGGCGGGTCAGGGCGGCGGCCGCGCCGGCGGCGCCGAACAACGCCACCCCGGCCAGGCCCAGGCGCGGGCGGCGGACGGCCAGGAGCCCCACGGCCACCGCGAGCCCGGCCAGCACGATGGTCATCCCGGCCAGCAGGACCAGCTTGTCGCACGCGCCGAAGGTGCGGATGGCGAGCTCCTTCAGCCACTCGGGGGTGGCGTCGATGGCCGCCCCGCCGACCGCGACCAGCGGCGACGTCTGCCCGCCGACCACCCCGGCCAGCAGCTCGGCCACGCCAAGGGCGGCCCCGCAGGCCAGCAGCCCGGCCAGCGCGCCGATGGCACGCGGGCCACGGGATCCGGGTCGCGGGCCGCTGGCCGTCGCGGTCGTCTCAGTGCGCATGCCCCTGGTTCGGAGCCACCCCGCCCGGAGATTGGTCCCAGCCCGGGGGCCCATCCCGCGCACGGCACACCGCCGGGGATCGCCCCTGGCCCGGCCCCGGAGCCCGGCGCACCACACCCCGACCCGCCCCCACGCTCGGTGCACCGCTAGGGATTGGTCTGGACCCGGCGTGGTTGGGGTAGGGTCTCGGCATGCCACGACCAGCGACCTTCGGGATCTGGACCGAGCTGCGACCGGGCGGCGGGCGCCAGCCCGACCCGGGCTTCTACGCCGAGCGCCTCGAGGAGGCGGTCCTGGCCGAGCAGCTGGGGCTGGCCGCCGTGTGGGGCAGCGAGCACCACGCGGTCGAGGACGGCCACCTCTCCCAGCAGCTCCCCTTCCTGGCCGCCGTGGCCGCCAGGACCTCACGGGTCCGGCTGGGCACGGGCGTGCTGCTGCTTCCCCTCTACCGGCCCCGGGAGGTCGCCGAGCAGGCCGGGGTGGTCGACCTGCTGGCCGGCGGCCGGCTGGTCCTGGGCTTGGGCGGCGGCTGGGTGGAGCGGGAGTTCGACGCCTTCGGGGTCGACCGCTCCAGCCGGGGCCGGCTGCTGGAGGAGAAGCTGGGCGTGCTGCGCCGCGCCCTTGCCGAGGGGATGATCGCCGACAGCCCCGACGGCACCGACCTGCCCGTCGGTCCCCGTTCGCCGCAGGCGGTCGGCCCGCCCATCTACCTCGGCGGCACCGCCCCCAAGGCCCTTGACCGCGTGGCCAGGCTGGCCGACGGCTGGTTCGCCCTTGCCCACTACCGCTGGCAGAAGACGGCCGAGGCCTGGCCGGTGCTGGCCGAGGCCCTGGAGCGGGCCGGCCGGCCGGCGGGTGGCTTCCCGGTCGTGGCCGGCGTCCACCTGCGGGTCAGTGACGACCCCGAACGCACCTGGGCCACCGAGCTGGCCCCGGCCGTCGGCTACCAGCTCGACCGGTACGGCGACTGGGCCACCGACCGCGACCAGCCCCGCCCCGACCCGATCGACCCCGGCCGCCTCAAGCGCTCGGCGGTGTTCTGCGACACCGCCGAGGGGGTCGTGGCCGCCCTGGCCCAGTTCCAGGAGCAGCTCCCCTTCACCCACGTGAGCCTGTGGAGCCGCCCGCCGGGCACCAGCCACGAGGCCGCCTGCGAGAACCTGGAGCGGGTGGCCAGGGAGGTCGCGCCCGCCTTCGCCGGCCCCGAGCCCCCCTGGCGGGCTCCGGCGGCCCCACCACCGGCCGGCTGACGCCGGCTCTCGACCCAGGAGGACGCCGTGCGGCTGGTCTCGTTCGAGGGGGGCTTCGGGCGCGTCGAGGACGACGCGGTCATCCCCATGGGCCCGTCGCTGGTCGACTGGCTGGCCTTCGGCACCCAGGGCGTGGCCACCGCCGCGCCGCGGCGGCTGGCCGAGGTTCGGCTGCTGGCCCCGGTGCCCCGGCCGGGCAAGATCGTCTGCGTCGGCCTCAACTACCGCGACCACGCCCGCGAGACCGGCCAGGCCATCCCCACCGAGCCGGTCCTGTTCCCCAAGTACGCCAACTCGGTGGTCGGCCCGGGGGCCGACGTGGTGGTCCCGCCCGAGGCCGAGAAGATCGACTACGAGGCCGAGCTGGCCGTGGTCATCGGCCGGCGGGCCAGCGTGGTCAGCACTGCCGACGCCCTCGGCCACGTGGCCGGCTACGCCTGCGCCAACGACGTGTCCTCTCGCTCGCTCCAGTTCCGCTCCGCCCAGTGGCTGCTTGGCAAGGCGATCGACACCTTCCTGCCGCTCGGCCCGTACCTGGTCACGGCCGACGAGGTGCCCGACCCACAGGCCCTCGGCATCCGCTGCGTGGTCAACGACGAGGTGCTCCAGTCCTCCGACACCGGCCAGATGGTGTTCGGCGTGGCCGAGCTGGTCAGCTTCATCAGCCGGACCATCACCCTCGAGCCCGGCGACCTGCTGGTCACCGGCACGCCGTCGGGGGTCGGGATGGCCGCCGACCCGCCCCGGTTCCTGCGTCCCGGCGACCGGATGCGGGTCGAGATCGACGGCCTCGGTGAGCTGGAGAACACGGTGCGCGCAAGGGTCTGACCTGCGAGAATGGTAGTCATGTGGCATTGTCGGGGGGTTCCCCTACACTCGCCGCATGTCTGCAATCCAAGCCACTGACCTGGTCCGCCGGTTCGGTGAGGTCGAGGCTGTCCGCGGCGTCAGCCTCGAGGTCGCCGAGAGCGAGATCTACGGCTTCCTCGGCCCCAACGGGGCGGGCAAGTCGACCATCGTCCGCATCCTGACCACCCTGCTTCAGCCGACCAGCGGGTCGGGCTCGGTCCTGGGCCACGACGTGGTCAAGGAGCCGACCACGGTGCGGCGCCTGATCGGCGTCGCCCTCCAGGAGGCCGGGCTCGACCCCAAGCAGACCGGCCGCGAGCTCCTCACCCTTCAGGGCAAGCTGTACGGCCTGAAGGGCAAGATCCTGACCGACCAGGTCGCCGAGGTGACCGAGCTGGTCGGCCTGGCCGACGCCATCGACCGGCGCATCCAGACCTTCTCGGGCGGCATGAAGCGCCGCCTGGACCTGGCCTCGGCGCTGCTGCACCGCCCGCGGGTGCTGTTCCTGGACGAGCCGACCACCGGCCTCGACCCGCTCTCACGGGCCCTGATCTGGGACCGCATCCGCGAGCTCCGCGAGCGGTTCGGCGCCACCATCTTCCTCACCACCCAGTACCTGGAGGAGGCCGACGAGCTGGCCGACCGGGTGGCGATCATCGACCACGGCCGGATCGTCCGCCAGGGCACCCCAGCCGCCCTCAAGGCCGAGGTCGGGGCCGACGTGATCGACGTGGCCGTCGAGGAGCGTGAGGTCGGCGCGGCCCGCGAGGCCATCACCGACCTCCAGACCAGGGGCGAGCTGCCCGAGGGCGAGCTGCGCGGCACCAGGGCCGGCTACACCCTGTTCGTGCCCGACGGGCCGCAGAACCTGGCCGTGCTGATCCGTGGTCTGGACAAGGCCGGCGTCCGCTTCGGGGCGGTCAGCGTGTCGCGGCCGACCCTGGACGACGTGTTCCTGGCCGCCACCGGCGGGCGCATGGCCGCCGCCGACGCCGACGGCGAGAGCGAGGACGGCCAGGGCCAGGACCGCGAGCCCGCCGGCTCCGGAAGGAGGGCGTCATGAGCGTCGTCGCCGTCCGACGCCGGAAGGGGGCGCGATGAGCGCCGTCGCGCCTGACGCCGGTCGCGTGCCCGGAGGCCGGTCCGGCGAGCCGCAGACCCTGGCCGCCCCGGCCGGGCTGATCTCCGACATCCTGGCCATCACCGGCCGGGCCATCCGCGGGATCCTGCGCGAGCCCGAGCTGTTCATCTTCGCGCTGATCATCCCGGTGTTCTTCTTCGTGGTGCAGATCGGCGCCCTTGGCGACGTGGCCGAGCAGCAGCTCGGGATCAGCAACTACGCCACCTTCCAGCTCCCGATCTCGATCCTGTTCGCGGCGGCCAGCACCTCGGGCGGCAACGCCCTTGTCCTGGACATCGCCGGCGGCTACTGGGACAAGCTGTCGCTCACCCCGGCCCACCGCTCCTCGCTGGTGATCGGCAACCTGTTCGGCGAGATGTTCGCCGTGCTCGGCTACAGCGTGGTCCTGCTGCTGTTCGGGTTCGCGATCGGGGTCCGGTTCGCCGCCAACCCGGTCATCGGGTCGCTGGGGCTGCTGGCGCTGACGCTGCTGTTCGGGATCGGGTTCGCCTCGGTCAGCATCGCCGTCGCCCTGGCCACCGGGTCGGTCCGGGCCACCCAGTCCACCTTCATCATCTTCTTCCCGCTGCTGTTCCTGACCCCGAGCGCCCTGCCGCGGGACCTGATGACCGGCTGGTTCGAGAAGGCGGTCAGCATCAACCCCATGACCTACGTTGTCGAGGCGGCCCGCAGCTTCCTGTTCGGCTACGACGGCGCCGTCATCGCCAAGGGGTTCCTGGCCGCCGCGCTGTTCAGCGCCCTGACCTTCGCCCTCACCGCCCTGGCCTTCCGCCGCCGCGTCCGCATGGGCTGATCCCGGGTCGGCCCGACCCGGCGCTGGACCGGCTGGCGGCCGGGCTGGACGGGCGCGGTAGGCTTCCGGCTTCGGGAGCGGAAGGACGGCGAGGCGGTAGATGGAGCGGCGAACGCTCGGACCGAACGGCTTCGAGGTACCGGTGGTCGGCATGGGGACCTCGCGGACGTTCGACGTCCGGGGGCGCGCCGCCGAGGCGACCAGCCGCCGGATCGTCGAGGAGGCGCTCGACGTCGGCGCCAACCTGTTCGACAGCTCGCCCATGTACGGCGAGGCCGAGCGGGTCCTCGGCCTGGCTCTGGACGGGCGACGCGCCGAGGCGATCGTCGCCACCAAGGTCTGGACCGCCGACGACGACCTGGCCGAGCGGCAGATCGAGGCCTCACTGCACCACGCCCACGGCCGGGTCGAGCTGTACCAGGTCCACAACCTGGTCGCCTGGCCAGCCCGGCTGGACCGGCTGGAGAAGCTCCGCGACGAGGGCCTGATCGACGTCATCGGGGCCACCCACTACGACGCGGCCGCCTTCGACGAGCTGATGACGGTGATGCGCACCGGCCGGATCGGCTTTGTCCAGATCCCCTACAACCCCCTGGAGCGCGACGTCGAGCGGGCAGTGCTCCCCCTGGCCGAGGAGCTGAACCTTGGCGTGATGCTGATGCGCCCGTTCGGCCGCGGCTCGGTCCTACGCCGCTGGCCATCCGCCGCCGAGCTGGCTCCCCTCGAGCCCTTCGGTATCACCACCTGGCCCCAGGCTCTCCTCAAGTGGGGCCTCTCCGACCTCCGCTGCACCCTCTCCATCCCCGCCACCTCCCGCCCCGGCCGCATGACCCAAAACGCCACCGCCGGCAACCCCCCCTGGTTCGGCCCCGACGAACGCGACCTGGTCACCCGCCTCGCGACCCGTTCCTAAGCGCCGGGTCGCCACTGGACGGGGTTCGCGACCCACGGCGGTGCTGGAAGCCGGTACTCTGGGTGGTTCGGGCTCGCCCCTTGAGGGACGAGCCGTCAGTCCTCAGCCCCCGTTACGAGGAGGACCGCTGCCGGGTTACGCGGCCGCCCTTTCCGGCCTCTCCGACGTCGAGCTGCACCGCCTGCTCGAGCGCCGGCCTGATCTCCTGAGCCCGCCGGCACCGGCGTCGTTCCCGGAGCTGGCCGGCCGGGCGGGGACGCCCGCGTCGCTGGCCGCCGCTCTGCGCACCCTCGACCTGGGAACCCTCCGCCTGGCCGAGCTGGTGGCGGTGGTCGGCCTGCCGACGACGGTTCCCGCCGTGGCCGACGCGGCCGGCCCCGGGCTCGACCCGCCGCGCATGGAGGCCGGGCTGGCCACCCTGGCCGGGCTGGGGATCGCCCTGCCCAGCTCGGACGGGACCATCTCCGGGCCACCCGGGCTGGGCGCACCGTTCGGCCGGCCGGGCGGCCTCGGCCCCCCTGTCGCCGAGCTGGCCAAGGTCGGGGTGAGCGCCGAGCGGCTCGAGCGCATCCTGGCCAACCTTGGCGTGCCCCGGCCCGGCGGCGCCAAGGCGGCGCTCGTCCGGGCGGTGAGCGCGGCCCTGGCCGACCCTGCGATCGTGGCCAGGGCGGCGGCCGAGGCCGACCAGGACGCGCGCCGGCTGCTGGACGAGGCCCTGGCCACGGCCGGCCCGATCACCGTGATGGGCGTCGGCTACGGCCGCTTCGCCGGCTACGCGGACGCCGAGCCGGCGAGCTGGCTGCTGGAGCGCGGGCTGCTGCTGCCGGTCACCTACAGCCAGCTGGTGGTCCCGAGGGAGGCAGCGCTCGGCCTTCGCGGCGGCCTGGTGTTCCCGTCATGGCCAGAGCCACCCCAGGCTGCGACCCTCGATCCGCTCCCCGACGGCTCCGCGCGGGCGGCGGCCGCCGCCACCCGGGCCGTGGTCGCCGCCGAGGGCGTCTGCGCCCGCCTCGACCGGGAGCCCCTGCCGCTGGTCCGGGCCGGGACCGTGGCCGTCCGCGACCTCGGCCGCCTCGCCCGCGACCTCGACCTCACCGACGAGGAGCTCGCCCTGCTGATCGACCTCCTGGTCGAGACGGGCATCCTCGCCGTCGGAGGGCCGTTCGGCCAGCGATCCCTCGGCCTGCGCCCGGAGGCCGACGCCTGGCTCTCGGCATCCCGCTCCCGCCGCTGGATCGACCTGGTCACCGCCTGGCGCTCGGCCGACCTTGCCGTCGAAGACCACCTGGTGACCCCCGACCCCGGGTCCAGGGCGGCGCCCACCTCCGACCGCGCCCGCCCGCTCGCCGGCCGCCGTCTCGCCGCGGCGGCGTCCCGGCGCCGCGCCCTGCTCGAGCTCCTCGCCGGCTCGGCAGGGGCGACCGCGGTCGCCGGGCTGGCTCGGCTGCTGGCCTGGCGGCAGCCGATGGTGTGGCCGGACCCGGCAGGCGGCGGACCGGACGACCTGGAGGCGACCGTCAGGGCGGTGCTGGGCACGGCGGCGTTCCTCGGCGTGGCCGTGGCCGAGGGCGGGCGAGCCCAGGGAGGCCTGGCCGCCGGGTCGGACCCGGTGGGACTGGCTGAGGTGGTGGAGGCACTGCCGGATGGACCCGACCATTTCCTTCTGGCTGGGGACCTTACGGTGGTGGCGCCGGGTGGGTTGGCGCCGGGGGTGGAGACCCGGCTGGCGGGGCTGGCGGACCGGGAGGCTGCCGGGTCGGGGATCTGGCGGATCCATGACGCCAGTCTGCGGCGGGCGTTCGACGAGGGGCGCTCGGCCGACGAGGTGCTGGAGTTCCTGCGGCGGCATTCCTCGACCCCGCTGCCGCAGGCGCTCGAGTACCTGGTCGCCGACGTGGCTCGCCGTCACGGGCGGTTGCGGGTCGGCGGGGCCACCACCTACCTGCGGGGCGACCCGGCCATGGTCGCGGGTGCGGTCCGCTCGGCCGCCGGGCGGCGGCTGGGGCTGCGCGAGCTGGCCCCTGGCGTGGCCGTGACCGGTCGCAGTCAGCGTGAGCTGCTCGCCGCCCTGCGCAAGGCGGGCGAGGCCCCGCTGGCCGAGGAGGCCGACGGCAGCCCACGGCCCGAAGGCTCCCGTCCCGTCCGCCATGTGCAGCGGGCGGCTCCCGACCGCCTCGGCCGGGCCGTGGCCGCCCCCAACGGCCACGCCGCCGGCCGGGCGCCCGAGCTCGACCCGGCCGCCGCCGTGGCCCGCCTGCGGGGCCGACGCCCGGTCCAGGCCGCCCTCGGCGACAACGGTGAGCTTCCCGGGACCGACCAGAGGGCGGCGCGTGGCTGACGGCGCCCTGATCGTCCAGAGCGACCGCAGCGTGCTGCTGGAGGTCGACCACCCCAAGGCGGATGCGGCCAGGGCGGCCATCGCCCCCTTCGCCGAGCTGGAGAAGAGCCCCGAGCACGTCCACACCTACCGTCTCACCCCCCTCGCCCTCTGGAACGCCAGGGCCGCCGGGCTCACCCCGGCCCAGGTCACCGACGCCCTGCGCGAGCACTCCCGCTACCCGGTGCCGCCGGGGCTGCTCACCGACCTGGTCGAGACCATGGGCCGCTACGGCCGCCTGGTCCTGCGGGCCGGCGAGGACGGCATCGAGCTTGTCTCCTCCGACCCGGCCGTGCTCGAGGAGGTCGTCCGCAGCCGCAAGGTCGCGCCGCACCTGGGCGAGCGCATCGGCCCGGACCGGGTGGCGGTCCCGCTGGCCGAGCGGGGCCGGCTCAAGCAGGCGCTGCTGGCCCTCGGCTGGCCCGCCGACGACCAGGCCGGGTACGTCGAGGGGACGCCCCTCCCGATCGAGCTGCTGGCCGCCCACGCCGCCACCGGCGAGCGCTTCGGGCTGCGCCGCTACCAGCGCGAGTCGGTGGCCGCCTTCGCCGCCGCCGGGTCGGGGGTGATCGTGCTGCCCTGCGGGGCTGGCAAGACCCTGGTCGGTCTCGGCGCCATGGCAGCGGTCGGCGCCCGCACGCTGATCCTGGTCACCTCGACCCTGGCCGCGCGCCAGTGGCGCGAGGAGCTGCTGGCCCGCACCGACCTCCAGCCGGCCCAGGTGGGGGAGTACTCGGGGGCCCGCAAGGAGATCGCCCCGGTCACCATCGCCACCTACCAGGTCCTGATCACCAGGCGCGGCGGCCGCCACACCCACCTGGACCTGCTCGGGCGCGAGGACTGGGGGCTGATCGTCTACGACGAGGTCCACCTGCTGCCGGCGCCGGTGTTCCGCATGACGGCCGAGATCCAGGCGCGGCGACGCCTGGGCCTGACCGCCACCCTGATCCGCGAGGACGGCCGCGAGGCCGACGTGTTCAGCCTGATCGGGCCCAAGCGCTACGACGTGCCCTGGCGCGACCTGGAGGCCCAGGGGTGGGTGGCGGCCGCCGACTGCGTCGAGGTCCGGGTCGACCTGACCGACGAGGAGCGGATGGACTACGCCCTGGCCGAGCCCGAGGAGCGCTACCGCCGGGCGGCCACCGCCGGCT
>Ga0126308_10000424_pt1 | contig 13895 bp, 13 predicted proteins | sample Plot55_FD_92533 | JGI IMG/M metagenome (GOLD analysis project Ga0126308, IMG submission 92533) | Serpentine soil microbial communities from UC McLaughlin Reserve, CA, USA - Plot55 | ecosystem: Environmental > Terrestrial > Soil > Grasslands | place: USA: UC McLaughlin Reserve, Lake County... | reverse complement strand
TACGGGCAGGCCAAGATCCAGGCCGAGATGATCTGCCTCGAGTACCGCGCCAGGGGGTTGACCGTCCCGATCATCCGCCCGAAGTCGTTCGTAGGGCCGGAGCGTCTCGGCGTCTTCGCGCTCCTCTACGACTGGGCGTACACGGGCCACAACTTCCCCATGATCGGCTCCGGGAACAACCGCTACCAGCTGCTCGACGTCGAGGACCTCTGCGACGCGATAGCCCTGACCATGACCCTCCCCGAGGAGCGGGTCGATGACACCTTCAACATCGGGGCCAAAGAGTTCACGACGATGAAGGAGGACTACCAGGCCGTCCTCGACTACGCGGGCCACGGCAAGAAGGTGGTCGGCTTCCCCGCGGCACCCGCCATCTGGGGCCTGCGCGTCCTCGACCGCCTGAGACTCTCCCCCCTCTACAAATGGGTCTACGAGACCGCCTCCAAAGACTCCTTCGTCTCCATAGAGAGGGCCGAACGACAGCTGGATTACGTCCCGAAGTTCTCGAACAAGGAGGCCCTGATCCGGAACTTCCGCTGGTACCTGGAGAACCTGAGCAAATTCGAGAACGCCTCGGGCGTCTCACACAGGGTGCCCTGGAAGCAGGGCGCCGTCGGGGCCCTGAAACGGTTCTTCTAGAGCGGTTCGTTACACGGGCGGTTCGCACGAGGGCGGGTTTGCATGTGGGCGGGTTTGAAACCCGCCCGACCACGTGCCGTCCATTCGAACCGCTACGATAATGCGGATGCGGCGGCCCGGTCGAGCATCCATTCCGGCCCACCCTGGGGTTGGATGAGCCTGGCCGGATAAGCGCGCGGGTCGGCGTCGCTTTCGAGGATCTTTTTTAACGTCTCGGCCTTGTCTTCTCCTGCGACGAGAAAGGTGACGGTTCGCGCCGCATTTATGACGGGGACGGTGAGGGTGATACGTGCGGCATCCAGCTTGAGCACGGGGTTCGCCACCACCCAGCGGTCGCTGACCTCGAGCGCCGCGGTCTCGGGGAAGAGGCTCGCCGTATGGCCATCGGCGCCTATGCCGAGCAGGATCAGGTCGAACCGTGGAACCTCTTCCGTGCGGAAGAACGTCCGCAACTCCTCTTCGTAGGCCGCAGCCGCCTCGTCCGGCGGCAGCTCGCCGCGCATCCTATGGACGTTCGCGACGGGAACGTGGTCGAGGAGCGCCTCGCTGGCCATCTTGTGGTTGGAGTCGTCGTGATGCGGGGGCACGGTACGCTCGTCCCCGAAGAAGACGTAGACCTTGCTCCAGTCTATCTGGTCGTCATAGTCGCTGGCCAGGATCCCGTACATGGCCTCCGGCGTCGAGCCGCCCGCGAGCACGACGGCGAAACGGCCGCGCTCTGCGATGGCCTCCCCGGCCCTGTCCGCGAACTCGCGCGCGGCGGCCCCGGCGAGCTCTTCGGGGGTGTCGTAGACGTAGACGCTCAAAGCTCGAGTATCTCCACGGCCGCGTGCAGGGCGCTTTCGTAGGCCTCGTCGCGTCCGCGGTAGCGCAGCTCCTCCCCGACGAGGACCCCCAGGTCGAAGGAGCCGAGATGGACGGTCCGCTCGGCCAGCAGCTCCTCTCCCCGCATCACGGTGGTCCTTACGTCGGAGAGCTCGCGGTGGCGCGAGACCTGGAAACTGTACTCCTCCGAGTACAGCCGGATGCGCCTCAGCCTGGCGTCGGGGGAATCGGGGGAGAGCGCGACGGAGACCTCGCCGGAAGGGCCCGCGAACGTTACGTTCCGGCCTCCGCCGTTGTGGCTCGCGCCCTCGGGCTTCCATCCCAGGGTGGAGGCAAGCCAGCCGACGAGGAGCAGCGCCCTGTTCTCCCCGCCCGGCGCGTAGAGGACTTCGGCGCTCTCGATCTTCTCGAGGTCCCCGGCGCGCTCGGGGGCTCCGAAGGTGTCGGCGAGCAGCGAGCGCCAGGGCGAGAGCCCGACCCACTGCAGGTCTCCTATGGCCGGCGTCGCCGGGTCTTCGACGAGGGCGGCTATCTCGCGCAGGCAGGCCTCGTGGCTCTCCGAGGCCGCCGAGTCCACTATGACCCTGTCCGCGAGATCCGCCATCGCCGCGAACTCCGGCGAACGGGGCGAGAACTCGCCAGGGTACCACAGGAACACGGGGAGGTCGGGGAGGAGTAGTGGTCCGGCGAGGCTCTCCAGATGCCGCGCCGGAGGACCTTCGGCGTGTATCGTCACCTGCTCAGCGCAGACCTGCGCGCCGCCGCCACCCCTGGCGTGACAGTAGGCCGAGAGCCCCATGTCAACGTTCCATTCACCCTCGGGGTCGGAGATACACACCACGGCCCGCGCCGGGTGGCGGCCGGCCAGCCTCGAGACCGAGTCGGTGATCTCTGACGCCGACTCCTCGTCCGTCACCACGATGAGATTGAGCACGCTGGAGCGAAGGGCGAGCGTCCCGTCGTCGTTGGCGCGCAGTTTGCCGAGCTCGCGCTCTATCTCCCCGACGCTCATCCTTCCGCCGCCGGGGGCTTGGCGCGACTCCCCGATCACGGCCTCCTCCATTCCCTTCCGTCCCGCTCGAGGAGCGCGTCAGCTTCCTTCGGTCCCCAGGTTCCGGCGGGGTAGAACGATACCTCTTGCTTCTCGGACCAGTGTTTCATCACGGGATCGAGTATCCGCCAGGCACCTTCGGCCTCATCGGCCCGGATGAACAACGTGGGGTCGCCGAGCATCAGATCCAGGAGTAGACGCTGATAGGCGTCGGGGGCTTCCTCGAGGAAGGCCGTACCGTAGAGAAGGTCCATGTTCACCGAGCTGACCTCGAAGCCCGTGCCAGGGACCTTGGCCCCTATCTTCAGGGAGAGGCCCTCGTCGGGTTGGATGCGGACGACGAGGACGTTCGGGGCGAGGCCAGCGGTGTCGTCGCGGGCGAAGGGTGTGTGGGGAGAGGCGTGGAACTGGATCGCGACCTCCGTCGCCTTCTTGGGGAGCCTCTTGCCGGCCCTGATATAGAAGGGGACCCTCGCCCACCGCCAGTTGTCCACGAACACCTTGAGTGCTACGTAGGTCTCGGTCACGGACCCGGGGTCGACGTTGTTCTCCTCGCGGTAGCCGGTGACCTCTTCGCCGAAGACCCAACCCCGCTCGTACTGTCCGCGCACCGCGTAGTCCTCGACCTCGTCCTCGGGGATGGGACGGACGGCTCTGAGAACCTTCACCTTCTCCTCGCGCACCGATTCGGCGTCGAAGGTCACGGGCGGCTCCATCGCCGTCAGGCACAGAACCTGCATGACGTGGTTCTGGACGATGTCGCGCATGGCGCCCGCTTCCTCGTAGAACGCACCGCGGGTACCCACCCCAATGTCTTCGGCGACCGTGATCTGGACGTGGTCGACGTAGTGCTGGTTCCAGACGGGCTCGAAGATCCCGTTGGCGAACCGCAGGGCGAGGATGTTCTGGACGGTCTCCTTGCCCAGGTAGTGGTCGATGCGGTAGATCTGAGTCTCATCGAAGTACTGCTGGAGCTCGACGTTGAGCTCCTCGGCGCTCTCCAGATCCCGCCCGAAAGGCTTCTCTACGACCAGCCTGGCCCAGCCGCCGTCCTCCCCCTCGTTCAATCCGGCCTCACCCAGATTCTCCACGATGGCAGGGAAGAGCGAAGGTGAAGAAGAGAGGTAGAACGCCCTGTTTCCCTGCGTCCCCCGCTCACTATCCAGTTTGTTCAAGAGCTCCTTGAGATCGTCGTAGGTCTCGCTCTTCTTGGAGTCGCCTGGCAAGTAGTAGATGCCGCTGGCGAAAGACTCCCAGATGTCATCGGAGACCTCCCCGGAACGGTGCTCCTCGAGTGCTTTGCGCAGCTTCCCCCTGAACTCTTCATGGCTCAGCTGTGTCCGCGAAATCCCCACAACCGCGAACTCCAGGGGCAGTCGCCTCTGGGCGGCGAGATCATAAAGCGCGGGCACGAGCTTGCGCGCAGTCAAATCACCCGAAGCCCCGAAGATCACCATGACCCCGGGCTCGGGTACACGAGGAAGTCTCTGTTCGTCCCGCAAGACGTTCTGCAAGACTTGCGTATCGGTCATCGTCTGCCTACTTCTCTTGCTCGGTAGCGGCTTCTTTGATCGCGTGTCCGCCGAATTCGCCGCGCAGGGCGGCTATGACCTTCATGGCGAAAGAGTCTTCCTGGCGGGAGGAGAAGCGGGCGAAGAGAGAGCCTGCGATGGCGTTCACGGGTACGTCTTCGTCTATGGCTTCGAGGACGGTCCAGCGGCCCTCACCGGAGTCTTCGACGTAGCCGCTGATGCTGTCCAGGTTGGCGTCCTTCTCGAAGGCGCTCTCGGCGAGTTCGAGGAGCCAGCTGCGCACCACGCTGCCCTGGTTCCACAGGCTCGAGAGGGCCCTGAGGTCGTAATCGTAGCGGGACTTCTGGAGGATCTCGAACCCCTCGGCGTAGGCCTGGAGCATCCCGTACTCGACGCCGTTGTGGACCATCTTCGCGAAGTGCCCGGCGCCCGCGTCCCCGAGAAAAGCGTATCCGTTCTGGGGCGCGAGGGTCTCGAAGGCCGGCTCGACGTGCTCGAAAGCGTCGGCGTCGCCCCCGATCATGGTGCAGTAGCCGACGTCGTAGCCCCAGACACCCCCGGACACCCCGGCATCGAGCCACCTCTTGCCCTCGTTCCTGACCTCCCTGGCCCTCGCCACGGAGTCCCTGAAGTAGGAGTTGGCCCCGTCGACGATGATATCGCCCTCGTCGGCTAGCTCGGTGAAACGCTGGATCATGTGGTCCGTCACGTCCCCGGCGGGGAGCATGGTCCACAGCACCCTAGGAGACTCCTGCATCGCCACGAACTCCTCGACGGTGTAGGCGCCCAAGGCCCCATGCTCGATCGCTTCATCCACCTTGCCAGACGAGCGGTTGCCCGCGATCACACGGTGGTCGCCCTTGTCGACGAGCCGGCGTACCATGTTGAAGCCCATCCGGCCCATACCCCAGATGCCGATATCCATGTCGCTCCTCCCTTTGGTCGTCGCTAGCTAGTCAGCATGCTCCGGCTTCGCCTCCGCTTGTCAGCACGGCGGCTGCGCCGCCTTGTCAGCAATTCAGCTTTTTGGTGTCGGTTCGCCACCTGTGTTGGACTGCGAAGCACTCTCTTTTTGAATCGTGTCGTTGAACAAGTAATCTCCTCGCCTTCCGTTGCCAAGCTGACTAGCTGACAAGCCGCCTGGCGAAGCCTAGCGGCGTGCTGAAATGCTGACTAGCTTACAAGCTGAGCACTCTTGTTCTGTATCTCTTCGAGCATCTCGTTGAAGGGGTCGGCGAACTTCTGGATGCCCCCCTTCTCCAGGATGTCGGTTACGTCTTCGTAGTCGAGGCCGGCTTCTCGGAGTCGCCCGAGGAGGCTTTTGGCCTCTTCGACGCCGTCTTCGAGGGTCGGCCTGATCTCGGCGTGGTCCATGACCGCCTGTATGGTCTTTTTGGGCATGGTGTTGACGGTCTCGGGTCCTACGAGGTTGTCGACGTAGATGGTGTCTGGGTAGTCGGGGTTCTTGGTCGAGGTCGAGGCCCACAGAAGGCGCTGGGTGTTGGCGCCCTTCTCGGCGAGCCTGCTCCACCTGGCGCCGCCGAAGACTTCTTTGTAGATCTGGTAGGCCAGTTTGGCGTTGGCTATGGCTAGCTCGCCCTGGAGGTCGCTGGCACCGAGCTCGTCCAGTTGCGTGTCGGCCTCGGAGTCTATCCTGGAGACGAAGAAGCTCGCTACGGAGTGGACACCTGAGGGGTCGCCCCCGTTTTCCACCAGCCGCTGGAGGCCCCTGGTATAGGCGCGGGCCACTTCGCGGTAACGCTCGAGGGAGAAGATCAGGGTGACGTTTATGGATTTGCCACGGGAGATCATCTCCTCTATCGCGACGAGCCCTGGTAATGTGGCTGGTATCTTGACGAAGAGGTTGGGCCTGTCGACCATCTCGTGCAGCCTGGTGGCTTCCTCGACCGTGGCCTCCGTGTCGTAGGCTATATCCGGCTGGACTTCGAGGGAGATAAAGCCATCCTGCCCCGTCTCCTCGTGGACAGGCCCGAAGATGTCGCAGGCGTCCTGAATATCTTTTCTCGCGACCTCCCAGAAGATCCGCTTCGGGTCGTCTTCCCGAGCGGCCAGCTCGGCAAGCTGCTCGTCGTAGAGGTCGGAGCCAGCGATGGCCTTCTGGAAGATGGCCGGATTCGAGGTTACGCCGACGATCCCATCGTCTATCATCTTCTGGAGCCCGCCGTTCTCTATGTCCTCGCGCGAGAGCTCATCAACCCAGGGCGCCTGCCCCAGTTCCCGCATCCTCGCCAAACGCTCGTTCACCTGTAGCCTCCTCTCAGAACCCTTTGCAGGGACCGCAGTGCATCCCGCTCTCTCAGTCTACACCCCGGCGCCCCGGGGCATGCGTCCCGAACGCTGCGCGCCCGTCAAGAGCTCCTTACCATCGAGGGTCATAGTCCAAACACCAGGCATCTCGGCAGGAGGCTGGATCTCTGTTCCCGAAGCAAATGAACACACCTCCGCCGTCAGCGGAGGTGTTAGACGTTGTAGAAACTCGGCGAAAAGCTACTGCAGGTGGCGCCTAAGAGAGAACGTGCGTACTCAACCCGCAGGCGCTGAGTTTGACTCGTTCGGCCCAACAACCTCTACGGACGTTCGACCTTACTTACAAGATACTGCGGACTATCAACGGCTTGGTGTTTGGATGGGCGAATGGTATGTCCTCGAAGTCAGTTTCATCTATATCCACCTCTTCGCGCCGGCCGCCGCGGCCACCGCCTCCACTGCGGGCCTGCGCGCCTCCGCCGGAAGAGGCGCCATCGTCCGAGTCGCCGGGCCGGCCGAGGAATTGCACGTTGTCGGCGACCACGTCCACGGCGCTCCGCTTGGAACCGTCCTGGGCCTCCCAGGTACGGTACTGCAGGCGTCCCTCGACGAGGATGGGGTCACCTTTCTTCTTGTAGTTGGCGATGGTCTCACCGAGCTCGCGCCAGGCGGAGATGTTGAAGAAGTCGACCTCCTCGCTGCGTGACCTCACCCGGTTGACGGCGATCCCGAAGGAGCAGACGGGTATGCCGTCGTTGGTAAAACGCAACTCCGGGTCCCTGGTCATGTTGCCGGCCAGAATGACACGATTGAAGTTGACCACGATTCTTTCCTCCTTCTGTGTTCCCTGCACAGGTAACAATACAGGAACATTCTCGGTTCTCAAGCGCGAGGACTTTAGTCCACAGCGAACTGTGTCGCCGCTCAGCGTTTCGTAACGGCCACCTCCAGTTCCTGGTCTTTTATGGTGGCGATCACATCCCCGTCCTCGTCGTTGCGGAAGACCTTCGCGCCGATCCTCTGGAGCCTGTCGAGGGTCTCCGGCGTGGGATGACCGTAGGGGTTGTCCACACCGCACTGGATGACGGCGACTTTGGGAGGAAAACGGCTGAGGAAGAGCGGGGTCGATGAGGTGCTGGAGCCATGATGGGTCACCTTCAGGATCGTCAGGGGACCCGTGTATAGGCCGTTCGCCATGTACTCCTCCTCGTTCGCCTCAGCGTCGCCAGCGAGCAGGATGCGGGCCGTGCCGTAGGTGAGCAAGATGGCCACGGAGTTGTCGTTGATCTCGGAGAAGAGCCCGCCCTCGGCGTCCGTGGGTGGACCGATTACGTCGGCCCGCACCCCTCCCCAGTCCATCAGCATCCCTGTCCGCAAGATCTCCGTCGTGGCCCCCTCGTCGCTCACGCCACGCAAGAACGTGTTGTACGTCAGGGTGCTGTTCGGATCTCCGGAGACGTAGACGGTCTCCACAGGGAAGGCGTCGAACACGTCGAGGAAGCCGCCGATATGGTCAGCGTCAGGGTTGCTTACTACGATGCCATCCAGCGCGTCGACGCCCCTGCTGCGCAAGAAGTCCACCACGTTCGGCCCCTCCTCGGGCCTTCCCGCGTCGATCAGGTAGCTCTCACCGCCGGCCTGCACGAGGACCCCATCCCCCTGGCCCACGTCGATAAAGCTCACCGATAGCGAGCCAGAAGGTGGCGGACCAGGACCGCCGCGAGAGCCTCCTGCGAGCAACTCGAGCTCCGCACAGGAAGGGGCGAACAGGATCAGGACCACCAAAAGCAGCGCGAAGAGACCCCTCTGGAACACTACACCAGGCTTCGCTATGGACATTCCTCCCGTATCGGATGGGTCGATTTCTGTCAGTCGCCCTACGCATGCATCGCGCTTCCTCACCCTGCCGGCTCGGGGGAGCTCGGCCCATGTTTGTCAGTGTCTCTAGCCGCTGCAGTCTGCTCTCAGCCACGGCCCAAAGATCGACCACGGGCAGCATTCTCTTTAGCGCAGCCAGAAGAAACAATCAGCCAATAACAAAAAGCTGCAAGCTGATGGCTGAGGGTTGAAAGCTTGCCAAGGGGCTTTGCCCCTTGGCCCTTACTGCGGCGGGCCGATCAGTCCGCTTACGACTATGGAGATGACGCTAAGGACTACGGCGGCTATGCCCAGTAGTTGCCCGGCCCGGCTCCCCTCCTGGGCCCCGCTTTGCAGGCAGAAGAAGTAACCCAGGGCGCCCAGGATGATGCCGGGGAACTCTATGGAGATGCCGTTGATCAGGAAGAGGCCGACCAGCGCGCACAGAAGACCGAGGACACCAAGCACTATCCCGACCGTCGAACGCAAACCTTACTCGCGTCCCTCCGGGGTGAGGCGGTCGATCCACTCGTCGGCCTCGGCGCGGGTCATGTCCGTGAGCGGTTTGCCGAGGCGATTCTCCAGTCGCTCGACGCCGTTCTCGCCCCGCCACTCGACGGCCAGCGTCTTCAGGAGGTCGACCTGGCTCTTGCGCGCCTTGCCACCCCTCTTCGCGGAGGCCTGCTTCTGCGGCTGTCCGTTCGGAGTGTCCTGCTCCGCGGCGGCAGTTTGCGAAGAGCCTTGCGGTGAACTCTGTCGTTCCCCGCGGATGGGAGTCGGCCTGCTGCGCGAGGACGAGGCTTCGGGGGTACGGGAGGCAGGAGGGGCGTCATCGCCGTCGGAGAGCTCTTCGAGGGCGGTCGCGCCGACGTTCACAGCGTCGCGCAGGGCGCGGGCCTTCGCCCTCGTCTCGGCCATCCGGATCAGGTGCGGGGCGATGTTGCGTCCCACGTTCTCGGGGCTGGCGTCACCGATACCCGAAAAATGCCTTTCATCCTCCATCTCGGCCGTAGCCTTTACTATGGCGACGTTCCCGTTCGAGTCGTCGGGGACCTGGATCAGGTCCGTGTCAATACTCCTCAGCCCCAGGCTATGCGCCTCGTCGAGGAGGCCCGCAAAGAGAACATATTGCTTTCCCTGCCTGGTAATCATGAACTCTTCTCTCACAGGCCGCGCCTTACTTCGGCCTCGCGGTAGTCCTCGCCTTCGAGGGAGATCCAATCGCACATCGCGATGATCCTGCTGGCCGTCCGCTCCCCGAGCTGGGCGGCGAGGTCCCTCGGCCCGATGTTGGAGGTGAAGATGGTGGGCAACTCTTCCCTGTAGCGATGGTTGACGATGACGAAGATGCGCTCGCGCACCCACTCGTTGGCCCTCTCTGCGCCGAGGTCGTCGAGCAGCAAAAGATCGGCGTTCTTTACGGTGCTCATCCACTCGTCGATGTCACGGCCGGGGTCATTGTAAGCGCCGCGCATGTTATCCAGAAGCTCGGGCACCGTGACGAAGAGCGCGGGTACCCGCTTTTTGGTGATGAGCTCGTTCATGACCGCCACGGCGAGGTGAGTCTTGCCCACGCCCACGGGGCCGCAGAAATAGAGACCCCGTCCCTCTTCCTGATGGCCCTTCCAACCCATGATGTAGTCCATGACCTTGGCGAAGGCCTTCTGGGTGTTCTTGCTGAGCCCGGGGTCGAAGTTGTCGAGCGCGTAGCCTTTCATGCGCTTGGAAAGGCCGCTGCGGCCCTTGAGGGCGGTGACCCTGGCGTTGCGGCGCATCAACTCCCACTCGCGCCGCTCGTTTTTCTTCTCGCACTCCGGAGTGCACGGATGGTAGTACCACTCGCCCGGCTTGCCGTACTTCTTCTGGAGGGCCGGTGGGAACTCGTCCCACTCCGCCTGCAGTTCGCGTCCGCAGTGGGGGCAGACCTGGTCGTCCAGCCTCAGTACCTCGGCCCCCGCCCTGCCCTTACTCCGTTTCCCCGAAGAGCCACTCATAGCCCTCCCGGCGTCTGGCAGCAGACTGTCGATCCGGTCCACCACTCACCCCCTCTCTGGCTTCACCTATCCTCAAGGCACCACCCTTCACGGCCCCGCTCTGCTCGACGAGCCTGAGCTTGCGATCCTGCTCGAAACGCTCCACGTCCTCGGGCGTCTTCACGCCCCGTTCGACCCACCGCTCCAGGATGCTGCGCACGTAGCCGACCCTGCGCGCGTCGCGCTCACTGGCTATTTTGAGAGCCTCCCTCACCGCATCAGGCGTGAGCCCGTCGCGCTCGCAGTAGCCGTTCAAGAACTCGAGGATGTGCGGCGCCGGCAACGTCCCCATGAAACGGAAGTAGTCGTCGGCCGAAACACCCTCGGGCTCGGCCCTTATCACCTCGATGTCACGCTCGGGAAACTCGTCTTGGCGCAGTCGCTCCTTCGCCGAAGGCGGGTGCTCGGCGACTTCGAGCCAACCATCCCTACGGGAGAGGAATCCGGCTTCGATCAGGGCCTCAAGAGAATCCTCGACGCCTTCCGGCGTGGAGCGCAAGAGCTCGGCCAACTCTTCTATCTCGGGCGATTCGTTCCCGAGGTCGGGGAGGATGCGAAGCAACTCATAGAGCGCAACGGCCTCGGCCCCGAGGTGCGGCATCCAGCGGACGTAGAGACGGGCGCGGCCTCCCCGCGCCCTCTTCTCCCCCGGAGGTGTGAGCCGAACTCTCTCCATCCTGGGGCCAGTATAGCGGCCAAGGGCCAGGCTCTCTACGTCTGAATTGCAGCACGCCTGCTTCGCAGGCTTTCAGCACGCTCAGGCTTCGCCTTCGCTTGTCAGCACGGCGCCCTGCAGGCGCCTTGTCAGCATTTCAGCTTTCGCCTGCCGAAGCTCTGGCTGACATGCTGACGAGCGAGGGCCTGGAAGGCCCGAAGCGTGCTGACAAGGCGGCGGAGCCGCCGTGCTGACTGGCTGACATGCTGGGAAAGGCGCGGTCTGAGGGTTCTATACCGGGGACGAGACCCTGGCTGGCGGCCAGGCCGAAGAGGACGGCGGCGGCGCAAAGGAAGACGGTCGCCGTCGCGAGCCATCTCGGCCCGAGGAAATAGCCGAGGACCCCGAAGGCTATGCCGAGCGCCCCTGCGGTGGTGTTAGCGCCACCGCCGTAGAGCGCGGCCAGGATCTGGCCTGTCCCGAGAAGGACTCCTATGGCGCAGGGGATCCCACCGAGGAGGAGCTTCGCGCGCCCCGCTCGTCCCTGACTCTCGCCCGCTTCCCCTTCAGCTATCCCTGTTTCCTCGTCCAGGATCCGCTCCTTCGGGCCGTGGTCTATCGTTGCGGCAGAGCGTGCCCTGCCAGGGGGCTAGTATAATCCCCCTCCAGTGAGGTTCGAGCGCGCACTCCCCGGCCCCAACGAGGTCTTTCTCCCGGAAGGGAACTTGCGTCGGATCTACGAACCTGTCTTCGACGAGCTCGGGCGCACGAGCCCTGGGAGGTGGGAGGAGAAGCTGCGCGAGGCACACCGGCTCCTGCTCGACGAGCAGTACGTGTTCGGCATAAAGGAGGGCGACAAGACCCATCCCACGGATTGGATCCCCCGCCTCGTTGGTGCCTCGGACTGGGAACGTCTGCAGGCCGGTCTGACCCAGCGCCTGCGCGCCATCAACGTGTTCCTGAGACGCCTGGAAGCCGGCAAAGAGGAGGTCGTCCCGAGGGAGGTCGTCGAGAGCAGCATCCTCTACGACACGGGCTGGAAGGATCGTTTCGGTCCCGTGCCTGTACGCCAGATAGCTTTCGACGTCGTCGCCGTAGAGGGAAGTGAAGGCTGGGAGTACCTGGTCATCGAGGAGAACGCCAAGATGCCCGTCGGGCTCGCCGCGATGACCCGCAGGCGCAGGATGAGCGGGGAGGTATTTTTTCCAGAATCTCTCCAGAAGCTCCCCGTCTCTCCCCTCGACGGTTGGCTCGCCCGCCTAGGCGAAGCCTTGCGGGCCGCCTCTCCAAAGGGCCCCGACGCGACGCTGGCCGTCGTAAGTAGTGGTCCGGACGACCAGTTCTACCTCGACCACCACATCTACGCCCAGGAGATGAATGCCATCCTCGCCGAGACCAGAGACCTCGCGGTCGACGGGGATGGATATCTGGTCTACAGACCCACCGGGCGCAGGGTGGATGTGATCTACGAGCGCGTCGACGAGGATACGCTCTACGCTGAGGTGCCAGGATTGCTCGAGTCTCACGTAGAGGGAAAAGTACACGTGCTCTTCGCCCCCAATTCGGAGATAATAGACGACAAGGGTGTCGGCGCCTTCGTCCCCGAGATGGTGCGCCGCTACCTCGGAGAGGAGCCCCTCATACAGAACGCCAGGACCTGGTCGCTGGCTGTAGAGGAGGAGAGGCGTTACGTCATGGACCATTTCGATGAGCTCGTCGTCAAAAGCAGGGGGGGCTACGGGGGCAAGGAGGTCATGATCGGACCGGAGGAGTCCAGAGCGACGATCGAGAAGTTCCGCAAGTTGGTCGAAGAAGACCCTGTGGAGTACGTGGCCCAGGAGACTATAGACTTCTCGACCCACGTCCTCTGCGAGACGGAGGAGACAGACTTCCTCCTTCGCGACTCCTACGCAGATTACCGCGTGCTCGTCCTCGCCCCGGATCCTAAGGACCCACACTTCGTGGAGGCGATACCCGGTTCCCTGAGCCGGGTGGCCGCCCCTGGCAAGCACGTCGTCAACATCTCGAGTGGAGGCAAGATGAAAGACACCTGGGTGTTCCAGTCATGAACTACGGAGACCTCATAAGAGACGCCTTCAGGATCACACTCCACAACCGCTTTCTCTGGTTCTTCGGCTTCTTCGTCGGCGGTACGGGCACCAACTTCTTCGGCAACGTCCCTTCGAGGAGCGGCGACTTCGACGACTTCCAACAGTCGAGCACGATGCTCTCCGCCATCCAGGTCGGGCAGGGGCTCAGCAACGCCGTCCTTGTCGTCGGTATCGTCATTGTGGTGCTCATCCTCGCTTTGTTCTTCATCTTCCTGGCGATAGTCTCCCAGGGGGCGCTGGCCGACAGCGTCGCCGCCATAGACAGGGGCGAGGGTCGCCGGTTCGGGACCGCCTTCGGGTCGGGGATGGGCAACTTCTGGCGTGTGCTAGGCTACTACATCCTGTTCTTCCTGGTCGCGCTCGGGCTCCTCGTGGTGATCGCCATCCCCGTAGCACTCCTGATCGGGGGCACATTCGCGGCCACCCAGTCTACGGGGGCGAGGATCTCCGTAGCCGTGATAGTCGGGCTTCTGGCCTTACTCTTGCTCATCGTCGTCTTCATCCCCCTTTCCATAATCGCGCAGTACGCCCTGCGAGACATAGTGGTGCGCCGGGAACGCGTACTCGGCTCCGTCGCGAGCGGCTACAGCCTCTTCCGCCACAACATCGGAAGGAGCCTCTTGCTCTGGCTCATACAGATCGGGCTCGCTATAGGGATCGCGATCGCTTTTATCCTCGTGCTCTTGATCGTCGGCCTCGTCCTTTTCATACCGACGATCGCGCTCGCCGCAGCAGGCTCCTCCACGGGTGCCATCATCGCCGGCGTGATAGCGGGCCTGATCCTGCTTCCCATCCTGCTCGTGCTGTCGGGCGCCATAGGCACCTTCTCCCACGCCTACTGGACGCTCGCCTACCTGCGGCTGACTTCAGGGGCGACCCCGCGCGTCGTGTAGAAGGACCGCGAACGAACAAGAAAGGTCGGTT
>Ga0126308_10000423_pt1 | contig 13899 bp, 16 predicted proteins | sample Plot55_FD_92533 | JGI IMG/M metagenome (GOLD analysis project Ga0126308, IMG submission 92533) | Serpentine soil microbial communities from UC McLaughlin Reserve, CA, USA - Plot55 | ecosystem: Environmental > Terrestrial > Soil > Grasslands | place: USA: UC McLaughlin Reserve, Lake County... | reverse complement strand
TCAACATCCCCGTGGGTCTGGCGCTCGCGACGTCGCCGAAGGCGCGTGCCTCCGACGTGTCGTTCCGCCAGCTGCACCGCGAGTGCCTGACGCCGATCCGGCAGAAGCGGTGGTGCACGACCCACGACCGCGAGGTCGGGCCGGACGAGATCGTAAAGGGGTGGGAGGTGGCGAAGGGCGAGTTCGTCATCGTCGAGGACGCCGACCTCGAGGCGATCCAGCTCGCCGACGACTCGCGGGCGATCGACATCACGCGCTTCGTGCCGCTCGACCAGGTCGACCCCGTCTACTTCGACCGCACGTACTACCTGTCGCCGGCCAATACGGCCGCTCAGCGGCGCCCGTACGTGCTGCTCCTCGAGGCGCTGAAGGACTCCGGCATGGCCGCCGTCGGACGGTTCGTGCTCCGCGGGCAGGAGACGTTCTGCCTGATCCGGCCGCGCGGCGAGTCGCTCGCGCTCGAGACGCTCTTCCTCGCCGAGGACGTTCGCTCGCATGCGGAGATCGAGGAGGCGGTGAGCGAGACACAGGTCCGCGACGCCGAGCTCGATCTCGCGCGGCAGGTCATCGACAGCCTCGTCGCCGATTTCGAGCCGAAGGAGCTCGAGAGCGTCTATCGCGGAAACCTGCGCTCGCTGCTCGAGGCGAAGCTCGCGGGGCAGGAGATCACGAAGCCGGAGCCCGTCGAGGAAGACGCGCCTGTCATCGATCTCATGGAGGCGCTGCGCGCATCCGTGGCCCAGGCGTCGAAGAAGTCGGGCCCGGCGAAGAAGCCGGCGCGGGCGCGCAAGACCGCCCAGGCCGCAACGTCGCGCAAGCGCTGATAGCGATCGAGCGTTACCTGCTGCTCGGCCTGCGGCTCGGGCGGCACATCGATGGCTTCGTCGACGCGTACTACGGCCCGCCGGAACTGGCGGCACACGCGCGGCGCAGCTGCGCAGTTGCGAGGCGACCGCGCGCCGCCTTGCGGGCCAGCCCATCTCCTGGGATGACGAGGTCGAGGGCTGCTACGGCGTGCGGCCCGATCGATACCCGAAGAGCGCTCTGATGAATCGCTGCATTTCGAGGAGGTCGCGAACGAGCCGTGGTCGGCGTTGTACTACTCGGCGACGTCCAGCGCTTCCGGTGGCTGCTGACGGAGCAGTTCACGCCGGGCGATCTCGAGAGCGACGGGCGTGCGCGCTGAAGCGCGCACGCCCGTGTGATGCGTCAGTGCTTCGGCGGGAGTGCGCCGAGCGCGGCCAGCTGCGCCTGGAACAGCGTCTTGTCGATCTTCCCCTGGTAAATCGGCACGCCCTCTTCCACGCACACGCGGATCACTTCCTGGCGCTCGATCCCAAGCTCTTTCGACAGCTCATCCGGCGTCAGATGGTTCGCCATTGTCGCTCCTTTCGCAGGGCACAAAAAAGCCCGTCGGCACACGGCCGAGCGGGCTGATCGCTCATTCCATTGTCGAGGCGGGAACTCAAAGTCCCGCTGACCTCCTGAAGCTCATAACAGCCGTAATCATAGTCGCGGCGCAGGATGCTAGACAACCCTTTCCTTCCCGGCTTCTCCGCCCGCTACTGCGACGTCAGGGGCGTGAGGCTGCGCGTCTTCGAAGCAGGGGTAGGCCGTGTGGTCGTGCTGCTCCACGGGCTCGGCGGCGCGGCCTCCAACTGGACGGCGGTCGCCCCGTCGCTCGCTGAGCGCGCGCGGGTCGTCGTGCCGGAGCTGCCGGGACACGGCGGCTCCACGGCGCTTCCGGCGCCGGTCGCCACGCTCGACGCTTACGCGGACCGCGTCGCCGACGCCTTCGAGGCTCCGGCGGTCGTTGCCGGGCACTCGCTGGGCGGCCTCGTCGCGCTACGACTCGCGGTACGGCATCCAGAACGTGTATGCGGCCTCGTGCTCGCGGGCTCCGCGGGCATCTCGTCGGGCACCCGGCGCAGCCAGCGCGCGCTCGTGGTCGCGTCCCTGATCCAGCCTGGAAAGCGCATCGCGCCGCTCCGGCATCTGGTCAGCGGACGCCGTGTGCTGAGGGAACTCGCGTTCGGGTTCGTCAGCGTTGCGGATCCGCGCGCGCTCGAGCCGCGCGTTGCAGAAGCGTTCCTTGCGGGCGCGGCGCTGCACACGGGCGTCCGCGAGGCGGCAGACGCGCTGGTGCGGACGGATCCGAAGCGCGACCTGCAGCGTGTGCGCGTGCGGGCACTCGTGTTGCACGGCGCACGCGATCGGATGGTGCCGCTACGCGATGCCGTCGAGTACTCGCGCCGGCTCGACGCGCCGCTGCGCGTGATCGCAGACTGCGGTCACCTGCTGATCGGCGAGCGGCCGCCGGCCGTCGTCGACGCCATCTTCAACGTCCTAGACCGGGTTCTCGACGTCGAGGAACTCCCAGTCGACGGAGAACTCGTCGGCTAGCCGCGCGGCGAGCGCCTTCACGCCGAACGTCTCGGTCGCGTAGTGCCCGCCGGCGAGGAAGTGGATGCCCAGCTCTCTCGCTGTCGCGAGCGCAGGCTCCTCCGGCTCGCCGGTGACGAGCGCGTCGTAGCCCTCGTGCGCAGCCTCGATCAGGCGCGTCCCGCCGCCTCCGGTGACGACGGCCACACGCTCGATGCGTTCCGCTCCCTCCGCAAAGACCACGGGCGCGCGGCCTGTCGCCTGCTCGAGCCGCTGCGTGAGCTCGCCGATCGTCACGGGCTCGTCGAAGCGTGCGCCGGCACCGACGCTCGTGAACTCGCCCTCGCGCGTGGCGCCGAGCAGGTCCGCGAGCAGCGCGTTGTTCCCGACCTCTGCATGAGCGTCGAGCGCGAGGTGGTACGCGATCAGCGTCAGGTTCGCCGCGAACAGCGCCTCCAGCCGGCCCTTCAGCCGCCTGTCGACCAGAAGCGGCTCGTTTCGCCAGAAGAGGCCATGGTGGACGAGCACGAGTTGCGCGCCCGCCTCGCCGGCGCGCTGGAACAGCTCGCGCGAGCTCGACACGCCGCACGCGATCTTGGACACCTCATCTGAGCCGGCCACCTGGAGGCCTGGACGGCCGTACTCCGGAAACGACGCGACGTCGAGCAGTTCGTCCGCGAACGCGATGATGTCGTCTCGACGGGCCAGCGCCCGTGCATCCTACGACGCAACCGCTTCGAAGGGAGCTTCGTCGCGGCTGCGCGAGTCGAGGAACTCGATCCGGTTCGCGACGATCTCGATCGCGCTGCGGCGCTTGCCGTCGGCGTCCTCCCACGAGCGGCTGCGCAAGCGGCCGTCGACGCCGACGCGCGACCCCTTCGCGAGGTATTCGCCGCACACCTCGGCCTGCCGGTCCCACGCCGAGACGCTGACGAAGTCGGCCCCTGCGTCGCGACCGGGACGGCCGACGGCGAGGAGGAACGTGGCGACCTTCTTGTCCGGCCCCACATCTTTCAGCTCGACGTCCGTCGCGAGGTTCCCGATCAGGCTCACGCTGTTCACTCTGCCTCCTTGTTTGCGATGAGGACAACGCTAGCCGCCGCTGTGGCGCGGAAACGTGACGAGGGCGTTGCTAGTCTGTGCCGTTCCCGGGGTGTGGCGCAGCCTGGTAGCGCGCTCCGTTCGGGTCGGAGAGGTCCCCAGTTCGAATCTGGGCACCCCGATTCCTCCGGCGCGGAAACTGTTGTTTCCGCGCCGGTTTGGGTCTCGAGGTCCGGTCAGCGGCTTTGCCGCGCAAGAGCGCGGTCTTGCGCGGCTTCCCGGCTCAGCGGGGTATCCAGGTCGCCTTGTGCGAGCGCTCCTTCTTCGGGTTGCGGCTGCTCGACGCGTCGCGTCATCAGCGTCACCGCCGAAATGGCGATCGCGGCCGCCAGGACTCCGACTCCCCACCAGAGGACGCATTCAGCATCACGATCGCGATGCCGAGCGCGGCGAGCGGCGTCATTAGTCCTACGGCGAAGAGCAGGCCGCCGGTCTCTGCCAGCGCGGCGAGCATCGCCATCGCGGCCGCGGCCGGAAACCCCAGCTTGCGGAACATCTGCTCCACGCCCTTCAGGCCCGGATGGTCGAACCAGCCGAGCAGCTTCTGCAGCCCGTGCCACGCCATCGTCGTCCCGACCACGATGCGGAGCAGCAGGATCCCGTATGCCATCGAACCACCTCCTGACACGGGCAATTTCTCGCGGTCGGAGACAGGAAACGCATCACTCCACCGCTCGGAGCCACGGACGCGTCATCGTCACCGCGATCATCGCCGCCGAGGCGATCGCGCCGCCCGCGATGATCGTGCCCGCCGAGGCGAGGCCGGCAATCGCGGCCGCAAATGCGAGCCCTACCGGCATGAGCCCGAACGAGCCGAAGAAGTCGAGGCTGACGACGCGCGAGAGGAGGTGCACGGGAACGAGCTCCTGCAACATCGTCTCCCACATCGCGACGCCGAAGCCGACGCAGAAGCCGCGGATCAGCGCGAAGAACGCCGCCAGCTCGAACCACGGCGAAAGCGCGAGCGCCGCGATCGCCAGGCTGTTCGCGAGCCAGAACGCGTAGTTGACGACTCCGCGGCGCCGTCGCGGCTGCGTCTGTCCGAACACGAGCGTGCCCGTCACGGTGCCGATGCCGAAGACGGCCGTCAGCAGCCCATACGAGCCGACGCCGCGGCCGAAGTGGTCGCTGACGAGCTCGGGCATCAGCACCTGCTGCGGCGCGAGCTGCAGCATCAGGATCACGGCGAACAAGGCGATCGTCACCCACAGCCACGGAATCCCGGCGACGTACCGGACGCCGGCACCGATCTCGCGGAAGGTTCCCTCCTTGGCCTCCGGCTCGACCGCGCGTGGGCGGACGAACCACAGCAATGCGGCCGACGCGACGAACGACGCGGCGTCGAGCGCGAACACGACCGCAGAGCCGGTCGCCGAATAGAGCGACGCGGCGAGCGCCGGGCCGACGATGAACGATCCCCAGCGCGCGACGCCGATCAGGCTGTTCGCCGACGGAAGCGCGGCCTGTTCGACCACGAGCGGGACGATGCCCCCGACGGCCGGGAAGAAGAAGCCGTCGCCGAGACCGTTCAGAAACGTGAGCACGAGCAGCAGCTCGAACGTCAGATTTCCGGTCGCGTCGAAGATCGCGAGCACGCCGACGACGGCGAAGCGCGCGAGGTCGGACGCGATCATCATCGTGCGCCGCGGAATACGGTCGGCGAGCGCACCGCCGATCAGCAGCGTGGTCAGGAGACCGATCCCCTGAGCGAGAAACACGATGCCGAGGCGCGACGAGCCGACGAGCGTGAACGCGCGCCAGCCGAGCGCGGTGAAGAACGCTGCGTCGCCGATGAGCGACACGACTTGGCCCGACCAGAGCACGCGAAAGTCGCGGTGGCGAAAGGCGTCGAACACGCGCACGCGATGCAGAGGAGTCGTTTCGGTCGCCACCGGCCAAAGCTATCGTCACGCCTCGTGCTGGACCTCGAAACAGCAGTCGAGCGCTGGTCGCTCACACTCGGCGAGCCGTACACGTCCGGCGTCGACGGCTACACGACGCGCGCCACGCTTGCCGACGGAACGCCGGCGGTGCTGAAGCTCCTGAAGCCGCATCGCGAGAACGAGCACGAGGCCGACGCGCTCGAACTCTGGGACGGCGACGGTGCGGTCCGCCTGCTCGAGCGCGACGAGAGCGGCTTTGTGTTTCTCATCGAGCGATGCGAGCCGGGGACGCACCTCTCCTCGCTCGACGTCGACGCTGCGCTCGACGTCGTGATCGGGTTGCTCCCGCGCCTCTGGAAGCAGGCGGGCGAGCCGTTCCATTCGCTGACGGAGGTAGCGGCGTGGTGGGCCGACTACCTGCCGAAGCAGGACTGGCGCGCCGAGCCGGACCTGCTCGCGGCGGCGCTCGACGCGATCGAGACGCTGTCGCCGACGCAGGGCGAGCAGGTGCTGCTCAACCAGGACTTGCACTTCGGAAACGTGCTCGCAGCCGAGCGCGAGCCGTGGCTCGTCATCGATCCAAAGCCGCTCGCCGGCGAGCGCGAATTTGCCGCGGCGCCGATCGTTCGCGCGCACGAGCTCGGACACTCGAAGCGCGACGTGCTGCACCGGTTCGACCGCGTGACCTCGGAGCTCGGCCTCGACCGCGAACGCGCGCGCGGCTGGACGATCGCGCAGACGGTGGCGTGGACGGAGGACAGCAACTTCAACCGAACCCACGTCGAGACGTCGCGCTGGCTCCTGGAGAGCGCTTGACGCTCGAGGCGGTCGTCTTCGACGTCGACTTCACGCTTGCGAAGCCGGGGCCCGATCTCGGACCGGAGGGATACCGCCGGCTCGGCTCGCGCTTCGGCCTCGACCTCGTCCCCAGCCGCTACGACGAAGCGCGCCGCGACGCGATCGCGACGCTGAAACGCCACCCGGAGCTCGACCACGACGAGGAGGTCTGGGTGCTGTTCACGGAGCGGATCATCGAGGGCATGGGGGGCTCCGGCGACACGTACGCCTGCGCGCTCGAGATGACGCGCGCGTGGGAGCGCGCCGACCACTTCGAGCTGTTCGAGGACGCGCTGCCCGTGCTCGACGATCTGCGCGAGCGCGGGCTGAAACTCGGCCTCCTGTCCAACACCGGTCGCGACCTCGACGTCTTCGTCGCGCATCACGGCATCGCGGTCGACGCGATGCTGACGTCGCGCGTTCACGGCAAGACGAAGCCGCACGAGACGATCTTCCGCGCGATGCTCGAGAAGCTCGACGTCGCTGCCGGCGCTGCAGTCATGGTCGGCGACGATCCCGACGACGACATCGCGGGAGCGCGCGCGGTCGGGATGGACGCGTGGCTCGTCGACCGCGAGAGTCGGTTTCCGAAACACGCGCAGCGGCTGACGGATCTGCGCGGCCTTCCCGCCGCGCTCGGTCTTGTTCGCCCGCTTCACTGAGCAGCTGGCGCAAGCCCATAATGTCTTTGTGCCTGCGTGGGTTATCTGGGCGATCCTCGCGGTGCTGCTGGCGCTCGGCGAGCTGGCGACACCCGGGCTCTTCTTCCTCGGGCCGGTTGCGCTCGCAACGCTGCCGGCGCTCTTCGTCTCGTTCTTCGTCCCGGCGTGGGCGCAGGTGCTCGTGTTCGTCGCGGGGACGGTTGCGTCACTGGCGATCTTGCGCCCGATCGCGCGTTCGCACCTGCGCATGCCCGCGCTGACGCGCACGGGGACGGCGGCGCTGATCGGCGCGCGCGCTACCGTGCTCGAACGCGTCGATGCGGACGGCGGACGTGTGCGCATCGGCGGCGAGGAATGGTCGGCACGCGCGTACATGAACGACCAGGTGCTCGAGCCGGGGACACGCGTCGAGGTCGCGCAGATCGAGGGCGCGACCGCACTCGTCTATGAATAGGAGAACACCGTGATTGCTCTCATCGTCTCGCTCGTCGTCGCGCTGTTCGTGCTCGTTGCACTCGCGCGAACGATTCGCATCGTGCCGCAGGCCCGCGCCGGCGTCGTCGAGCGCCTCGGCCGCTACTCGCGCACGCTCAACCCGGGGCTGACGATCGTCGTGCCGTTCGTCGACCGCGTTCGCGAGATGATCGACCTGCGCGAGCAGGTCGTGTCGTTCCAGCCGCAGCCGGTGATCACCGAGGACAACCTCGTCGTCAGCATCGACACCGTCATCTACTTCCAGGTGACCGATCCGAAGGCGGCGACATACGAGATCGCCAACTACATCCAGGGCATCGAGCAGCTCACCGTCACGACGTTGCGCAACGTGATCGGCGGGATGGCACTCGAGGAGACGCTGACGTCGCGTGACCAGATCAACGGCCAGCTGCGCGGGGTGCTCGACGAGGCGACGGGCAAGTGGGGGATCCGCGTCAACCGCGTCGAGCTGAAGGCGGTCGATCCCCCGATGTCGATCAAGGACTCGATGGAGAAGCAGATGCGCGCGGACCGCGACAAGCGCGCCGCGATCCTCAACGCCGAGGGCGTGAAGCAGTCGCAGGTGCTGACGGCAGAGGGCGAAAAGCAGAGCGCGATCCTGCGGGCGGAGGGAAAGCGGCAGGCGATGATGCTCGAGGCCGAGGGCCAGGCGAAGGCGATCGACACGGTCTTCAAGGCGATCCACGAGGGAAACCCCGACCCGCAGCTGCTCGCGTACCAGTACCTGCAGATGCTCCCGCAGATCGCGCAGGGCGAGTCGAACAAGATGTGGATCATCCCGAGCGAGCTGACGCAGGCGCTCGGAAACATCGGCGGCAGGCTCGGCCAGCTCGGCGCCGGCGACGAAAGGAAGAACAACCAGGCACCGGACGAAGACACGACGTAGGCCCTGGTCGGCGTACCCATTCGGGTGAAGCCGCCGTTGTGGCCAGGTGGTAGAACAGGGAATCGCCCGGGTTCGTTTCAGCTTCGGGCGCCTGCGGCCGATGAGCAACAGCATGAGCCTGCTTCGGCTCCTCGGTACACGGCGCGCCAGAATCGCCTTCAACGTCGTCTCGGGCGTCGTCGCTGTCGGCGTCGGAACGCTCACCGCGAGGCACTTCGTCTCGAACGGCTGGCCGATCCACCACGCGAACGTCCTGGGCGTCATTGCTGCGGGCGGTCTCTTCCTCGCGGCGTTCGGCTTCAAGGCGTGGGGCTGGCAGCGCCTCTTCCGCCACGACCAGCGCCCGGGCACGCTCGCGCTCGCCGCCGCCGGCGGCGCCGCGACCGTGACAGGGCTCGCCCTCCCAGGCCGTGCGGACGAGGTCGTGCGGATCTCGGTCGTGCGGAGGTTCCCCGGCCGCCGCGTCGGTATCGGCTCCATCTGCCTGTCGCTGTTCCTGCTCGGCTTGATCGACAATGCCGCGCTGACGCCGATTGCTGCGCTGAGCGCCGGGATCGCCGCCCCGAGCGGCTGGGTGCAGGCGGGGCTGATCGTCGTCGCCGTCGCGGGAGTCTGCGCCGGCGCGATCGTCTTCTTCCTGCCGAAGCTCGTGCTGCACCGCCGCGTCGTGCGCTTCAAATTCGTCTGCTGGGTCGCCGAACACACGACCACGCCCAAGGAGGCGTCGCGCGCCTGGGTGCTGGTGGCGATTTCCTGGGTTCTGCGCGTGCTCGCCGTCTTCGTCCTGCTCGACGCGCTGGCCGTCCGGACGTCGATTCCGCTGGCGCTCGGCTTTCTCTGCGCCTCGGCGTCGGCGGCCGCGCTGCCGATCGCGCCTGCCGGCGGGGTTGCGCAGGCCGGGGCGGGTGCGGCGATTCTCGTCTCGTCGGGCATCCACGCCTCAGAGGCGGCCGCGTTCGCGGTGGCCGCGCAGGGCATGATCGTGCTCGCCGGCGCGGGCGTGCTCGTCCTCACGACGATGCTGCACGTGGCGCGATCGCGCCTGGCGCCTCGCTTCAGCGCGGCTTAGTGCGACTTGGCAATGGCGAGATAGGCGACCCGCCCGCCCGCGCCGGAGGCCCAGCATGTCGTGTGGACGCAGTCCACCGTGTCGAAGCTGCCCTTGTCGAACGTCGTCCAGGTGTTGCCGCCGTCGGTGCTGTAGTCGCTGCCCGACAGGCCGACGTCGATCGCCGTATGGCCGCGCAACCAGTCGACGCCAGACCGGTACTCGGTCGGCGCACTCGCGGCGAGCTGCCACGTCCTCCCGCCGTCGGACGTGACTGCGACCGCGTTCGGCGAGGCCGTCGGTGCGGTGAAGTCGCCGCCCACGGCGATGCCGTGTTTCGCGTCGTGGAAGGCGATGCCGTTGATGCCCGAAGTCGATCCGCTGGGGATCGGTGTCGCGCTCACCTGCCACGTCTTGCCGCCGTCCTTCGAGCTGAAGACGCGCGACTGCGCGCCGCCGCCGGAGCCGAACCAGGCGTGGTGGCCGTGCGTCGTGAGACATTCGCCGCTGGCGGCGAAGCCCGCTTCGCCGGGGAGAGCCGGCGGCATTCCCGCCTGCGAGACGAGCTGCCAGCTCATCCCGCCGTCGCTCGTCGAGATGATCCGGAACTTGCCGTTCGTCGGATCCGACACGGCGAGGCCGTGCTTCGGGTTGAAGAACGACATGCAGTCGTAGAAGGCGTTGGGATCGGCGTTCGTGAACGTCTGCGTCCAGTGCGCGCCGCCGTCGGACGTGACGTAGACGCGGAAGTCGGTCGCGTTGTTGCCGATCGAGAGGATCACGGCGTGATCCTTGTCGAACGCCTCGATGTCGCGGAACTGCAGGCCGGCGGCGCCGGGCGGCCCGACTGACTGCCACGTTTGGCCCCTGTCCGTCGTGCGCAGCACCACGCCGTTGGTCGCGGTGTACCCGCTCACCCACACGATGTTCTCGCTGACGGCGGAGAGTCCGCGGAAGTGCGCGGTCGAGCCGGTCGGCGTCACGACCCACGAATAGCTCTTGCCGTGTTTCGCCGTGAACGCGGCCGAGGTCGAGACGACTCCCAAGAGACCCAGCAGGAGCAGCAGACGCTTCACGGCGCGGGAGCCTAACGCACTTCAGCGCGCCACGCCGGTGTGTGCTCACCGAGCCCGGGCGGGTCTCCGAGAGCGTCGACCCCGAACTCGTGGGCAGCTTCCTCGAGCGTCGCCACCGGCCCGGCGCAGACGTCCTCGCCGTCGAACACCTCGAGCCACTCCGCAAGCGGCCGCGACGCGATCACGTCCTCGAGCTCCGGCAGCCGCGGCTCCCACTGGCGCGGGATCAGCTCCGGAAGGCCGACGACCTCGCACAGCCTCTGCCAGAACTTGGGCTCGAGCGCCGACACCGTTAGGTGCCGCCCGTCGGCGGACTCGTACATCCGATAGCAGGCGACGCCGCCGGTGAGCAGCTTGGGTATGGGATCGCCCGCGACGCGGTGCGCGACGAGGTCGTGCGACCGGTGCGTCATCGAGACCGTGATCCGCGCGCCGCCTCCGGCGACGAGCGCCGCGAGGATCTGGATCACGGCGCCCAGTGCGCCTGCCGCGAGGTCGGCGATCTGCAGCGGCGGCAGCGCGGGCGCCGTGTCCGCGAGGGCGCCGGCCCAGCCGAGATAGTTGAGGTCGTGGCCCGCGCGCTGCACGTGCCGCCCGTCGAGACCGAAACCGGTGATCGAGCAGTACACGGCGTCGGCGCGTGCGTCGTCGGGCCCGACGCGGAGCCGCTGCGCGACGCCGGGGCGAAAGCCCTCGAGGACGACGTCGGCGCGTCCGAGCAAGGCGTGTGCCAGGGATAGTCCCTCGTCGGTCTTGAGGTCGCAGACGACCGACTCCTTGCCCGCGTTGAGCGCGTCGTGCCACACGGGCGCGGTCTCCCGAAGCGGGTCGCCCCCCGGCGGCTCGATCCGCACGACCCGCGCCCCGAGCCGCAGAAGCTCGCGGCTCGCGTATGCGCCCGGCAGGTAACGCGTGAGGTCGACGACGAGCAGACCGGCAAGTGGCGCCACGGCCGCACGAACCTATACAAGTGACGCGATGTCGACGCTCCCCGCGAGCATCGTCCCGCTGCCGCAGCGGCGTCGCGGCGTCGCGTGGGTACTCGGCCTCGGCGCGTTCGGCCTCGCATTCTCGCTGACGACGACGTCGGCCTACCTACCGCCGGTCCTGGGGCAGTTCACGCACTCGCGGACGCTGATCGCGGTGATCCTCGGGTCCGAAGGCATCTTCGCGCTGACGCTCCCGCTCGTCATCGGCCCGTGGAGCGACACGTTCCAGACGCCGATGGGACGGCGCCGTCCGTTCATGCTCGTCGGCCTCGGGCCGATGGGCTTCTGCCTCGCGCTCGTCGCGTTCATGCCGAGCCTCTGGCTGATGACGCTGATCCTGCTCGGGTTCTTCTTCGCCTACTACCTCTACGAGCCGCCGTACCGCGGCCTGTACCCGGATCTCCTGCCGCAGGGGCAGTACGGTCGCGCACAGGGCGTGCAGCACCTCCTGCGCGGGCTCGCGATCGGCGTCGGCCTGATCGGAGGCGGGCTCCTCTTCGACGTCTGGCATCCAGCGCCGTTCCTGATCACGGCGTTCGGCACGGTCGCTGCGTGCGGCGCCGCGATCATCTTCATCCGCGAGCCGCCGGCTGCGACCAACCGCGTGTTCCTGGGCGTGCGTGCCTATGTCGCGCAGAGCCTGCGCATCCTGCGCTCGGAGCCGGAGGTGCGCCGCTTCCTCGTCTGCAACTCCGCATGGGAGGGAACCTTCGCCGGCGCGCGATTCTTCGTCGTGCTCTACATCACGCAGGGGTTGGGCGAGCCCGTGAGCATTAGTACGGCGGTACTTGCGACCGTCGCCGCCGGCTACGTGCTTGCGGCGGTGTGGGCAGGTTGGGTCGGCGACCGGGTCGGGCTTGCGCGCGTCATCTACTACTGCTCGTTCCTCTACGGCGGCGGGATGCTCGTCGCCGGGCTCGCGCAGCAGTGGCACGACTGGTACCTGGCGCTCATCTTCCCGGTCGCGATCGCGGGAGGTGCGGTCATGACGCTCGCTTGGGGCCTGCTGTTCAAGCTCACGCCGCCGGCGAACCGCGGCACGATCTCCGGCCTCGCGACGACGACGAAGGGCTTCGGCCTGATCATCGGCCCCATCGCGGCGGGAGCGGCGATGGACATCTTCGGCCGCTACTTCGAATCGACGGACGGCTACCAGCTCTTGTGGCCGCTCCTCTCGGTGCCGATCCTGGCGGTGATCCCGCTCGTGCGGAAGCTCTACCGCGTCGAGCGGAGTGCTCACGGCGGCAAGAGCGGTTGACCGCTCCGACGGCTGCAAACCTGCGCATGAGTGCGTCCTCGATCGCGCCGATAGCACCTACTATCGGCGCTCCCTGCGTCCTTCTCCTGCTTGGTTTTCCCCGTCGGCGCGGGAACGCTCTTACCGCCGTGACCACTAGTGACACGGCGAGCCGCCGGGCCGATTGAGGCCGAAGCCCCACAGCTTGCCGCCGTACACGTAGAACACCGACGTCACGGAACCGCGGGTGAGTACGCGCGCCTCGTACGAGCCGCACGGAATCGTGACGAGCGCGCCCCAGCGGCCGGTGATCGTGGGCGCCGCCGCGCCGAGCGTGAGCCTTCGCGCGTGCCAGCCGTCCGGCTTCCAGAGCGTCCAGACGGCGTCGACGCGGCCCTTTCGGAAGCGAACCGCGGCGCCCTGGGCGTGGAACTCGTCGTAGTTGAAGTACCACGTCGTCCGGGTGCAGTTACGGCAGCGGCCGTAGTTCGTGCCCCACGCCTGCTCGACTTGCGCCTGCGTCATCCCGAGCTGGATGCCGCCGAGGCTGCGCCCCGGGACGAGGACGCCGTGCTGCGGGAGGGCGAGCGCGAGCGCGACGGCGAGCAGCGACACGCGTCGAAGATAGAGAATCGCGGCGTGGCCGTCTTCAACCTCTTCGCGGAGCACGAGTGGGACAACGAGCAGGAGCGCGACGGCTACCGGCACCGCGTAGCGGCCATCGGGCCTCGGCTGGGAGGGGCGCTCCTCGGCGGGAGCCTGTACGAGCTGCCGCCCGGTGAGTCGACGTGGCCGTACCACTACGAGCACGGCTCCGAGGAGTGGCTGCTCGTGGTGGCGGGGCGGCCGACGCTGCGCACGCCCGACGGCGACCGGCAGCTCGATCCCGGTGACGTCGCCGTCTTCGCCGAGGGGCCGGCGGGCGCTCACAAGGTGACGAACGCGACCGACGAGGTCGTGCGCGTCGTCATCTTCGCGTCGAAGTCGCCGTTCGCCGTCGTCGCGTACCCCGACAGCGGCAAGGTCGGTCTCTGGACTCGCGAGGACGGCTACGTCGGGCTCGTGCGCGACGAGCCGAAGCTGGATTACTGGGACGGCGAGTGACGCCTGCCCAGCGCCGCGAGCCATCGGTCGACGTCCCGCTGAGTGCGCAGGCGGACGACCTCGAGGTGCGGCTGTGCCGCGAAGCGGGTGGGCCACTCGCGGCGGTGGCGGAAGTGCGCCTTCAACGTCCAGAGGAAGAGCGAGTCGCGCGAGAAGAATGTGTTGCGGAGGGTCTCGCGGTTCTTCGCCGTCCACAGCT
>Ga0126308_10000422_pt1 | contig 13910 bp, 12 predicted proteins | sample Plot55_FD_92533 | JGI IMG/M metagenome (GOLD analysis project Ga0126308, IMG submission 92533) | Serpentine soil microbial communities from UC McLaughlin Reserve, CA, USA - Plot55 | ecosystem: Environmental > Terrestrial > Soil > Grasslands | place: USA: UC McLaughlin Reserve, Lake County... | reverse complement strand
ATCCGCGCGGAGGAGGCGCCGATCGCCGCGCGCACCGCCAGCTCGCCCCGTCGGGCGAGCCCGCGCACCAGCAGCAGCCCCGCGACGTTGGCGCACGCCACCAGCAGCAGCACGGCCACTGCCGCGGCGAGCGCCCACAGCGCCCGACGCGCGTCCCCCAGCACCAGCGCGGGCAGGGTGGTCGCGACCGCCGTCATGCCGGCGCGGAAGTCGGGCGGAAAGGGCGACCGCTCCCCGCGCAGCAGCGACGCGAGCTCGGCCCTGGCCCGCTCTTCCGTCGCGCCGCGCGAAAGCCGACCGACGAGGTAGACGTTCAGGAAGCGGTCGGAGAGCGAGTCCATCGCCGGCGGCAGGTACGTGGCGAACGGCACCCAGATGTCAGCGCCCCTCGGGTACTCGACACCCGGCGGCATGACGCCGACGATCGTGAAGCGCCGCCCGGTCAGGACGATCTCGACCTGCCGCCCCACCGCCCCCGGGTCGCCGCCGTAGCGCCGCCGCCAGAGCCGGTCGCTGATGACCAGTACCGGCGCCGCCCCGCGCACGTCGTCCGCCGCCTCCAGCGTGCGCCCGAGCCCCGCGCGCGTACCGAGCACCCGAAAGTAGTTCCCGGACACCAGCGCGCCCCGGAGCCGCTCCACGGCCGCGTCCTGCCTAACGACCCACTCGGTCGCCCCGTGGTACTCGACCGCGGCCGCGCCGGCGAGCGCCCGCGACTCGCGCGCGTACCGGCGGTACGCCTCGCCGCCGATCGGCACGCGCGTCCGGTCGAGCCGCGCGTTCGCGCCCCACATCACCAGCACGCGCTCCTGCTCCCGCACCGGCAGCGGCCGCAGCAGCACCGCCCGCAGCACCCCGAACATCACCGTCGCCGCCCCGATCCCCACCGCCAGGGTGAACACGGCCACCAGCGCGAACGCCGCGTCGCGGCGCAGCGTCCGCAGGGCGAAGGAGAGGTCCTGACGGAGAGTGTCCATTGCGGGATGCGGGATGCGGGACGCGGGATGCGCGGGGAGGGTCGGGTTGGCGGTGGGACCGTTCACGATCGGAATGCCGGGGGGGCGTTGCGCGCGACGCCCCCCCCGCGTCCCGGCCACGTCGCCCGCGCCGCACCACGCACCCGTCCAGTCCCGTCCCGCATCCCCCCCCCATCCCCCATCCCGCGTCCCGCCGAGCCGCTGCCTCAGCTTCCGCCGAGCACGATCTCCCCAGCCGCCACCGCCGCGCCGAACGCGTCGACGACGGCCGGATCGAACTGCGAGCCCGCGTTGCGGCGCACCTCGGCCAGCGCCTCGTCGAGCGTGAGCGGCGGGCGGGTGCGGTACGAGCGCGCGCTCGTCATCGCGTCGAACGAGTCGGCCACCGCGGCGATGCGCGCCTCGAAGGCGATGTCGTCGGACCCCAGGCCGTCGGGGAGCCCGCGGCCGTCGAAGCGCTCGTGGTGCGACCGCACGACGTTCAGGATCACCGGCTCGTCGCCCAGCAGCGGGGACAGGATGCGCCACCCCAGCATCGGGTGCGCCATGATGTGCTGGTACTCCTCCGGGGTGAGCGGGCCCGGCTTGTTCAGCACCGCCTCGCGCACGCCGATCTTGCCGATGTCGTGCACGTGCCCGCCCAGCTCGATCTGCCGCAGCTGCTCCCCGCCCACCCCCATCTCGCGCGCGATCACCGAGGCGTAGTGGCTGACGCGCACCGAGTGCCCGCGCGTGTACGGGTCCTTCACCTCCAGCGCCTCGGCGAGCGCCGAGATCCCGCCGATGAAGATCCGCTCCAGTCGGTGCGCCTGCTCGGCCACCCGCTGCTCGAGCTGCAGCTGGTAGCCGCGGTTCTCCAGCACCAGCGCGCGCTTCTCCATGACCTGGCGGATCCGCGCGCGCACCTCGTCGAGGTGGAAGGGCTTGGTCAGGTAGTCCATCGCGCCGAGCCCCAGACAGCTCACCGCGACGTCCACGTCCGCGTTGGCGGTGATCATGACCACCGCCGTGTCGGGGTGGCGCGCGCGGATCTCGCGGAGCAGCTCGGTCCCGTCCATGCGCGGCATCCGCAGGTCGCTGATCACGAGCGGGATCCCCGGCTCCTGCTCCAGCAGCGCCAGCGCCTCGGCGCCGTTCGCGGCCTCGGAGCAGGCGAAGCCGTCGGAGGCCATCAGGCGCGCCAGCACGTGGCGCAGGCGTGCCTCGTCGTCCACCACCAGGCAGCGCAGGCCGGCGCCCGGTTTGGGGCGCTCGGCCGCCGGTGTGACGAGGGAGCTGATTGCCACGATCCGAATCCGCTGGTCTCAGCGCGCGAGGCGTGCGCCCATTTTCACCCATGCATGCCGAGCGCCAGCGTCGCCAAAAGGGGCGAACGCATATATTTCCGCGTCACGGGCCGAACGGGCGCCGCCGAGTTAGAGCCTTCACACCCGCACACCGGGGAGCGAGCCGACGGATGACGCGCGTCTACGATGAGGACCTGAGCGTCGGCTTCGGCACGCGGGCCATTCACGCCGGCCAGCGCCCGGACCCGCTCTCCGGCGCGATCATGACGCCGATCTACACCACGTCCACCTACGTCCAGGACGCGCTCGGCGAGAACAAGGGGTACGAGTACGCCCGCGGAAAGAACCCCACCCGCGAGGCGCTGGAGCGCAACGTGGCCGCGCTCGAGGGAGGCACCCACGGCTTCGCCTTCTCCAGCGGCATGGGGTGCCTCGACTCGATCATGAAGCTGTTCAAGTCGGGGGACCACATCGTCTGCGGGGAGAACGTCTACGGCGGCACGTTCCGCCTCTTCGACCGGATCCTCCAGCACTTCGGGCTGACGTTCACCTACGTCGACGCGCGCGACCCGAACCGCATCGCCGACGCGATCACGAACCGCACGGTGGCGCTGCTCGTCGAGACGCCCACGAACCCGCTGATGCGCATCACCGACCTCGCGGCCGTCGGCGAGATCGCGGCGCACGCCGGGGCGCGGCTGATCGTGGACAACACCTTCGCCACGCCCTTCTTCCAGCGCCCGTTCGAGTTCGGCGCCGACATCGTCTACCACTCGACGACGAAGTACCTGAACGGCCACAGCGACATGATCGGCGGGATCTGCGTCGTGCGCGACGACGACCTGGCGACGAAGATCCAGTTCATCGCCAACGCCGCCGGCGCCGTCCCGGGCCCGTTCGACAGCTGGCTGGCGCTCCGGGGGACGAAGACGCTGCACCTGCGGATGCCCGCCCACGACGCCAACGGCCGCCGGATTGCGGCCTGGCTCGCCGATCGTCTGGGAGAGGAGCGGGTCATCTACCCCGGGCTCCCCTCGCACCCGCAGCACGAGCTCGCCTGCCGGCAGATGAGGGGCTTCGGCGGGATGATCTCGGTCGAGATGGGCACGAAGGAGAAGGCCAACGCCGTCCTCCGCCGCGCCCGCGTGTTCTCGCTAGCCGAGTCGCTGGGGGGCGTCGAGAGCCTGATCAGCCACCCGGCGTCGATGACCCACGCCTCGGTCCCCCCGGAGCGCCGCGCCCAGCTCGGCATCACGGAAGGGCTCGTCCGCCTCTCCTGCGGGGTAGAAGACGTGAACGACCTGCTCGGCGACCTGGAGCAGATGTTCGACGGCGCCTGACCGGCCTGGACACTTCGCCTGTTCTCTTTCCGTAGGCACCGGTAAGATTCCTGGGGACTGGCACCGCGTCCCCCATCCCGCGTCCCGCATCCCTGCCTTTCATGAGCGAATCGACGAATCCGAACGCCGAGCAGCCGCAGCCCGACCGGACGCTGCCGGTCCCCACGCGCAAGAAGCTCACGGGCATCAGCTCCACCGCCTGGGAGCACCCGGCCGACCGGGCCGCGCTGAACACGCTGCGCGCGCTCCCCGGCTTCGACGAGGTCGTCCGCAAGGTGATGGGCTTCCTCGGCGACCGCGGCGTCAGGCAGCTCTTCCTGGCCAACGCCGTTCGCATCGGCCCCCGCCAGCGCCCCAAGCTGGACGCGCTCTACTCGGAGGTGATCGAGACCTTCGACTACCCCGGCGAGCGCCCCGACCTCTACGTGACGCAGACGCCGTTCGTGAACGCGGCCGCGGTCGGATTCGAGAAGCCGTTCATCGTCCTCAACTCCGGCACCCTCGGCCTGCTCGACCGCGAGGGGCGCCGCGACATCCTGGGGCACGAGCTCGGCCACATCGCCAGCGGCCACGCCGTCTACACGACGCTGGCGATCCTGATCATGCTCGGCGTGAAGAACCTGCCGTTCATGGCCGGCATCAGCCTGATCCCGTTCGAGCTGGCGATGCTCGAGTGGTACCGCAAGGCGGAGTTCTCGGCGGACCGCGCCGGCCTGCTGGCGACGCAGGACCCGGTGAAGACGATGGAGGTCTTCCTGAAGATGGCCGGCGGCGCCGGCGGCGACGACACGATCGACCTCGACGCGTACATGATCCAGGCGAACGAGTACGAGACGCAGGGCGGCGTGATCGAGTTCATCGTGAAGATCCTCGCCACCATGCGCCGCACGCACCCGATGAACACGGTGCGCGCCGCCGAGCTCCAGCGCTGGATCCAGAGCGGCGAGTACGACCGCATCCTGCGCGGCGAGTACCCGCGCCGCGACGGCGAGGGGCAGCGCCCGCTGGGCGAGGACTACGCGGACGCGGCCGGCTACTACGGCCAGCAGGTGCGCGGTGTGGTGGACGAGCTGAGCGGGACCTGGAGCCGGGCGAAGGACGCCTTCAACACGAAGTTCGGCCAGAGCTCCAGCAAGTAAGGCGCGGCGTGAAGCTGCTGATCGTCGGCGGGGGCGGGCGCGAGCACGCCCTCGCCTGGAAGCTGAAACAGGACGACCCGACGGCCGAGCTGATCGCGGCCCCCGGCAACCCGGGGATCGCGTCGCTCGGCCGCACGGTCTCCGTCCCGGCCAACGACGTCGACGGCCTCGTTAGGCTCGCCGAGTCGGAGCGGGTCGCGGTCACCGTGGTCGGGCCCGAGGCCCCGCTCGCCGCCGGCGTCGTCGACCGGTTCCGCGAGCGGGGCCTCGCCGTCTTCGGCCCCACGCGCGCGGCGGCGCAGATCGAGACGTCGAAGCGCTACGCCAAGGAGCTGATGGCGCAGGCCGGGGTCCCCACCGCGCGCGCCTTCGCCCACTCCGCCGTCGAGGGGGCCAGGCGCGCCGTGCGCGAGCTGGGCGCGCCGGTCGTCGTGAAGGCGTCGGGACTCGCGTCAGGCAAGGGCGTCATCGTCTGCCAGACGGTGGCCGAGGCCGACGCCGCGATCGACCGCATGCTCGTCCAGCGCGCCTTCGGGACCGCCGGCACGGAGATCCTGGTCGAGGAGTTCATCGAGGGCGAGGAGCTCTCGCTGTTCGCCGTCACCGACGGCCAGAGCGTCCTGACCATGCTCCCCGCGCAGGACCACAAGCGCCTGCTCGACGGCGACCGCGGCCCGAACACGGGCGGGATGGGGGCCTACGCCCCCGTCTCGATCGGCACGCCGGAGCTGGTCGAGCACGCCTGCGCCCGGATCATCCAGCCGACGCTCGACGCGATGCGCGAGCAGGGCGCGCCGTTCACCGGGCTGCTGTACGCGGGGCTCATGCTGACGACGGACGGCCCCAAGGTCGTGGAGTTCAACTGCCGCTTCGGCGACCCGGAGACCGAGGCCATCCTGCCGCTGCTGTCGAGCAGCCTGCTGGAGCCGGTCGTCACCGTGGCCACGGGCGGTCGACTCTCGGACGCGCGGCCGTTCGAGTGGTCGGGGCGGCACGCCGTCACCACGGTCGTCGCCGCCGCGGGCTACCCGGACTCCCCGCGCGCCGGCGACGTGATCGCGCTCGCGCCGGAGGAGGCGGACGTGCACGTCTTTCACGCCGGCACCTCGCTCTCCCGCGACGGCAGACTGGTGACCAGCGGCGGCCGCGTGTTCGCGGTCACCGGAGTCGGGAGCACGTTCGCCGAGGCGCGCGCCCGCAGTGCCTCGGCGGCCGCGCGCGTGGCGTTCCAGGGACGCCAGAGCCGCGGCGACATCGGATGGCGCGAGGCCCGACGGCAGGCGGCGCAGCAGGTGGATGCCGGAGCTACCTGAGACCGAGACCATCGCGCGCGACCTGGACCGGGAGGTCCGCGGCGCCCGCATCGACGCGGTCCACATCACGAAGCCCGACGTCCTGCGTGAGGTGACGCCTGCGGAGCTCGCGCGGCGCGCCGTCGGGGCAGCGATCGAGCGCTGCTGGCGGCGGGCCAAGCTGGTGGTGCTCGACCTGTCGACCGCCGATCGGCTCGTCATTCAGCCGCGCTTCACCGGCGCCGTGCTGATCGACACCGGCTCGCTGCCCGAGCGGGAGCTTCGCTACTCGACGCTGCACCTCGACCTGAGCGACGGCCGGCGCCTGCACTACCGCGACATTCGTCGCCTCGGAACCGTGGCGCTCATGCGCCCCGAGCGGTGGGCGGCCTACTCGGCGTCGCTCGGGGTCGAGCCACTTGACCCCGCGTTCACGGCCGCGCATTTATCGGGTCTTCTTCGGGGCTCGCGGCAGGCCGTGAAGAAGGTGCTGATGGACCAGCGCCGGCTCGTCGGCGTCGGCAACATCTACGCGAACGAGGCCCTCTGGCGCGCGCGCGTGCACCCGGCGCGCGAGGCGCGCTCCCTCTCGCACGACGAGGTCGACAGGCTGCGGGACGCGGTCGTGAGCGTGCTCACGGAGTCCATCGCCGCTCGGGGCACGAGCTTCCGCGACTACCGCGACGCGCTGGGGGAGCGCGGGACCTTCGTGGAGCATCTGGCCGCGTACGGCCGCGCCGGCCAGCCGTGCGCGCGCTGCGGCACGCCGCTCACCGGCACGCACGAGATCGACGGGCGGAGCACGGTGGTCTGCGAGAACTGCCAGGGGTAGAAACGGGACGCGGAAGGCGGGACGCGGGACTGATGGCACTCGCAGCATCTGGCCACCACCGCATCGCCGACTGTTTCCCGCACCGCTGCACCAGGTAGTCTGTCATCGTCGACGGCTCTCATCCCGCATCCCGCATCCCGCAGTCATGCGCGCCACCCTCCGCCCTCCCACCTCCGACGAGCAGCTCGCCGCGATGCGCGCGCACGTCCGCGGGGAGGCGGGGGACCGTCCGGGGGTCTACCGGATGGTGGCCGAGGACGGCGAGGTGCTGTACGTCGGGAAGTCGAAGCGGGTCCGCACGCGGCTGCTCAGCTACTTCCGCTGCGCGTTCCCGGAGGAGAAGGGCGCCCGCATCCTGCGCGAGGCGAGCGCGATCGAGTGGGAGTACACGCCGAGCGAGTTCGCCGCGCTGCTCGCCGAGCTGCGGCTGATCAAGCGCTTCCGCCCGCGCTACAACGTCGCGATGAAGCGGGACGCGCGGCACTACGCCTTCATCAAGGTCACCCGGCCGCCGGCGCCGAAGCTGCTCGTCGTGCGCGGCGCCGGGAGCGAGGACGGCGGGTCGTACTACGGCCCCTTCCACGGCGCCGGCCGCATCAACGACGCGGTGCGCGAGCTGAACGACGCCCTCGGGCTGCGGGACTGCGCCCTCGACACGAAAATGCACTTCAGCGACCAGCGGGAGCTCTTCTCGCTCTCGCCGCGCACCCCGCAGTGCATCCGCTACGAGGTGCACAAGTGTCTGGGGCCGTGCATCGGCGCCTGCACCCAGCAGGAGTACGCGACGCAGCTCGCGCTGGCCCGCGCGTTCCTCGACGGATCGGACGACGGACCCCTCGTCCTCCTGCGCACCCGCATGGAGGAGTGCAGCGAGCGGCTGGAGTTCGAGCGCGCGGCGGTGCTGCGGGACAAGCTCCACCGCCTGGAGGCGCTCCGGGAGCAGTTCGGCCGCCTTCGCTTCGCGGTCGAGACGCTGAGCTTCGCCTACACGGTCCCCGGGCTCGACGGCGACGACCGGGTCTACCTCATCCGCCGCGGCCGCGTGCGCGCCGAGCGTCCCGCCCCGCGCTCGGCGGGCGAGCGCCGGGAGCTGCGCGCGCTCACCGACGCCGTCTTCACGCCCCCGGAGCGCGAAGGCTCTACCGTTCCCACCCACGAGGTCGACGAGCTCCTGCTCCTCTCCTCCTGGTTCAGACGTTTTCCGGCCGAGCTGGAACGAACCGAGACGCGCGGGTAACATCTCGCAGTGCTCGAGAGTCGGGATGGCCCGCCTCCTGCATTAATCACCCTCACGGAACCAATTCCGCACAGCTCCTTCCAATGGGGTGGCGATGGCAACGGCTTGGCAACCCACGACGCCGACCTGGCGTCCGACAACGCTGGTGCAGTGCGTCAGTGTAAAGCCCTGGCTGCACTACCCGGGGTGTGACGAGTCGGGCGGCTGCCACGACCTGACCCTCGGCCGGATCTACGAGTTGCTCTCGGTCGAAGGCAACGGTGCCTTCTACCGCATCAACGACGACTCTGGTGAGGATTTCCTCTATCCGGCGTCGCACTTCAAGGTGGTCTGAGGAGCGGCGCCCGAAGCGAGGCGAGGTCGCGGCACTGAAGGCGGCAACACTGCGGCAGGCAGGGCGAACGGCCCCGGGCGAGTCATTCTCCCGGGGCCGTTCGCCCTGCGCGGCTCAGCCCTGCGCGGCTCAGCCCTTCGCGGCTCAGAGGGCCAGCTCGACGATCTCCACCTCCGCCCGCCCCTCCGCGATCGTCAGGCGCGCCACGCTGGGGCGGAGGTCGAAGCGTCGCGGGCCCGCCGCGCCCGGATTCACCACCAGCCGGCGGTCCTGCTCGGCGCGCGCGACCAGAGACCGGTGGGTGTGGCCGTAGACCAGGACATCGTGCGGGTACCGCTCCAGCAGCTTCGCCGGCGTGGGCGCACCGAGCTCGTGGCCGTGGCTCACGTGGATGCTTACGCCGCCCGCCTCGCGCACGATCTCGGCGGCCAGCCGCGGCGTGCCCGGCGGGTCCGTGTTCCCGAACACCGCCAGCGTCGGCGCGATGAGCGACAGCTCGTCCAGGATCTCGGCGCCCCCCACGTCGCCCGCGTGCAGGATCAGCTCGACGCCCGCGAGCGCCCGATGCACGTCGGGGCGCACGAGCCCGTGCGTGTCCGAGATCAATCCGATGATGTGAGACTCGCCCACCGCGTCACCATCCGTCCGGCTCCCCTGCCCCGTGCAATTCGCCAGCCGCCGTGCGATTTACGCCGATCGTAAACGGACGACGCGCGACCCTCGCTTCGCCATGATCGCGCGTCTCACTCCCCTTCGCCCCAGCGCCGCCCGAGCGAGTGCTCCACGCCCAGGTGGTCCAGTACGCGCGCCACGATGAAGTCCACGAGATCGTCGATCGACGCGGGGCGATGGTAGAAGCCCGGGGCGGCCGGGAGGACGATCGCGCCGGCGCGGCTCAGCGTCAGCAGGTTCTCGAGGTGGATCGTGCTGAGCGGCGTCTCGCGCGGCACCACGATCAGCGTGCGCCGCTCCTTGAGCGCCACGTCCGCGGCCCGCTCCACCAGCGACCGCGACGCGCCGACGGCGATTGCCGACGCCGTTCCCATCGAGCACGGGCAGATCACCATCCCGGCGCTGCGCGCCGAGCCTGACGCGGGCGCGGCGCCGCGGTCGTCGTCGTCGAACACCCGCACGCTCTCGTCCCACGCCGCGCCGCCGACGCGCGCGCGCAGCGCCTCCACGCCCGCGACGTCCATCTCCGTGCGCAGCAGCCGCAGACCGTGGCTCGAGACGATCAGCCACGTCGGCCGCCGCGCCGCCGCGAGCTGCTCGATCAGCCGGACCGCGTACGGCGCGCCCGAGGCGCCGGTGACCGCGACGACGACGGGGAGCGGGCGCGCGTCGGCGGTCGGCCTCACCGCGCGAGGCGTTCCGCCAGCACGAATCCGAAGAACGCGATGCTGATGATCCCGTTCATCGTGAAGAAGGCGGCGTCGAGCTTCGACAGGTCGTCGGGGCGCACCAGCGAGTGTTCGTAGAGCAGCAGCCCCGCCGCCACCGCGACGCCGGCGAAGTACACCCACCCGGCGCCGGCGGCGACGCCGACCAGCGCCAGCGCCACCACGGTCGCCACGAGCAGCAGCCGCGCGACGCCCAGGGCGCCGGCCTCGCCGAGTGCCGCCGGCACCGAGTGCAGCCCGTGCTCCCGGTCGAAGCCCACATCCTGGAGCGCGTACAGGATGTCGAAGCCGCCGACCCAGGTGCCGACCGCCGTCGCCAGCGCGATCAGCATCCACCACGGCTCGCTCCACCGCCCCGCGACCGCCAGGTACCCGCCGACCGGCGCGATCGCCAGGCTCGCGCCGAGCACCAGGTGCGACCACCGGGTGAAGCGCTTCGTGAAGCTGTAGAAGAACACCCACCCCAGCGCGACCGGCGAGAGCGTGAGGCAGAGCGGGTTGAGCCGCCACGCCGCCACCCCGAACAGCAGCGAGGCCGCGGCCACCGTGGCCGCGGCCTCGCCGACGCCGATGCGCCCGCTCGGGATCTCGCGCATGCGCGTGCGGGGGTTGCGCGCGTCGATCTCGCGGTCGACGATCCGGTTGAACCCCATCGCCGCGAAGCGCGCGCAGGTGAACGCGACCACGATCCACGCCAGCTGCGCCAGCCGCACGCTGCCCGCGTAGCTCGCCAGCGTGACGCCGACGAGCGCGAACGGCAGTGCGAAGAGCGTGTGCGGGAGCTTGACGAAGCTGGCGTAGAGCGCCAGCCGCGACCCGCCGCCGAAGGTCTGCCCCTCGCGGGGCGGCACCGCGCGCGCGCTCATCGCGTGCCCCCCTGGCCGAACCGCGCGATGACCGCGTCGAGGGAGGACGCCGAACGCTCGAGCTGCTGCGCGGTCTGACGGAGGTGCTCGGTCAGCTGGCGCTGCCGGTCGTTCGCCGACGACGCGTGGCCCGTGGCCTCGGACGACGCCCGCGCCGCATCGACCACGCGCATCACCGCACCGCGCAGCTCGTGCGCCAGCCCCTCCTGCTGCCGCGACGCCGCCACCACCGACTCGGCGATCTCGTGCGTGCGGCCGGCGCTGTCCTCGATCCCGCGGAAGACCTGCATCGCCTCGTGCATCACGCGCTCGCCGCGCGCGACCGCGTCGCCCATCTTCGCCACCTGCTCGGTGGCGCCCTCGGTCCGCTCGGTCATCTGCCGTACGAGCTCCTCGATTCGTCTCACCGAACGCCCGCTCTCGGCGGCCAGGTTCCCGACCTCGGTCGCGACGACGGCGAAGCCGCGGCCGTGCTCGCCGGCGCGCGCCGCCTCGATGGCCGCGTTGAGCGCCAGCAGGTTCGTCTGCCGCCCGATCCCGTGAACCACCGCCGCGATCTCGCCGATCGTCGCCGTCGCCTCGCGCAGCGCGGTGATGCGGTCCGCCGTGTCCCGGGCGAGCGCCGCGATCTCGGCCACCGACTCGGCGGCGTTCGACGCCTGCGCGAGCCCGGCGTCCGCCTGCTCCTGCACCGAGTTCGAGATCGTCAGGGTCTCGCGCGCCGACTGGTGCACCGCGCCGGCGGAGGCGGTCATCTCCTCGGCGGCGTCGCGGATCCGGGTCGACGCGCTCAGGCTCCCCTCGTCGGCCGCGCCGACCGCCGCCAGCGACGCCGCCACCTGCGCCGCGCCGTCGGCCACCCGCCGCCCGATCGCCGTCGCCTCGCCGGCCGCGGCCAGCACCTGGGCCGCCGTGCGCTGCGTCTCCTGGATCAGCGCCGCGACGTCGCGCAGCGCCGCCCGCAGCTCGGCCTCCTCCGGCGCGCCCTCGGCCTCCAGCGCCTCGTAGTCGCCGCGGCGGAGCGAGGCGCCCAGGTCGCCGATCCGCTCGAACGGCTGCGTCGTTATGCGGTGGTAGCGGAACACCGCCCACCCGATCGTCGCCCAGGCCACCAGCCAGGCCACGGTCAGCTCGCCGAGGCGCAGGCCGCGGAAGGCGACGATGTAGATGACCGTGCAGACGATCAGCAGGAAGCGCGCGGTGATGTCGACGAGCTGGACGAACAGCGGCCGGCTTCGGAAGCGCCGCCGCACGGCCACCATGACCAGCAGCACGATGCCGAACAGCAGCGCGAGGGCCACCCACAGGCGCGTCCGGTCGTACGGGACGTCCGCCCAGAGACCGGACCACCAGCCGCTCATCTCACCTCGCCGGAATGCCGAGTTGTCCCCACATCCCGTCCACCCGCGCCCTGGTCGCCGCGTCCATCTCGATCACCTTCGGCCAGTTCCTCGTGAAGCCCTCCTCCGGCCACTTGCGCGTCGCGTCGATCCCCATCTTCGAGCCGTAGGTGAAGGCGCGGCTCGCGTGGTCGAGGACGTCGACCGGCCCCATCGTGAAGCGCGTGTCGCGCTCGGGGTCGATGTTGTTGAGCGCCACCCACCAGGCCTCGTGCGGGTCGCGCACGTTCACGCCCTTGTCGACCACCACCAGCACCTTGGCCAGCGACATGAGCCCCTGCCCCCACATCGCGTTCATGACCTTGTAGGCCTGCCCCGGGTACTGCTTGTCGATCGACACGAAGACGAGGTTGTGGAATATCCCCTCGCTAGGCATGTGGTAGTCCACGACCTCGGGGATCGTGAGCTTGAGCAGCGGCAGGAAGATGCGCTCGGTGGCGTGGCCGAGGTAGAAGTCCTCCATCGGCGGGCGGCCGACGATCGTCGTCGCGTAGACCGGCTCGCGGCGCGTCGTCACCGCGGTGACGTGCACCCGCGGGTAGAGGTCGGCCTCCGAGTAGAAGCCCGTGTGGTCGCCGAACGGGCCCTCGACGACCAGCGCCTCGCGCGGGTCGATGTAGCCCTCGATCACGAACTCCGCATCCGCGGGGACCTCGAGGTCGCAGGTCAACGCCTTCGCCAGCGCCACCGGCGCCCGGCGCAGGAAGCCGGCGAAGATGAACTCGTCCACCGTCGGCGGCAGCGGGGCCGACGCCGAGTACACCGATGCAGGGTCCGCGCCGACGGCGATGCACACCGGCATCGTCTCCCCCCGCTCGGCCATCTCCCGCCAGTGCGCCGCGCCCACCTTGTGCCGCTGCCAGTGCATGGCGAGGGTCCGCGGCCCCAGGAGCTGCACGCGGTACATCCCGACGTTGCGGATGCCGCGCTTCGGGTCGCGGGAGATCACCATCGGCAGCGTTATGTACGGCCCGCCGTCCTCCGGCCAGCAGGTGATGATCGGCAGCCGCCGGAGGTCCACCTCGTCGCCGCGCCAGACCACCTCCTGGCACGACGGCTTCCCGCCCTTCAGCCGCGGCGGGAACTTGGCCACCTCCAGCAGCCGCGGCAGCATCGACAGCTTCCCGAGGATCCCCTCGGGCACCTTCAGGTCCAGGAGCTCGGTGATCCGCCGCCCGTGCTCGTCGAGCTCGTCCACGCCCAGCGCCATCGCCATGCGCCGCATCGAGCCGAACAGGTTGATCGCGACCGGGTACCGGGAGCGCGACCCGTCGTCGAGCGTCACGTGCTCGAACAGCAGCGCCTTCCCGCCCCCGGGCTGCTTCATCACGCGGTCGCTGATCTCGCACAGCTCGAGCTTCGCCGCCACCGGATGCCTGACGCGAACGAGCTCGCCGGCGCGGTCGAGGAGGTCCACGAATTCCGAAAGGGTATCTATCGCCACGTAGAAATCGATGTGTAATGGTGCGAGCTGCGAATTGCGAGTTGCGAGAGGTAGTGCCTCGGGAAGCGCATCGCGGCTTCCCGAGGCACTACCTCTCGCAACTCGCAATTCGCAGCTCGCAACGCCCTACTTCTCGGCAACGTGAATCGCCGCGATCCCGAGAGTCAGCGGCTCCCAACGCACGCGCGCGAAGCCGGCGCGCTCCATCCGCGCGGCGAGCTCGGACTCGGTCGGGAAGTCCGCCACCGACTTGGGCACAAACGTGTAGGCGGTGCGGTGGCCGCTCACCAGCCGGCCGACCGCGGGGAGGACGCGGTGGAAGTAGAAGTGGTAGAGCGCGCGGACCGGGGCGAGGCGCGGCGT
>Ga0126308_10000419_pt1 | contig 13938 bp, 11 predicted proteins | sample Plot55_FD_92533 | JGI IMG/M metagenome (GOLD analysis project Ga0126308, IMG submission 92533) | Serpentine soil microbial communities from UC McLaughlin Reserve, CA, USA - Plot55 | ecosystem: Environmental > Terrestrial > Soil > Grasslands | place: USA: UC McLaughlin Reserve, Lake County... | reverse complement strand
GACCGATGGCGACGTGTCTGTAGCCACCTCCGAGGCCGGGCTGGCAGCCGCCGAGACGTTCTCCCGAAGGCTCGTTCGGCGGCAACACCTTTGGTGGGAGCGGCCGCGGCGCGGAGGGCGCACGCTCCGCGACGCCGTCCATGGCGTCCGCGAGCGCAGGACGTTCCGCCGGCGCGAGGACCCCGACGGCGCGTGGCGTTGCTGTGCCTCCTGGCAGCGCACGCTGATCAACAAGTGGAACGGCCGTGAGTTCGCTGCCAGGCACGGCTGTCCGCTTCCTGAGCTCTACTGGTGCGGCTCCGACCCGTCGCGCGCGCCGCTCGAGTCGTTGCCCGATGCGTTCGTGATCAGGCCGGTATTCGGCCTTTTGAGACGAGGCGTGGCTGTCGTCGTCGATGGGCGGGAGCTGATTCGCGGCGGCTCCGCGTCGGCGGCGGAGCTTCGCGCCGCGTTTCCGAGATCGCGCTACCTCCCGAGGCGCGGCCCGGTCCTGATCGAGGAGTTCGTCGGGCACGACGACTCACTGCCGCTCGAGTACAAGGTTCACGTTTACGGGGAGCAGGTCGGAGCCGTGTCGCTCACTCGGCGAGAGGTTGGCGTAGAACCCAGACATCGCTTCTATGCCCGCGATTGGGAGCCTCTCCCAGACCCGATCAACACCGAGTTGCCGCAGGATGACGTAACAGAGCGACCTCGCTGCCTCGGCCGGATGCTCAACCTCGCAGCCGCGATGGGCGCCGAGATCGGCACGTACATGCGCGTCGATTTCTTCGGCCTGGGCGAGGGCGCGAGCGACTGCGTGTTCAACGAGTTCTCGTCCGTCCCCGCGAAGGGTCGCTACTACACGCCGTACGCCGACCGCGTGTTTGGCGAACTGTGGACCGAGAGGCTCGGAGCCAGCGTCTAACGCTTCTTGACGGCCAGCGCCGCCATCAAGTCCGCCATCATCACCACGTATGGGCGGCACCAGGCCAGCTCGGGCGTGGCCGGCGGATTGTCGTACAGCCTTCTGTAGCGCCGAAACTTCCGGAGGAGCTGCGAACGGCTGAGCGGGCGCCTGCGGCCGCCGAGCGTTGTCCGTGACGCAAGCGTGCGGTTGATCAAGCTGAGCCTCTGGTCGATGGCCTCCACGCTTCCTTCTGCAGCGCTCTCGACCCATCGGCTCGCGCTCATGTGCGAGGCGGCCAACTCCCTCGTTTCCGCTCCCTTGACCAACGCGTAATTGGCGCTGGAGCAGACCCACTTCTCCTGCGTCGTCGACAGCAGCCGCCGGCGCAAGCTGTAGATCTCGTGGCCGAGCGTTGTCGGGCGCTCGATCCAGGTGGATTTCCATCGATAGCACACGCGGCGCCCGTTCCGGCGGCCCTCGAGCACGGTTGCAAGGTCAGGCGCGAGCCAGTCGTCATCGTCCAACGGCACGACAAGCGATCCTGTCGGAATTTCCTCCCACTCCGCTTGGACGGCGCGCTCCACCCGTGACAGGTTGAGCTGCGCGATCTTCCAGACCCGGTGACGGAAGAGGTGGAAGGGTAGGTCGAACGTCTCGTTCCAGAGCTCGACCTTCGGCGCGAAGCCCGGATCGAGCTGAGCACGTACCGCTCGCTCGTGCTGCCAGTCGACCGTCTTTCGAACCCACACGTAGATCACGCGGGGACCTCCACGTGCGTGGGGGCGGAACGAGGCCGCCCGTCCTCCAGGCTCGCGTGCACATCGACATCTTGATCGGTCGCACTCACGCCGCGTAACTCAGTGGATAGAGAAGCGGTTTGAGCACGGATAACCGAGGAGCTTCCAATGAGCCCCGTCCTCAACGTTCGGCTATCTTGCGCGCGAGCCGCGTAGTTCAGCGGATAGAGCGGCGGTCTCGTAACCGCTGCGCTTTTGACCGGGGCGAGCGCGAGGCATCTGTCTACCTGCGCCGTGCCGCGGACGGCGACTTCATCCGGGGCTGTCGGACATCGATCTCGTAGCGGCCAGAGGCCAACGGATTGAACGGTATGAGCGTCGGCGCTGCTGCGCCTCCTGGCAGGACCTGATCAACAAGTGAATGGCCGTCGCTCACGCGCCGACGGCTCGATCACGGAGCTGGCGGATTCAGCGTTCGAGTCGGCTGAACGTCTTGAACGACGGCTTCTTCTTTCCAGACGCTCTGATCAGCCCCGATTGCCAGCCCTGCGAGACGCGCCGGTCGTCACGCATTAGGAACCAGATCAGGACGTCGATGCGGCGGTTGCGACGTGCGATCTCGTATGCCTGCTTGAGGTACTTCGCCTGTTTTCGGAGAGTGACGCCGAAGCTCTTGTCCGGCGGCTTCGTCTGATAGCCGTACTCGGTGATCCAGAGGTGCTTGGACGGGCCGTAGAGGCGCTTCAGCGTCGCGAGCAGGTCGCCGATGTTCCCGAGGGTGACTGCGCTGCGGGAGGAAAGACGCGTCGCCGGCGTCTCGCTCGGAGCGCCGTAGTAAGGATGGTGGGCGTACACGTCGAACTGGGCGCCGCGCTTCTTCAGCGCTTTGAGGAAGACGAGCGGGGTCACCGACGGGCGGGGGCCACGGGCGCGGTTGTTCCCGCGCGGCGCCGTCGCTCCGCATGCGACCGTGTCGTCAGCATCTTCGACCGCGTGCACGCCTGCAGAGATCGCATTGCAGATGCGCGCGTACGAAACCGCGCTCTGCACGATGTACTTCTTGCCGACCTTCTTGAACTGCGGCCGCAAGAAGACGGGATTGTTGGGCTCGTTCCAGGCCAGGAAACGGTGGACTGCCGGTAACGGCTCCTCTGCGCCCTCGGGCACGAACTCGCCGCTGTAGCGGGTCGCGGCCGCAGTCGCGAAGTCGCGCAGGTCGTCCATGTCCGTGGGAGCCACGAATGGGCGCTTGCCCTCGTTCGCCCACGCGGGTGTTCCTACGATCGTCGCGAGCACCTCGATCCCGCCCGCGTCGGCACGCTTCAACATCTCGTCGAAAGGGCCCCAGTCGTAGGCGGGATCAGCGGGATCCGTTCCGTCTTCGGGTTGTTCGTCGGCGACCGCATGGTCGCCGCCGCCCCAACGAAGAGTCGCGCGAACCAGCGGCACTCCAAGCTGCTCGAGCGTCGCGAACCCCCGGGACGGATGCCCGAAGAGCTCGGCATCGTCGTAGATCCCGAGGCTGAGAGCACGCGACGACTGAGCGCCGTTCGCGGTCGGAGTGGTCGACGAGGTCGCAGCTCCGACCCCCGCGCCGACGCAGAGGAGGCCGAGCAGAAGCGCGATCGTCCTACGCACGCCGCCCCTTCACGAGTGATAGCGCACAGCAGTAGCTCGCTCTGGATGAGCTGAAGAACTTCAAAGTCATGGCCGCGGTGCACACGGTAGCCGTGCGGGAGGCCGTTGTCGCTGGGCAACTGTCAGAAGCCGCTCGCGAGCGGCTTGGGCGCGCCGGGAGACCGAGCACTTCCCCCGGAGCCCCGTCCTCAAAAGCACCGGTATCGTGATCCGGGGCCCCCGTAGCTCAGTGGATAGAGCAGTGGTTTCCTAAACCACGTGCGCAAGTTCGATTCTTGCCGGGGGCACTCGGCACTTCGACCCTGAGGCTCACCGCCGCGCGGAGGCCCAGCCCCGGAGCAGGATCATCTAGGGTGTCGGCAGTGATAGCCGGGTGACCCGGCCTGGAAGTGACCAGGCGCGCGGTCTCTGAGCGGTGGGCCTCCTCCCCCACCGCCTGCCCGGCGGACGTAGCCCAGGAAGTCGCAGATCTAGGGGTTTCTGCTCCCGACTCTTGGGAACCGGAATGTCGAGGGAGAGAAAGGAGCGATATGTCCGAGTCGAAAACCACTACGAATCACGACGAGATCCGTCAATGGGTTGAGAAGCGTGGCGGCCGTCCCGCGGCCGTGAGTGAGACCGGCGGAGACGGCGATGCGGGGATCCTTCGGGTCGACTTCGGCGACGAGGACGAGGGGCTCGAGGAGATCTCGTGGGACGAGTTCTTCGCGACCTTCGACGAGAACAACCTGGCGTTCCTCTACCAGGAGGAAACGAGCGAAGGCTCAGAGAGCCGCTTCAACAAATTCGTGTCGAGGTAGCCCGTGCGACGGGTCCTGATCACGGGCGGCGCCGGCTTCATCGGTTCCCACATCGCCGATGAACTCCTGCGCGCCGGGGACGAGGTGCGCGTCCTCGACACGCTGGTCGAGCAGGTGCACGAGGGGACGGCGCGGCCCGACTACCTCGACCCGAACGTCGAGCTCCAGCTCGGCGACGTCCGCGACCGCGAGGCGGTCGATCGCGCTCTGACCGGCGTCGACGCCGTGATCCACCTGGCCGCGCGGGTCGGCGTCGGCCAGTCGATGTACGAGATCGCGGAATACGCCGCTGCGAACACCGCCGGCACCGGCGTCATGCTCGAAGCGCTGCTCGACCGTCCGGTCGGCCGTCTTGTGGTCGCGTCGAGCATGAGCGTCTATGGGGAGGGGCTGTACGCGACCGGCGACGGCGCCCCCGTAGTCGTCGAGGAGCGCACGCGCGCGCAGCTGGAGCGACGCGAGTGGGATCCGCGAGGCCTCGGAGGCGAGGCGCTCGAGCCGGTCCCGACGCCGGAGAGCAAGCCGCCGGCGAACAGCTCAGTCTACGCGTTGACGAAGTACGACCAGGAGCGGCTCTGCCTGATCTTCGGCGCCGCCTACGACGTTCCCGCGGTCGCGTTACGCCTCTTCAACGTCTACGGACCGCGGCAGGCGCTCTCGAACCCGTACACGGGCGTGCTCGCGATCTTCGCGTCGCGATTCCTGAACGACAAGCCGCCGCTCGTCTACGAGGACGGAAACCAGCGCCGCGACTTCGTTTCCGTCTACGACGTGGCGCGCGCGTTCCGGCTCGCACTCGACACCGACAGCGCCGCCGGCCACGTTCTCAACGTGGGCTCCGGACAGGACGTATCGGTGCTGGAGATTGCGCGATCGCTGGCCGAGGTCTTGGGCAAAGCCCAGCTCAGGGCGGAGGTGACGGGAAAGGCACGTGCCGGGGACATTCGCCACTGCTTCGCCGACATCAGCGGCGCTCGCGAGCTGCTCGGTTTCGAGCCCCAGGTGCAACTGCAGGACGGAATGTCGGAGCTGGCGGGCTGGCTCGCCGACCAGGTCGCGACGGACCGAGTCGAGGCCGCGTCGCAAGAGCTGGCCGCGAGGGGACTGACCGTATGACGGCCCGGAACGGCACGCGAGAGCCGACGCTGGGCGTCGCGGAATGGTTCGAGGTGGGCGAGCGCGAGCGCGTCGAGCGGGTCCTCGAGGGGCTGCGTGAGCTCGGGATCGACCACCTTCGCACCGGCGTCTCCTGGGCCGACTGGTTCACCCCCGACGGCGTCGCCTGGTTCGACTGGCTCCTCCCGCGCCTCGCACGCGAGGTCGAGATCCTGCCGTGCGTCGCGTTCACGCCCCCGTCGCTCGGCGAGGTTCCAAAGCCGGCCGCGCCGCCTCGTCGGCTCCGCGACTACGCCGACTTCCTCGACGTCCTGATCACGCGACACGGGGAGCATTTCGAGCACGTGGAGCTCTGGAACGAGCCGAACAACATCGCCGACTGGGACTGGCGACTCGACCTCGACTGGTCGAAGTTCGCCGAGATGATCGGTTCCGCGGGCAACTGGGCGCAGAGCCGTGGGAAGAAGACGGTCCTCGGCGGGATGAGCCCGCTCGACCCCAACTGGCTCGGGCTGATGGCTGCGAAAGGCGCGCTCGACTGCATCGACGTCGTCGGCATCCACGGCTTTCCGGGGACGTGGGAGGTCGACTGGGCCGGGTGGGAGGAGGTCGTAACGACCGTCCGCGACGTGCTGGACGAACACGACCTCGACCCGGAGATCTGGATCACCGAGGCGGGGCTCTCCACCTGGAGGCACGACGAGGCGGGTCAGGTACGTGAGCTCGTGGCCGCACTCGATGCGTCCGTCTCCCGCGTCTACTGGTACTGCGCGGAGGACCTGCAGCCGCACCGGCACGTGCCGAGCGGAATCCAGACGGACATCCGCCACTACCACATGGGCCTGCGGCGACGCGACGGCTCCGCGAAGCTCGCCGCCCGCCTGCTCGCCGACGGCGGGACCGAACTCGTCCGAGAGATCAGGCAGATCGGCCGCCGCCGGCCCCGGCGAGGGCCGGTATCGCTCGTCACGGGCGGTGCGGGGTTCGTCGGCACGAACCTCGTAGCTCGGCTGGTCGAGGAAGGCCGGCGCGTTCGCGTCTACGACAGCCTTGCGCGCCCCGGCGTCGAGCGGAACCTCCAGTGGCTGGCCGACACCTACGGAGATTCCGTCGAGGTCGCGGTCGGCGACATGCGCGACCGCCACACGCTTTCCCAGGCAGTAAACGGAAGCGACGCCGTCTTCCATTTCGCCGCCCAGGTCGCCGTCACGACCAGCATCGTCGACCCCGTCCTCGACTTCGGCACCAACGTCGACGGCACGGTGGCGCTGCTCGAAGAGCTGCGCCGGCTCGACGATCCGCCGCCGCTCGTCTTCACCTCGACAAACAAGGTCTACGGGTCGCTTCCCCGGCTCGAGCTGCGCAGGAGCGGCCTTCGGTGGGAGCCGGTCGATCCCCGGACCCGCGAGCACGGCATCTCCGAGGAGCAGGCCCTCGACTTCCGAACGCCGTACGGCTGCTCGAAAGGAGCGGCCGACCAATACGTGCTCGATTACGCCTACACCTACGGGCTTCCCGCACTCGTCTTCCGCATGAGCTGCGTCTATGGCCCCCACCAGCACGGGACCGAGGACCAGGGTTGGGTGGCGCACTTTCTGCTCGCGACGCAGGCCAACGAGCCGATCACGATCTACGGGGACGGAGCGCAGGTGCGTGATCTGCTCCACGTCGCGGATCTGGTCGAGGCGTTCCTGCTCGCGCGCGACAACGCCCAGCGGCTTGCCGGCACCCCGTTCAACATCGGGGGAGGCGCCGCGAACGCGCTCAGCGTCCTCGAGGTGATCGAGCTGATCGCCGGCATCCACGGCGTGGAGCCCGAGCTCGCGTTCGCGGAAACGCGCGTCGGCGATCAGCGCTACTACGTCTCGGACACGACCCGGTTCCGGAACGAGACTGGCTGGCGGCCGCAGATGGACGCGGCCGAGGGAATCGACGGCCTCTACGCCTGGTTCGAGCGCGCAAGGACGCGAACCGGCGTCCTTCCGGCCGCGGCGCGATAGGCGTTGGCGCTCGCAACGTCCACGGCCACGATGCGCGCGGCCGTCGTCGGCGGCCCGGGTGAGGTCGACGTTCGGACGGTCGGACTTCCCGAGCCGCGCGCAGGGCAAGTGCTCGTCAGGATCGAGGGCTGCGGGGTCTGCGGCTCGAACCTTCCGGTCTGGGAGGGACGGCCTTGGTTCACGTATCCGCTCGAGGCCGGAGCTCCGGGCCACGAGGCGTGGGGCACGGACGTCGAGTCGGGCCGGCGCGTCGCCGTCCTCTCCTACCGCGGCTTCGCCGAATACGACATCGCCGACGGCGACTCCGTGATCGAGCTTCCAGCTGCGCTCGCCGACCTCCCCTTCCCGGGCGAGGCGCTCGCGTGCGCCGTCAATGTGTTTCGGCGAAGCGGCATCGAGGGCGGGCAGACCGTCGGGATCGTCGGCGTCGGTTTCCTCGGCGCGCTCGTCCTGCAGCTCGTGGTAGCCGCGGGCGCCGACGTGCTCGCCTTCTCCCGCCGCGGATGGGCGCGTGACCTCGCGCGCTCGCTTGGCGCGAGCACTCCGAATGAGCCGGTCGAGGAGTCCTGCGACGTCGTCGTCGAGGCCGCCGGCGCACAGAAGACTCTGGACCTGGCAACACGCCTAACGCGGATCCGCGGCCGCCTCGTGATCGCCGGCTTCCACCAGGACGGCGACCGACGCGTCGATATGCAGACGTGGAACTGGCGCGGCCTTGACGTCGTCAACGCACACGAGCGCGACCCGGCGGAGTACGTACGCGGGCTACGCGAGGCCGTCGATGCAGTCGTCGACGGACGGCTCGACCCGCGGCCGCTCATCACCCACTCGTTCCCGCTCGAGCGGCTCGATGACGCACTCGAGGCCGCGCGAACGCGCCCTGACGGGTTCCTGAAGGCCGTGGTCGCTCCGTGACGGTGGCGGTCCGTCCCCGTGTCGGCTTCGCCGGAGTCGGCTGGATCGGCCGGCACCGGATGGAGGCGGTCGAGCCGGTCGTCGAGGTCGCGGGGATCTGCGACCCGGCGGTGGACGGCGCGCTCGACTCCTACGAGGAACTACTGACGAGCGACCTCGACGGAGTCGTGATCGCGACGCCGAGCGCGCTGCACGCCGACCAGGCGATTGCGGCACTCGAGCGCGGAATCGCCGTCTTCTGTCAGAAGCCGCTCGGCCGGACGGCAGCGGAGACGCAGCGCGTCGTCGAAGCCGCGCACGGCGCCGATCGCCTGCTCGCCGTCGACCTGTCGTACCGCTGGACGGCCGCGATGCAGGCAATCCGCCGCGTCGTGCGCTCGGGGGAGCTCGGTGACATCTTCGCGGCAGACCTCGTCTTCCACAACGCGTACGGACCGGACAAGCCCTGGTTCTACGACGTCGAACTCTCCGGCGGCGGCTGCTTGATCGACCTCGGGATCCACCTGGTCGACCTCGCGCTGTGGACACTCGGGCTCGACCGGTTCGAGCAGGTGGACGGTCGTCTCGTCGGGACACCGGTCGAGCATTACGCGGTCGCGCAGCTCGACCACGTCCGGATCGGCTGCTCGTGGAACCTCCATGCGGGCCGAGACTGCGTCTTCGAAGCGCACTTCCACGGCAGCGAAGGCGGCGCGTCGCTCCGCAACGTCGACGGCTCGTTCTACGACTTCCGCGCCGAGCGCTACCGCGGTCGCGAGATCGAGGTGCTGGCGGAGCCGCCGGATGACTGGGGCGGACGCGCGATCGCCGATTGGGTCGAGCGGCTCGCCGGCGGCGAGCGGTTCGATCCGGAATGCGAGCGGGTCGTCGAAGTCGCGCGCACCCTCGACCGGATCTACGGACGCGCATGAAGGTCCTGCTCACAAGCGACACGGTCGGCGGCGTCTGGACGTACGCGCTCGAGCTCAGCAGGGGGCTCCACGACCTGGACGTCGAGGTGGTGCTCGCAGCGGCCGGGCCGCCGCTGACGTCCGACCGGCAGGAGGAGGCACGCAACGCCGGTGTCCGGCTGTTTGCGCGCGAGGCGGCGCTCGAGTGGATGGAGGATCCGTGGGCGGACCTGGCGGAGACGCGCGAGTGGCTGCTCGATCTCGCAGCGTTCGCCGGCGTCGACCTCGTCCATCTGAACGAGTACGCACACGTACACGCGCCCTGGGACGCGCCTGTCGTCCTGGTAGGCCACTCGTGCGTTCTCTCGTGGCACGAGGAGGTGCGCGGCGTTCCTGCCCCGGCCGAGTGGAACCGCTACCGCGACCTCGTGACGGGCGCAGTCGCACAAACGGATCTGCTCGTCGCGCCGACGCGCTGGATGCTCGACCAGCTCGAGCGGCTGTACGACCTCGCACGGGCGCGGCTGGTGATCCCGAACGGGCGCGAAGCGAGCGGCTTCACGCCGCTCGAGAAGGAGCCGTTCGTTCTGACCGCCGGCCGCATCTGGGACGAAGGAAAGAACGTGGCTGCCGTCGATCGGGCAGCCTCGACGCTCGACTGGCCCGTCTTCGCGACCGGCGACGCCGGGACATGGCGACCGCGGTCGCTCCGGCTGCTGGGCCAACTTCCGGCGGCGGAGCTGGCGCGCTGGTTCGGGCGCGCTTCGATCTTCGCGCTGCCGGCGCGCTACGAGCCCTTCGGGCTGTCACCGCTCGAGGCAGCGTTGTCCGGCTGCGCTCTAGTCCTCGGCGACATCCCGAGCCTGCGGGAAGTCTGGGGAGACGCAGCGGTCTACGTCGATCCGGGCGACGACGATGCGATCGCGGCCGCCCTCGAGCGGCTGATCGCAGACGAGCGGCTGAGGCATGAGCTCGCGACGGCCGCCTTCCGCCGCGCGCGAACATATACGGCTTCGCGCATGGCCGCGAGTTACGTCGCCGCCTACCGGCACCTGCTCGGAGCGGCACGAGTCGTGGCAGAGGCGAGCTGATGCGCATCGTCTGGTTCGCCCATTCGCTCGTCTCCGACTGGAACCATGGGAATGCGCACTTCCTGCGGGGCGTCGTCCGCGAGCTCGCAGCGCGGGGACACGACATCGACGTCTATGAGTCGAGAAGCGCCTGGTCGCGCTCGGAGCTGGTGAAGGACCAGGGCGAGGCCACGCTCGGAGAGTTCCGACGAGCCTTCCCGGCCTTGCGGCCACGCCTCTACGACCTCGAGACGATCGACGTCCGCGGGGAGACGCACGATGCGGATCTCGTCGTCGTGCACGAGTGGAACGACCCGTGGCTCGTGAACGAGGTCGGTCAGGTCCGCGCCAACGGCGCAGGCTTCCTGCTCCTCTTCCACGACACGCACCACCGTGCCGTCACGGCGCCCGAGCAGATGGAGCGACTCGCGCTCGCGCCGTACGACGGCGTCCTCGCCTACGGCGGCGCGCTCCGCGACGTCTACCTCGAACGCGGCTGGGCGAGGCACGTCTGGGTCTGGCACGAGGCGGCCGACGTCGACCTGTTCCGGCCGCTGCCGAGTGCGCGGCGCGAGGCCGACGTCGTCTGGATCGGAAACTGGGGCGACGAGGAGCGGACGCGCGAGCTCGACGAGTTCCTGATCGAGCCGGTCCGGTCGCTCGGCCTTACGGGCTCCGTCTACGGCGTCCGCTATCCGAGCGACGCGATCCGTCGCCTGGAGCGCGCAGGCCTTCGCTACGGCGGCTGGGTCCCGAACCACCGCGTGCCCGCGCTGTTCGCGCGTCACAGCGCAACGGTGCACGTTCCACGGCGGCCGTACGTGGAGGCGCTGCCGGGGATCCCGACGATCCGGCCGTTCGAAGCGCTCGCCTGCGGGATCCCACTAATGTCGGCGCCTTGGCGCGACGTCGAGGGGCTGTTCGAGCCGGGCCGGGATTTCCTGCTCGCGCGTGACGGCGACGAGATGCGGCAGCACCTCGCGTCGGTGCTTTCCGACGCCGAACGGGCCTCCTCACTTGCGCAACACGGCCGGCAGACGATTCTCGCGCGGCATACCTGCGCACACCGCGTCGACGACCTGTTGGCGATCGTCCATGAGCTCGAGCAGGCGGAGGCCGCGTGACATGAGAATCGCCTGGTTCGCCTCCTCGCTCGTCTCCTCGTACTGGAACGGCGCTGCGACGTACTACCGCGGGATTGTGCGCGCGCTCGACGAGCTCGGGCACGAGGTGACGTTCTTCGAGCCCGACGCGTTCGAGCGGCAGGAGCACCGGGACATCGAGGACCCGCCGTGGGCGCGCGTCGTCGTCTACCGCCCCGAGGGTTGGCGGCAGGCGCTCGAGGGCGCACGAGATGCGGACGTAGTCGTGAAGGCGAGCGGCGTCGGCGTCTGTGACCAAGAGCTGGAGGCGGGGGTGTTCGATCTGGACGCGCGGGCGACCGTGTTCTGGGACGTCGATGCTCCGGCGACTCTCTCACGCCTCGACTCGGACGCCGACGACCCGTTCCGCCCGCTCGTGCCGCGCTACGACCTCGTCCTCACCTACGGCGGCGGCGATCCCGTGGTCGAGCGCTACCGTGCGTTCGGCGCGCGCGACTGCGTCCCCGTCTACAACGCGCTCGACCCCGAGACGCACCACCCCGTCTCGCCGGCCGAGCGTTTCCGCTGCGACCTCGGCTTCCTCGGCAACCGCCTTCCCGACCGGGAGGCGCGCGTGGACGAGTTCTTCCTGGGCGCGGCCGCGCTCGCTCCGAGCCGCTCGTTCCTCCTCGGCGGCTCCGGCTGGGAGGACAAGCCGCTGCCGCCGAACGTCCGGCCGATCGGCCATGTGGGCACAAGTGACCACAATGCCTTCAACGCGACGCCACTCGTGGTCCTCAACGTGACGCGCCAAGATATGGCCGACAACGGCTGGTCGCCGCCGACTCGGGTGTTCGAGGCCGCAGGCGCCGGCGCGTGCCTGATCACCGACGCCTGGCGCGGGATCGAAGATTTTCTCGAACCGGATGAGGAAGTGCTCGTGGCGGAGAACGCGGAGGACGTTGCGCGGCTCCTGCAGGACCTCTCGCCGGAGCGGGCGCGCCAGATCGGCGCCCGCGCACGGGCTCGCGTGCTCCGCGACCACACGTACGTGCAGCGCGCGCGCCAGGTCGAGCAGATCCTCGCCGCCTCGCGGGCGCAGGCGGTGACCCGATGAAAGTCGTCTTCCTCGGTCTCTCGATCACGTCCTCGTGGGGGAATGGCCACGCCGTCACGTATCGGACGCTCCTGCGCGGCCTCCGCGCACGCGGCCACGACGTTCTCTTCCTCGAGCGCGATGTCCCTTGGTACGCATCGAACCGTGACGCGCCGGGGACGGCCGCCTTGTACTCGTCGCTCGACGACCTGCGCGAGCGATTCGAGGAGGCTGTTCGCGATGCCGATCTGGTCGTCGTCGGCTCGTACGTGCCCGACGGCGTGGAGGTAGGCGAGTGGGTCCTCGATACCGCGCGCGGCGTCACGGCCTTCTACGACATCGACACGCCGGTCACGCTGGCCAAGCTCGCCGCCGGCGATCACGAGTACCTGGCGCCGGAGCTCATAACGCGCTTCGACGTCTACCTGTCGTTCACCGGCGGCCCGATCCTCGCCCGCTTGGAGGACGAATGGGGAGCGCGACGCGCCTCCGCGCTCTACTGCGCCGCCGATCCCAACCTCTACTACCCCGAGCAGCAGGCGCCGCGCTGGTTCCTCGGCTACCTGGGAACGTACAGCGCCGACCGGCAGCCAACCCTGGAGCGGCTACTGGTGGAACCGGCGCGCGCGATGCCCGACGAGAGGTTCGTGGTCGCAGGGCCGATGTACCCGCCCGAATTGCGCTGGCCGCCGAACGTCGAGCGCCTCGAGCACGTCCCGCCCGCCGACCATCGAGCGTTCTACGCGCGGCAGGCGTTCACGTTGAACGTGACTCGCGCCGACATGGTCGATGCGGGCTGGGCGCCGAGCGTGCGGCTGTTCGAGGCGGCAGCGTGCGCAGCACCGATCATCTCGGACTGGTGGGACGGCCTTGACGACTTCTTCGAGCCCGGCCGGGAGATCGTCGTGGCGCGAGACAGCGTCGACGTGATCTCCGCGCTTCAGGCGCTGTCCGAGCGCGAGCGGCGCACGATGGGCATGCGAGCGTGCGCTCGCGTCCTCGCGGAACACACGCCGGAGCGCCGCGCGCTTCAGCTCGAAGGCGAAGTGGCCGCCGCCAGGGTCGCAGCGTGACGCTCCAGTCGTATCGAGCCGGTGTCGCCGCCGTCGACGACCTAGGCCCGTGGTTCCACAACCTGCACCTACCGGACGGAACGCAGACGGCCCCGAACCACCCGCTCGGCGATTTCCCGCTGTTCAAGTGGCGGGAGCTCGCGCCGCACCTGCCTGTCGACCTGAGCGGTTGGACCGCCCTCGACATCGGCTGCAACGCCGGCTTCTACTCCTTCGAGCTCGCGCGGCGGGGCGCCTCGGTCGTCGGAATCGACGCGAACGAGCGTTACCTGCGCCAGGCCCGGTGGGCGCGCGAGCGCTTGGAGCTGGACGTCGAGTTCCGGCAGATGGGCGTCTACGAGCTGGTGCGGTCGGAGGAGCGGTTCGACCTGATCCTGTTCATGGGCGTCCTCTACCACCTCCGCTACCCATTGCTCGCGCTCGACGCCGTCGCCGAGAAGGTCCGGCGGCTGCTCGTGCTGCAGACGCTGACGCTCGGCGACGCCGGCGAAGCGGAGACGCCGGAGGACGTTTCGTTCGAGGAGCGCGAGGCTCTCGGGAGCCCGGAATGGCCGCGAGCGGCCTTCATTGAGCACCGCCTCGCCGGCGATGCGACAAACTGGTGGGTGCCGGACGAAGCAGCCGTGCGGGCG
>Ga0126308_10000417_pt1 | contig 13978 bp, 11 predicted proteins | sample Plot55_FD_92533 | JGI IMG/M metagenome (GOLD analysis project Ga0126308, IMG submission 92533) | Serpentine soil microbial communities from UC McLaughlin Reserve, CA, USA - Plot55 | ecosystem: Environmental > Terrestrial > Soil > Grasslands | place: USA: UC McLaughlin Reserve, Lake County... | reverse complement strand
GCAGATCCAACGTCGTCGCTTTGCACGCTGGTGCTCGGCGCGCCCGTTCGTCGTCATAGGGCATCCCCTGTGTAAGACCGTCGCGCTGCAAGTGGGGACGGTAGGAGCGCCCCTCTGGCACCAGTGCAGGGCGCAGTTCTTCGTCCTTGAGGGTCAAGCCGTGATCGGCGAGCACTACGTTGCCCCGAGCGACGCTGACGTGCTTGTCCTTGCTAGAACCTTCGCCAAAGCGCCAGAGGCATAGCGAGAAAGGTAGAGCGTCTTCCATGTGCCAGCTGATCTCGAGCACTTTTTCATCGTTGTGCAGATCGGTACGCTCCCGGGGCGGACCGTTCAGGCGTACGGCGTGGCGGTGGGCGGGATCTGCGTCCACTTCCAAGCGGCTCTCCGGACCCAACACCTCCTCGAAGATCAACACGTCCCCCTCTTTCAATTCGAGGTCGGCAGCGCTACCGTGGAGGGTTGCTCGGGTGGCACCCCTGGGAAGGCAGCAGCGGGGGTCACCCCAGGTGTAGAAGGGAATGGCGTTGCGTTTGACCTTCAAGAGGGCGAGGGTATGCAAAGGTTCGAAGACGATGGGTGCTCCTGTAATTGTCTGCTGCGGTTGGTCCGAGGGCGACGAGGCGACGTTATCGGGCTCTTCGCGAGCCACGAAGAGCGTGGAAGAGGGTAGAACAGGGTTGTCGCTGGAGCCGCTAAGGTCCTGGTTAACCTCCAGGCATACCCAGGTCCGGGCGTTTGCGCCGTCGTGCATGAAGTAGTCGATCATGCGCGCGTGGCGCCGCACCGACACCCGTCGGCGGGCCGTGCCCAGGTAAGCCTCGGTCGCCACGGCGTCCTGAAAGTAGCTGAGATTGTCGGCGGCGTAGGCCAGCAGCTCCACAAAGGCGATGCCCAGGTCGGCCGGGTTGCGCTCCTGCCAGTCGGGCATGATGACGGCCAGACGGTCTAGCATCAGGCGGCGGAAGCTGGCGTAATCCTTGGTCAGGTAGTTGATCTGCGGGACGGGCCACTCGGGTTCCGGGCAAGCTTGCACCTCTTTGCAGTCGAACTCGCTCGGGCAGTCCACCTTGAAGGAGAACTCGAGTGAGGACAGGCGCCGGTCGAAGCCGGTGGGAGGTTCATCGGTCCGGGTAGGCGAGAGGACCAGGTGAAGGCTGTAAGTGGAGAAGTCGCCCCGACTGTCGGTGCGCACGACGAGCACCCGTTCAGGGTTAGGCAGGGCCGCCAGGTAGGCCTGTAGGCCTGCTTCAGCACTGAGTTGCGCGGCTGGCATGGTGCTGGCAGGATATGCCCAGAGCACTCTCACCGGGCTGATCCTGACGCCGCCGTCGACGTGTACGTTCTTTTTGTCAAGCCCGGCGACGGATCTGAAACAACGTACGAGGACCGTTTGTTGGGGTGGGCTACCGGCGGGTGCCTCGTCGTCGAGTACTTCCAGGTAGTCGATACCGTTGAGCTGGTTTTCAGCCCGCACCAGGGACTTGCGGGTTTCGTCTGGACAGTAGAGCTGGTCGGTCATCTAAACCTCTCGCGTAAACTGCGCCACCTGGCGCTGCCGGTTGCGCCGGGTCACATACTGCACCGTCACCCGCAGGGTGGCCTCTTCGCTCTCGACCTCCACTGTCTCAACCTCTATCAGCTCCCCCATCCATTGCTGCAGGGCTCCCTGCACGAGGAACTGGGTAGCGGTGGCCTGCTCCTCGCTATTGGGCGCAAAGACGAGTTGCATCAGCCCGCTCCCGAAGGTCGGGCGGTTGACGCGCTCTCCGGGCGAAGTGAACAGCACCTGCTCGATCAACTGGCGAATATGGGTGTCCTGATCGGCAGTGGCCGCCGTCCGCCCCCGGACATCCAGGTGAAATGGGTAATCGATCTGCATCACGTACCCTTCGCCCTCACCTGGGTAGCCACCACATTTGGCGGCCCCTGGGGGATCTGCTCTGGGCTCTGGCAGAGTCCGGTGCTGGTCTGCAGGATGGCCGGCTGTCCGCCGACCAGCACCCGTGCCGCCGGCACGAGCCACTGGATCTTCACACACGGCTGGGGTTTAGTCGGCGGCACGGTAAAAGCGCACCCGGCAACCAGGTAGGTGTCTGCAAGAGTCGCCACCGGCTGGCCGCCGACCAGTACCCGGGCGTTGGCGGGGATGGTCGTGACCTGCCCACCGTGGGGGCAGATGGCCGTCGCGCCGACGTGCATCAAGAACCCGGGCATCAGATCACCTCCAGGGCGCCGTTGTTGACGGAGACACTTGCCGGCGTGAGCTTGACGCTAGCGGCTCCGGTACTTATCTCGATACCTGAAGCGCTGAACCCCATCTTGAGGGGCGTCGGCACTACCGGCGAACCGACCTCCAGGGTGAACCCTCCAGCACCCGGCAGATCGTTGATCTGTAGCGCAACCCCGTCGGTCTTTAACACCTTCGTCTGTGCCACAGCAGGCTGCGCAGGCGCCTCACCCTTGCCCCAGAAACATCCGCTCCAGATAGGCTTCTGCGGCTTGCCAGCCTCGAACTCCACCCACACGTTGGCCCCTACCGGGGGGATGGCGAAGAAGCCGACTCCCGGTCCTGCGTAGGGCACCGAGGGCATGGCCCAACTCAGGCGTCCCTGGCCCAATACGTCGGGCACGCTGACCTGAACGCGGCCTTGCTGATAAGGATCGACGTTGCTCTCCACCTTGCCGCGATATTTGCCGAAGAATTGCTTCATGGCACCACCACCGGCGAGATAGCTCCGAGGCCTTCCCGCGTTAGGGAGAAACTCTGCTTGTACTCGCCTTTTCTAATTTTGTGGCTGACGCTTTTTACGTAGTACAGACCGTCGTAGCTGTAGCCGACCCCGCGCAGGCCCACCAGGCCGCGTGGGTGGAGCAGGTCGCCGAAACGCAGAGCGTCCATCTCGCCCGTCGCGGACACCACTTCATCTACAGACTTATCTGTCGTACTCTGGGCACGAGCGTATGCCTGCTCGTAGGTGAGACCCTCGGTGTCCTCAGGAAGGGTCGTCCGCACGTTGGGGAGGTTGAACGGCAGGGCAGGCTGGCTCACCAGCGGCAGGCGGGTGCTGATAAAAGTCCGTACTGGCAACCTCAGGTTAGTGCGGCTGTCCTGCACCTCGCCGGACACCACCGTAGGAGCCAGAGCGTTGTTCTGGAAGTTGATTGACTCGACGTTGGTGTCCGGCCCCATGTTTACCGACAGGGCCCTCTGCGGCACACCAACCCGCACCGGCGGCCCCCAGTAGGCAGTGTTCGCGAAAGGCACAGGCCCGGGTACGACGTAGAAGACGTACCCGTAGCGCTCGGCCAACGCCTGGATATATCGCAAATCTGTATCGTGCTGCACCGGTATGTCTTCGACCGGATTCGGGAAATCAATCGGCGTCGTTGGCCTGACATCTGGAATCAGCCCGTACTGGGCGTAGCTGACGATAATCTTGGCCGCGATCATCATCTCGTTCTGTGCCGGATGTTCAGCGATCTTTTCCTCCATGTCCATCATGACGCTGACGTCCTCCCCGGTGACGGTCAGCGTTGAGGTACCGGGCTCATCGCCGGGAGAGAACTGCTGGTTCGTGATGACGCCGTCCATCAGCACCCGCGGCGTTGCGTTGAAGACGACGCTGAGGATCACACGATTGAAGGGTTTGAGTAGAGGGCTGCCGAGCAGCCGATAGTCCAACAGGTCCGACGGCCCGGAGCGTCCGACCTCGAACGTGATCTGAAACCCTGAGCGTCCCTCGTCGCTGTGGGTGACCTGGACGCTGTCGAGCGCCTCGGTGAGCATGGGTGGCGCCGGCACGGCCACCGTCGGACCGATTAGCAGATTTAGGTGTATCCCCAGCAGCATCGATTATCCCTCGACACTCTGCGGTATCGCCACCCGCAACCTGCGTCCTGGTTCGGCCGTGAGCTCTAGGGGATCCATAGCATTGTTGGCATCGCATATGCGCCAGAACAGTTCCGGGTCTCCCAGGGCGCGAGCAGCTATAAGATCCAGGCGGTCGCCCTGGTTAACGGTAACCTCTACCAGTAGTGGCATACGTTCGCCGTGAGGCAGGAAGCGGCGGCGCTTGTAAGCGATGGTGCGTCCCTCAGCCGTGGTGAGCGTGGCCGTCTCCAGGTCGTGATAGCGGCTGGTTTGTTCAAACATCTTTCACCTCAAAATAGCTTGACGTTGGCTCCGGCAACAGCGGTCAGATCGTTGGCGCTCCCGACGTTGGCCATGGTTTCCTTGACGATCTGGTGCGACAAGAACATGTGGTAGCCGGGATGGGTCAGCGGCAGATCGTTGTAGCTCAAGACACGCAGACCCAGAGACACCTTGGCGCGGATGGGGCTGAGATCCGCGGCAAACTGCTCTTCGGTAACGCTACATTCGGTAACGCGTACCGGCAGGATCCGCTTCGCCCCCCAGATGAAGAGGGTAAACGGGCCCTCCGGCGGGACTACTTCGATGGTCCCCAGGGCCATGAGGGCGGTGTTGGCGATCACCACGTTGCTATTGGGATAGATGAGCATCTCTATAGCTGACAGCTGGGGGTAGATGCCCATGCTAACTGCCGGGTCGTTGCCGTTTTCCAGCTGGTCAGTGGCGTCGATCCTTACCTCGACCTGGATCGTCTCCTCCGGCGCACCTGTAAGCCGCGTTGCCTCCGAGGTGGCTCCCTCGCCGCTCATAGCCCGCGCTTTGAGCGAGCGCGTCAGCGTTTCGGGGTTGTACTGGAACACGATCACGCTCGGGTTGGGGTCGAGCAGATCAACCCCTACGAGGGCGCCTTTAAGGAAGCGGGGGGAGCCGGGGAAGGTGGTCATCGCCATTCCCTCCAAGTTGCGAGAATTAGCTTAAGTGATATGCTCAATTTAACGACTACTCCGTCCGATCGTGAGTCTTTCATTGGGCAAAAGCGACGTCGTGATACGCTCTTCGGCCTCCCCTCCGATCGTATCCGTACCGTGCTGCAGTGTGCCAACGTACTTCATTATGTAGTCAATACCTCTCCATTTCGGCTCGACGCCGCGCTTCGTAATCGGCTTTGATATCGGCGAAGGGCACGTCACCCCATCGCTCACGCAGCTCCCTTAGCTTGGGTTCGAATGTAGCTCGGGCTACGTCCCGGCCGAGTAAGTCGCCAAGTGTGACCCATCCGACAACCAGCGCTTCGTAAGTAGCTAGTCGATCACCGCTGGATTCGGCTAATTCAGCGATAGCGATGACTGCACTAACATAGGACACGGGCGCAAGAGCTTGCAGTGCGCAAGTACGGGCAGTCTCGGCCGCTGCCATACTAGCAGTGAAATTGCCTCGCTCTACAGCTTGGGTCACCTGGAGTATGTGAAGATCAGCCAGGGCATGGTGATCCTCGGTTGCCTCCGCTATTTGCATGGCCCCGACTATGACGTTCTCGGCCTCTGTGACATTACCGCCCTGCTGCAAGGCAGTGGCCTTCTCGACGAGCACCCTAGTGGCAGCTGCTTGTTCGCCCGCTTTGATGAGCCTTTCGTGTGCCGCCTCGAGGTCGCGCGTTGCCTCCTGATGGCGGCCACAGTCTGCGAGGGCAGCGGCTCGCTTGCGCAAGAGTGCGGCCTGGGCCGTCTCAACCATTCCAATGGCCTCGCCCGCGGCGAGCGCTCTACCATAAGCATCCACAGCTTCCGCGCTATTACCCTGTGTCAGGGCAATCTCTCCAAGTTCTGTCGCTGCCGACACGGCGATCGGGGTCGCGGAATCGGTAAGCTGCAACGCGTGCTCCGCCCGTGCCTCCGCAGCGTCGAGATCCCCTTCGAGACGGCAGAGAGTCGCCGCCAGGTGGGTACAACGAGCCTCGTCGTAAGAACGCCCGCGCCTACGATGAATGCTTGCGGCTTCATCCAACTCAAGCCGAGCTTCGGCAATCTGGCCCTCTTCGACGAGGGTGTTGGCATGGGTAATCAGAGCATCAGCAAGATCATCAAGATCCCCTCGTCTACGAGCGCTGGCAACTAGCTGGTTAGGCTCGCTGTCTTTTGCCATCATCGCTCCTCAAATGGTTTACTCCTCGCGAACGATGTAACCCTGAGCCTGAAGCCGTTGTCGCGTCACCTGGATTGCCGCTTCACGGGCTGCCTTATGCTCGTTCGCCCAGACCCGCAATTGCTCAGCGAGGTCACGAGTCTGCTGCTGCCTGACGCTCACGGCCTCGTCCAGCTCGGCTTTCTGGTCGGCTGCCTCTACTCTTGCCTCCGTAGCCTGTCCTAACCTTCGTTCGTTTTCTTGCTGCAGCCCCTCGACACCTTCATTAGCAAGCTGAAGATCCTGCTCCGAGGTCTGGGCCTGCTCGTTTATTTGCTGCAGGTGCTCCTGATCGCCCTGCAGCTCTTGGCGCCGAGCTGACTGGGCCTCGTTCTGTGAGACCATCGTAGCCGCCATCTGAGCAAATGCTTGTTGGAGCTTGGTAGCGTCGTTGTTCATACGTATCATCGCGCGCCCTACATCACCGGGGAGCACCGAAGCGTAGCGAGTGAATCGCTCGAACCCTGCAAGCGGCACTGACAACGCAGCTAACCCCGCTGCACGGCTCGGATAACCGGCAATGAGCCCTTGAGCTTCCTGTTGCCGTTGCTGCTGCTCCAGGTTGGCCTGCTCGCGGCGAGCAACGGCCCCCTGGTGAGCTTGTGCCGCAGGGATGGCACCGGCTGTCTCCTGTACGGCCTCTTCAAGCGGCGCCTGATTGGCCTGATGTCTTTGCTCTTGTGCGGTCATTTGGGTCTCTGCTTGCTCGGCCTGTGCCCTCGCGGCGAGCAGGTTCACGATCTGGTCCTGGATAGCAGCGATCTGTTGGGGCGTACCTGGTGGTTCAGGATAGTTCGGGTTCACCCGCTCAACTCCTGTTATTGGCCTGCGGCCGACAGTGTACTGGGCACGATAGGGGCCCCGCGGCGTATCCGCCATCGGTACTCCGTCGCCGAGGTCACCGCGAGGTACCGCGTGCCGCGTTAAGGGGGTACTCCCCCTCGTAAGGGTGCCACCAGGAATTTGAGCTTGTGGTCCTCCACCCGGATACATGGCTGGCAAGCCAGGTGTAGGCGCACTCTCAGGCTGAGGGGCAACCGCAGACCGAAGGTACGGCATGTTACCCGGCAATGGATGGACACCCATTATGTCCACAGGGTTGCCCGTGCTTACTACGCCTTTTTCGTCGGGCGGCCAGCCACGGGGGAGCGCGGATTGCTCTCGGATGCGCGTTTCGCCGAGGGCCGCGGTTTGCCTTGCGTAGGCATCAGCCTCTGCTGCGGTGGAGAACACGTGGTCGAGATACGAGCCTCCCGGTCCGGCCCGTACCCCCCACGCGCCTTCTGGCGGAGTGACGTCGAAGTAGGCTTCGGGTTTGAACTCCGGAGGCAATTGGAGAATGGTCCCATCTGGTTGGCGTACTGTCGTGGTGTAGTCAGGTATTCCCAAAGCACCCTCGTAGCCGTGGGACCCTGGAGGACGCACAGGCCCCTCCACACCTGGAGGCAGAGGTTCGTAATTTCGTCCCTGAGAAGGCGAAAGCTTACGGAGAGGATGATTTGGATCGGTGATCGGCAAGGGGCTCAGCCTCCTCCAATCTACATCCGTTCGCGGGGATGGCACCTGGACTACAGATCCCGGTGGCAACCCGACGGCTGCTTCGTCCACGATTATGGAGGGTTCTCGAATACGCGGACCGGTTTGGACTACAGATCCCGGTGGCAACCCGAGGGCTGCCTCGTCCACGATGACACTAGATGAAGGTTCTGACGCCTTCATGGAAGGCGAAGACTGGGCATTCGGATCGGAAAATGCGCGATCGAACGCAGCGTCATCAGGAAAGTCTTGCGGTCTCACTCCCAGAGCTCGTAGTTCCGTCGCCGTCTGTCTGGCAGGCTCAGATAATGTCCCCAGATTACTGACGATTGCCTTATCTAGCGCAGCCGGATTCACTTCCACCCCCGTCGCTTTAGCAGCTGCACGATAGGCCTCTCGCGTCGCCTCGATCAGTTCCGACTCGCTCTTGATGGTCCCCGCACGCACCTTCTGATTGATCTCTGCCTGTAGGCGGCCGACCTCCGTATGGAAATAGCCCCGGCCGGTTTCTGCTAGCACGGTCAACTCCCCACGCTGAGCTGACACCGACCGGTTATAGTGTTCCTGGCCGCTTGGGCTTGTCCTCTGTTCTCGCCGTAGCGACACTTGGATCGGATGATCACGTTGAACGTTGTGACCAACTGATGCCCGATCGGGCACTGGCGTGCCGTAACTCCAAACGTTCATCAATTCAGGCCGCCCACTTGGTCCTCCACCTGTTGACGTCGGTGAAGTAGTAGTGGCTGTTGTAGGGGCTACACTTGGAGATACGACACCGCTTTCGGCACGAGGAATCGGGGCTCCGCCAGCATCCACAACACCACTCGGTGGGGCTTCGAAGCGCACCACGGGACCTTCACTCGCTGCTGGCCGAGGCGCTTCCAGCTGCGGATTGGCAGCATCCGGACGAGGCGGTTGCACGTCCTCCGAGGGGACGCGTGGACGACCTCCGATTCCGGCCGCCTTGCCACCGGCGAACCCCCCGAGCGCCGCTCCAGACGCACCCGCAGCCTGCGACAGTTCGGCTCCCTGCGCTGCGACCTCTCGGGGATCGGCCTCGGAAGTAAATGCGTGCAGGGCACGAAACAGGAGGATGCACGGTTGCAACACGGCCGCATTGATGCCATCCATTATCCCGGAAGCCACTCCGATACCCAATGCGATAGCCGACAGCGTGGCGGCAAGCGGAGATGCAACACCAAGAGTAAGAATGCTTATCACCCACATAGCCGCCGAGATGATCCCGATTATGCCGGCTATAACATTTAGGACATTGCTGACGATATCGACGGTTTCGGAGACCGTCGCGATGTTGTTCGCGAGGATCTCATAGTTCGAGCGCCCCTCGCCAAAACGGCTAATTGTAGCTCCGGTTGCGCTCCAATCCCGGCTGGCTAGACCGTAAACCGATGCTGCGCCGCCGAGGATTGATCCGACACCCGGGATTGGGACGAACCGAGCTGCAGCACGCCCGACCAGACCCATCCCGACCCCCATGGCTGCGCCAGTGGCGAGCCCTGTAAGCACACCGCCGCCTGCCGACTCAGCTATGAACTCGGCACGTCCCAGAGAACCGGCTTGGTCGACCCGGCCGAGCGCGCCTGCCCACCGCTGATGTTCGGCCAGTTCCTCATCTATGAAGGCAAGATCGCTCGAGGGTAAGGCGCCTGCGTCGGATTCTTGGGCTGGTCCCGCTTCCTGCGCCGCTTCGCCTTGCTCCTCCGCTGCCTCCGGCACTCCGCTCTCCGACTCAATAGCCTGAGCGCCCGCCCCCTGCGTCGGGTCATCCTGAGCGGGTTCGATATGAGTTGGTTCATCCTGTGCCGGCTCATCCTGGCGAGGCTGGCTCGTACTCACTTGTTGCACGTCTTCCCCCGAAGCGGACACTTGAGCAGAGTCCTCTGTCCCCTCGCTATCGATTGAGCCTAGGGAAGTGAGGGGCTCGGAACGCTTTGTGAGCTGGGGCACTGGGACGGTGGCCACCTCCGGGGTGGCCACTTGGCGCAGGATCAGGCCTGCGGCACCTGGTAGAGCTGACAAGATTGCAGGCGCGGAGGTCTGCTCGCCACCGGTCACCCGCTCTACCACGCTGCCCACTTCCTGTTCCAGGGGGTGATCCTGCGACGCGACGGCTCCCCTGGGCTGTCCTAGCGTCGAAGCCGGTGGTGTCCCGTTCCCGTTTTGCTGGATGGTGTGGGTGAGCTCGTGGGCCAGCAGCCGTTGTCCGGCTTCCGTATCGGGCCGGTAGTGGCCAGTGGCAAAGAAGATATCCCGACCCCGGGTGAAAGCCCGAGCGTTCAGTCTCTGAGTGAGCGTTGCCGCGCGCGCATCGGCGTGCACCTGTACTCGGCTGAAATCATACCCGAAGCGCGGTTCGAAGAACGCGCGGACGGAATCCGGCAGAGAACGTCCCTGACCAAGAGCGGAGCTGATGTCGTTTTGCAGGTCGGGAGTTACGGCGAGGGTCCGACCGGGGGTCGCCTTCGCCTGGAGCGTCTCTTCCTCTTCCTCCTTCTCCTCTTCCTCTTCTCTCTCTCCCTCGATCTCTTGCCGGTGCAATATAGGCTGTGTTTCGGGGGAAGCCCCCTGGATGGGGCGAACCGGCGGGAAAACTCCTCCCGCAAGCGAGGTCGGCGTCTCGGACATGCCTACCACCGCATCTGCTGCCTGATCTGCCTCTCGTTCGCACCTATCTCCTGGCTGTCCGACAGCGAGCTTGGTCTGGATCGTGCCTGGCGTGGTACAACTCACCCGCACCTGACTGAAGTTGTGTCCCAGGTTCGGCTGGGCCGAACAATGAGGAGCCAGATCCGGCGGTTGACGAAGCGTTGCAGCCTCCTTAGCCGTAGGAGGCGTAGTCAGGTTCCCGGGGCGACGCTGCAGCAGATCACCCTGCGCCGGGACGAGGGAGGGTTTCGGTGCTACCTTGGCCCTCGCGTGCGTATGCGTGCTCATCCGATCACCCTCGATACACCGCCTGCGCTATCTGGGCGCCGACATGCTCGGCGAAGGAGCCTATCTTTACTTCGAAGCTCCCTCCGTCCACGTAAGCCACCGCGCCGCCACGCGCCACCGAAGGCGGCTCTTCCCCCTCGGTGAGAAGACGCGTTAGTTCGCGCTCGGCGGCCAGGACGATGCGGTGACGCTCGTGTGAAACAAAACCGGGAAGGACAAGCTCCTCGATGTGCAGCTCGATACGGTTGGCGCAGGAGGATACTAACCCTGGAGTCGCTCCCGTCCCGGCTGTCGCCCGGTCGAAGTCGTTCATTCCCAGCCCCCGATCTCGGCTTCGGTGAGGGGTTTCTCCAGCTTGGAGTACTCCACTCGGGCGGCGCGCAGCAGGTGATGCATACGCACAGGTGTGCGGGTCTCGGCTGCGAGGAAGGAACCGTACAGCGCGATGTTGCGGATTGTGCCCCCCGCCACATTCAGACGCGCGAGCTTATCCGCATCTAGGCCTTCGGTGGGAGTGCCGGGCGGGAAGGCGCGCCGCCAGATCTCGGCGCGCTGGGCGGCGTCGGGGAAGGGGAACTGCACAACGAACCGGATTCTCCGCAGGAAGGCCTGATCGAGCGCGCTCTTCACGTTGGTGGTCAGGATCGCCAGGCCCCGGTAGGCCTCCATGCGCTGCAACAGGTAACTGACCTCTATGTTAGCGTAGCGGTCGTGACTGTCTTTGACTTCACTGCGCTTCCCGAACAGCGCGTCGGCCTCGTCGAAGAGCAGTATGGCCCCTCCTCCCTCCGCCGCGTCGAAGATACGCCGCAGGTTCTTCTCCGTCTCACCGATGTATTTGCTTACCGCCGAGGAGAGGTCGATATGGTAGAGGTCGAGCCGCAGCCCGCCCGCCAGCACCTCGGCGGCCATGGTCTTGCCTGTACCGCTGGGACCGGCAAAGAGAGCGTTGATGCCGAGGCCCCGTGCGCTTTTTGCGGCGAAGCCCCAGGTCTCATAGACTCTGGTGCGCTGGCGGACGTGAACCGCAAGCTCCCGCAGCACCTGCCGCTGGGCCTCGGGTAGCACCAGATCTTCCCAGTCAGCGGCGGGTTCGATGCGCTGCGCCAGGTCATCTAGCCGGGGACGGGCGTGCACGCGGCAAGCCTCCCACAGAAGATTGCCGAAACTGTCAGTAGCTTCCCCGTCGCGTCCCGACGCCTCGGCGCAGACGCTACGTATAGCGCCAGCGCTCAGGTTGAACTGGGCGACGAGAGCGTCCACCCGCCCGTTCATGTCGGCAGCTGCGCTGCCCAGAACGCTGCGCCAGAGGGCGTGTTGCTCGGAGGTCGTCGGCCTGGGCACCTCCAGGGCGAAAGAGGGGCGATGCGGCGTCGAACGCCGCTCGCGGCCTGCCACGATGAGAGCGGTACTCGTGCTCTCGACCAGCCAGAGCGTGGCGCGCTCGCGGGCCGCGTCGTTCACGGCCTGTTCCCCCCACTCTAGAAGGAGGGCGCTCGAGCTCAGTGCCGCCTCCCGCTCCCACAGCCGCAACAAGGCTTCTAGCTCCCGCGGGCCGAGAGGGAGGGCCTGAGCGGAGATGGCGTACAGGTTGAGACCTCGCGCCGCGCATGCCGCCGCCGCGATGTCCCGCCGGCTCTCCTCATCCCCACCACAGAGCTGCGCCACCGGGAGGGGAGACCCCATCGCCGCCTGAGACCACGTCGTGGCGAGCTGTTCCGCTAGCGCGCGGTGAGAGGGCAGCAGGTCGTCCGTAGCCGGCACGAGTTCGACGAAGCCCAAAAGCCGCTCGTCCAAGTGCTGTACGCCGGCAAGGTAGTGCAGCACCCGTTCGTCGATGCGCAAGGGGCTTCTGGTGAGGCTGTCACCGCTCACCTCTATGAGTCGCCAGCCACGCAAGGGTCTCACTGGGGAGATGGCGTCCCAATGTGGGGCCGGCAAGGCTGCGAGCGCGAGGCTAAACGTAGGGTAAGTGAGTTTGGAGTCCCCTTGGGCCGCGGCGCACAGCCCAGGGAACGCCACGTCGAGCTCCACGCCAGCGCAGAGTAAGAGCATATCACGCTCGAAAGATGACAGGCTAAACAGCTCGCAGAGCGTCTCCAGCGCAGCCGGGGCGGGCATGTCGGTTGTCGCTTCCTCAAGGGTGGGTCTCGCCGGGCTGGTCGATGAGGGATCTCCAGACCGCCGCGCATGCTGCTCCAGCGTCACGCGCACTTCGGCTAGCGCCGCCGTCAGGTACCGCTGGTTGGCCTCGAGCCAGTTGTCGGCCAAGACGTGGGTCACGTGATCCTCACCTTCTGGGTCTCGTCGAAGGTGGGTGGCGAATCTGCAGGACGCTTCACGATAATGCTCTCCACACCGTCAACGCGCAGGCGCAGGAGATGCTCGCCGAGAGGGGCGTTCTTGATAACGAACCTCATGCTGTCCGTCTGCAGCGGATGGTCTTCGGCGAAAACTTCGCGGCCGCCAAGCAGCAGAGAAACCCGCTGCTTGGGCCACACCTCCGGGGAACAGGTCAAGGGTAGGGTAGCGTCGCCGTTGCCACCACGCGTCACACTGGTGGGCATGGGGGTGGTCGTGATCTTCGGCGCCAACAATAAGGGCAGCTCGTTCGTGGTCTGATCCGGGCGACCGGCCCCGCGAACAATCACCGCGAGACTATACAAACCAGCTGGCCAGTTGGCCGGTGCATTAGGCAGTTGGACGCTCAGTTCCGTCGGTGTTCGGCTCCCAGCGGGCACCGGAATTTCGATAGGAGTGCTCAGAAGGGGATGCGAGAAACGCGCAACGACCGTACCGCCTCCCAGGCGGTGGCCCCGGATCGTGAACGTCTCACCTAGGCGGGCGCTCGTCTGGCGGTTCGGAAAATTCAAGGTTTCGAGCGTGGGGAAAGGCGGAAGAGGTGGCATCGTACTGGGTTGTATGGTTATGTCCCGCCTTAACACCGGCAGCGGTGATCGCGCGGGTTTCTCGCTCTCGATCAAGACCACGGACGCCTGATAAGCGATGGTGGTCCGGTAAGCCGTCTGAAACGCCGCCCACAGCTTGGAAACCTCTTCGATGTTCAAAGAATCGGGGCAGATCTTGATCTGCTCTACCTGGTCGGCGAGTTCGGCTGCGGACAGTGCTCGAAAGGCCGGCGGCAAGATACCGCCACCGACCGGGGAGGGTACTTGAAGCGCCTCCCGGATTGCCTTCCGGGACAACACAGATGTCTCGTGCAAGATCTGCATCGCGTAGCCCAGTAGGATCTCCGCGTGGAATTTGTCGCTGCCGTAGGTCGTAAGCAGATAATGTAAGTCAAGTGCCAACAGAGGATCACTGGCTCGCCGACCGTTCCCGTCCCGGGAGGGCAGGTCCATGTTGCTCCAACCTGGGTTGTGCGTCACTTGGTAGAGGAAGAGGTTGAGCTGGTCGGGTTCCGGTCCGTTG